>Ga0310786_10002044_pt1 | contig 31614 bp, 33 predicted proteins | sample AusTroGonzalo_MG_FD_203881 | JGI IMG/M metagenome (GOLD analysis project Ga0310786, IMG submission 203881) | Bovine rumen microbial communities from tropical cattle in Woodstock, Queensland, Australia - Gonzalo_03 (v2) (version 2) | ecosystem: Host-associated > Mammals > Digestive system >...
GAGTTGGCTCAATATCGCGGAAATCGAATTGAACGTGCTCACGCGCCAATGCCTGGACCGGCGCATCGACAGCCTTGAGAGATTGCGGGTGGAATTGGCGGCGTGGGAACGGCAACGCAACCAGGAAACCGCGAAAGTGGATTGGCAGTTCCGTACTTCGGACGCCCGAATCAAACTCCTATCGCTTTACCCCCCCCGCTGTGATTTGTTCAAGTGTCAACGTGCCAATACACTGGTGGGGGGGCAAAACGGGCGGGATTGGCGAATCCGCGGCCCCGACAAGCGGTGCCCTCCCGTTGGAGGGGTGGGCTTTGGTTGGGAAAGCGGCGGGCACCGGGGACGGTGCCCCTCCCTTGGGTGAACCGAGTATTCCGCGGAAATGCGATCTGGACGGAGCCGGGGCATCCCGTTCGCGCCCGAACGCATTTTTGCCAAGGCTTGGCAAAATATGGGGATTTTTGCCAATGCTTGGCAAATTTGCCGAAGGCCGGGAAATCGGTCCGTCGGGCAAAAACCGCCGGGGGGGCGGGCCGGTCAGGAGGGTGGGGGGGCGAGGGCGGGGAGGGGGACGGGGGGGAGGTCGGCAAAGGCGCGGTCGGCGAGGGCGACAAGATCGGGGAGGGATTCATCGCCGGCGAGGGGGAGCCAGCGGACGGCGGCCTGGTGGCGGAACCAGGTCATCTGGCGTTTGGCGTACTGGCAGGTGCGGGCGATGGTGCGTTCGACGGCTTCGGTTTCGGTGAGGAGGCCGTCGAGGACGGCGGCGGCTTCGGCGTAGCCGATGGCGTGGCGGGCGGTGGGGGAGAGGTCGGGGTGGGCGGCGCGCAGGGCGCGGACTTCGTCGAGGAGGCCGGCGGCGTACATGCGGCGGGCGCGGGCGGCGATGCGGGCGCGGAGGACGGGGCGGGGGAGGTCGAGGCCGAGGAGGAGGGGGCGCGGGGCGTGCCAGGTGTCGGGGAGGGGGCGGCCGTCGGCGAGGAGTTCGTAGGCGCGGAGGAGGCGCCGGGGGTTTTCGGGGTCGCGGATGCGGTCGAGGGCGGCGGGGTCGCGGGCGCGGACGGCGGCCCGGAGGGCGGGGAGTCCGCCGGAGTCGAGGATGGCCTGCGCGCGGGCGCGGAGGGCGGGGGTGGGGGGCGGGTCGGTGGCGAGGCCTTCGGTGAGGCATTTGACGTAGAGGCCGGTGCCGCCGGCGACGATGACGGGGCGGCCGCGGGCGGCGGCGGCGATGGCGGGGAGGTCGCGGCGGAGGGCGTCGAGCCAGGCGCCGACGGAGAAGGGGCGGGAGGGGTCGGCGAGGTCGAAGCCGAAAGAGGGGACGGCGGCGCGTTCAGCGGGGGTGGGCTTGGCGGTGCCGATGTCCATGCCGCGGTAGATGGTCATGGCGTCGGCGGAAACGACGGGGAGGGGCGGCGCGGCGCGTTCGGCGAGGGCCTGGGCGATGGCGCTTTTGCCGGAGGCGGTGGGACCCACGAGGATGCGGGCGGCGAGGGGGGGCTGGGGGGCGGGCGGCATGGGGGTGGTGTAGCGCAGGCTGGGGCGGGGGGCAACCGTTTCTTGGGGCCTGCGGGGTTGCAAGGCGGGCGGGAATGCGCTACACCAATCGCGTTCCCGGAGATTTCCCGCCATGCAACGCATTTTGATGAAGTCCAAGATACACCGCGCGACGGTGACGGGGTGCTGCCTCGCCTACGAGGGGAGCGTGACCATCGACTCGCTCCTGCTGCGCGCGGCCGACATCCTGCCGGGGGAACAGGTCCACGTGCTGGACCTGGACAACGGGGAGCGGCTCGTGACCTACGCGATCGCGGGAGAAGAGGGGAGCGGAACCATCCAGCTCAACGGGGCGGCGGCGCGGCTGGTGAATCCGGGCGACACGGTCATCCTCATTTCCTACGCGAACGTGGACGAGGACGAAGCGGCGGGTTGGCAGGCGCGCGTGGTGAAAGTGGACGGGAAAAACCGGCAGCTGGAGGGCGGCCGGTGAGGCCGCTCCTGATCCGCGGCGGGACGGTGGCGGGGAGCGAAGGGCGCCGTGCGGCGGACGTGTTGTGCGAGGGGGGCAAAATCAAGGCGGTGGGGGAGGGGTTGGCGGCGCCGGAAGGGGCGGAGGTGCTGGACGCGTCGGGGATGTGGGTGCTGCCGGGATTCATCGACGCGCACGTGCACGCCCATCTTCCGCTGGCGTCGGCGACGGCCCGGTCGGACTACGCGAACACGTCGAAATCCGCGTTGCTGGGGGGGACGACGTGCTTCATGGATTTCGCGGGAGCGGGGCCGGAAAAGGATTTCGCCGAGGCGCTGGAAAAGTGGCACCGGGCGGCGGATGGCCGGTCGTTCTGCGACTACGCGTGGCATCTGACGGTGACGCACTTCGACGCGCAGGTGGAGCGGGACCTGGAGCGGCTGGTCGAGGTGGGACTGCGGTCCATCAAGATTTACCTGGCGTACCGTCCGTACCTGGCGGTGGACGACGAAAATTTGTTCGCCATCCTGGGCTACGCGGCGAAGCGGAACCTCGTCGTGATGGCGCATTGCGAAAACGCGGACCTGGTGCCGGCGCTCCAGCGGCGTCTGCTTGCCGAAGGGAAAACCGCGCCGGAGTGGCACGGCGCGAGCCGCCCGCCCGCCGTCGAGGCGGAAGGCGTCTGCCGGTTTCTCACGTTCGCGGAAATGACCGGGGCGCGGGCCTACGTGGTGCATGTCAGCAGCCGCGAGGCGCTGGAAATGGCGGACCGCTTCCGCGGGCGGTTGCGCGAGCTGCGCCTCGAAACGATGATGCACTACCTCCTGCTCGACGAATCGCTCCTCGCCCGGCCGGATTTCGAGGGCGCGAAATGGGTCCTTTCGCCGCCGCTGCGGCGGAAGGAGGACCTGGAGGCCCTCTGGGCCGCGCTGGCGGACGGGCGGATCGACACAATTTCCAGCGACCACTGCCCCTTCGACTTCGCGGGGCAGAAGGAACTGGGGCGCGGCGATTTCACCAAAATCCCGAACGGCATCGGCGGCGTGGGCGAGCGCGTGCCGCTGGCGATGGCGCACGGCGTCGCCGCGGGGCGGCTGCCGCTGGAACGCCTCGTGGCCGCCGGTGCGGAGAATCCGGCGAAAATTTTCGGGCTGTGGCCGCGCAAGGGGCGGATCGCGCCGGGGAGCGACGCGGACGTGGTGGTGTGGAATCCGGCGTGGACGGGGCGCGTGGAAGCGGATTCCTTCGCGAACGCGGCGGACTACAATCCCTACGAAGGGATGGCGCTGGCGGGCCGCGCGGAGTGGGTGCTGGCGGCGGGAGGCGTGCAGGTGCGCCGCGGCGCCTGGGCGGGCGGGGAGCCGGGCGGCGCGCGCGTTTGAGCGCGGCGGGACGCGGCCTGAACGCGTTTTGCGGTTGCGGCGAGGGGGGGCGGGGAGTATGTTTCGCGGCACCCCGACGAAAATTATGTCCGAAAACGAAATAATTGTGCTGGACGCGGAACTGGTTTCCATGCTAGAACCGCGCGCTTTCCGTGCCAGACTCGGCAACGGGCATGAGCTGACGGCGTTTCTCCGCAGGGGAAATTCCCCCATGGAGGAGACGCCGCCGCACATATCCGGCGAGCGGGTCCGCGTGCGGATGTCTCCCTTCGACATGTCGAGGGGGGAAATCATCCAATTCTTGAAAAACAAGGCAACTCAACATGAAGGTCAGAACCTCGGTCAAACGGATTTGCGAACGGTGTAAAGTCGTCCGCCGCAAGGGCGTTGTGCGCGTGATTTGCACGAACCCGCGCCACAAACAGCGCCAAGGCTAACCATCGGAAGGAAACAGGTGACAATATGCCCAGAGTGATTGGTGTGGACATTCCCGGACGCAAGCGCATCGAATACGCGCTGCGCTACATCTACGGCATCGGCCCCGCGAAGGCCCGCGAAGTCGTCGCGAAAATGGGGCTCGACCCGGCGAAGAAGGCCGACGACCTGACGCCGGAGGAAATCGCGCGCCTCTCGAAGATGTTGCAGGAAGAATACCGCGTCGAAGGCGATTTGCGCCGCGAAGTGACGGGGAACATCCGCCGCCTGATCGCGGTGAACTGCTACCGCGGCATCCGCCACCGCAAGGGCCTGCCGGTCCACGGCCAGCGGACCAGCACCAACGCCCGCACCCGCAAGGGCCCCCGCAAGACGGTCGGCGCGGTCCGCGGCAAGGAAGCCCGCAGCGCCGCCAAGGCCGCCGCCGCCAAGTAACCCCAGGAGGACACCATGGCCGAAGAAGAAGTCAAACCCGCCGCCCCCGCCCCGGAAGCCGCCCCCGCGGCGACCGCCGAAGCCGCTCCCGCCGCCGAAGGCGGGGAGGAAGCCGCCGCCGTCAAGGTCCGCAAGATCAAGGGCGCGAAGAACATCCCCGTCGGGGTGGTCCACATCCTCGCTTCCTTCAACAACACCACCGTCAGCATCAGCGACCCGAAGGGCAACGTCATCGCCTGGTCGAGCGGCGGACGCTGCGGCTTCAAGGGCTCGCGCAAGAGCACGGCCTACGCCGGCACCATCGTGGCGCAGGAAGCCTGCAAGGTCGCGATCGGCCACGGCATGCACGAAGTGGAAGTGCTGGTGCAGGGACCCGGGAACGGCCGCGAAAGCGCCATCCGCGCGGTCCACGCCTCCGGCCTGGTTCCCACGGTCATCAAGGACATCACGCCGGTCCCGCACAACGGGTGCCGTCCGCGCAAACGCCGTCGCGTGTAAGACGGGCAAGATTTTCCACCACCAACGCAAGGAAACGACAATGGGTAGATATATTGGTCCGGCGTGCAAGAAGTGCCGCCGCGCGGCGATGAAACTTTTCCTGAAGGGCGACCGTTGCTACATGGCGAAGTGCCCGATCGAGCAGGGCACCGGCGCCCCCGGCCCCCACCTCCAGCGGCGCGGGAAACCTTCGGACTACGCGATGCAGCTGATGGAGAAGCAGCGCCTCCGCAACATGTACGGGATGCAGGAAGGCCAGTTCCGCCTGTTCTTCCAGCGCGCCCAGCGCGCCCGCGGCGTGACCGGCGAAATCTTGCTCCAGGCCCTCGAACTGCGGCTGGACAACGTCGTCTACCGCATGGGCCTCGCCCCGAGCCGCCGCGCCGCCCGCCAGTTCGTCCGCCACGGCCACGTGCGCGTCGACGGGCAGAAGGTCAACATCCCCTCCTGCAAGCTGAAACCCGGCCAGGTCGTGGAAGTGCGCGACAACTCCAAGAGCCGCGAATACGCCAAGCCGCACCTGGATGCCGCCGAAAGCCGCGGCTATCCCGCGTGGCTCGCCGTCGACAAGTCCGCCGGCAAGGCCGAAATCCTCCACGTCCCCACGCGCGAAGAAATGGCGCCGGTGGTGGACGAGCAGCTCATCGTCGAGCTCTACAGCCGCTGAGTTTAGAACGAACAAAACGAACCGCCATACGTCCGCGTAACGAAACGGACTGGAAAGGAACGAAAACATGCCCCTGCGTCTCGAACGTTTTGAAATGCCGCACCAGGTCGTCCGCACGGACGACGGCAAGGACCCGAACTACGCAAAATTCACCGCCGAACCCTTCGAGGCCGGCTACGGTCGCACCATCGGCAACAGCCTGCGCCGCGTCCTGCTCTCCTCGCTGGAAGGCGCGTCGATTTCCTCCATCCGCATCCAGGGTGCGGAACACGAGTTCTGCCACCTGCCGAACTGCGTGGAAGACGTCACCGACATCGTCCTCAACCTCAAGAAGGTCCTCCTCAAGCTCTATACCCGCCAGCCCCGCATGCTCCGCATCAAGGTCCAGGGCCCGGGCGAAGTGACCGCCGGCGACATCCAGACCGATTCCTCCTGCACCGTCCTCAACCCCGACCTGCACATCTGCACGCTCGATCAGGGCGGCGTGTTCGACGCCGAAATCGAAGTCAAGATCGGCCGCGGCTATTCCCCCGCCGACTGGAACAAGCGGCCGGACCAGGAAATCGGCATCATCCCGCTGGACACCCTCTACTCCCCCGTCCGGCGCGTGAAGTACGACGTGGAAAACACCCGCGTCGGTCGCCGCACGGACTACGACAAGCTCACGCTCGAAATCTGGACGGACGGGCGCATCGGCCCCGAGGAAGCGCTGACCATGTCCGCAGCCATCCTCCGCCACCACCTCGACGTGTTCGTCAACTACAACAAGGAACTCGTCGAGAACGACGAAGCCGTTCCCGCCATCGACCCCGAACGCCAGGAGCTCATCCGCAAGCTCACGATCAGCGTCAACGAAATCGAGCTCTCCGTCCGTGCGGCGAACTGCCTGAACAACGCCAACATCACCACTGTCGGCGTCCTCACGCAGAAGACCGAGAACGAGATGCTCAAGTACCGCAACTTCGGCAAGAAGTCCCTCAACGAAATCAAGGACAAGCTCCGCGACATGGGCCTCTCCCTCGGGATGACCTTCGACGCGGAAGTCCTCGCCGCCATCCAGGCCGCCGGGCAGACGCAGCAATAACCCACCAACAGGAGACCTTCCCATGCGCCACATGAAGAACACCGTGAAGCTCGGGCGGACGACCGCCCAGCGCGAAGCCCTTTTCGCGGCCCTGCTCAGCAACCTCATCCTCCGCAAGCGCGTGCGCACCACCCTGCCGAAGGCCCGCGCCGCCAAGCGCCTTGCCGACCGGCTGGTGACGACCGCCCGGAAGAACACCCTGGCCGCCAAGCGCCAGGTGCTCGCCCGCATCAAGAACGAAAGCGCCATGCAGGAGCTCTTCGGCCCCGTCGCGACCGCCATGGCCGGACGCGCTGGCGGCTACACCCGCATCGTCAAGCTCGGCAAGCGCATGAGCGACAGCAGCGAAATGTGCTACCTCGAGTGGGTCGATTACGTCCCCGCCGCTCCGAAGAAGAAAGCCAAGAAGGACGAAGGCGAAGCCAAGTAACCCCTTCCGCCTCCCTTCCCGCCGCATCTTCCCGGATGCGGCTTTTTTCGTCCTTCCACTCCGGATACACAACCAAATGCTCCGCAGGAGAACCGCGCTCCGTCGCGCCAGCGGCGAGCACTGGTAGTCGGCTGGCGGACGGTCTGGAGAATAATTCCCGGGGTCGGCATGGCGGAGGCCGCGGCGGACGGCAAGGGCGTGGACGTAGCCGGCGTACTGGTCGAAAAAGCGTTCCCATGCGGTGGCGTTGGCGGGGTCGCGGATGGCGGCGAGGACGCTGGAACGGGTGGTGCCGGGGTTGAAGGAGGGATAGTCCACTGGGAAAAGATGCGGCGGGGCCGGGGGGATGGCAAGCCAAAAGGGGGGCGATTTTTTGCAGAACGGTGTATGCAAGATCAAGGAAAAAAATGAAAATTCCAGGTTTTTCCTTGATTTTGAAATCCGGAAAGGTCGGACGGAACGGGGAAAGGAACGGCGGCGTTGTGGGGTGAAGGCAAATGAAACAACTAGAATCCCCATGAGTACGGGGCGAATGCCTCGATGGAAAGTGGCCCCCGCGGCGGAAACGATCAGAATCCTTGCACGATTTCGCGGTCCAGAAGGCCTTGGCGCTTTTGCCAGTCGGGCATGTGGACCGCCAGTGCGGTGCGGAACGCCTTGTCGTGCGCGGGATGGAGGAAATGCAGGAGTTCGTGGAGAATCACGTAGTCGATGCAATCGCAAGGTGCCTTGTAAAGCCATTCGTTCACGTTGATGCGTCCCTTGGCGCGCCCGCAACTCCCCCAAAGCGTTTTCATCCTGACGACCCGGAGTCCCGGCCTGGCGATTCCGTGCCGACCGACAATCGGATACAGGCGTTCAAGCGTCGCGAGGAAATGTGCCCGGGCCGATTTTCTCCACCAATCGCGGAATTGCCTGTCAAGCGCTTCCCGGTCGTCTGCGAAAGGCGTTTCCACGACGAGCAGGCGGTCCTCCCGGCGGATTTCCTTTTTCCCGCCGCGCACGACAAGCACTTGCAACTGCCGACCCAGGATCCGGGTCGCGGTTCCCGTGCGGATTCCGTCCTCCCTGTCGACGGGCCGCGTTTCGCGGAAAATCCGGATCCGGTTCCCGATCCAACCGCGACGGGATTCGAGAAGCGCATCCAGATACTCCACGGGGGTGTCCGGCGGTGCCGAAACCCTCACGATTCCCGGCGGCAGCACCTTGAGGCGGATGCGCGAGACCGCCTTGCAGTCGACGGCAACATCGACCGGGCGGCCGTTTTCCAGGACCACTTTCCGGACGGGTATGCGGGAAATCTCCGGCTTTTCCATGCTCAATACCTCGCCAACGCGGTCTTCATGGCGCTTTCCAGCAAGCGGTCCAGCATCGTTTCGGAGAGCTGGATGCCGTGTCCGTCGCAGAAATCCCAAACGAGATCCTCCACGGCCTGGTTGATGCTTTTGTGGACGCTCGGGTTGAAATGCCAATCGACGCGGGCGCGGTCTTTCACCGCCTTGTCGATTTCCACGGCGAGTTCCGCCAGCCAATCGTCGAAGGCGGCGTCCCGTCCGGTGCGCCATCCGGCGGCTTCTTCGCGGAGCACGCCGTAGAAGGCGCGGGCGTCTTCGTTCGCCGCCAGCAGGTCGGGATAATCACCGCCCGCGAACCCGCTCCTGTAGTCGTCGGCCAGCTTCTTCATCTGCGCCAGATAGGCGTTCTCGTCGCGGAGGCGGCGGTATTCGTCGAGCGTTTCCTCGATCCTCCGCGAAAACGCCTTGAAGCGCATCGGGTCCTCGAAGCGTTTCAATTCGAGTTCGGCGGCGAGCCGCGTCCGGATGAAGGCGGCCTTCGCCTTCTTCCCTTCGATCCGTTCGATCCGCTCCGCCATGGCGGCGGCGTCGTGGATGAAGACCGGCTCGATTTTCCTTTTGACGGAGGCCGAAACGACGAATCCGTCCAGGAGGTTCCGGATGCCGTCCTCGTAGCCCGCCAGGTCGAATTTTTCGCCGTAGACGGCCTTGAGCGACTCCCAGAGCCTGGAGCAGAAGGCCACGTCGTTGCGGATTTCGTCCATCTTCTCCCGTCCGACGGCCCGGTAGAGCGAGTAGCTTCCGACCGCGAGGTCCGTCATGCGGCGCAACGCGTGGAACCGTTCGCAGAACTCCTGCCGGAGACGGGCCGCGTCCCCGGGGCGTTCCTCTTCGGAGAACAGGTCCATGCAGGCCGCGGCGCCGGACGTGCCGGCGCCGAGTTCCCGGAAGAAGGCCCGCACCCGCTCGTGGCACGCGAGCAGTTCGCGTTTGCGCCGGCCGGCTTCCACGATCGCCTCCTTGAGGTCGTCCGGGTCGAAGCAGCCGAGCGCGGCCTCCCTGCCCGCCGCGGCGCCGGAATACAGGTCCAGCGCGGCGTTGAGTTTCCCGAACAGGCCGTAGTAGTCCACGACGAGGCCGAAATCCTTTCCGGGCCACTTCCGGTTCACGCGCGCGATGGCCTGCAGGAGGGAGTGGTCCTTCATGGGCTTGTCCACGTAGAGGACGGCCAGGGGCGGGGCGTCGAACCCCGTCAGGAGCATGTCCTTCACGCAGACGATGTCCAGCCCGCTTCCCTCCCGCAGCTCGTTTTCCACCCATTCCTGCCATTTGTCGAGGTTCCGCCCGAAGCGCGGTTTCACGCCGGCGGCGAAGAAGCGGGCGATTTTCCGGCGGTCGGACTCCGAGCAGGCCTCGTCGTCGCCCTCCCGTTCCACGTCGTCCGCGCAGACCAGGGCCGTCGCGCGCACGCCGCCCAAGGCGTTGATGCGCTCCTGCAGTTCGATCGCCGCGGCGCGGGAACCCGCCGCCACCAGGGCCTTGAACCCGCGGGGCTTGCACCAGGAGAGGAAGTGGCGGTGGATGTCGAATGCGATCATCGCGAGCCGGGACACCGTCCCGGAAAGGCGGCGGAACCGGCTCCATTCGCTCCGCAAGGCTTCCTTCCGCTCATCGGGAAGGTCGCGGATGCGGTCTTCGAAATACTCGTCGATCTGCCGGTCCGCGAGGCGCTGTTCCGCCATCCGGCCCTCGTAGACGATGGGCTTGATCGTGTCGTCGGCGATGCCGTCCTCGAACTTGTAGGCGCGGCCGACGAGCGGGCCGAACTGCCCGCAGGTCGTCGTCCCCTTCAGGAGGGGCGTTCCCGTGAAGCCGATTTTCTTCGCGTCCGGGAGGCAGTCGAAAAGGAAGTCGTGCAGGAGGCCGCCCTGCGAACGGTGGCCCTCGTCCACGAGGACGATGACGTCCGGATCGCGGCAGGCGACGCCGCGCCGGTTGGCCGCGCGGAACTTCTGGAGGGTCGTCACGACGATCGTGTTGCCCGGATCCGCCAGCAACCCGGACAGCGCGGCGCCCGTCGTGGCCCGGACGGGGGCCAGGCCGACGCGGACGAAATTGTCGCGCAGTTGCGCGACGAGCCCCCGCCGGTCGCAGACGAGGACGAACCGCGCGTTCGGGAAGCGGGAATCGGAGAGGACGCGCTTGACGAGCATCGTCATCGTGAGCGACTTGCCGCTGCCCTGCGCGTGCCAGATCACGCCGCCGTCCGTCCCCGCGGCATCCTCGCGGAGCAGGCGGCGCAGGATGTTCTCCACCGCGAAATACTGCTGGTAGCGGGCGATTTTCTTCACGCCGTTGTCGTAGACGACGTAGCGGCGGACGAGGCTCAGGAAGCGGCCCTTTTCGAAAAGCGAGGCGATGCCGCGGTCCTGTGCCGTCGGATGGCCGTCCGGGACGTGCCGCTTGAGCATGCCGGAAAGCCGTTCCGCGTCCTCCTCGCGCCACTTCGCGTAGAACTCCTTCGGCGTCCCCGCCGTCGCGTAGCGGAAATCGGCCGGATTCGCCGCAACGGCGATCTGCACGAACTTGAACAGCTGCGGGATGAAGTCCGGACGCGCGTTGCGGACGTTCTGGTCGATTCCTTCCTCGACCTTCACCGCGGCGCGCTTGCATTCGATCACGGCGAGCGGGATGCCGTTGACGAGCAGGACGATGTCCGGGCGGGAGAAACTGCCGTCGGGGCGTTCGACCTGGAACTCCTCCGTGACCTGCCAGACGTTGCGTTCGGGGCGGTCCCAGTCGATGAACGGCAGATCGAAGGAGACGCTCCTGCCGTCGGGCGTCGTCTCCCCGTAGCTCCGCCCGACCTGGAGCATGTCGTAGACCGATTTGGACGCGGCCATGAGACCTCCCGAAAGAGGGGCGTCCAGGTCGCGCACCGCCTTCCCCACCGAAGCTCCCGAAAAGGGGTGCATCACCCCGCGGTATTCGTAGGATTGCGCCGAGAGGAATTTTTCCAGTTCGTCGTAGAAGAGGACGTTCGCCGGCGACCGCCGCTTCCGGTCGGCCTCCGCCCGGGGGACGTAGGTCCAGCCCATCGAGCGGAGCATGTCCACCGCGCGTTTCTGGGACGCGTTGGCTTCGTTGAAAATGGAGGGATCGAGGGAGGTCATGGATTTTTTCCGAAAAAGAGTTTGATTTTTCAGGAGGCTCCGGGTTTACTTCCTACATCTCACCCACCATGTTGTGGGAGGAGTTCCCGAAACCGTCACTGGCTGTCCCGGTGGCGGTTTCCGCTTTTTTCGGGGGCGCTGAATATCTGGCATCTTGAAACCGCTTTTCCAGTTTCCGCACGGTGTGTCCCAAGTCCGTGCAATATGCAGTGATGAACAATACGTAATTTGAACGCGGCTCCAGCACAACCAGATACTCGTCGTTGAACCAGAGGTTTGTCCGAAGGGTTCCCGAAGGTCCGCTGTGGTGGTCGTCGCTCCACATCTTCACGGTTGCATCGTCGTGATGGAGAATGATTGCCTTCGGCCAGCGAATGCGCTGGTGCCTTCGGAAATTGATTCTGGCCGATTGTCCCTCGTCTTCCCCGCAAATGTGCCAAAAAGCCTTGTCTTTGTTCCGACTGGGCGGCTCCCGGCGGACTTTTATCGGTTTCCCGTCGAACTGGAACGGATTTTGGATGAAGTCGGTCCTGTAAATGTCGTACAAGACCTCGAGGTAACGGCCGTAGTCTCCGTAGTCGTTGAAAAGGACGAGATCGGGCAACCATTCCGGATGTCTGGGAGAATCATGCATTTCAGACCTCCCGGGCATTCCACAAGAACAGATTGAACTTGCGTGCGGAAAGCAATGATGAACCTTGCAGGGAGAGACCGCTGCGCTCCCTGATCCTTCTGACGATGGCCGTCTTCGCGGGACTGGTTGCAAGGCCTCGGTGGAAATAGGTCAGCGCACCGGCGAAAATATCCGCGAAGGAAAGGAGTTCTATTTCGTTCGAACGGACTTCCTGGATGCGGGACAGTATGGAACGGTCGAAATCGTATTCGTTGTTGCAGAGGACTTCGTGCAACTTCCGGACTTTCGTGGCACCTCGGGTGTCCTTGATGTCGAGATAGACGCGGTTTTCCCTGTCAGGCGCCAACAACGGATTCAGGAGATGGAAATACATCTTGTAATACCAGTCATCATGCGTTTGGTGGAACGCCTTGTGGCGTAGTTTCGATTTGTCGCAGGCCACGAGTCCCCGGAACCAAAGCGTCTGTTGGTCGAAGAAATAATCAACCAATGCGAGGTAGAAACCGACCTTGGCAGGGGAGATTTTCGTCCATTTCAATTCGCAGTGCGGGGGAATTCTATATTCCGATTTCATCTTGCGGATTGCGACATTGTGGCGTCGAACGGATGACGCAGGAGCGACAACGGCCCCCAAGGCCATCGGACCATTCTGGGATTCCAGATGGCAGCTTTCGTCGCAGTAGATGTTTTGTTTCGGTTTGTTCATTTTCATGCTCCAGTTGTCTACACCCTCACTTTCCCCGACAAGAGCAGTTGCGAAAGCGCCTTCTTCTTTTCCTTCCACGCCTCGACCTCCCGGGCGAGTCCGGCGATTTCGCGGCCGGCGGCGGAAAGGATTGCAACAATGCGCCGTTGTTCGGCAAGCGGAGGAACTCCGATTTTCGTGGTCTGCAACGAGGACCGGGCGAGCGAAAGGACTTTGATTCCCGCCATCAATGGAACGAGTTGGCGATGGTACGCCGCGGAGTTCAGGAAGAATCCAAGCCATCCCGCAACGAAAAGTCCCCGCTTCGGACGGCAGGCGATCGTATGCAGGCCGGCAACCGCCTTGCGAGACCCAAGCCTTCCGATTTCGACGGCTTTCCCGCAGGTTTCGTCTTCCGCGGTGTCGGCAATCACGACATCCCCTTCTTGCAAAAAGTCTCCGTTCGGGGGTGTTCCGACGGCCAAGGAAACGACATCACCGGCGGCAATGTCCAAAAGTTCGCCGTATTTGACCAGAACATCCCCGTAGTGGATGTTGGCGACTCCCTCCGTCGGCACCATGAAAGCGCGCGAATAGGTGTTGTTCCGAAGCAACTTGAAACAATCCTCAAAAGGAATCCTGGGCCATTTGCCCGGTGATGCATTTTGCGAGGCGGATTCATTCTCTTGCTCCAACAGCATCCGCATCAGCGCCCGCTTTCGCTGTTTCTTTGCCTCCAACAACTTCTGCTTTCCTTCGACAACCCGGTCGCATGCGGAAAGGATTGTGGCAATCCTGCACTGCTCGGAGAGAGGGGGTACGATGATTTGCGACGAAAAGAAAGCTTCCGTGGGCACATTTAGCAATCCGTGATTTCGAGCGCCCTCTTGTGCAATTTGATAAATGGCACGATTCATCATGCCACCAGTGAAATAATGGGCAAAAAAGTCTGCATTCACGCCTTCTTTCGGCGCAAAACAAAGATACAGAGGAGAAACGACACCCCACTCGTATTTCTCCAGTCGTTTAATGGCGCCGAAGGGGTACTCTCCTGAGTAGCTTTTGTTGTAAGCGAATTCCCCTTTTTTCAACAGGGTATATTCCGACGTATCGGCACTTGCATATTGATGATTGTAATAGTCGAGTTGGTTAATGAGACCATCTTGAGCCGAGATGGTTAAAACATTGTTGTTCCGTCCAGAGTTTTTCCGGGAAACGGGAATGAACAGGTCCGAAAAGACAAGAGACTTCCAAAATGCCAATGTTGACGTTTTCTGTCCACGTTTGCTTTGTAGTGTTGATACCCTTCTCTCATTATGGTGGGGAGGGACATCACCCGTTGTTTTTCTGTGACTCTTGGCAAATTTCATTGGTCAATCATCGAAATATGTTCCACATCCGGCTCCGGTCCCTTTCCGTATTCGTCCAGTTTTCGATCTTTTAGGGTATCGACAAGACACGCAAGCTCTCCATGTTGTTTCCCTTGAAGGATGTCAAAGTTCATCCCCAAAAGTACTGATTCTCTCGCACGGACGAGTTTATTGAGCATGGGGACGATGATGGATCTGTCATGATCCAAATACTCTGAAATGTCATCCGGAGTTAAGGCGAGTTTATATCCGTCGGAAGTTCCAGAAATGATGATGCCTGCACGGCGAAGTCCTCCGATGATTTCGCCCGTGAAACTGCGTTTAGTCACTTGGAATCCTTCGTCGGCAAGCTCTTGCATCAGTACGTCCGACAAAATGCAACGGTCCTTGGCTTCTTCGTATTGACTGGCGCCGTGCAACTGGGAGAGGGTCAGAACTTGCATCTTAATCTTTTCATCTGTGGACAACTCGTTTCTTTCGAGAAAAGCGCAAACCGTGTTGTTCAAAAACCTGCGCAACCTTTCGGTATCGGGTCCATCTTGGAACGATGGTAACCCCGGCTCTTCCATCTTTCCGATTGGAAAGAAATTAATACCCGCTTCCCGTTTCTTGATTTCTTCCCTAAACAGAACGGAAAAGTCCGATTTTCTGGATGGGTCAAAACTTGCGAGCAACGACCCGCCGATGAAATCCGCAAGTTGCAAAATGGGTTCGTCCTCATCACGAGAGTAACGGACCGAAACGCCGCCAAACAAATTCGGCTCATTGTGTTTTTCGAAATACCGAATGCATTCATTCTGAAATTCCTCCGTTCCGTGTTCGTCAATGACGAGTTCCATTTTACGGAAAGAAGATTGCAAAACTCGGTTGAGTCTTCCATGAATGAATTTATACCTTGATTTCTTGTAACGAAGACCGCTTCCTTCCTCAAGGCGGCGTTTGTCGGTAATAAGCGCCAAAAACGAAAACGGCAGTTTGCAAAGCTCCAGCAACAAATTGAGCCTGAGTTGGTTGCGTTTCCCAACAGCACTGCTTTTCAATGTCGCACCCTGGCGCATTTGAATGCAAATGCGGCGAATTTCGTTCCTGAGTTCTTCTTCAAGACCTTCTTGAATGATGATAGCCGTGCACACATAAAACGTGTTGCTCGGTTCGGAACCGGAAAGCCCTCCCGTTTCGTCAATGAAAACACGAGTCGGTTGTTCGAATGTGCTAGGCATCGGATAGTACCGTTAAAGTTGCGTTTGCCAATTCAATGCGGCTGGAAAGCCCGCGATGCCTCTCTATCCCCTCGGCGGGAAGGGGTCGTTCCCGTGGCTGTCCTTCCGCTGGATGCGACCGTCCAAGCCGCGAATGACGAACTCGGTTCCCTGGTTGCGGCTGATGGCGCGCCCGAGGCGTTCGGCCTCGGCCTTGGTCGCGGCATGGATGCTGGCACGGTGCGCCCCGGGGCGCTTGACGTCCCAGCCGCCATTCGGGTTGGGGAGGAGGTTGTGCTGGTTCGGTGGATTTTTCATGGTCAGCCTCTCTTCATGCGTTTTCCGTGACGATTACGGGTGCTTCGCGGTCGGATTCGGACGGGATGCCGGACAGGATTTCGAACAGCCGGACGTTGACGAAATACACGTTGTGGCCGCGTTGGACGCGTTGGAGGATGCCGGCTTCCGCGAGCTTGTTCAGGTAGGAGGCGGCCGTGTTGCGGGCGATTTTCAGGTATGACCGGAGATGCCCGATCCGGGTATAGGGATAGAGATAGAGCGCTTCGACCAGGTCCCTTTTGTAAAACGAAAACTCCGACCGGATCCTGCGTTTCGTCTCCAGCATCGCCTGGTCGATGGCCTGGACCGTCCGGGCCGTCATCCGGGAGGTTTCGACCACGGCGTCGAGCATGAACAGCACGAAACTCTCCCAGTCGTCCCGTTCGCGGACGAGTTGGAACCGTCGGTAGTATTCGCCCTTGTGGCTGATGATGTAACGGCTCAAGTAGAGGATCGGCGCATCGAGCAGGCCTTTCAAGACCAGGTAGAGGACATTGAGGATGCGCCCCGTCCGCCCGTTTCCGTCGTAGAAAGGATGGATGCTCTCGAACTGGTAGTGGATGACCGCCATCTTGACGAGCGGATCGATGTCCGGCCAGGCTTCGTCGGAGTTGACGATCTGCTCGAGGTTGGCCATGAGACGCACGATGTCGCCGGGATTCTGCGGCGGGGTGTAGACGATTTGACCCGTCGAGGCGTTTTTGAGGGTGGTTCCGGATTGCTTCCGCAGTCCGGCGTCATTGCCCTCCAGAACCCGCTGGACCGCGCAGATGTTGTTCGTCGTCAGAATCTGTCCCTGGCGAAGCAGGTCGTATCCGCGGAACAGGGCTTCGGCGTAATTCCGGACTTCCTTGGTTTGCGGGGAGACGGAACCGTCCTTGAACAGCTCCGCCCGGTACAACTCGTCCGTCGTCGTGATGATGCTTTCGATCTCCGAACTGTCCTTTGCCTCCTGGATGCCCAGCGCCCTGACCAGAATGTGTTGATTCGGGATGGTCCGGGCAAAGCCTTTCAGAACGGCAAGTTCCCGGTTCGCGTCATTGACGCGTTTCAGGACCCGGATGGTTTCCAAGTTCTTTTTGGGCGGCAGTTCGGACAATGGGCATTGGAACATCATGGAAATTTCTCCCGTGGGGATTGGTTGCATGTCAGGAATGGGCGTTTTTCGGGCGATTGGGCGGCACCATGTTCGGGAAATCCGTCTTGTTGAGCATCGGAGAAGGGGTATTGCTCAAAGATTCCGAAATATTGAGCAATTGAATGCCCCCATGTGCAATCCCAAGGTGTTCTTGAGCGGAACCGTTCTTGAACGGCATCGTCCGGTACAACCCGTCCGTCGTCCCGGATACCGGGCACTGGAACATCATGGAGATTTCTCCTGCGGGGATTGCTTGCATGTCAGGAATGGGCTTTTTCGGGCAATCGGACGGCGCCATGCTCGGAAAATCCGTCTTGTTGAGCATCGGAGAATGACCATTGCTCAAATATCCCGGAATATTGAGCAATGGAATATCCCCATGCGCAATCCCAAGGTGTTCTTGAGCAGAGAAGCGGGTGGCAGGGGATAGGATTGCCATCGTGGATGCAATCATGCCAGTCCGAGCTCCTTGAGATATCCGTCGAGCTCGGCCTCGGCGGCGGCGGCCTCGGCCTTGAGCCGGGCGATGTCCGCCTGGACGGCTGCGAAATCGACGGGGGCTTCCTCCTCGAACGTGTCGACATAGCGGGGGATGTTGAGATTCCAGCCGTTCCGTTCGAGTTCCTCCGGCGGGGCGACGTGGGCGAAGCGCGGAACGTCCTTGCGCTCCGAAACGGCGCGGAGGATGTCTTCGATGTGTTTTTCCGAAAGCTTGTTCTGGTTCTTGCCCTTCTCGAACCGCGGCTCGCCGTTTCCGTCCTTGCCCGAAGCATCGACGAACAGGACGTCGCGCGTGGTGCGGTTCTTGCGGAACAGGAGGATGCAGGCGGGAATCGACGTGCCGTAGAAAAGGTTGGCGGGAAGGCCGATCACCGCGTCGAGCCAGTTCCGTTCCCCGGCGACGGCCTTGCGGATCGCGCCTTCCGACGCGCCGCGGAAGAGCACGCCGTGGGGCACGACGGCCGCCATGCGGCCGTATTCGTCGAGCGAGGCGAGCATGTGGAGGAGGAACGCCCAGTCGCCCTTGCTCGCGGGCGGGACTCCCAGGTCGAAACGGTGCCACGGATCGAAGCCGGGCGACATCTTGAACTTGAGGTCCTTCCCCGCCGCCTGTTCGCCGCCGGGATTGAAGCCTTCGGCCCACTTGTCGAGCGAGAAGGGCATGTTGGCGACGATGGCGTGGAAGCGCTTGAGGTTCCCGTCCGCGTCCAGGTGGAGGGGCCGGGCGAGCGTGTCGCCCCATTGGATGTCCGCACCGTGGATGTCGTGGACGAACAGGTTCATGCGCGCCATCGCGTAGGTCGAGCCGTTGGCTTCCTGCCCGTAGATGCCGACCTTTTCCAGATCGCCCGCCTGCTTGGCGGCGCGGATGAGGAGCGAGGCGGACCCGCAGGTGGGATCGTAGACCGTCTCCCCGTTTTTCGGGGCGACCAGCCGGGCCATGAGCTCGGAAACCATGACGGGAGTGAAGAAACTCCCTGCCTTCTGCCCGGCGCGGGAGGCGAATTCGCCGACCATGTATTCGAACGCGCCGCCGATCACGTCGGCGGGCGTCTGGGCGGCTTCCACGCGGATATGGGAGGGGCGCAGGTCGAGCGGGGCGAAATCTTCCAGCAGCGTGCGCAGGCGGGCGTTTTTCTGCTGCGTGTTGCCGAAGACGGCTTCGGAGTTGAAGTCGATGCTGCGGAAGATGCCGCGCAATTCGCCGTTGAGGTCCTCGATGCCGCGCAACGCCTCGTTGACGAGGGCTCCGATCTTGTCGTCGAAGCGGCGGGCGAAGAGGAAGCGGAAGCGGACGTTGTCTTCCAGGCGGAACGGCAGGTTGCGGATGGCCCGCGAAACGCGCAACGCGTTGCCGGCGTATTTCTTTTCGAGGCCTTCGACGTATTCGGCGAAAGTGTCGTCGAGATACTTGATGAAGAGCATCGACAACACGTACTCTTTGTAGTTTGCCGCGTCGATCACGCCGCGGAAGGTATCGGCACCGGCCCAGAGGACGCGCTTGATGTCCTCGAACGACGTTTCGGTTTTGGCGGAGTCATGGTTCATGGTGTTGCCTTTCGAAAAGGGATTTCCCCAGCAGGGTTTGGAGCCGGGCCTGTCCTTCCGCTTGGGCGCGCAAGGCGGTTTCGATGCGGAGGGAAGCGCGCCAGGCCTCGGCATACCGGCGTTGCACGGCGGGGGCGGGAAGCGGGATCAGAGCCTCGCCCAGCCGGGCGGGGGAAAGCGCGGCGACTTGCGTTCCCACGCCGGACGCCTGCCTGAGCTTGGCGAGAACGGATGTCGCGGACAGGAGGAAAGCGGCGTAATCCGGCAGGAGTTCCGGGCCGGGACGAATGACCAGCACGTTGGCGGAGGGAAGGACGGCTTCGGAGACATCCGCGTTTTCCGGCGGTGGCATCTCCGTGAAAACGGCGGCGCAATCGGGATTGACGCGGCGGACCAGAACATCGCCGGATCGAAGTGCCTGGTCTTCCCGGATTGGATTTGCCCGATGCATGTTGCCGAATCCTCCGACGAGCCGTCCCGGCGCGATTTGTGCAGGAAGGACACAGGGATGAACGAGGACCTCTCCCCTCTCTTGCGGTAAAACACCGGGGAGGAGATTGGCCAGATTCGATAACTTGACGACGGGAAAATGCATGCAAAAGCGGGAAAATTCGGAAATTGCTTGCTTGATGGCGGCAGATTACTTCACCCATTCCATTTTGTAAATATTTTTTGCTACATCACAACAAACCGTAAATATTCAATTTTTTATGACTTCCCATCGGTCAGGGGATTAAACTGCGGTCCTGAGGCGGAAGCAGGGAGAGCAGGCCTTCGGCGACGTAGCCCGCGTAGCGGCAGTGGTCGAACACGAAGGTTCCGTACGTTCCGTCGGGACACGTCTTCGCCCGGCATTCCCTGAACGGGATGCAACCGGAGGGGACGGAACGTGGCAGGCGCGTGAACATGGCGGGCGGGATTTATCCGGACCCGAGCATGTATACCGCAAAGGCGGCTTGCCGGGAAGCCTCGAAAGGAGGCAAACAGGGCGGGAGTTTGTGCAGCGCGGGAATGGCGGGGGGCAGGTCAGAAGAGGGTGAGCTGGGAGACGGGGGCGAAGGTGGGGCGGTGGGCGGGACAGGGGCCGAAGCGGCGGATGGCGTCGAGGTGCCCGGGGGTGCCGTAGCCTTTGTGGCGGGCGAAGCCGTATTGGGGGTATTGCCGGTCGAGTTCGAGCATGCGGCGGTCGCGCATCACCTTGGCGACGATGCTGGCGGCGGCGATGGAAAGGCTGGTGGCGTCACCCTTGACGACAGCGAGGTGGGGGACGGGGAGGCCCTTGACGGGAAGACCGTCGACGAGCGCGAAATCGACGGGGGGAACGAGCGCGGAGAGGGCGCGGGCCATGGCGAGGTGGGTGGCGGCGAGGATGTTGAGGCGGGTGATTTCCTCCACTTCCGCCGCGGCCCAGGCGACGTGGACCTGCGGTGCGGCGAGCAACAGCTCCAGGATGCGTTCACGTCGCGCGGGGGAGAGTTTCTTGGAGTCGTTTACGTCCACGAGGGCGCCGCCGGCTTCGGCTTCGAGGAACGGACGCTCGATCCAGACGGCGGCGGCGAAAACGGGGCCGGCGAGGGGGCCGCGCCCGGCTTCGTCGACGCCGGCGACAAAACGACGCCCGGTTGCCCAGGCGTCGCGTTCGCGTGAGAGCATGGAAGAAGCGCTCAGCCGCGGACTTCTTTCAGGCGGCTGCTCTTGCCGGTGCGTTTGCGGAGGTAGTAGAGCTTGGCGCGGCGGATGCGGCCGGAGCGCTCGACCTCGACCTTGACGACGTAGGGGGAGTGGAGGGGGAACACGCGTTCGACGCCTTCGCCGAAGGAGACGCGGCGGACGGTGAAGGTTTCGTTGGCGCCGCCGCCGTCGCGGGCGATGACGGTGCCGGCGTAGACCTGCACGCGTTCCTTCTCGCCTTCGCGGATCTTGACGTGGACGCGGACGCTGTCGCCGATTTTGAAGGAGGGAACGGTTTCCTTCAGCTGGGTCTGTTCGATTTTTTCCAAAAGGGCTTTTTTCATGGTGATACCTCGAAAGGTGGAGTCAGAAACGGGCGCATCATACGCGGCTTTCCGCAACAGTCAAGGCGGGAGAGGGGGAAAGGCGGGAAAAACTTGATTGGCGCGGGCGGGGCATTATGATGCGGCGGCGAGTGCGGGCCCTTAGCTCAGTCGGTCAGAGCGGGGGACTCATAATCCCTTGGTCGCAGGTTCAAGTCCGGCAGGGCCCACTCTTTGTTTTCCCCCGAAAAATGGCAAAAATGCCAATGTTTTAGGGGGATTTCTTTGTGCCGGGGGTTTCGTCGTGTTCCCTCAAAACCCCCCCATTAACCGCACGAATCATCCCCAAATCATCCCCAAGGAAAACACACCCGGAAAGCCCCCCGGCCCCACTTCGAAGCGTCCCCGGCACCACGCAGGAGGGCGGAGCGGATCATGTGAACCGCCCCGCCCATGCCCCCCGGCGCCCCCGGTGGCTACTTGGCCACTTTCTCCCGGCATGCGTCTTGCAACCGGCAGTCTGCTTCGAATCTCCGGGAGAACTCATCGCCGATTTCCAATTCGGTCACGGCGAGGGCCATGGAACACCGTTCGGCGGCGACCACGAAAGCGCGGGTTGCGTCCGCCAATGCCTGCCGTTCCGGGGTGTCCGTGGGAAGTTCTTCGGCCAAGAACCGGCAAGCCTTGGCCAAGTTGAAAACGGCGCATTCACTTTTCCAGCCTTGCCGGAAGTGGTATCCCTGCTTGGCCTTTATCGTGGCAATGGCAAGCTCCGTCCCATGCAATGCCCGCATTTCCGGGCGCGCCATGCACTCCTCGACGAAAGCCCTTGCCCTCGCCTTTGCCGCCACCTGCCACTCCGGAACAACGCGCCGATTTTTGGTTTTCATGTCGTGATTCACTCCAACGAAAAACCCTCCCCGACGCGGTTAGAGGGCAAGCGCAAAGCACTTGCGGCACGCCAAGAAGGGCAAAGATTCAGTTGGGTTGTCTCGCGGCCTCTAACCTCCGCAAGGCTCCCCCCGGGCGGGGAGAACGGGGGCAGGGATACGGGATGGGCAGGGCGGGCGTCAAGCGGAAACCCCTGCTTTCCGCCCACGTTCACGCGGGCGGCGCTTTCGAGGACGGGGGCGTCTCTTCCCCCGTCCGGCGGAGAAGCCCCCCGCAGAAGGCCACGGAAGCCGCCTGTGCGGTCGCGCGTCTCAAGAGGTTTCACCGCGCCGCGCGCGGGCCGGGCGGGGTACTTCGAAGGGGCAGGGGGCGCGGCGCGGCTGGCGGGCGTCGCGCTTGGTCGCGTCCGCTCCCAACGCGCTCCCGGCCCCCTCCGCCCGTTCCGCAGGGCGGGGCGTCCCTCGCGGGGGGCGTGTCCGCCGCCCCCCGTGCCCCCTGCGGCGATGCCGGCCGGGCGGCTTGGGGCTTGGGCGGCGGGCGTCGCCGGTTGGCCGGGGCGCCCGCATCGCGCCGGGGGGCCGACGCCCCCCGCTCCCCCTGCTTTGCGGTCGCGGCCCCCGGCGGCGCGGGACGCACTCCTCAAAAATCTGAAGTTTTGCGCGCGGCTTGTTCGACGCACGGACGCGCACAAACCTTCAAATTTCTTCTCCGGCGCGCGCCTCCGCCCCGCACGGGTTCCGCGTTGTCCCTTTGCCCCCCTCGAATGCCGCGTTGCGGCACCGCTCCCCCCCGATGGGGGGGAGCTTTCGGCGGTAGCGGGGAGCGTCGTGCGTCTCGGTTTCCCCCCAGCCGTCCCCCGCACCCCCCGGCAACCCCCCCTTCCATTTGCGGCACAGTTCGCGGGGGCACTTTCTGGGTGGAAACCGAGATCGCCGCACACTCTGCAAACTTTTCCACGCGGGGCCCCTTTCCCCGCGTCCACCAGGGAAAAGTTTGGCGTCGCCCCTTCGGGCGCACGAGCATCCCCGCCTTGTTTCGTCGCCCCCCTTGCGCATCCCTTCGGGAACGCCCCCGGAGGGGGCTTGCGCGGTAGGCGGGGGCGCGGTCGCCCCGTCGCCGCAGATGGAACCCCAGACCCTCCCGCGCCGACGCGCCGCCGCACCCCCGGCGGTTGCCGGGCGGAATCTTCAGCCGGTCGCGCAGGGAACCCCGGCACCCTTCCGCGCCCGCTCAAGATTGCGCCCGGCCTGTTTTCCGTTGCCCCCCTTTGCGCATCCTTCGGAACGCCCCCCGGCGGGGGGCTTGCGCGGAAGGCCGCACCCGTCCCCGCCGGCGGCGCAGCGCAAGCGGTGCGCGCGGCGGGAGGGCGCGGGCGGTCGCCGCCCGAACCGGGCGCGCTTCCCCGTTTGCCAACCATTGGCAAAAATCCGCGCTTTTTGCCGATGCTTGGCAAATTGCCGTTTCCCGTTTTGCCAACGTTCGGCAAATTGCCGTCGTTTTTGCCAAAGGTTGGCAAATCGCCGTTTTCCGTTTTGCCAAGGTCCGGCAAATCCGGGGCGTTTTTGCCAAGGCTTGGCAATACCCGCCGCGCGAGGATCCCGCGATGGCCGGATTTTCGCGCGGCGGGGGGAAGGCGCCGCGCCAAGCGCGGCGGCGGTTCGGCATGGGGGCCGGGACACGTCGCGCCGCTGGCTACGGAATGCCCCGGCGCGCCGTTCCCCGCCCCTCATGCCGGGCGTCCCCTTGAGACCTTCCGCACCCGCCTGCAAATGCCTGCTTCACAGCGGTGCGGAACCTTGCCGCCGGAGACCGTCTGCAACATCCGCCGCCGCCCCTTCCGCGCCGCCCACGGCAAACCACACGGCCACCTGCCAGCGGGGACGGTTGCCCCGCCACTTCCGCACCCGCAAGTCCGCCACCTGCCCGTCATCGACCCAGACGCCCGCCCGCGTCAGCGCGTCAAGAACGCCTTTGACGATGTTGTCCACGTCGGGCCGGACGGCGTGGAGAATCAGCTCATCGCCCCGCAAGGCGTCTTTCTTCGTCGCCGGATACACCAGTTCGACCGCCACCCGCACCGCCCCCCGCCGCGCTTCCCAGCCCGCCGGGAGTTGCCGCCGGAACTCCGCCGCCATGCGTTGCTCCTCCTCCCGCGCTTCCGGGCGAACGTAGAACCGCACCCGCCCGCCGACGGCATAGGCCCCGCGCCCCGCTTGGGCCGTCCGGCGCGGCGGCTCGCCCGCAACCCGGAAAACCACGTCCGGCGCCCTCATTCCGCACCCCCGTGTCTCATGTCCCATGCCTTCCGGCCCCCGCCCTGCCACCACCTGTCCCGCACAAGTCCCACACCATGTCCCCAATCCCCCTACATAGTAGGGGGTTGGGACTGGTGAGACTGAGACGGTGGCGGGGGCCTCCAACGAGGACGGCACTCATGGCAATTCGTCCCCCAGCATCCACCCGCATTCGTCCTCCACGATGAACCCGGCGTCCACCGCCGCTTTGCGATGGCGGTAGTAGGTTGCGCGGGGGATTCCGGCACCCTCCGCCCGCGCTTCCAACGTGCCCGCCGAAACCCGCTCCCCCGGTTGAATCAGCCTCGCCACATCCTCCCCGCGCCCGCCATCCGAAACGGACGCGGCCCCGGCGCGCTTCTTTCCCTCACGGACTTCTTCCTTCCACCGCTCCAAGGCAAAATCGGGGTCACGGACGTACACGCCATTTTCCAGCCGCAAGGCGAACGGCGGGGGGCGGCGGGCGTCGTTGCACTTGCCGACCGCGCCGACCACGCCCCCGGCGTCATCGTAGGGAACGAGGTTCAAAACGCATCTGCAAGTTGCTCCAAGCATCTTTGAATTTCTACCCGCTTCGCCGCTCTCGAAGGCGTCAACGGCCCGCAACATGGCATCCCGCCCGCCCCGCGCATGATGGACGAGGAGGACGGCGGCTTTCGGCGCGGCCCGCCGCACCATGTTCCGAAGGCGCACCACAAGCCCTTTCATGGCGGCATCCTCATTCAGCGATTGCGCCGCCGGGAGGAAATCGGAAAGGGGGTCGAAGGTCACCCCCTCGCACTCTTCCCCCAGTTCGCGCAGCTTGTTTTCCACCCAGACCAGCGCCGCCGCATCCATGGGCAAATCGCCATCTTGGAAAACATGGAACACAAGCCGCCGGCGGATTTCCTCAACGGCTTCCGGGAACGCGGCGCCGACGGCCCGCAAGTCCTCTTGCACCCGCCTCAAACCGTTTTCGTTGCCCGCGACAATCAGCCATTTCCCGCCGCCTTCCCGCTCCGGAATGCGCATGCTTCCGATAGCCGGATGGCGCGCCATCATCGCCGCCAGCGACCAGACAACGAAACGGGTTTTCCCCGTTCCCGGCGCGCCGACGAGCGCGGACACCTGCCCCGGCGAAAGCCAAGGGTGGACAAGCCAGCTTTCCGGAGGAAGTTCCGCGTCCAGAATCTCGCCCGCCGTCATCCAATGCACCCGCGCCACGCGCGCGCCGGAGGAGAAAACCGACGACAGGCGGCACCATGCTTCCGTCGCGTCCCCGCCGGATTTCACCGCTCCCCGGAGCGCATCCGCCGCCGCCAGCACGTCCCGCTTCCATGCCCTTTTCAAAAGCTTCCCGACATGGCGAGGCACGAGCGCCCCGCAACCGACGCGCCCCTGGCCTTCGAGCAGGGCGTCAACCAGCTCCGGCCGCGATTCGTTCACCGCGTCCAACAGCTCATCCCCCGGCCAGTCCGTCCGTTCACCGTCAAGGCGCTTGGCCATCCGCCAGACCGTCGCCGCGTCCGCCGACGGGAACGCGCTTTCGGTCAAGCCTTGAGCCTCGCAATCGTGGAGGGCGGGCGCGCCACCCTCCGCGATGAAACCCAGAACCACGGCTTCCGGCCCCTTCATTTGTTCCCCCACAATTCGAACTCCCGCCGCGCCGCCGCCAGATCGAGACGGCGGCGGAGGGAGTCCTCGTAAAGGGCCACGAGGGTATCAAGACGCAATCCGCAAAAGAGGCGGACGGCGGCGCGGATGCGTTCCCGTGACACCCCCCGCCCCAAAGCAAAGCGGAAGAGAACGTCCGTAGCTTCATGCGGGCGAACAAACCACATGGCATCGGCGGCGGCGGCTCCCGCTTTCCGGAGCCAAAGGGCTTGTTTCCTCGGATTGCGCGGGCATCGCGGGAGGCCGTGAAGGAGGATGATTTCCTCGGGGGTTGCGTTATCGTAATCGCGTTTCACTTGGCACCCCCCAGCAGGGCACGGACGGATTCCTCGGTGAAACCGACTTTCCGGCGGGTCTGGCCGCCGTAGACGGGCACGAGCCGCCCGCCCAGCATCCAGAGGCGCAAGGTTTTGGAAGTCACTCCGAAGAGGCGGCAGGCTTCCGGGACGCGGACGACCCGGCCCAGCGGGGCGGGGCCGGAGGGCTGGCCGTCGAGGATGGCGAGCGCGCGGTCGGCGTCGCTTTTGGGGATGCTGGCATCCGCCGCAAGGATGGCGGAAACGGCGGCACGGGTTGTAGCGTTCATTGTGGGGTCTTTCTCCGTTGTTTCCCCTTCGCGGCCACCGCCCGGAATGGGCGAGAACCAAGCCGCGAACGGGACGGCACCCCTCGGGGAAAATTATCCGTCAATTATCCTTTTTTCCGGAACCGATTTCCCAGAAAACGCGGAAAATGCTTGGAAAACGGCAGAAAAAAATCCGGAAAAAAGTTTCCGGATTATCCCTTGATTATCCTTTGTGCGGCTACCAAGGTCCCTTTTTCACTCCCATCCCGCGCCGATTGCCCAGGGAAACGGATGGGGCCGCATCAAGCCAGCTTTGCGCCCGCTTGCGTTCCTGGTGCACCCGTTCGGCGAATTCAGCAAACCTTACCGGGTCCCGTCTCAAGTCCTTCGAATACCCCTCCCGAGGTGGACTTATCCCGTTTTCCCATGCCTTGACGGTCGCAGGTGAAACGCCAAGCTTTTCCGCTACCGCCGCTCGCGTCACTGGATACTCTTCGCGCTTGGGCCTTCCCTTCGGTGCCTTTAGCTTTTCAAGCTCCTTTTCCAACTTTTGACGCCGCTTGCGTTCCTCTGTCCGCGTTTCGGAACTTGCCGAAGCATGCGCAAGCGGAATCACGTTATTGCGCTCGAAGTGTGCGGTTTTCGGGCTTTGAACACTTGCCACCGCCTTCCGGAGCGTTCCCAAATTGACTTTTTCCGGTTTCAAATTGTTCATCGTTCGCCCTCCGCCGCCAGCATGTCCGTCGTAAACTTTTCCACCCGCGCCAACTGGCCCGGCGTGCAGCCGGTCAACAGCCGCGCCACCTTCGCCACGTCCGCCGGAACGACTTCGAAGGCCCCGGCGTCCTCGTTTGCCAAGGTTTGGCAAGGCGGGATGGTTTTTGCCAAAGGTTGGCAAACGCCGTTTCCGTCCCCGTGCGCCGGGAGCGCCGCCGGGGGCTTGAACACGTCCGGGAGGACGGCAACGGCACCTTGCAAGGCATCATCCGAAACGTGGAAGTAGTGCGCCGTCATCGCCGCGTTGGTGTGGCCGACAATCGCTTGCACGATGTGGAGGGGGACGCCCGCGTTGGCGCACAAGGAGACGAACGTGTGCCGCAGGGAATGGAAGCCGACCGACACGGCCTTCCGGCCCCGGCCCGTTTCCGCTTGCGTCTCGATGCCGGCCGCCTCGAAAATGCGCTTCACGCGGCGGGCGGCATAGCTGGAATCCCGCTTGTACTCCGCCGCCAAGGCCGGGAAGATTTTCCCCCTCCGCCGTTCCGGCGGGGTCTCGGAAAGGATGGCGGCGAGAGCCGGGAAGAGGGGAATCCGCACCACCGTTCCGTGCTTCGCGGTCTTGTGGGGCGTCACTTGGACGAACCCGCGCGCCAAGTCCACCGCGCCCCAGTCCAGCAACACCGCGTCCCCCAGCCGCAACCCCGTGTAGATGCCGATCGCGAAGAGGACGCGCATGTCCCCCTCCAACGGCGCCACCACCCGCGCCAGCTCCTCCACCGTCAACTCCCGGCGGGTGTGGGTGGCTTTGCCAAGGGGCTTGATGTGAGTCCACGGATTGAACCCGTCAAGCCCTGCCTCTTCGTCGAGAATCCTCCAAACCATCATCAGCAGAGACCGGTGATTGTTGAAGCTTTTTGCGGAGAAACGTGCTTTGAGGCTCCGCATGTACGCTTCCGCCGTCTCCACGTCCACGTCCGAAAGCCCCGACAGGGCCGGGCGGTTCTTCGCCACCCACCCGGCGAACGCATCCCAGCAAGCTTCGTACATCCGATTTGTCGCCGGGGCGACGGGTTCCCGCGCCAGCGACGAGTCGAAGGCTTGCCAAACCTTGGCAAACGGCACCGACAAGCGCCCCGCCGCCGCCCGCTTCGCCCTGGCTGAATCGGCAAGGGCATTCGCCACGATTGCCTTGAAGCCATCCCGGCGCGCGGCCTTCGCCGCCCGTGCGTCCGTCTTGGCTTCGCGCTTCAGATAGTAGGGGGCCACGAACTCCGCAAGGCGCTTTTCGGCCTCGCGCTTGTCGCTCTCTCCGGTGGAACGGCGGAACACCTTCCCGCCGACCACCCAGCGCGCCCGCCACTTCCGCCCGTGCCGCTCCAAGGTTCCTTTGCCCTTGGCCCGTCCGGCGGCCTTCCGGCCCTTCCGGCCTTCCTCCGTCTTCTCCGCTTGCGTCTCTTCGTCGGTTTGGGTAGGTTCCATGCGTTCCTCCGTTTGGGGTGTTGTGAATGGTTGTCAGATGTTCCGACATTTACCAAACGGGGGAATTAAATGCAAGAAACATCCCCATAAAATCCCAAAGCACGGAAAAACGCCTGCAAACAGAAACATTTTCGCAGGTTCAAGTCCTGCAGGGCCCATTCCGCGCGGTTGCGGGGCGGGGTCGCGGGTTGCCGGGGAAAAAGGAAAAATTGGGATTGCAAAGGGAAAGGCGGGAGGATAATGTAAAAGAACAATCTTTTCCGGCACACGGGTTGCGGGGCAGTAGCTCAGTTGGTAGAGCATTACGTTCGCAACGTAGGGGTCGAGGGTTCGAATCCCTTCTGCTCCACCAGTTTCCCGCGTGCGGAAAGATTTGTGCTTTCCCGCAGGTGGGGTAGCGAAGTGGCCAACCGCATCAGACTGTAAATCTGACGACTCCTGTCTTCGAAGGTTCGAATCCTTCCCCCACCACCAGCCCTTGCCGCCCGGCAAGGGTTTTTCCGTGTGCGGGAGGGGGACGGAGCGGGGCGATTTTTTGTTTGCGGGGGAGGGGGGAAGGGGGATAGCGTGCGGAGCATGAAAAAACTGCTTTTCGTTTCGATGTTGGCGGCGGGGGTCGTGGGGTTGGCGTGCGCGGGGGGATGCGCGAAGGACGGGAACGCGCCGATCCGGTTGAGCTACAGCGTGTTCTTCCCGCCGACGCACGTGCACGCGCAACTGGCGGCGTCGTGGGCGGCGGAAGTGGAGAAGCGGAGCGGGGGGCGGCTGAAGATTTCGGTGTATCCGGGCGCGACGCTGACGAAGGCGGACCAGTGCTGGGCCGGGGTGGTGGACGGGATTTCGGACCTGGGGATGAGCTGCCTGGCCTACACGCCGGGGCCGTTCCCGCTGCTGGAGGCGCTGGACCTGCCGCTGAAGTGGCCGGACGGGGAGGTGGCGACGGCGGTGTCGGCGGAGCTGGCGGAGAAGTACGCGGCGGAATCGGCGCTGCCGGCGAAACTGCTCTACCTGCACGCGCACGGGCCGGGGGTGCTGGCGACGCGGCAGAAGGTGGAGAACCTGGAGGACCTGCAGCGCCTGAAAATCCGCGGGACGGGGCTTTCGGCGCAAATCGTGGAGGCGCTGGGGGGAACGGCCATCGGGATGAGCCAGCCGGACACCTACGACGCGCTGCAGAAGGGCGTGGTGGACGGGACGTTCTGCCCGATCGAGACGCTCAAGGGCTGGCGGCAGGGGGAATGCGTGAAGTACGTGCTGGAGGTGCCGGAGGTGGGGTACACGACGGCGATGTTCGTGGCGATGAACCGGAAGAAATGGGATTCGCTGCCGCCCGACCTGCAGCAAATCCTGCTCGACACGAGCGCGGAGTGGTTGCCGAAGCACGGGAAGGCGTGGTGCGACGCGGACGACGAGGGGCGGGCGTTCGCGGCGGAAAAGGGCGTCGAATTCCTGCGGCTGCCGCCGGACGAGGCAGCTCGCTGGGCGGAAAAGGTGGCGCCGTTGCTGGATGCGTACGTGGCGCGGTGCGAGGCGAAGGGATTGCCGGGGCGGGCGTTTTTGACGGACGCGCAGGAAGCGATCAAGGCGTCGGGGAAATAGGGAATTCCGAAGCCATTTTGTAGGGGAGGGTGTTGGTCGGGGAAAGGGCGGGCACCGGGGACGGTGCCCCTCCCGCGGGGAAACCAGCGCATTCCGCGAAACGGCGGCCCGGACGGAGCCGGGGCATCCCGTTCGCGCCGAGACATTCCGTGAAGTGGCGGGCCGGAGGGAGGCGGGCCGTTAAGGGCGGGGGGGCAAAAAACACGGCCTGCCCGGCGGTCGGGCCCTACCATGGGGAAGAAAGAACGGGAGGGGAGGATGGCGGACCGGACGGAGGCGGGCCCTCCCATGGGGGAGGCGAGAGGTGGATGGGGGTGACGGCGGACCCGACAAGCGGGTCCCTCCATTGCGGAAGCAATCGTTGAGGGCGGAGAGGCGGGGCCTGCAAAGGGAGGGAATCAGAGTTCGGGGAGGGGGAGGGCGGGGTCGGCTTCGAGGGCGGGGGGATTGGGGAGTCCGGCGAGGGCGCGGAGGGACGCGGCGGCGGCGACCATGGCGGCGTTGTCGGTGCAGTAGGCGAGGGGGGCGAGGCGGAGTTCGGCGCGGCGCCGGCGGCAGAGGCGGTCGAGGGCGGCGCGGAGGGCGGCGTTCTTGGCGACGCCGCCGGCGCAGAGGAGGCGGGGGGCGCGGGTGGCGGCGAGGGCGCGGTCGACGCGGCGGACGAGGGAATCGACGATGGCGGCCTGGTAGGAGGCGGCGAGGTCGGGTAGGCGGGCGGGGAGGTCGGAGGGGTGGTTCTTGAGGTGGTAGAGGAGGGAGGTCTTGAGGCCGGAGAAGGAGAAGCAGAGGTCGAGGGGTTTGCCGTCGGGGGCGGTGGCGTTTTTGGGGTGTTCCATGCCGCGGGGGAAGCGGACATAAGCGGGGTCGCCGCCGGCGGCGGCTTTTTCGATGGCGGGGCCGCCGGGGTAGGGGAGGCCGAGCATCTTGGCGCCTTTGTCGAGGCATTCGCCGGCGGCGTCGTCGAGGGTCTGGCCGAGGATGCGGTAGCGGCCGACGGACTGCATGTCGACGAGGCAGGTGTGGCCGCCGGAGACGAGGAGGACGAGGACGGGGCCGGCGGCTTCGGGGGGGGGCATGGCGGGGTCGAGGAAGACGGCGGCGAGGTGGGCTTCGAGGTGGTGGACGCCCCAGACGGGTTTGGCGAGGGCCTGGCCGAGGGCGCGGGCGCCGGAGAGTCCGATGAGGAGGGAGGAGGCGAGGCCGGGGCCGTGGGTGACGGCGATGGCGTCGATGGCGGAGGGGGGGACGGCGGCGCGGGCGAAGGCTTCGGAAACGACGCGGGGGAAGGCTTCGACGTGGCCGCGGGAGGCGATTTCGGGGACGACGCCGCCGTAGGGGCGGTGGCGTTCGATCTGGCTGTCGACGACGGAGGAGAGGATGGTGCGGCCGTCGCGGACAAGGGCGGCGGCGGTTTCGTCGCAGGAGCTTTCGATGCCGAGGACGATCATGGGAGGGGGTGGCGGATGGGGTTGGAGGGGCGGCGGCGGGCACCGGGGACGGTGCCCCTCCCGGGGAGAGGCAGGGGGGTGTGGGGAGAAAGGCGGCCCGCCCGGCGGTCGGGCCCTACCATTGGGAGGAATGGGGCGGGGGGGATGGCGGCCCGGACGGAGCCGGGGCCCGGGAATGGGGCGAGGGGGGGCACG
>Ga0310786_10002045_pt1 | contig 31601 bp, 58 predicted proteins | sample AusTroGonzalo_MG_FD_203881 | JGI IMG/M metagenome (GOLD analysis project Ga0310786, IMG submission 203881) | Bovine rumen microbial communities from tropical cattle in Woodstock, Queensland, Australia - Gonzalo_03 (v2) (version 2) | ecosystem: Host-associated > Mammals > Digestive system >...
TGACCCACGTCGAGGGCACTCGTCCTGACAACCGCGGACAGTTCCTCAACCTCGACCTGTGGCCTAACAGGTGCGCGACGCTTGACGACATCAAACTCCTGCCTGACACCATCGAGGATGTCAAGGTCCGCTTCGGCAAGTACGTTGACCCGGAGACCGGAGAGGTCTACGAGTCCAGCACCCCGAAGATTGCCGCCTTCAAGATTGGTGGCAAGTGGTGCTCGCTCCACGGCGACAAGCCCGAGTTCGACGACGAAGCCCAGCGTTCCGTCTGGAGCAACGAGCCTGCGAAGAGTGAGTAAGATTGAGCCCTTCGGGGCTCTTTCTTTTTTCTTAGACGACTCATCAGACTCGCGATGATTGGCTACACTTCTTGTCGGTCTCCTGTTATCCTTTCATTGCGAGTCTGATTTGTCATCGTTTTTTTCTCTTCCGGCTCATCAGTATCACCGAGTTTCCCTCTCGTTTCTCTTTCAACCACCGATTTCTTTCAGAAGTCCCGTATAATCGACCATCTCTTCCCTGGATGATACATTACTCATCTTTGATGTGATATTCGATTCTACTGTGGTTTCTGTCCCAAGAATCGGTATTTCCGCTTTTCACTTCACATTCCAGTTTTCTTTCTTATCTGCCTTATGAACCAGACTTCTACTTCCAAAGACAACTCCAAACTTTTCCTTGTCAATCTCGGCAGAGGCTTTCTCGTCCCGATGAACAAAGCTCAGTACGATGAGTATTTGAAGAACAGGGAACTCTTTCAGGATTAGTTTCCCGCTTCCGGATTTTCTCTTTCCGTCTTTCGGGCGACTGTTTCTCTTTCGGGTGATTGTTGCTCGAGAGGAGGGCTGTCCATCTTCCTTGTTTCTTTCCCCCGAATGATGTTTTTACCTTTGAAATGATTCCCCTGGATTTTCTCACAAATCTGGGGGATTTGATTTCTGGTATGGTTTTCCTCAGACTCTTATTCCAACAATAAAAGATTTTTTTCTTTCTTCTATCGAGGGAAAATGTTGATAGTACATTTATAGATTCTCAGATATAAAAGATATCTTTGTATATCTTAGTATAATATATACTTTCAGAAATATACAAAGAGTTTTCAAACGATGATTTCAAACACGCGAAGAAACTACAGTTCGGAGACCATAAAGGAGAGTCGGAAGGATTACTTTATGGTCATTGTGAATCATCAGCCGAAAGGAATTTGCACGAGCTTTGAGGTGGCGCAGGCGTGTGCCAAGTGTTACGCGAAACAGTTCGATGCAAAGGAGATTGACGGCAATGATGTGTATGTCTACGAAGATTCGGATGGGAGGCATTTGATTTCGATTGAGAAGATCAAGAGAATTCGAATGCCTTACAATCTGGATAATGATTAGGATTTGCCCTAGGATTTTATTCTGGAGCTAATCTTTTCCCTCGCATATTGCACAGCCTTGTCGTGGCGTGAGGGCTTAATCGTCGCAGTAATTTGTATGGGTAGGTTTGCGGCGTAACCAATGTGCATTTTTAAGTCAAACTAATTAAAAAATACAAATATGAATGCATTATACGAACTCTTTGGGGAAGAAATGCGCCTCCCTAGAGAGGTTTATATGAGAGCGGAAGATCATCATCGCTATCCGCTTTCTGAGACGCAGTCTCGTATTCGGCAATATGCTGAAAGCAAAGGCATTAAGTCTTTCTATGTTAACAAGAATACTCTTTATGTTCTTCCGGAATATATCGTTAAAAAGATTGACAATGAGGTCGCTTGGGCTTATGTCTATTGTGACGATCCTCAAGTTAAAACCATTCTTCCGTCGAAACGTTCGGTAAAAGATATAGAAGAATTCATCTCTGAGCTTGATAGAATGGAATATGATGATGGCTTTGGCAGTCAACGCTTATTTGGTCAAGTCGTTTTCAAAGATGGAACGTGGATGGAGCGGAGAGAATACGACGGCTCTGAATGGTGGGAGTACAAGTCCTGTCCTAAGGAGCCCGATTGGACTGATCTTCCTTATCTTATTAAAGAGCAAGACTAAAATCATTTAACATATAAGGATATGAAAAAGACAAGAAAACCTTTCACTCCGAAGACTTATGGTCGCTTCGAGGGTCTTGTGAACCAGCTCAAGAAGGAGAAATTGTGCCTGGTTAATCTCACTATCGCTAAGGATTTTGCGAAGGAGTGTTTTCGGCGTAAAATCAATATCGGCGTAGGTGACACTTACGGTGACGGCGTTATCATCGTAAAGAAATAAACTCTTTCAGTTACGCTTGACACTTTCCGTCGTGAGACGCAGAGTGTTTTTTTCTTCAAAAATTTTGCTTAACTTTATACATTAAATAAAATGGAGTTACTTATTATCATTCTTGAACTTGCGTTCATAGTTTTTTGCTGTGACTAATATGGACAGAACATACAAATTACGTGTTGCAAGGCTGATGTTCAAACACATGCCTTCGCTCACAAAAGAACAGTACGAGGAATTCAAGAAACTCTGCGATGGATTGGATTTGACGGTCAACGACGTCGATCTGGATAAGGCCGAGTGGAGAGATATCCTTGAAGAAGAACAAAACAAACCAAAATATATCAAACAATGAAAGAAAATCAGATTTCGGTTTACGGATGGAGTCTTTTCGCCGGAGTGATAATGTTCCTCATCCTTTCGATTGCATCCGTGACCAGCAGTCTCGTTACGGCATCTCTGGTCAATAAACTCACCCTCGAGACGGAATCTATCCGCAGATGCGAGGCGCAGAATGAGAGGTTCTGGGGTTTCGTCTCTGAGATAGATAGCGCCGAGAGTATTGACGAGCTCGTCGAGAAGCGTGATTCCCTTTACGATTCTTTGTGCGAACAATAACCCTATAAAACATAAGAGTATGAAAAAGTATTTGGTTCTCAAGATGTACAACACAGTCTCTCCATCTATCGTCTATATGACTGACAATGAGACTGACGCCCGTTCTCTCGCGGAAATTTATTCCCGCAACGAAGACGCCAACTATCAGGTGGCGACGATTTCGTAGTCCTCTTTTGAGGTGTGGTGTAAGTGGTAACAACGTCCGGCTAACAAAAAGGTCCTACATATTCTTTCCAACCAGCGCGGAAGTTTCGGGTTCGAATCCCGATACCTCACAAAATTAGTATATTTGTAAAAAGTAAAACCATGACAAACGAAGAAAAACAACTACTACTTAAAGACCTTTGTGCAAGGTTGCCTTATAGAGTAATGATTAAGTCTGTGGGCGAAAACAAAATTATTGGGTTATGGGATTTAAAAGATGTTGATAATTTACCTCTTCCATATCTCCGTCCAATGAGTTCTATGACTGAGGAAGAACTTCTTGCGTATGATAAAACTCGTGAATGGAAATATGTTGATGATGACCATTATGAGCATTTTGATACATTAGATACTTTTGATTGGCTCAACGCTCATCACTTTGACTATAGGAGACTGATTGAAAAAGGACTTGCTTTAAAAGCACCGAATGGAATGTATAAATTTTAAAGATATAAATATGAGTTGGTATTTTTATCCTGATAGATTTTCTTCTTATGAAGAATATGTAAAGTATCTTAAAGAACGAGGCTTAGCTTTTGAAGCGCCTGAAGATATGTATAAAACAGAATAGAGTATGAAGTGTTATCAAATTTGGATGAGGGTCTGGATAGAAAATGATGAAGATTGGGTTTCATCTTCCGGGCATTATGAATATATACCATATTCAAATACAATCTATACGAGTGAAGTTGATGCTAATAAAGCGATGGATGGCATAGATAAAAGATTTGCTTATGGTACTGGTGGATTAAGTCGTTCTCACTGTGAGGAACTTTACATAAAAGGATTAGCTCTTGAAGCACCTGAAGGAATGTATAAAACCGAATAGATTATGTTCAAACCTTCTATTCTACTTACGAAGAAGCCTGTGAAGCAGCTATTAAATATTGTTTAGAAAATTTAATATAAAAAATGAAAAAGATTCTTTTATGCGCAATTTGTATTGCGTTTGGGGCAACATTGTCCGCACAGAATTACACTCGTAACGGGAAAGAGTTCTCCGTTGTGAAACAGGTCTCGAAGAAAGTTTCCGACGAGAAGACTGGTTATACCTGGAAAGACTCCAAGGGTAACGTCTACGACATTTACATTACGGCGAAGAATGCCTGTTACACGATTCGCGTCTCACAGAAGACCGGGAACGAGTACCGTGCGTATCTCCCCAAAGAGGCTTCATACGAAATCGCCAAAGAGTTAGGACGAGATGTTGAGCAGCCTGAAAACTAAATTCGGAAAAGTCCTTCCCGGAACGAGAATCCGCATTCTTTATGTGGAAGATCAGGACGGGAATGACTGGCAGGCATCCAAGATGGTGAACAAGACCGGCATTGTCGAGTATATCGATGATGCCGGTTTTCTTCACGGCTCCTGGGGCGGATTGGCTGTTCTTCCGGATGTGGATGAGTTTGAAGTTCTCCTCTAAATTTTTGTCGATAAAACATTTTTGTAGAGACTGTTGTATTCTATATTTTTGTAACTACGGTTGGAGGAAAGACAATGAAACAAAACTACACAGAAGAAGAGCTTTTCTGTCTAAAGGTTCTTTATGAGAACGGACGGCTTCCGGAAGCATATATTGATCCGGCGAAGGATGCACTGAAAGACTTTCATACGGAGTTTAAGTTCGTAAGAGTCCAGAATGATTTCTTTACAGAGCTCGCTGAGAAGATGAGGCTTCTATGGCCTACTGGGGAAAAGAAAGTTGTAAATAAAGATGGAACTATTTCATATTATCCCTGGAGAGATTCTGTAAAAAATCTTGTTAAAAGATTGACTGCACTTTGGGAGGTTCGAGCCTTGAAAGACTATACTCTTGAAGAGTGTCTGACTGTCGCACGTCGTTATCTCGCACAGTTTGAGAATAATGCGAAATATATGAAGACTCTTAAGTATTTTATCCTGCGACAGAACGAAAATGTCATTGGGGACAAAGGGAAGATTCACTATATCAATAACTCGACTTTCGCGGATATGCTTGAAGGCAATTCTGTCGATGCAGAGTGGGAGGCGATTCTCGATGAGAATAATATGTATGAAGTGCGATGATTGAGAACTCAAATGAATCCACTTATGGTGATTGGCTACAGGATGAAGAACTCGTAAAAGAGTATTCCGGTAATCTGTCTGGGCCAATATCTATCAATGACGTCTTACAAAACTTACAATCAAGACGAGAGAACGTCTTAAATGGCGGTACGAATTGTATTCCGCTTCCGTTTGAGCGTTTTCGTCAGGATATTCCAGGAGTAGAACAGTCTCAGTATATCGTTATATCGGCAAATCAAAAGACGGGTAAGAGTATGTTCGCCTCTTTTGTATATCTATATAGCGTTTTAGATTATGCGTTTGAGAACCCGTCGAAGTGCTCTGCACATATTATCTATTTCTCTCTTGAGGAATCCATAGAGAAAGTCATTGAGCGATATATGAGTCATTTGCTTTTTAAGCTCGATGGTATTCGTATTACTCCGGCAGACCTACGCTCTACATCATCTGATTATCCTGTTGATCAGAAGATCCTTGATAAGTTGAATAGCGAAAAATATCAGGAGCGACTTCGATTCTTTAAGAAATGCGTCCAGTTTGAGACAGAGAATACAAATCCTACCGGAATACTGCGTGTATGTGAATCATATGCCAAATCTGTTGGGAATTATGTGTCGCATAAACATAAGTCCAATGGTTTATCTGGCAGAGAAGTTGAGGTTTTTGATTCTTATACTCCTTATGACAAGAATCACTATAAGATTGTCATAATTGATCATATTGGGCTTGTAGACAAAGAGCAGGGATTCAAGACAAAAGACGCTGTAGATAAAATGTCGGAGTATTGTGTTAAGTATCTTCGGAATCGCTATGGGTTTACCTGTGTTGTTATTCAGCAACAAGCGTCAGAGTCTGAAGGCCTTGAAGCAATAAAGTCCAAAAGAATGGTTCCAACAGCTGCAACCTTGGCTGATAGCCGTTACACGGCGAGAGATGCGGACTTGGTTATTGGCCTTTTTGATCCATCTAAATTCGGTCAGGCACAGTGGCTTGGGTACAAGATTCAAGACCCTAATGGAGTCGGACTGAGGAATTATGGTCGTTTTCTTTATGTAATTGCTAACCGCAATGGAGAAATGGGAGGAATTTGCCCTCTATTCTTCGACGGTGCGGTTTGTAATTATGAAGAACTGCCGAAGATTTCTGATTTTGCAAAACTCCAAGATTATTATGCCAAGGCGAAGAATCTTCACGAGAAGAAACGCCCTGTATTATCTCTTTTATTATTCATCAAAAAACTATTTACAAATGGCAGATAAAACTGTTCTTGAAATCAAGCGTCTTGAAGGAGGGATAACCGAAACAAGTTTCACTCCGAAAGACGACGAGGATTACAAGGTGGCTGCGGCTGGGATATTCACTCTCCTCAACAAATGCGAATACCTGAAGCTTCTTCTTGAGATGCTGATGGTTGCATCGGAAAATGATCAGCTAAAAAATATGCTGGAAGAAGCCATCATCGAGCCGCAGGATTTCAATAAACTTCTAAAAAATCTTAAATAATGGCAAAAACTATTTTGATTTGTGGTAAGACCGGTACCGGAAAGACCACTTCTATTCGTACTCTTAATCCTAAAGAGACCCTCATTCTTCGGGTTATCAATCGTACTCTTCCTTTTAAGTTCGCCGGCAAGTATGGCAAAGAAGAGAAGAATATGATGCTCACTCCTGGATATGAAGATGTCCTCAAAGGACTTGCTTGGGCGGACAAACAGGCAAACATCAAGAACGTCGTGATTACCGATGGGACTTATATTATCCGTCAGGAGTATTTTAAGACCGCCAATCAGAAGAACTATGAGAAATACACGGCATTTGCAATGCATATGCAGCAGATCCTCAAGGCGATTCAGAATCTCCGAGATGATATCAAGGTCTTTATGGAGTATCACGTGGAGTCTAATGTGACCGACGCCGGCGCAACGGAATATAAGCCGTCTACTGTCGGTAAGCTTCTCGATAATCAATATAACATTCTTGAGAATGTGGATATTGTTCTGTTCGCAAGTCCAGTTTATGAGGATAAGGAGATCCATTATGGATTTTACACTAATCGCACGCTGGATCGTGTTGGCTCAGAAATCCCCGCAAAATCTCCAATGGGGATGTTCGAGGATATGTTTATCCCGAATGATCTCGCTCTCGTAGCAAAGAAGATTGACGAGTATTACGGATAATGACTAGAGAAGAACTTCAAGGGATCGCAGCACACCGTCTTGCCAAGTCCGGTCGCCTAATCTGTCAATGGGCGACTGGAGTGGGGAAAAGTCAGGTGGTGTTGAAATTCCTTCAAGCCAATCCAGAATTCGACTGTCTGATTCTTGTTCCCGAGCAGAATAATATTCAGAACTGGGAAGCGGAATTCGACAAGTTCAACGTTCCGAGAGACAAGGTTACTATCGCCTGTTACGCTTCGTTCCACAAGTACAAGGGAACAAGATGGGATTTATTAGTGTTCGATGAAGCCCCTCACGTGGATACGATTAAGCGCAGACAGATTTGCGTATCCGTCACGGGCGAATATATCCTTGCTCTCGGAGCTGTCATTGATGACGACGAGCGCGATGCCCTGGAAAGCCGTTATGGGACATTCGAGAAATCGTATGTGTCTTTGAAGAAAGCGATTGAATGGGGCATTCTTCCGTGTCCGTCCATCAAGATTCTCGAAATGACTCTGGATAACAACGAGAAGAAGCATTACTACAAAGGTTATTTCTTAACTGACCAGCAGATGTATGATGTCATAAACAAAGAACAGAAGTCTGCAAAGGACAGTTATGAATATAACCCGAGTGTCTTCAATAAGAACAGGATGCTTCAGGTTGGATCTAAGCGCAAGCGTTTTCTCGGAGAATTGAAGACAGAGGCGATGAAGAAAGTCTGTGAAATGCTTGTCAAGCAAGGCAAGCGGTTTATCTGCTTCTGTGTCTCTATCGCTCAGGCGAATGAGCTTGGAGGCGAGAACGCCTATACTTCAAAGACGAAGACTTCTGCGAAAGTTCTGGAGAAGTTCAACAACCACGAGATTGATTCGATTTACGTCGTAGGGAAGCTCATCGAGGGGCAGAATCTCAATGATATTCACTGCGGCGTAATCGGTCAGCTCGGCGGGACTTCCCGTATCACCGTTCAGGAGCTTGGAAGAGTGTTTAGGAGTAAAGATCCTATCGTTTATGTGCCTGTATTTGCCGATTCGAAGGACGACAGCTTTTTGTACACCTTAACATCCAATATACCAGAGGATTACATCAAACGTTATAAATTATAAACGCAACATTTAATTATTAGAACCAAAATGATTGATAAGCTTAAACAAGTCGAAATCCGTACTGTAAAAGAAATGATCGACTCTTACAAAAAGAGTATCGAGGAGGTCAGCACCGGATTGAAGTACGTCGATGAGAAGTATCGGAAGCTCGCTGAGGAGGAGAAGAAGGAGTTCAAGGAGAAGATTTCCCAGTATAAGGCTTCCCTTAAATCCTGGGAGAAGATGTTCAGTGCATTCTCCGAGGATGATGTCAAAGAAGTCTTTGGCGAGACTACTACGGAAGAGGTGGTGGAAGCCGCAGAGCCAGAGACGGTATCTGAACCGGAAGCCGAAGTCGTTGTCGAGGAAACGCCTGCTCCTGTTGTAGAGGAGAAGGTCGAGCCCGAGCAGGTTGTCGATACTATTTATCCCGAGAACAACGAGCCGGAAGAAGAGGACGTAGAGGCGGAGGCGGAAGAAGAGAATGAGGAAGAGGCAGAGGTTGAGGAGAAAAAGGAAAATGAGTATGAAGATATCTGGCCTGACGAGGATGAGAAGGATGATGATGTAGAGGAAGAGACGACCGAAGAAACGGAATCAGAAGATTCTAATGATGACGCGAAGTCAGGCAGCATCGATGTTGACGAGGATTGGCCTGATTTCCCTGATGATTGGAAGTAATATGGGATACTACACTGCATATTCATTGGATCTCTATGGAGACCCGGATGACATCTATCGCTTCAAAGAGGCGTTGATTGACGAGTATCGAGATAAGAAAACAGGCCAACAGGATCCAGAAATAAAAGAATTGCTTGAAGTGGGTGCTGTATACGCCAAGCTGTATGGTCTTGACAATGTACTCCACAATCTTGCCTATAATCATCCGGATGTTCTTATAGTCCTTTCTGGAGACGGAGAAGAATCGGATGACAACTGGGAACAGCGCATGAAAGGTGCGGACATTGAATTTCACGAGATGATTATGCCTCCGTTTGAAAATCCCAATCTTCAGATTCCGAAGAAAAACAACTCTTAAACTTTTATAAATATGATTGAGAATTTTAATTCAAGTAACGTTTCCGGCGGCGTTTCCGATATCAAGAAATATATCGGCGTTGCCACCATCAGCGTTCTTGCAGTGAATCCGAATAACGATAAACTTCGTTCTTTCGGGTGGAAAGTGCAGGAAGGTGCTGAAGAGCCTCATTATTCATCTATGGACGACGAGGGTAAACCCGTTGGAAGAGTCCGTTTCCTTTGTCAGATTCATGACCTAAAAGAGAAGCCGGTTGTGGCAATTGATTTCTGGTGCCGTTCGTCTTATACTATCGGCAAGACCTCCGGGAAAATCCGTATCATTGATTCCTATGGTCGCACCGCGTGGGCCACGAAAGACGAGTTTAAGGCTCACAAGATTCCGCAATACACCAATGGTGCTGCGAATATCTCCGAGGATTATAAGCCGTGTCATCCTGGGCAAGATAAGCTCATCGCTTTCCTTTATAAGCTGATGAACATCACCCCGTTGAAGATGTATGACCACGACAAGAAGGAGTATGTTGCCACGAAATCCCCGGGGCGTATCACCATCGACGAGTGGAATGCTATCTGCACTGGCGATGTGAAGGAGATTCAGAGTATCATCAATCTTCGTCCGAACAACCAGATGAAGGTTGTTCTCGGCGTCAGGACGAATGATGAGAACAAGACTTATCAGACGTTCCTCGATATGTGCGACGGCACTTCGAAGATTTCCTATTTCAGTCCGAATATCAAGCTCGATGAGAATACCGGCGAATACAATGTCGCACGCAAGCGTATCGATGAGTATTTCGAGAACTTCTCCAATGGGAATGTCTCGTTCAGCGCCACACCAGTAACGGAATGGAAAGAAGTCGCAACGACCGTTGAGGATAACTCTTCCAAGTCGATGTTCGACGATGAGGGGAACTTCGTTGAGGACGACGGGGATCTTCCTTTTAGTTGATGAATCATGAAGACAAAGGTTTGTTGTCACTGTAAAGAAGAAAAACCTCTTTCTGAGTTTTATGTAAATAAGTCAAAGAAAGATGGTTATACTCATGAGTGTAAAGAGTGTATCAAAGCTCGAATGAGGGCAAATTATCTTAAGAAATCAAAAGATCCAGCGTTCATCGAGAAAGAAAGGGCAAGAGGAAGAGATAAATATTATCGACTCGGCTATAAAACAAGAATAACGGAAAGCCAGAGGATAAAACAAAAGAAATATCCTTCTCTTCGTAATGCAAAAAGATATTTTAATGTAAATATTTCCGCAGATCAAGAATTACATCATTGGAATTACAATATTACTAATGAAGTTATTCTGCTCGATAAAAAATTACATCATAGATTTCATTCATCTGTGTCTTTAGATATTGATAATGGATTCTATTATCGCGGAGAAGAAGCATTAGATACTCTCAACAAACATTTGTCTGCTATAAAAGAGTTTTGTGATAAGTTTGACTTTGATTTCTCTCAAGTAAAAGTTTTAAGAAAATGATTAGTCAGACAAACGACACGACGCTGACCCTTAAACGGGAGGATGTCTCTGTCTCTGACAGGGATATCCTCTCCCGTTATATGGGAATAACGTCTACGCTTCCGTGTACGATTCAGTCTCCGCTTCGCGATGATGACAAGTATCCGTCATTCTCTTTCCAGGAGTGGAACGGAACGATTACCTGGAAGGACTTTGGCACGGGTGAATCCGGGAATATCGTAGGTCTGATGTCGAGGCTATGGAATGTGTCGTATTCGGAGGCGCTGTTGAAAATCAAGATGGACGAAGGCGAGCCAATCCCGAGAGCGTGTCTTGTTCACCGGTATAAAGGGAAGGTACACATAACCAGCAACTCAACGATAAAGGTAAAAGTCCGTGAGTGGAAAGAATGGGACAACGAGTTCTGGAAGTCATTTGGGATTCCAATTGCATTTGCCCAGTGGTGTAATGTCTATCCCGTGTCTCACGCGTTCTTCACGAAGAAGACGGAGGATGGGCTGGAGTATACTGTGACTGTCCCAATGGACAAGTATGCTTATGCGTATTTCGAGTGGAAAGATGGGCAGGAGAGCATCAAACTCTATCAGCCGTATTCGACCACGATGAAGTGGCTGTCCAAGCATGACCATTCCGTATGGGACTTATGGCGTCAGGCGTTCCTTTATGCAGACCACGTTAGCGATGACGCCCTGATTATCACTTCGTCAAGAAAGGATGCGATGTGTCTTTGGTATAACCTCCGAGTGCCGGCGATGAGCCTTCAGGGAGAAGGATATCTTCCCAAACCGCAGGTGATGAAACAGGTTTTGGAACGGTTCAAAACGGTTTATCTATGGTATGACAATGACTTCAAGCACGAGAACGATAACCCGGGTCAGGATAATGCGAAGAAGCTGATTGAACTCTATCCGTCGCTTCATAACATCTGCATTCCGGATGAACTGGAAGCGAAAGATCCGAGCGACCTGATGAAGACGTGGGGAGAAGAAGTGCTGAAGGATGTATGGAACACACAAAAGAAAAACTAAAATGCATTTTCCTATAATTAAACTTGAAGATCCAAATACGGATAAGAGTGATTGGGAAACAGGGCTGGATTATGAGGATTCTGTTCTCGTTGAAAATACAGACTATTTCGGAGAAATGTACTCTCCCGAAGACAGGAAGGCTGTAATCAAATCTGAATGGATGAAAGATCTGTTCGATGGAATTGCGACAATTAATACAGAGAAAGAAACGATTACATTTCACGACCTGAAAACCATTAAAGCCACTATTAAAAAATATTTCGATGAAGAGGCTTTAAGGCTATCCAGCCTTGCTGAAAAGGGCGAACTATCCGGATTCGAACTGCGTTGCGCCGGCAAGAACTGGCGTGATTACTGGGTATTGTTTGTCACCAACTACGGAATGACATCAATGCAGCTTATTGAAAATGCTGCTCCTTTTTATGCAAGAGCAACTTTTAACATCGGAAACATTTTTGATGCACATTTTTAGAAAATGAAAATAGTAATATTACACACGGCAGAGCAGTATATTGAAATTGTCCCTGTTGAGGAGATGAGTGCGGAGATGATTCGAAATGGAGTTCTTAGCGCTGACAACTGGCTTCGAGAGACCAACAGAGAAATCGGCAATAACAGCTGGCTTGTCTTTGACAATGATTCGGATGAGATTCCTGTGTTCTGGGACAAGGAGAATATCCCATTTGTAACATTATAAATGATGAAAAATCATAAAGATCAAATCATAGACTACTACTCGTTAGCCAATAAACTCAGGACGAAACTGCTCGACGAGATCCGCGAGTTTGTTAAGAAGAACGGGAAGGAACTCGAAGACAGGATAACGCTCGTAATTGACGCCAATATTGATGAGTTTATCTCAATGAGTCCTGTATTAATGGTAAGTGACGACGATTGCGAGGATTACAGCTGGAATCATGTCGAGTCGATTTCAGTGTCAACCGGCGAATACGAAACACTCCTTTTCGAAAGCGGGTTGTGTGCCATGAATTCAGATTTCATCCTTATTAATGACTTGATTGACATATATGAAGACTTTCTGTATGTCGAGGATGACATCCGGGACGGCAAACTCGTTATCGAAGACGGAATGCTAACAACAAAGGAATAGCTATGGACTTTGAAAAACTGTGTATGCTGTTCACGATGCAGGAACCCTATTACGGAATTATCCTGTCATCGATGAATAGATATCCTGTAAAGAAACTTGATACTATTGGAGTAAGAAAGACGGGAAACGTATTTGAGCTGGGCTATAATCCGGATTTTATGGAGAAACTTAGCCTCAACTGCGCCCTCACTGTATTGAAACACGAAGTGCTGCATTTAGCTTTGGGGCAGATGACGTTCTGGGAGGATGAGAATGTGTCCGAGGAAGAACATTATATCAGGAATGCGGCGATGGATATGGAGGTGAACAGTCTTCTGGATGTATCTGCGCTCGCAGAGATAAACCCCGTTCTTCCTTCGAAGTTCGGTTGGGAGAAAAGTGCGGGGACGCGAGAGTATTATAAGCGTCTCAAAGCTCTTGTAGACCAGCAGCGTCAGCAGGCGCAGCAACCTCAACAGCCGTGTAATGGCGGACAAGGAGGAAATCAACCCCAACAAACTCCAAATCAAGGACAAACGCAAAACAAAAAACAAAAACAAAACAACGATCAGCAAGAGGAAAATCAATCGCAAGGAGAAAACCCGCAGGAGCAAGGGAACGACCCTGGGCAAAACGGAGGAGGATCTGGTGCGCCGAAACCCGTAGAAGACATTATCCCAGAAGGATTCGATGACCATTCCCAGTGGCCCAAGACTACGCCGGAAGAGGCGGAAGCAATCCAGCAGCAAATTGATTCAATGCTCGTGTTTGCAGCGGAGGAAGTGGAGAAGAAATGCGGGACAATTCCTGGGGAGCTGCGGATGAAGATTGAAGCGTTGAGGAAGAAGCCGAAGCCGGTTGCAGACTGGAAAAGATTCTTCCGTCGTTATCTCGGAAACGAGTTCTCCGAGCTGATTCGCAAGTCTCGTAAGCGTCAGTCACGTCGTTTCCCGGATGCCGCAGGTAATCGGCATCAGAGGAAATCCAATATCCTTGTTGCGATTGATACCTCCGGCTCCGTGTCTATGCCTGAGTATCAGGAGTTCTTCGGACAAATCAGTACGCTGCGACAGACGGCTGATTTTCACGTTGTCGAATGCGATACGATGATTCAATATGAATATGACTACAATGGTCGCCCAAACATGCAGTTACACGGAGGTGGAGGTACTTCATTTCAACCTGTGATGGATTATTTCATCGCAAATAGACGCAAGTACGAGGCCCTTGTATATTTCACAGATGGGTATTGCGACATCCCCAAAAATACACAGAAAGATACCCTCTGGGTAATCTCTTCAAGTGGAGACCAATCTGACAGAAGTAAGTATCGTGTAAATGGAGCCTCTGTCGTATTTATTCCTAAACGTAATGAAAAATGATTGATAAAGAAATTGAAGCTGGAATAACTGAGCTGAGAAACATCATTTATAATAAGATTCAAGCTCGCCTTGCATCCTTAAAATCAAAGAAAAAAAGAGTTAATCTTGTTATTGCAGGATCTATTGACGATGACAGATATGATCATATGTATGTAAAGTCGCTTTATCTTGATGAAAATCAAAACGTCATTGTAAGATATAAAGACGATGATGAAGATAGCTATGACGATGATTTCATCCTTTTCCCGACTGACGAAATGATCTTAATTTATTCTAAATTCTAATGGAAGAAACATTGAAATCATTATCAGACTATCAGATTGATGCCCTTCGAAAAGGAATCTCCTTCGATATCGACCTTAGCATCAACGGAGAAAATATCCCCAGTGCAACGGTTCGAATGAACTATTCATCGACGGGAGACATTTCGAAGGGCTTCACATTCATCACTACTTTTACAAGAAAAGACAGTCACACACAGAAGAAGCTTAAGAACATCGAGCATTTTATTTCTACTATTACAACAGAAGTTTAATTATGACTCCAAAGAACACTATTTCAATGAATCAGGTCAAAGACCTGTTGAATCTTACTATCGACAATAACATTGAGCTCGAGAAAGAAGGAACAGCTCCGATTGCAGTTTGTCTGGAAGCGGAGGCGGGAATCGGAAAAACGTCCGTCGTGCAGCAGGTTGCAGATGAGAGGGGAATGACTTGTGTCAAGTTGTCACTGCATGAACTGGAGGAGGCTGGTGATCTGGTTGGCTTCCCGGAGTTGCAGTATGAGTGCCAGACCGCACGCAAGATAAAGAATGAAGACGGAACGGTCAAGATGCAGGTACTTCCGGGGACTGTATGGATGAATGCCAAGCAGCTTGATAATCCCGACAAGAGTATTGCTATCCGCCAGACGGGAAAGACCCGGATGGGATATGCGAAGCCTGCGTGGGTTCCGGAGTATAACGAGAAAGGAACAATCTTCCTCCTGGATGACTTCGGCAGATGTAACCAACAGTTGAGTCAGGCAGTGATGGAGCTTATTCTCACGCAGGGATATGTCTCCTGGAAGCTCCCGAAGAAGACTACAATCTTCCTCACATCCAACCCGGATAACGGTGATTATTCTGTGAACTCGCAAGACCCGGCGCAGAGGGATAGGTATCTCGCCTATAACGTCGCGTGGGATCTCGATTCCTGGTCGAAGTGGGCGGAGAAAGCGAGCATCGACGGTCGCTGCATCAACTTCGTGATGTCGTATTCCAGCGAGCTGTTCAATATCGACGGAGAAGGAAACCGCATCTGTACTCCGAGGTCTTTCGTTATGTTCTCGAATATGATTAAAGGTATCAAGGATTGGGACAAGACGGAAAATCTCGGGACTATCAGTCTCATCGCGAAGGGCTGCTTCAAGGATGATGCGGGTCGCTTCTCCCAGATGTTCACCACATTCATCCGAAACAAGATGCATCTTCTCATCCAGCCGAAAGACATGCTCGAAGGCGGCTGGGACAGGATTAAGGAGAAACTCCTCGAGACGGTCTATGATCAGTCTACGGGACAGTATCGCCCGGATATTGCATCGATGCTTGAGAGGCGGTTCTCGAACTATGTCGGCGCGTGGCTGGATTCGGATAAGAAGACGCCTATCTCCGTCGTAAAGGACAGAATCCTGAACTTCATCGACGTCGAGGAGACCGACGGGAAACGCATCTTTGATCCGGATCTCATCTATCATATGCTTAAGACGATCACGTCGGATCACAAGAACCAGACGAATCATCTTCTCTTCGAGCCGAAGATTGCTAAAATCCTTTCGTAATGGATAATTACCAAATAGTTGAATACGACAGACTTTATATCGGTAGGATTACCCGTGACTCTTATGGCGTCATAAGAGTCCGGGAATCGCAATACCGGTCAAGGGCGACGAACAACAAGATGGCTATCTTGTGTCAGGCCAATGGAATTGCACAGCTCCCGAGTTGTCGTATCAGGAGGACTACGGGAACGTATTGCCCTACTCATCATACATTATATATTCATAAAGACGTAAAGACAGCACGAGATTTATTCAGGAATTCCGGATATAAAATTGTTCTTGACAAAGACAAGGCTGACAATATTATTATTCCTGCTGTTCCAGAAAATTTACCGCAATTCAAATGCAATCTTGCTTTTTATAGGAAAGGCGAAGATTTAATGAACGATTTAATTCTTTACAGCGTAAAGGGAGCGGAAGAGTCTGAATATGAAACTATTGTTAATATCGTAATCAGACGGTTGACATATCCAGATTATCATGTAAAATGTCTTTTTGATACGATTAGACCTAATGCATACTGTGAGATTTTCAAAAGAACGGATGCATATAATGACTTTTTCGGAGATAAGGGAGGAAAAATTGTAAATACTTACAAACACATCCTTGAAACAGTCGTACCGATTGACTATCCAATCAAAATCTCTCCTGAAACTCTTTCCGTCTGGGCAAGGAGTACCGATATGAATATGCTCGCAAAAACCGTGTGTATGAGTAACTGGAAGGAGTATCCGTTTACGGTGTTTTGTCTTCTTCGGTGCTATCATCCTTCTATTTATGCATTTGGAGGTACGAATATGCGTCTTGTCGTAGAACAGATTGGTTTACCGACAGACAGTTCATATTATGACTTTGATGCGTTGATAAAAGATAGGGTTATTGAACCTGATGACCTCGCAATGTTGCAAGGCTGGCTGATGTATGAACTCAATCTACCCGAACAAGGTGGATATGTAAGTTCAGACAGATTTAACAACATCATAAGTAATCATCTAAAACCATTTATTAGATGTCGTTATGTGGTGGCGCCGATGAAGATTGATACCCCTCTACTGGCGAGTCAGATTATCGAAATGACTTCGAATTAAATTTTCATAAAAAATCTTGCAAATTACTAACATTTTTGTTACATTTGTTGGTAATCAAACAGTTACGGCTGAAATGCAAGATTTATTTCATATCAAAGGAGCGCATCCGGATAACCGGAACGTGCGGTATAGGGTTTCTCCCTTGTCTCCCTTTCAGTATTTTTCATCGCTTAGCTTAACGACCCGCACGGCGCTCCTTTTCTTTTGATTAACTAAACAAATCATATGAAATCACTTAAAGATTATTCATTGAATCTCAAAGAGCAGGACTATCACGATTATCCTGCCTGGAGTTACAGCGTCATCGCAAAGTATGCCAAGGAAGGCTTTTCTGCTTTGGCAACGCTTCACGACAAGACCGTTCCGACTCCGGCGATGGAGTTCGGGAGTCTTTTTGATAGTATTCTCACCAAAGGACGAGCTACGCTTGACGAGTACGTGGTTGATGATACATCTTGTCCTCCGGCGGAGAAAAATGTGTTCGACTCTCTCCTTGCGAAAGGACATTCCGAGCCGTTCGACAGCATCTTTACGCAAGATGTTATCGAGGTGATGAATGAGTGCGGATTCTATCCGAAGTTCAAGGACGAAACGAGGCTTGATAAGCTCGATAAGGCGTCTGCATACTACAATAACAGAAGGCTTGGAAAGAAGATTGTCGCAACTGCTGACTGGGAAGATGCCGTAGAGATGGCGCGAGTATTTAGGAATGACGAGTATCTTAAGAATCTCTTCGGGACAAAGAATACGGACGACATCGAGTACATCTATCAGGCGCAGTATCTGGTAAAAGAGATTATTGACGGAGAAGAAGTGTCAATCAAGTTCATGCCGGATCTCCTCATTGTTAATCACAAGGAAAAGACCATCCGTCCCGTAGACTTGAAGACCTCTGCGATGCCGGCATATGAATTCGCATCGAACTTCATCAAGTACAGATATAGACTTAATTAAAATTTGTCATGAAAAAACAGTTTAAGATTTCAGATGAGGAAATTAAAACATTGTATCTAAGTGGAAAAAGCATGTCAGAGATTGCGAAAATCGCCCAAGATACAAAAGGACTTATGAGCATTAGAAAGAAACTTCATGAGTTAGGTGTTTCAACCAAGATAGATTATTCTAGATATAGTAATCGCGTTGGATCTAATAGAATTTTTTCACTGAATGAAACTGTTTTCGATGAAATAAATAGTTCAGAAAAGGCATATTGGTTAGGATTTTTATATGCTGACGGATATAATAACGAGAAAAAGCATCGTATTGAAATAACTCTTCAACCATCTGATTTTTCTCATTTAGAATTATTCCGTCAGTTTCTTAAAACAGAAATAAAAGTTAGAACATATATCACTAATGGATATACAAAAGCGACTTTTGGTGTTACGTCAAAAGTCTTGAGTAAATCGTTAGCAAGTCAGGGTTGTGTAAAAGCAAAATCACATTGCAGAACATACCCCAACATTCCAACGGAATTTAATAAAGATTTTATTCGTGGTTATTTCGATGGAAATGGTTCTTTTTCTTTCACCTGTATTAAGAATGAAGCATGGCAGCTCAATTTTACTGGGAATTATGATTTTATAATTACTCTTAAAAATATTCTTGAAAAAGAAAGTAGAGTAAATAGCACGAAATTAAATACCAGAAAAGATAAGCCATCCGTTTCGGCTCATTATAGCGGGAAATGGGTATGTAAAAAAATTCTTGATTATATGTATGAGAACGCTACTGTTTATTTACAAAGAAAATATGACAAATATAGAATATTGTATCTGGGCGGGGAAACCCGCAATAATAACAAACCTCGTGAACTCATGGAAACTCCTACCAGTGCGGCTGAGGACAATCATGAACCAAGCCTCAATTATAAGGAAGGCGCAACGACTATTCCGAAAGGAAGTACACTCAAGCGAGTGGAAGTGCGAGGCCCCGAGAAATCGGGTGATGATATAGTCTAATCTTTATAGTAATATAAAGCTGTTCTACAATGAACGCATATAAAGTAGCGATTTATATGGAATATATAATGGACATTCAAGCCTCTGGATATTCCGAGTGGCTCAGGAATCTCATCACCAATCAGGCGACGGAGTATGCAGACTATGTGATCCTTCCGTATCTCTTTACGGATATCTCCCGCGTGGACAAGACACCAGTGACGTATGAGTATGACCCGACATTCGAGTTCTCTTACACATGCGGAGACAAGACGTATTCATATAAGGGCTGGAGGGAACTGCTCGGAGAAATCCTCACTTATGAGGCAAATAATGCGAAGGTGCCGAATTACATCAAGACTGACGGTCCCAATGACCTTCGCGAGGTTCTTAACAACAATATGTAATGAACCTTGAACATGTATATATAACCGTTGACGGAGTAGGATATTACGACTATAAGATGATAACGCTGGAAAGTCATTCCATTTATCGGGAACGTAATTATTTGAAACCCGGGTATCTCATTCTTGATGACGCGACTCAAAATAATCTTTTGAGTTTGCTGCCAAAGAAAAATGAGAATAAACTACCCAAAGGAAATAACATTCATATCATCCCAAGTAGTAGTAATAAATACGCGGTTGACGATTTAAGGAAATACTACAATCTCAAGAAAAACCTTGACGGAGGAGACTATAACATCTATTGTGAATTCGATCCTTATAGATATTATACCAGTAAAGTCTATTTGTCTTTCGCTATTGCCCCTTCCGAAAAACTTATTATCGCGTCAGACCAGACAAATGTGAATAACGTGCTACTTGCGTGGGCAAAAAACACTAATCCGTCATTAAAAGAATCGGATTTGTTATTCTTTCCTAATCGCAGAATTGTATTCAGTTGGCATAAACTCAATTCGCAATACGACGACATTCTGAAAGGGAATGTAAAGAAGCCGCTTCTTCACATCTCCTGCCTGGATATCAACTCAACAGAAGAGTTGACGGCTAACGCATTGAAGATTTTGATTCATTCCGGGAAAAGATATTATGGAGAAAAGGATGCAGTTGAGAATTTCGTCTTGAATCTTAATATGATCAACCAGCATAACTGGAGAGAATATCTTGGAACGATGCATTTCATCTTTCAGGAGGTAATGCGATATGGCTCAACGAAAGCATATGTAGGGAATCATCTTTCTGGATATTCAAAGGTAGTCAAAGACATCTTCAGGAGTTCTCGTGCTTATTCTAAATTCCAAAGCGAAAAGGATTTCAATATGTGCAAGTCTTTTCTTGAGGAAATTCTTCAGGTTGGTGATTCAAGATTCACAGATTTTAGGACGCTCCAGCGAAAACTGGCTGATAACGATATTTCGTTCGATGCGTTCTTCAGTATATATGATAACATAATAAAGATTCAACCGAAGAAGTATGAGGGGGAGAAAAAGAATTAGAGTGAAGTTTGAATCCGAGAAGAGTGACATCCCCATCATCAAGATTCTTTTTGGTGAGAGGAAAGAGTGTTATGCCCTGCTTGATACCGGGTCGGAACAATCGTTATTCGACAATGAATTCGTGAAGCAGAATAAACTTCTGTTCGAGATTGATCAACGGCAGGAAATGCTGGAAATGAAGGGACTGACAGAGACGAACAATACGCCAGTATTAAGCTGGATTACGCTGTTCCGTGTAGGAGAAGGGAAAGAATCACGAGTTATTCCGGCAGAAGGAGTTGTATTTGATTTGAGCCATATCTCGGATCATCTGGTTAATGCGTATGATGAAGATATAAAGATTGTAGCCATTCTCGGGAATGATTTCCTGTCAAGATATAATGTCATTATCGATTACGAGAAAAGAGAGATTACATTATGACAAGAAAAATAAAGATAATTTTGAAGATGTTTTGTCTTATCATTTTGATCGTAGGAGGATTAGTAGTTGTATCTGACGGATTATCGGAATGGCTTAAGATGAAACAGTGTTGGCAGTATTCGTTCAATCTTATCTATATCATTGTTGCGCCGGTATTGATTTGTGAATTATCGATTTCAAAATGGGTAGGAGAAAGATGAAGAACTTGTGCTTAAAGTGTTTTTGGTTTCACAACAATCAATGTAATAAGCCAGAAGACGGATATTGCAAAATAACAAGAAGTAATTAAAACGAAAAGCCCCTGGTTATGTATGACATTTAGAAGGGTTTAAGAATGTCTGGATTTTCTCACCCCGGGGGCTTTTAATAAAACAAGATTATGGACTACGAAAAAGCATACAAGGAAGCACTTGAACGTGCGAAACAGTTTATGAGTGAGCACCCGACAAGGGCAGAGGAAGACCTTATGGTCGCTCTTCTCCCCGAACTCCGAGAGAGCGAGGATGAGAGGATAAGAAAGGAATTGCTTGAAGAAATAGAGTTCATCATCCCTCACGAGGATGAAACTGATACTGAAGGACTGATATTACCTTCGTATCGTATTAGAATTGATAAGTATAAGTCCTACCTCGAAAAGCAGAAAGAACTCACGGCGCAGATTGTTGCTGGCTTCCCGGGACATCACTTTTATGATGGAGAGAAATTGCACTTATTGTCTACCCCCGCTATGGAAGAAAAGCAATATCCTAAAGTGGTCGAATTTGACCACTTAAAAGAGCAGAAGTCTCATTGTGTAGCCATTGATACTTGTGAAGCAATAGATAAGGCAGGAGAGTTTGATGAGTGGATGCAGAAAGAGCAGAAGCCAGCAGATAGTGAGGAGAAATTTGAATCTATTGACAATGCTTTCAGAAGAGGTCGAGAGGTTGGCTTTCATGAAGGGGTTGAGAGTGTTAAACAGCCCGCAGAGTGGAGTAAGGAAGATAAGAAAATATATAATCGCCTTGTTAAACATTATGAATATTTAACCACCTACTGCATTACTACGGCAGACAGACATATTGAAATTAGAGAAGAATTAAATTTTCTCAAATCCCTCCGTCCTCAACCTCATTGGAAACCCAGCGAGGAAGAGGTAAATGCTTTTGAAAATCTGCTTAAAGGAGAATTCCCTAACAAAATTTTCCCTGGAGCGACTCTCGCTAATCTGCTCAACAAATTGAAGAAATTATATTACAATGAGGCTATACCTTCTAACTGGAAACCCAGCGAGGAGCAGATGGAGGCACTTAAGGAAGCGTCTGCAAGTTGGATGAACCAGAAAATGGGGAATGATAAACTTCTTGAATCACTTTACAACGACTTAAAGAAACTGATGTAAAACCATAGGGTGCATATTACACAAGGAGGTATGATGTTTTTATTGATGCTCCTGTATGCACCCTTTAGTTAAAAGATTATGAAGCATTACTTATATATAGATGATGACCCAGAATACATCAAGGAACAGGAAGAAGGCCACAAGAAGATAAGCGAACAAAAGCAAGGCTGTTCTTATTGTGTGTACTTCGATGATTGTCATACTGCTGTATGGAGAAAAGGTCAGACTTGTGATTTATTTAAAGGAATGAGATAAACAAATATTAAATACTATGAGCAAATTCATTGACGCAGACCTTCTACGGAAGGAGATAGAAAAGCGGCTGAAAAACATACGCGACTATATGACTGGTACGGGAATGAGATACAAAGGACCCAAGTATTTCAAGGCGCAGGGTAAAGAATCTGCTTATGATGCATTATTATCCATCATCGACTCTCTCCAGCAGGAACAGCCATTCCTCCCCTCCAACCTTGATGATGCGGCGGAGGAATATGCCTATAATAATTGGGAGGACAACGACTATCACACTGGCGCAAGTGAAGGCTTGCCGTTTGATGCAATCGGACATATTGAAAAGTGTTTCAAAGCAGGAGCAGAATGGATGGCAAGACAAATGAAGCAGGGGCAGCCGCCAATGGGCTATGATGAAGCCTACATCAATGAATGTATTGCTAAAGCCAGCAAGACGTGGAAGGGCGTAGATGTTGACAAATTTATAGACAAGATGAGAGGAAGAGAGACCGTGGATCTCGAAGAAGATGTCAAGAAATACTTTGGCGGACTTTGGCCTGGAATTGAAACCCCAGAACAATGTAATACTGATATGCACTTTACGCCACCGGCTATTATGAGGCTTGTAAAATATGCTTATGAACTTGGATTTAACGCAAGAAAGGAGGAATAGATATGACAAAATTTGAAAAACTAAAAGACATTTGCTCTGTTGTTTTTGGAACAATTCTTTTGACAGTGGTACTTTCTTTTCTTGGATTCGCAATTTATAAAACAATGAAAGATAGTGCAGAACGTGAAGAACTTATAAATAATAGTTTAGGAAAAGAAATTGTCATCCAAAATGACACTCTCACTATTGTTAAATACCACCCCGGCGGTTGGGGGCATCCCAGCGGATTTATGCTTTCCAATGGTGTAATTATTGACAAAAAACTCGTTAAATCTGAATAGATTATGACACAAAAAGAATGGAAATCCTTTGAAGAATCCTTAATCAATCGGGGATATAAAAGGTGGGATGGATGTCTCTATGGAGAGGAAGATTTTGATGTTTCTCGGATGGTCAAGGACGGAGATGAGAATTTATACCAACTTATATTCAGATTTTGGGACTTTGAGAAACTAAGAGAAAGTGCTGGATATGCAGTTGATTTTGTTGTTATGCCGTGTATTGATGGAAGAATGGATGCAATCTGTTCTAATATGCAGAATAATCTTGACGAGAATATAGACTTTGCCGAAAGGTTTGCCAAAGACTATTATGAGTTAATTCAAAAAGAACTGATGTAATATGGACGAACAGATTAAACAAAAAGCAGAAACCTATGCTATGGAGCACTTTGAAGCTCCGAATTACCATTCAGGAGATTTCTTTGATCCAATAGATGTATGCAAAGGGTGTTTTATTGCAGGATATAAACAGGCTTTAGAAAATATGCGGAAAGAGGCAGAGAAGTGGGAAAAGGAAAAGAAAGAACATGAACTTTGGCAAAAAGCAACAAAAGAACAAATTGCAAACCCAGATGAGTGGATGGTTCTTCCTTATGGATGGAGTCCTTTTGGAATATATCTTTAAAATTTGATTTGACATGACACAGGAAGAATTGACACAGTATGTTGAACTGTGCGAAAAATTTGAAAACGAATGTGAACGTGTTTGCAGTATCTTAAAGGAAAGCAAGAAACGTCATGGGGAGTGCACTGATATCAACTATGCAAATAGATTCAGTCTAGCCGATGATTCTGTCGCATGGGAAGGTGATGAGCGTTGGAGCTATGGTGGGCATGAAGTGCATAGTGGATATTTCCCTGCTAATTTCCTTACTATGTCCAACGATGAACTTCTCAAAATCGTTGAAATGGAAAACAAGGAATGGGAAGCGGAGCAAAGAAAGAGAAACAAGGAAATGGCCGCCCGAGAGAAGGAAAGACGTAAGGCTCAGTATGAGGAACTTAAAAAGGAGTTTGGAGGATAATTGTCTTGAAAATTTGATATAATATGATTACCGAAGATTACATTAGTTTTGAAACAGCCAAACTCCTTAAAGAAAAGGGGTTTGATATAAAACCGTACCATCAGTATTATGTATCCAGATGTGGAAAAATATTTGGGTGCAAAGGAGATGAAATTAAACAATCTACAACCAACAGAGGATATAAGCGAGTTACATTATCTATCAATGGGAAAGAAGAGAGATGGAGTGTGCATAGACTCGTTGCTTTACTCTTCGTTCCAAATGAGGAACAGAAGCCCCAGGTAAATCATATAGACGGTAATAAGGAGAACAACGATGCTTCTAATCTTGAATGGTGTACGGCAAGCGAAAACAATAAACACGCATTCAAGATTGGACTAAAACAAAATCCTGTAAAGGGTAAGTTTGGGAAAGACCATATTGCTTCAAAGGCTATTGTATGTGTTGAAACTGGCAAAGTATATAACTGTCAAAGAGAAGTTGCAGAAGAACTTGGAGAAGATCATAGATGGACAAGCCATCTTTCAAGAGCATGTAGGTATGGGCTGCTTGACCACGGATTCCATTGGAGATACTATGAGCCAAATGAACTTGTAAAGTTATTATTTGCGAAGGGCTACACTAAATACCCATTGTCATACGATGGTGATTATTGGTTCTGTTATATCCAAATGGCTATGAAGTGGTTGAGAGAGATTTATCATGTTTTAGTTGTTCCTGATTATATCTATGAGTGCACAAATACTTCTTGGGTTTATAAGATATATAGGCTTGGAGAGAATGGAAAGCCAGAGAAAGTTGCTGTGAAAGGCGTTTCTTACGATAAAGATAATAATCCAACAGAACACATTGTTGGTTATAGGGATTATGAATGCAGTTATAAGGACTACTCCACAAAGGAAGAGGCTATAGAAGAGGGAATTAAATATTGTTTAGAAAATTTAATTTAGATATGACAAGAGCAGAAGAAAAAGCATTAAAAAGGTATCCAGATGATATGGGGACACTTAATACTGTGAAGTATCTTATGCGTGCTGGATATGTTGATGGATATAAACAAGGCGAGAAGGATACGATTATTCGAGCAATGAATTGGCTTTTGGATAATCTTCATTTATACTCTGAAACTGAAAGAACGATGACAGATATGGTTATAGCAGATTTTCGTGAAGCAATGGAGAAACAGTTATGAAAGCGTCAGATAAAATCTACATTGATGCAGAAAAATTAAAATCCGAGATTGAAAGACGAATAAAATCTTGGACAAACCGAGAAAAATATGCTCTACCCGGACAGGGTAAAGACACCTGTACAAGTTGTGTTACAGAATTAACTGACTTACTTTCTTTCATTGACTCTCTCCAGCAGGAACAGCCTGAGGTGGATTTAGAGAAAGAGATGACTGCATACATAGAACGGCATTTTCATGTGCGATACGATGAAACATTAGAGAATGGTAATGACCCACTTACAACATTTGATTTTTGTGAAATAGCCCGTCATTTCTACGAACTTGGTAAATCATGTATAAAATAGACAAGAGATTAGAACCGAAAGAAGGTATACCATTAAAACTTGGAGATAAGGTTGTCTATGAGATTATTTGGGATGATGGACAACTTGGAACATTAACAACATTCATATCTGAATTTGATCTTCAATTTATGGACCCGCAAAATACAGGTAATATTTTCTTTGAGCCTGATAAAAAGGAGAAATAACTATGAACAAAAAATTAAATCTCAACAATTGGACGTTGGGTTGTCAGCAAAGCGATATAAACAAGGAAGACGATCTTGATGATGCCGCATATAACTGGGTAATGGGCAACTTCGGAGATCCGAAAGAATCTTTGTTTGATTTTGATTGTAGATGTTTCAAAGCTGGAGCAGGTTTTGCCGTTCAACGGATCATCTCTCTCATTGAATCCCGTATTGCAGAAATTCTCGGAGATGCCCAGCCAGCACCGGTATTGCGGGCTGAACTGCGAGAACTGATTGATAAAATTAGGGAGGAAAGCAAATGAAAAGAAATTTTGGAGCGACAATTATTGCGGTGGTTATCACAATCATCGTAATTGCGATTGATTGGTTTTTTTGGGGCAGGCCAGAGCTCACAGATTCCGAAGGATTTCTCTTTGCGGTTGCAGCCTTTGCTCTGATCGTGGCTTTGCGGAATGACATTTTAATAGAGAAGAAAAGCAAATGAATTGTAACGATTTAATGCTCGGAGATTTGGTGCAAGGGCACTTGCCTAACACCCCATCGAAAGTGGTCGGAATACCAAACGAATACAGGCTTGCGGTGATAACACCAGGCGGCGCATATATGGAGTTGTCAATAGATGATTTCCTGCCCATTCCCATCACGCCGGAAATCTTGGAGAAAAACTTTCCGAATCCAATGCCTGTTTGTTGGTATCCAGACAGAGACACATTCCGACTTATCATTTTCACGGGGGATAACGGGGATGTTGCATTTAATTTTAATTTCGTACACGAACTCCAGCACGCCTTGAGACTCTGCGGAATTGAAAAGGAGATTGTATTATGAACTACACAATTATCAAAAATCCAAGATTAAGCAGAAGAACTACTTGTATGCTTTCCATAACTAAACATAATATGACTTTTACAACTAAGTTCAGGAAGAAGTATCAAATCGAAGATTATATCTGTCTTTATGTAGATGACAATGGATTCCTATGCTTTAGATTCTGCAAAGAAGACACCCCGGATTCCTTTAAGATTTACCGGCAGAGAAAGTACTATTTCCTGCAACTCAACAAACCGCTCCGTGAGATGTTCCCCAAAGGAGGATATGATGTCATTGAAAGAGATGGATATTTTGTAACAAACTGTAAAATAAATCAGGTATAATATGAAATACGAAAAGATACCATCAAAAATCAAGGTCGGAGGACAAGAAATAGCCGTCCGTCAGATTCATCATTGCGAAGATAATAAACTTGGAGACTGTATCGTAGCTTCCGGCGAAATTAACATCGCAGAGATTTTTAACAACGACAAACAGCAATCGCAAGGCAGCAAAGAAAATACGTTTTACCACGAACTGACACACGCGATTCTTGACACGATGGGAAGACGCGACTTGTCTGATGATGAAACCTTTGTCTGCACCTTTTCAGGTTTTCTCACAGAGGCGATGACCAATGCTTACTTTAAGGAGGAAGAAAATGAAACTGAGCGACAACCCTAAAGTTGAACTGCCAGCCGATATGGACACCTTGTGCATCGGCCTGTGCAACCTGCTGAACAGACTCCCGGACACGGAAACCTTCGAATCCTGTATGGGCCACTTTCAGCACCCCTATTGGATATTCTTTAGATGCACCAATATTGGTGTGTTATCAAGGCTCGGAAGGTGCGTAGAAAGAAACTACTCTGACGGAAATTGGGAGATTCTTGTTGATTCAACAGACACCCATCCCCGTGGATGTTTCTGGTTACGGATGAATGTTATTCTGCCTCCGATACAACTCGAAAAGAGCATCGAGGGCTTGCAAAACAATATTCTGCATTGGTTTAAGGATGAATTTGATGACTATTTTGACAATGACACGGAAAGAAATTAAACGATGGGCGGAAGATACCTTTAATAAAATCTTCCACCATCACGGGAAGGAACTAACTCGCATTGAAGGAGAAGTGATTGATCCTGTAACAAAATCCGAGTGCCGAGTCATAGCCAAGATTGGATCATACAACATTTCCTATGTCTACCACTTCGAGAACTGTGGTCTCAAACCCGGAGACGAGGTGGAAATAATTTTAAGGAAAAAATGACAAATAAAGACTGTCTGCACTACAAACTCGGACAATGCCGGATAGATCATAGCCCGTGTAATTCGATGTGCGGTATATTCAAGATAGATAAGACACAAGAAGAATATTTCAAGAGATTACAAGATGAAAAGAAAAATCTTTAGTACAACAGTAACTGACGCAGAGACCGACTGGTTCACCACAACAAGTCTCGATGAAGACAACATCAAAAAACAGGCAAAGAATCTTCTTAACAGGCCAGTCCTTGTCGACGATACGACAAACGAACGTCTCTATTCCGAGGAGCAAATGATAGAGATGTTCCGCGCTGGATTTGAGACTGTCAGTGAGACTGTTGTCGGGAAGAAAATCGTTACACAGCTGAAACGAAAAACGACTCCATATTGCATCATAAAGAATATGAATGTCGGCGAGAGGCAGGTGTTCTCTTTCGAGGAATGGGGAGCGGTACGTAGTGCAGCATCGGCGATGAAAAGTCTCTATGGGGCAATCTTCAAGGTAAGCAAGCTCGCTCGTTCCGGGGATATCGGAGATATAGAAATCATCAGGACCTATTGAGAAGAAAGTCTATCACCTTTCTATTAGCCGCATCGACCTTTTCTTGGTCAGGCTTGATATAAATAAGGGTAGTCTTATTTCCCATCGAATGCCCCAGTGCCTGCGAGATAACATCTATCTGTATCCCAAGCTGATAAGCCAAAGTAGACCACGTATGTCTTGCGAAATAGCTTGTCACGTCCGGGATGATAGGATTAACTTTCATCTTTTTCACTGGCTCTCCAAATAGGTCTTCCTCTTCAGTCTCGACAATCTCTTCGGGCCCAATCTGCCCAAGCGCATCATTCATCTCGTGTAAGAAGTTATGATAGTCTTTACAACTATCCATAACGTTTATCAGGTATTTGAAGCCTTTGTATTTCTTCAACAGTTCATCGGTTTCCGGTTCAATCTTTATCGAATAATTCTTATGGGTTTTCCTGCGGATATACTCCAGTCTGCCGTCACGAATTGAATCGGGTTTCGCCAAGAGCAAGTCCTTTGCGTTTATCCCAATCAGGAAGAACATCAGGAAGAAGATGTCACGATACCTGATCTGATACGGTTTGCAAGGGAAAGAATAGAATTTACGCAAGGTCTCGATGTCCACGCACCGTTTCTTCGTCGCCTCTTGTTTGATTGAGAAGTTCTCGAATGGATAATTCGTAATGAGCTTTGTCTTCAAGGCGTAGTTGCATACAGCGCGGAGATTGCGCAGGTCAATGGATCTTCCGTTCACTCCCTTGCTCTGCGCGAGAAATTTCTCGAACTCAACGATCCATTTGTAGTCTACATCTTCAATTTTGCATCCGTCGCCGACGTAAGAACTAATCTTATCCAGAGTAGCGCAGTACAATCCTTTTGTCCCTTCGCTGAGGTCTTGTTCCAGGTATTCCGCAAACACATCAGAGATAAGGTGGCGCTCTTTCCCGCAAGCCTTGCGGATTCTTCCGATGCTCTCCTTTATCTCCGGGGCTGTCATTCCCTCGAATCCGTCTTCCAACCGTAAGAATGCAATCGCTGTGTCTACTTTTGTTTTCTGCTTGATGAGTTCGATGTTCAATGGGTCGGCTTCGGGACATTTGACAACCTTGTCCCCGTTCCATTCACCAGGAGACACACGGACACCGGTGGAGATTGTCGTCGTTGTACGGTTATGCGCGATGACGATGAGGATAGTCCCCTTTCCGTCCTTCGCTTTACCGCGAAGGTCGAGGTAAAATTTCGTTGTAGCCATTGTTGATGTGTTTGCCTGCAAAGATAAAACATTCTGCAAAATATTCTGCAAACAACTACAACATATTCTAACGGGGATTCTTTAATGCACTGAAATTAAAAGACAATCGCTCTGATTTTTAGTGAAACACCAACACTTTGAATCAGAGCGATTTACAAAATTATTTTTCGTGATCCCGCCGCGACTCGAACGCGGGACCCACAGCTTAGAAGAAGGTGGGGCACGTAGTTTTTCGCACCGTTTAACTCTTTATCTATCAAACTTTAAGGCATTTGAAGTTTATAGGTAAAATGAATGTCTGCAAAAATTTCTGCAAAAATCCTTCATTTTCTTCAAAAATTTGAGTAACTTTATTACATATATGAATACACAATTTCACATCCCGGATTTTGCCCCTTTATATAGAGAGGTCTTAGAATTCGTGAAAGAACATCAAGGAGAGAAAGGATATATCGACACACAAAATTTGAACAATTTCCACGACGATATATATACCCTCATGTATAATTACGACGAGCAGAGCTATATCGAACTCAAGGTTTATGGAATTCGCGCCGTAGATGACGAGTTACATATCCTTCCCGAAGCGGTCACGAGATCATTCAGGGTCGTATATTCAGACAAAGACTTCAAGAAGAGCGACGACTGGGAGGGAATGCGCGATGGAGATATAATGTTCGCACAGACACTCCTAAATATCGCAGAAACAATAGAAGAATACGTATGAACTACGATCTAACAAACAAAGAGGAGAGGAAGAAATTCCTTCGTTATGCCAATCGCCTGATGAGGGAATCCAGAAACAACGTTTCTCTCGTCGACGAATCAAACCGTACCCTGAACCAGAACAGTTACATCCACGTCCTGTGCAGAATTCTCGCGGCGGATATCGGAGTATCGGAGAAGTACGCCAAGCAGGTTTACTTCAAGGAGATTGCCAATCCGGATATTTTCATTACCTCAACGAAAGACCCGCTGACGAATCAAATGATTACGACGACGCGGAGTACCTGCGACCTGTCTATCTCAGAGATGAGGAATGCAATCACACATTTCAGGGACTGGGCTGCGGAGAACGGATATGAACTCCCGGAAGCATTGATTGCAGATGACGGGACTATGAGTTTCGCCAGTGAACAGGATGCAAATGCATTCCATCAGGCGACGATAACAACGAGTAAACTTGAACAGTATCTATAAAGAAATGAAAGATTATTCAAACACATCTATCCAAGATATAGAAAACGCGATTCAAAAACTACAACAAGAAGACCCGGAAGCATTTGAGTATCCAAAGTATTTAGGGAATGGGTTGTG
>Ga0310786_10002046_pt1 | contig 31597 bp, 27 predicted proteins | sample AusTroGonzalo_MG_FD_203881 | JGI IMG/M metagenome (GOLD analysis project Ga0310786, IMG submission 203881) | Bovine rumen microbial communities from tropical cattle in Woodstock, Queensland, Australia - Gonzalo_03 (v2) (version 2) | ecosystem: Host-associated > Mammals > Digestive system >...
ACATCGGGGCGGGGGCTGGTTCTGGCATCCAAACGATTGCACTTCGTCTCACTTGTGGGGCAACGTTCCGTCGTACAGCTACAACGAGAGCGGGTTGCGCTTGTGCCTTCCGGCGTCGATACAAGCTGTCCAGACGATTTCCTTTGCATCCATCGGGGCGCAATTGGTGACGGAGAGGGTGGAACTGTCGGCTGCGGCGACAAGCGGGGGAACGGTGACGTTCGAGGTGGTGTCGGGGCCCGGCAAGATCGAGGGGAACGTGCTGTCGTTCACTGGAACGGGGACGGTAGTGGTGCGGGCGGTTCAGGCGGGGGATGACCGGTGGCTTCCGGCGTCGGCGACACGGACGGTGGCGGTGGTGGCAGATGGGGTTGACGGATCGGGCTTGTACATGGTTGTGGATCTTTCGTCGGGAAGCGGCGCCGACAGCTATCCGGTGAGCTATCTCCCCGAGGAGCCGGAAGGCGGATTCAACACGGACGAGTACAAGACAACGAAGCTGGTTTTGCGGCGGATCGAGCCGGGGACGTTCATGATGGGCGGGGAATATCAAGTGACGCTGACGCAGCCGTACTACATCGGCGTGTTCGAGATGACGCAGAAACAGTGGGAGCTCGTGACGGGAAGCAATCCCTCGTATTACAAAGGAGACATGCGCCCCGTGGAACACGTGAATTACAACATGGTTCGCGGGAGCGAAGACGGGGCGAGGTGGCCGGAGAGCGGGGCCGTGGATGCATCCAGTTTCATGGGCAAGTTCCGGGCCCGGACGGGGTTGCCTTTCGACCTGCCGACGGAAGCACAGTGGGAATACGCCTGCCGGGCGGGAACGACGAGCGACTACAACAACGGGGGCAATTCGGAAGACGATTTGAAACAGCTGGCGCGGTACAGATTCAATTCGAGTGCCAGCGGCCAAAGCGACGGCAAGGGCGGCTATTCGCAGCATACGACGGTGGGGAGCTATCTGCCGAACGCATGGGGACTATACGACATGCACGGGAACGCGTGGGAGTGGTGTTTGGATTGGCGCGGGAACTTGTCGGGCGGCGTGACGGATCCCAAGGGGCCGTCTTCCGGTGAGGAGCGGGCACATCGGGGCGGGGGCTGGTTCTGGCATCCAAACGATTGCACTTCGTCTCACTTGTGGGGCAACGTTCCGTCGTACAGCTACAACGAGAGCGGGTTGCGCCTCGCCATGACCTTGCCCCAATGAAACCACAAATGACCACCCATCCGAAAACGATGCCAATGGGTCCTCAGACAGTGAAGACGACAGGCGCCCGGGATTTGGGAAATGGAATCCGCTTGGGCGAAAACAAACAATTTTGGTGGGCGGAATGCCTGCAACGAGAGGAGCATGACATGAAGGCGATGCGGAAAATGTTTGTCGCGGGCGTGGCGTTGGCGGTGCTGGCCGGTGGCCCGGTGGCCTTCGGCTTGGAATCGGCGCCCTTCCGCGTGGACGCGCGAGCGACCTACGGCGGACGCGTCGCCACCGGTGTCGAACAGGTCGGCGAAGTCGATGGCGCTTCCGTACGCATGTGGGACACGACCTCGCAGGCGGACGCCTGGACGGCGCTCGCTTCGCAGGGAAGCTCCGCGGATGTCTGCGTTCTCAACGCCCCGGCGGTGGAAGGCGGGCGGATTGACGCCGACACCTCGTGGACGGCGGAGCGCGTGCACGTGGTCCGCGACGACGTGGTGGTGGGCGAAGGGGCGACGCTGACCTTGGAACGCGGCACTGTCGTGAAGTTCACGGAAGGGGCGAAAATCGCCGTGGAAGAGGGCGGCGACGTGGAGGCGAAAGGCGCGCACCTCGCCGACGTGGCGGACGATTCGGTGGGCGGGGACACGAATCTTGACGGCGGCGGCTCCCAACCCGGCGCCATCGCCTGGTGGATGGAAGACCCAGTGGTGGGAGCTCTCGCCGGCGTGGACTGGGTCGGCGGCGGCGAAGGGCTCTTCCGCTCGACGTACAGCTTGGGGGAGACGTACGGCCCCTTGCCGGCACCGGAGCGCGAAGACGCGATTTTCGGCGGCTGGTTCACCAAGCCCGGCGGGGCCGGGGTGCGGGTCTCCGCGGATACGCGCGTCAACGCCCAAGTCCCGGCGCTCTACGCGAAGTGGACGGCGTATGCCGTTTCGGTCGAGCCGGGGACGATTGCGGTTCCGCCGTCGGGCGGGGAATGCGAAGTGGCCGTGACGGCGAACGCGCCTTGGAGCGCGGAAACGGCCGCGGCGTGGATTGAGCTTGCGAACGCATCGGGCGAAGGCGACGGACAGTTGTCGCTCGCAGTCGCCGCAAACCGCGGCACGACCGCACGTGCGGCGACGGTGCGCGTCCGGATGGAGAAGGGCGGGGCGTTCCGGGACGTCACCGTGACGCAGGAGGGGATGGAACGGGTGGCCTTCCCCGTCATTCGCCCCGCGGACGGAACGACCTTCGAGGGGACATCGCAACGCGTGGTCGTCAGTTGCGCCACGGCGGGAGCAAGCGTGTACTATACGCTCGACGGAAGCGAACCCGACGAGGCCGCCATTCCGTACACGGGTTCGTTCAACGTCTTCGACACCACGACCGTCAAGGCAAAGGCCTTCCAGGACGGAAAGCTCGAAAGCGGAACGGCCTCGGCGCGCCTCGTGCGCCTGCACACGCTCGCGGAAGCCATTGACCAGCCGCTCTGGACCGTGGCGACGGACGAAGAGCATCCGTGGACAGTGACGGACGAAACCACGCATGACGGCGTGCATGCCGCCCGCAGCGGCGCCATCACGGATGAAGAAGCGACGCGCATGGAAACGACCGTGGAAGGCGAAGGCGTCCTCTCCTTCTGGTGGAAAGTGTCCTGCGAGGACGACCCCGACGGCACGGCTTGGGACCGGCTCGCGTTCCATCTCGACGGCCGGCAGGTGACCGCCATCGACGGCGACGGCGGCTGGCAGGAGGTTTCCGTCAAGATCAAGGGGGACGGCGTCCATGCGCTTGCATGGGAGTACGAGAAGGATTGGTTCGACGAAAGCGAAACCGAAGACGCCGGCTGGGTGGACCAGGTCGTGTGGGCGCCGACGGTGACGGACGGGGAAGTGCCCGTGTCGTGGCTGGCCGATCTGGGATTGGTGCAGGCGGGAATGAGCGGGGAAGACGCCGCGGGTCTCGACGTGGACGGCGACGGCTTCACCGCCGCGCAGGAATACCTCGCGGGAACCGACCCGACGGATGCGGATTCGGTCTTGCAGATTGAAAGCATCGCCGTTCGCAACGGCCAAGCGGAACTGACCTGGTCGCCGGACCTGGAGGGCGACCGCGACTACCGGGTGCTCGGCAAGCGCTCGATGACCGACGGCGACCCGTGGGAAGACGTGACGGAGAAGGACCGCTCGGAATACCGCTTCTTCATGGTGGAGGTGAAAGCGCGCGAGTAGCGCGCGCCTCCAAACTGTGCCCCCGGCAAGTTCCGCGTTGCGGGGCGGAAGGGTTGCATAAGCGATTCGGCATTGCCGGAACGGCGGCAATGGGGCAGGATTGGAACAGACGCCTATCCGGGTGGATGGCTCAAAAGCAACACAGAAAAGGCTTTTACCCCCCCAATTCCCAACATTTTTTCTTTCAAAGGAAGCAACGTCATGAAATTTCTCACCGACTTCAAAAAACGTTTCCATTCCGGGGCAATAGCCAAATGCTGGCATGCCTGTGCTCCCTCCTTTCCTCTGGCCCGGACCTTCTACGGCGTTCCCGTCTACATGGATTTCCGCGACAACGTGGATGATTGGACGAAATCCCGCGACGAACTGGAAAAGCGGGAGGTCGCCCTTCTCGACCTGGCCGGCCGCCTCAAGAGCGGTACCGTTTGGGATGTCGGCGCCAACATCGGGCTTTTTTCCGTACGCGCCGCCGTGAACGGCATTTCCTGCGTGGCCTTCGAACTTTCCCCCAAGGCCTGCCGACTCATGGAACGGACGGTTTCGCGGACGCGCCTGCCCATCCAAATCGTCAAGCGGGCATTCACCTTGAACCCGGTTTCCTACATCCCGCCCGATTCCGCTTTTGCCGAGAACGCCTTGGCCGTCGCCCCTTCCGGGGAAGGAACCCTGACCAGTTGCGGGTTCGAAGAAGCCGAGCGGCTTTACGGCACGCCAACGCTTCTCAAAATGGACATCGAGGGGGGCGAGAAGGAGTTTTTCGATTCCGCCGCTTTCAAGGAGTGGATTCTCCGGCGCAACGTTCTCTGGTGCGTGGAAGTCCATCGGGCGAAACTCGGATGTTCCCCGGAATGGACGGATGTGCCCCATTGCACTCTCGACGGCGAACACGTCCTGTACGCCCCCTCCGAGGCGGCTCTCGCGGAAATCGTCCCGTCCATCTGATAACGAGGAGCCATAACGCCCCAAGGGACTGGCCTTCGGCCCCTCTTGTCCCATTTGTCCCAAAGGTCCCCGAACCAAGTCGTCAAGTCGCCAAGTCCTCCCAAAAAGCAAAGCCCCAAAACGCTCTCGCGCTTTTCCTCTCCTTTGTTATCGTGCCCGCATGACCGAAATCATCGCTCCCTACGGCGGCTACCGCAAAATGCTTTCTTTCGGCTTCGTTTGCCTGGCGTACCATGCAACGGAAACCTTCTGCCGGCGCAATCTTGGCCTTGCGAACGATCCGCTCGGCAAGACGGCCGGACAGATGGTCGGTGCGGCGAGAAGCGCCCGGCAGAACATGGTGGAGGCCTCGTCGCGGGCGGGCACGTCGTCGGAGACGGAATTGCGCCTGCTGGATGTCGCCAAGGCGAGTCTCCAGGAGCTCGCGGGCGACTACGAGGCGTTTCTGCTGGACCGGGGGCTGGCACCGTGGAGCGAATCGTCGCACGAGGCGGAGGCGTTCCGGGCCGTCCGATTCGCACCGTTCGACGCGGAGAACGGCGACGTGCGCCATGCCTTCGGGAAACATTTCTTGAAGCAACGCGCCAAATTCGCGCCATTCCTTGAACCGGAGGACCCGGTCGCGGCCGCGAACGGAATCCTGCTTTGCATCGACCGGGCAAGCGTTTTGCTGCGCCGCCAAATGGAGAAAACGGCGGATGCTTTCGCGGAATGCGGCGGCTTCACGGAACGCATGAGCCGGAAACGTCTCGAAACGCGGGACGCGGGAAAAGACGCGGAGCCGGAATCGGACGGCGGAAGCGTTCCGTCCTGCCCGAAATGCGGCGGACCGATGCGTCGCGTGCTGGCCCGGAAGGGCCGCAACGCCGGGAAACCGTTTTGGAGTTGCCGCGATTTCCCGGCTTGCACGGGGTCGCGCTCCGCGATGGAATGACTTGGCGACTTACCGACTTGGCAGTGGGACTTGACGACAGGACGCCTCAAGGGAGCGGCCTTCGATGATGCCAGCCTCAAGTCCCTCTTGTCCCAAATGTCCCCGAACCAAGTCGCCGAGAAGCCCCACGAAGCAGAGCTTCGCGGGGGCCCCAAGTCGTTTCCAAGTCGTCAAGTCATTCCCAAAAGAGAAAAGCAGCCCCAAGTCGCCAAGTCCTCCCCCAAAGTCCCGTCAAAGCCGGATTTTCCGCGGGGAGCAAAGCGCGCGGTCCGTGGCGGCGAGCCAGAGGCCGCGGAGGGCGCCGCGGAACCACGCCCATGCAATGTCGGCGCGGTGGTGGCGCAGGGCGAGCAGGATGTAATAGGCGTTGGCCGCGTGGATGAAAAAGAGGAAGCAACTCAGCTGTCCCCACCACGGGAAAAAGCGGCGGATGAAAACCGGCCGGTTGCGGGCGAACGTGTAAGCGCGCCGGGGCGTGGTGACGCCCAACCGGCGGAGAGGGGTGCTTTCACGCGAAGCGACGGGAAGGCGGTGAAGCGTGCGGGCTTCCGGAACGATGGCGGCGGTGAATCCGGCGGCAAGAAGGCGGTAGCCGATGTCGGCTTCCTCGTACTGGATGCCGTAGAACGGATCGAATCCTCCGACGGCTTCGAGCGCGGCGCGCGAGAACATGACGGCGTTGGGGGAATAGCAAGTGGGGCAAGGACCGTCCGGGATGGTGATTTCGTCGAGCGTCTTTCCTTCGAAGCGGTTGCGCGGTTGCGAAGTCAGCCAGTCGTAGGACGAACCGAGCGTGAAAACCGTTTTCCCGGGCAATTGGAGCGAAAGAGGACCGGCGAGGCCGAGGCGCTGGTCAGCTTGGAAAGCCCCGACGAGGCGGCGGATCATGGCGGAGTCGGCCTGGTTGTCGTCGTCCAAAAAGAGGATGTATTCGCCCTTGGCCAAGGGAATGCCCGCGTTGCGGGTGGCAGCAGCCATGCGGGAAACTTCGGAACGGACGAAAGAAACGCGTTCGTCTCCGCCGTACCGCTCCGAAACCAGTTCCGCCGTTCCGTCGTCCGAGGCGTCGTCGGAAACGATGATTTCCATCTCGGGCCAATCGTTTGCGAGGACGGAATCGATGCAATCGCAAAGAAAATCGGCACGGTTGTGTGTCGGAATGACGACGGAAACGAGGGGCGGCATGGTCACGGTTCCGTTGGGGAGGGAACGGCGTCGAGATGCCATCCGGGCAGGGGATAGGGCGGCGGAGAGGAAAAAATGCCGGCCCACGTTCCCTTGGCGAACGCCCAAGCGCATTCGGGGTGTCCGTGGAGGAGGGTGAGAAACACGTAGTAGAGGCAGAGCGCGTGGACGAAAAAGAAGAAGTAGGTGGTTTTTCCCCACCACGGCGCGAAATATTTCATGAACCACGAGCGGTTGCGGGCCAAGTGGCAGGCCGTACGCGGATTGCCGATGCCGAGGCGGCGAAGCAAAGGCGGGTCGATTCCGGCAAAACACAGGTGGCGGGTGCGGGCGCGGGTACAAATGGCGGCCTTGAACCCGGCACGGGTGGTGCGGAGACAGAAATCGGGATCCTCGAAGGAGTGTTCGTAAAAGAGATTGAAGTCTCCAATCGTTTCAATGGTGGATCGCTTGATGAAAAGCGCGTTGGGGCAGGAGGCGGTAGTGGGGTAGCAATCGGAGAATCCGGTACGGTCGAGGTCTTCGAGGGCGAAACGCTTGCCGCGGTAGAGGTCGAGGTGGTGGTCGGCGGCTCGTCCCGTCCACCAATTGATGTCTCCGCCGAGCGTCCAGATGGATTGGTTCCAGGCGTTCCAGGAGAGGGCGCCAATCAAGCCGAGTTCCGGGTGGCGTTCCGCACAGGCGACGAGTTCGGCAAGCATGTCGGGGAGGACGAGGTTGTCGTTGTCGAGGCAGAGAATCCATTGGCCGCGGGCGAGGCGGATACCGGCGTTGCGGCTACCGCAGACCATGAGATTGGCGGGGGTGCGGTGGTAGCGGATGTTGGGATGGGTCGCGAGATACCGCTTGCGGACGACCTCTCCGGTGTCATCCGTGGAGGCGTCGTCAACGATGATGATTTCGAAATCGCGGAAGGTGCTCGCGAGGACGGAATCGACGCACTCGCAGAGCATCTGCGAACGGTTGTAGGTCGGAATGACGACGGAGACGAAAGGAGGCATGGCCGGACGTTTCAGCGTTGCGGGAGGAACGGGTTGACGAGGCGGACGGGGAGACCGTCGAAAGCGGGCGTGTTGCGGGTGGCGAGGACGAGGTCGTACTGGATGGCCGTGGCGGCGAGCAGGGAGTCGATGACGGGGCGGGGACGCCCCAGCCTTCCGGCTTCGGCGCAAAGGGTTCCCCAACGGCGGGCGACGGCGGCGTCGACCGGGAGGATGGAAGCGGCAAAGGGCCGGAGGATGGCGGTCTCGAACCAATCGACGAGACGGACCCTGCGGGCGGAATCGGTCAACCGGTCGATGCCTTTTTGAATCTCGCCGATCGTGAGAACGGAAAGATACTGGGGTTCGTCGCGGATGGCGTTCATCCAGGAAAGGACGTTCGCGTCGGGACCCTTGCGGACAAGTTCGGACACGATGCACGTGTCGAGGAGAAAGCCGGAGGGGCGGTTCACAAAACCACCTCGCGGCCGGTGTCGCCATCCCGCGCGGGAAAGATGTCGGCTTCCGGATCGGGACATGTCCGGAAGGCGTCGAGAAGGGAATGGACGGGAAGGAAATGCTTGCGATAGTCGCTGTAGGAGAGGACAACCGCGGTGGGCATTCCCCGTTTGGTGACGATTTGGGGCGTCGTGGCGGACAGGACAATCACTTCGGAAAAGCGGTTTTTGGCGTCTTGCAGGGTCCAAGTGGCGGCAGGCATGGGATTCTCCGGCTAGATAGGCTAGATTTCTTTCCAACCATTAAGGGAAGATGGCGCCTGTGTCAAGGAGACGTGTGTCGGCCAGAAGGAGCGCGGCCGTTTTCATGATTTGGCCCGGGAACGGCGGCGGTGGAGGAGGTAGGTTAAGCCGACGAGGAAGCGGAGGAGGTACATGCCGGCCGCGAGGTCGGGGCGGGAGAGGAAACGGCGCCATTTGCCGTTTTCGAGGAAAACGCCGAGAAAGCGGTACCAGACGGAGAACTGGCGGCGGACGTTGGGATGGTCCGGCCATTTGGCGCGGTAATCGGTGAAGGAGGCGGAGTAGTAGGCCTTTTTCCGGAGGTAGCGGCGGAAGGAAAAGGCGCCTTCGTCGTGGAAGAGGGGGGAGCGGACGATGCCGAAAGCGCCTTGGGAGGCGAGGCGGATGTCGAGGTCCCAGTCTTCGCCGGCGTAGATGGTTTCGTCGAAGCCGCCGGCGGCGAGAAAGGCGTCGCGGCGGACGAAGCGGACGGCGTCGATGGGCGTGGCGTCGTAGAAGGAGCGCTCGAAGTTGCGGACGCGGATCCAGTAGCCGGAGCCGACGACGGTTTCGGGGATGTAGAGGGCGACGCGGCCGGGGTGGCCTTCCAGGGTGGCGAGGCATTCGGCGAGGACGCCGGGGGAGAGGCGCATGTCGGCGTCGAGGTAGATGACGTACGGCGTCGTGGCGGCGCGGATGCCGGCGTTGCGTTGGGTGCTCCGTTCGGGGCCGAGGGTGAGAATGGCGTCCACGCGGCCTTTGGCGAGTTCCTGCGTACGGTCGGTGGAGTGGTTGTCGACGAGGATGACTCGGAAAAGGGAACGGGGGAGGGTTTGGGCATCGAGGGCGTCGAGGAACGCGGGGATGTTGCGTTCTTCGTTGCGGGTGGTGACAACGACGGTGACGCGGGGGGCGGGCCCGGAGGGTGCGGGGAATGGCTGCGGTTGCGGGCGGGACATGGGGGTTCCTTGGGCGGCGAGTGAAGCAAACGGGGGCGGAAAAGACAAGCGCGGGGGAACGGGTCAGGCGGGGGGGAGGAGGAATCGGGCGAGGAATTCGACGTTGCCGGCGGGGCCGCGCAGGGGGGAGACCTCCGTGGCGAGTGGGGTCCAGCGGAGGGCCGTGCGGGCAAAGGAAAGTATTTCGCCGAGGACGCGTTGGCGGACGGCGGGGTCGCGGACGACGCCGCCCTTGCCGATGTCGGCGCGTCCGGCTTCGAACTGGGGTTTGACGAGGGCGACGACCTGGGAGCCGGGGAGGAGGACGCGGTGCATGGCGGGGAGGATCAGCTTGAGGGAGATGAAGGAGACGTCGGTGACGCCGAGGGTGGGGCGGGGGTCGAAGTCGTCGGGGGAGAGGTAGCGGGCGTTGGTTTCCTCGCGTAGGACGACGCGGGGGTCGCGGCGGAGGCGTTCGTGGAGCTGGGCGCGGCCGACGTCGATGGCGTAGACGGAGGCGGCGCCGTGCTGGAGGAGGCAATCGGTGAAGCCGCCGGTGGAGGAACCGACGTCGAGGCAGACGAGGCCTTCGGCGGAAAGGTCGGGCCAGGCGGCGAAGGCGCCTTCGAGCTTGAGGCCGCCGCGGGAGACGAAGCGTTCCTGGTTGCGGATGCGGATGGGGGCGTCGAGGGGGACGAGGCGGCCGGGTTTGTCGGCGGGGACGTCGGAGACGAGGACGTCGCCGGTGCGGATGAGGCGCTGGGCCTGCTCGCGGCTTGCGACGAGGCGGCGGGCGACGAGAAGGCAGTCGAGGCGTTCGCGTCCGCGGGGGGGGGCGGGGTTATTTGCGGCGGATCCTGGCCTTGGCGCGTTCATTGGCGACGGTCCGGAAGGCGAGTAGGAGGAAGAAGGCGCCGATGGCGCCTGCGGCGACGACGAGGAGGAGGCGCCGCTGGGGGGCGGTGCGGGCGGCGCGGCGGGCGGCTTCGACTTCGGGGTCGGCGGCGACGCCGGACCAGATGGAGTCGGTGGGGATTTCTTCGGGGGGGGCGGGGATGGCGGGGCGTCCGGCGTCGATCCAGGCGGTGTAGTAGAGGGAGGCGATGCGGGTGGCGGCTTCGTTGAGGCGGTTGGAGACGATGTGGCCGGTGGCGTCCCAGAGGAATTCGTAATAGCCGGGGGCGCCGGGGATGCCGCCGGCGGCGCGGGTGGCGTCGAGATCGGCGGCTAGGACTTCGGGGACGAGTTCGGTGGACTGGCGGCCCCATTCGACGAGTTCGGGGAGGGGGTCGGCGATGTAGCGGGGGCGGGCGGCGCGGAGTCCGCGGCGGTCGAAAAACTTGGCGGGGAGGTCGGTTTCGAAGCGGGTGTGGACGCCGTGCTGGCCGGTTTCCTGGCCGTTGAAGTTGCGGGTGCAGTGGAGGGGCTGGTGGAGGTCGGCGACGTAGTGGGAGAGGGTGGCGGCGCAGCGGGCGGCGCGGATCCAGTCGTTGGTGCGCATGGCGTCGGTCATCCAGCCGAGGAGGACGAGGGTGGCCCAGGGGGCGTCGCCGAGGGCGTCGCGGGGAATGCCGGCGAGGGCGAAGGCATCGGCTTCGTTCGTGCAGGCGGCGAGGCCGGGGGGGATGCGGCCGCCGGGGAAGCGGTCGGTTTCGAACCAGTGGCGGGGGGCTTCGGCGTCGCGGTCGCTCATGCGCCAGAGGTCGGGGCAGGCGGAGGGGTAGCCGAGGCACCAGGCCCAGTCGCGGAAGGCGCCCATTTCGCGGTAGGGGGCGGAGCGGGCGGCGCGGATGGTGACGGCGCGGTGGATGGAGCCGCTCCAGGCGCGGACGGCGGGGAGGGGGAGGAGGAGGGCGAGCGCGGCCGCGGCGGGGAGGAGGCGGCGGCGGAAGACGGCGGGAACGGGGCGGAGACGGCGGTCAGACATGGTCGAGCACCATCGCGATTTCGGGGCAGGTGAAGGGGGATTCGTATTTGGCGCAGTGGATGCAGCCGCGGTAGAGCTTGTAGACGAGGGTGCGCTTGTCCACGCGGACGAAGCCGAGCTTGCCGAAGAAGTCCGGGGCGAAGGTGAGGACGATGACCTGGTGGGGGCGCAGGGGGCGGATGCGGTCGAGGGCGGCGGCGACGAGGCGGCGGCCGAGCCCCTGCCGCTGGAGGTCCGGGGCGACGCAGAGGGACTGGAGTTCGAAGGAGGGGTTGACGGAGGGTTCCAGCTCGGGGAGGATCGACCAGGCGACGGTGCCGACGAGGCGTCCGGCGGATTCGGCGACGAGAAAGCGGTCGGTGTTGAAAAGGATGTCGCTGACGGGGCGGGGGACGAGTTCGTTGGGGCGCGACTTGACGAGCTGGTAGATGGCTTGGGCGTCGGCGAACGTGGCGGGGCGGATGGCGGGGAGGTCGGGCATGGGGCGCGGGAATCAGGGGAGTTTGGCGGCGAGGGCTGCGGCTTTCGCGAGGGGGGCGGGGTCGGAGGCGAGGGCGTCGGGGGCGTCGAGGCCGGGGAGGCAGAGGGCGCCGGCGGTTTTCCACTGCATGAAGGCGGCGATGTCGGCGAAGGCGGCCTTGAGGGGGCGGAACGCGGCGGCGGCGGGGTTGCCGCAGGCGGAGACGAGGAACACGGTTTTTCCGGCGAGGTTCTTGCGGTTGCCGGGGACGATGGGGAGGAGGCGGTCGACGAGGAGTTTGAGGGAGGAGGAGAAGGAGGAGAAATGGAGCGGGGTGGCGAAGAGGATGGCGTCGGCCTTGAGGAGGAGGGGATAAACGGAGTCCATGTCGTCGCGGAGCGCGCAGAAGAAGCGGTTGCGGTTGCACTCGCCGCAGGCGGTGCAGGCGTTGATTTCGAGGGCCGGGACGCGGATGGACTGGACGGTCCAGCCCTTGGCGCAGGCGGCATCGGCGAACGCGAAGGCGAGGCGGGTGGTGTTTCCGTCTTCGCGGGGGCTGCCGAGCAGGATCAACAGGTTTTTGGATTTGGCGGGCATGGGACTACCTCCGGTTGCTGAAAACTCCATCATACGGAGGCGCGGGCAGGGGGGCAATCCGCTTTTTCGGCGTTGCGCGCGGTCGGGGGCGAAAAGGCCGCTTGCGCGGGGGGCGGGGGGAGGGTATGTTGGAGAAAACGGGAACGGGCGTTCCCGGAAAGGAGTTTCCCATGGGTCCTCTCGCCATCATCATCGGCATCGCCGCATTGCTCGTCCTCTGGTTCGTGGCCATCTACAATTCGCTGGTGCGGCTCCGGAACTACGTGGACAACGCGTGGGCGCAGATCGACGTCCAGCTGAAGCGGCGCCACGACCTGATCCCGAACCTGATCGAGACGGTCAAGGGCTACATGGCGCACGAGCGGGGGACGCTGGAGGCCATCACGAAGGCGCGGACGGCGGCGATGGCGGCGCACGGTCCGGCGGAAGCGGGGGCGGCGGAAGGCGCGCTGAGCGGGGCGCTGCGCGGGCTGATGGTCAACGTGGAGCGCTACCCGGAGCTGAAGGCGTCGCAGAACTTCCTGGCGCTGCAGGAGGAACTCTCCTCGACGGAGAACAAGATTTCGTTCGCGCGGCAGGCGTACAACGACGCGGTGACGCGCTACAACACGCAGCTGCAGACGGTGCCGCAGAACATCGTGGCGGGGCTCGCGCATTTCACGCCGCGGGAGCTGTTCGAGGTGAAGGACGAGGCCGAACGCGCGGTGCCGAAGGTGTCGTTCGGCGCCTGAGGGGCGCCGGAGGAACGCGATGCTTTCCACCTGGGAAGCCATAGCGGAAAACAAGCGGCGCAGCGGCTGGCTGATTGCCATCCTGCTGTCGGTGATGACGGGGCTGGCGGCGGCGACGGGCTATGCGTGGTCCGGGACGCAGGAGGGGGCGTTGCTGGGAGCGGCGGTGGGGCTGGGCATCTGGCTGGTCCTCCTGCTCGTGAACATGGCGGGCGGGGAGAGCGTGCTGCTGTCTTCCGCCAACGCGCGGGAGGTTTCGCACGACGACGCGCCGCAGCTCTGCAACATCGTGGAGGAACTGCGGATCGCGGCGGCGCTGCCCGCGATGCCGAAGGTCTACATCATCGACACGGAGGTGCCGAACGCGTTCGCCGTGGGGCTGAAGCCGGAGCGGGCGTGCGTGGCGGTGACGACGGGGCTGCTGGGACGGCTGAACCGGGCGGAACTGCAGGGGGTGCTGGCGCACGAGCTGGGGCACATCCGGAACCGGGACACGATGTTCATGACGATGGCGGGGGTGATGATCGGGGCGGTGGCGCTGATCGCCAACATCCTGCTGCGGAGCGGCGGGATGTTCCGCGGGAACCGGCGGGACAGGGGCGGGAACGCCATCGTGGCAATCGTGGTGCTGGTCTGCGCGATCCTGGCGCCGCTGGCGGCGCGGTTGCTCTATTTCGCGTGCTCGCGGCAGCGGGAATACCTGGCGGACGCGTCGGCGGCGCAGTTCACGCGCGATCCGGGGGCGCTGGCGAGCGCGCTGGAGAAGATTTCGGCGCAGCAGTCGCCGAAAGCGCCGGGGACGAACCGCGTGGTGGCGCCGATGTGCGTGATCAACCCGCTGGCGGCGGCGGGATCGGCGAACATCTTCGGGACGCATCCGCCGACGGAGGAACGCATCCGGCGGCTCCTGGCGATGGAGGGGCGGGTCTAGGCGGCGGGACGGAAACGCGGATGGCGGGGCAATTTGCGCTCGCTTTCACGGGGGGACGCGCAAAATGGACAAACCATGTTTCCCCGAAAGGAAAGGATTTCCCGCCCATGAAACACCAAAACAACGCAATGCGCCGTTTGTTGCCGGCGATTCTGGCCTTGCTGGCTTTCGCGGCCATTCCCGCGCGGACGGCCACCGAGAAACCATCGGCGGGGTGACGTGGTCCTACGATCGCGTCCGCAGGTTGGCCCGGGTGCTGGGAGCGGCACCGAAGGACGGCGTTCTTTTCAGCAAGGACGGGAAGGAATTGGCGGCCTGTCCCGGCGGGAAGGGCGGGATGTACCAGGTGCCCTCCACGGTGCGGCGCATTTGGGATTACGCATTCTACGACACGAAACTGACCTCGATCGTGGTTCCGGATACGGTCGAAGAACTTGGGGTGGAGGTTTTCCGGGCGCCTGCGAACCTCGTTTCCGTCGTCCTGCCCTCCGGGTTGAAAGCGCTCCCGGAGCAATGCTTTTCGTATTGCTATTCCCTGCGGAGCGTTCCTCTTCCCGCCGGGCTGACCGACATTCCGGGCTGGGCATTCTACCACTGCGAGCAGTTGGGCGAGATCTCCATTCCCTCCGGCGTGACGAACATCGGATAGATGGCGTTCGCCGACTGTTACTCCCTGGAGACGCTGGCGCTTCCTCCCGCCCTCAAGCGCATCGACGGCCATGCGTTCGCGAGAAGCGGATTGACGGAACTCGTGATCCCTCCCGCCGTGGTGCAGGCCGGGGAAGGCGCGTTCAAAGATTGCAGCCATTTGGAAAAACTCCGCGTGCCGGAGGCGTGGCGGGGAACGGACAAGCTGGCGGCGGCGCAGGTGCCGGCGGGATGCGAAATCATCTACTACAAGACGGAGCCGAAAACCGTGTGGCGGTTTTATTCGAAAAAGTACAAGGGACATTTCTTCACGATCGGCGAGAAGGAAAAGAACGACTTGATTGCTAAGAACCCGAACTGGGCGTACGAGAAAATCGCGTTTTACGCGTTGGCGCTGGCCGGAAAATCGGCGAAGGCCGGGAAGGGCATGGAAGCGGCGGGGCTGGAGGAACTGGAGGGGCCAGCGCAACCAGGGGGAGGGGAGGCGGAACTCGGAGACGGAGAGGGAGCGGTATCGCAGGCGGGCCGCCTGCGCCCCGGCACGGAAGTGGCGGTGACGACTTGCGACGGGGCGGACGGGAGTGCGGTGTGCGATGGCGACGAAGCGACGGGGTGGTCGCCGGAGACGGCGGACGGCTCGTGGGTGGTGCTGTCGTTCGCGGACGTGCGGAAGGTGGGGGACGTGGAAGTGGTCGGGGTGAACCTGCCGGAAGGGACGCGGATCCTGCTTTCGGAGAACGCGGACGAATGGACGGAGGAAGTGCCGGGGACGGCGCGGTACGTGTGGGTGGCGTTTCCGTCCGGTGAAACCCGGCCGGTGGTGCGGGGAATCCGCGTGGCAGAAGAGTGAGGGGAGATTGCGGGGGCGGCGGACCCGGCAGTCCCTCCCAAGCCGTGGCAATGCGTTCCGGGAGACGGCGGTCCGGAGGGGAGGGATTGCGGGCGGGCGGGGAAACGGGTAGAAAGGCGGCATGAAGAGCAACGGAACGGCGCGGCCACGGTTGGTGGTGTTGGACGGGTTCACGGCGAATCCGGGGGATTTGTCGTGGGCGGAATTCGAGGCGATGGCGGAGTGCAGGGTGTACGAGCGGACGCCGGCGGGGGAGGTGGCGGGGCGGATCGCGGAGGCGGACGCCGTGCTGCTGAACAAGGCGGTGCTGGGGGCGGAGGCCATCGCGGCGGCGCCGAAGCTGCGCTACGTGGGAATCCTGGCGACGGGTTGCAACACGATCGACCTGCCGGCGCTGCGGGCGCGGGGGGTGACGGTGCGGAACGTGCCGGGCTACAGCACGGCGTCGGTGGCGCAGAGCGCGATCGGCTTCCTGCTGGAGCTGGCGAACCGGACGGCGCTGCACGCGGAGGACGTGCGGGCGGGGGGATGGTCGCGGTGTCCGGACTACGCCTACACGCTGGTGCCGCCGCGGGAGCTGGCGGGAAAGACGCTGGGGGTGGTGGGGTTCGGGGCCATCGGGCGGAAGGTGGCGGAAATCGCGCGGGCGCTGGGGATGGAAATCCTCGTGAACCGGCGGAACCGGAACGAGGCGCTGCCGGAGGGGATGCGCCACGCGGAGCTGGACGAGCTGTTCGCCGCGAGCGACGCGGTGAGTTTGCACTGCCCGCTGACGGAGGAGACGCGCGGGCTGGCGAGCGCGGCGCGGATTGCTTCGATGAAGCGGGGGGCGTGGCTGGTCAACACGGCGCGCGGGCCGTTGGTGGACGAGGCAGCGCTGGCGGCGGCCTTGCGGGAAGGACGCCTCGCGGGCGCGGGGCTGGACGTGCTTTCGATCGAGCCGCCGCCGGCGGACAATCCGCTGCTGGGCGCGCCGAACACCTACATCACGCCGCACATCGCGTGGGCGACGCCGGAGGCGCGGCGGCGGTTGCTGGACATCGCGGCGCGGAATTTCCGGGATTTCCTCGAGGGGAAGCCGAATCCGAACGGCGTGGGGTGAGGAAAACCGTTGCGGACGGGGGCGGGAACGGATAAGATGGAAGAAAAGAGGTTTCCTGCATGATCAAGAACATCCTTTGCGCCACCGATGGTTCGCCGCACGGCGACACCGCCTGTTCCTACGCTTTCGATCTGGCGAAACGGCTGGATGCACGGCTGGAACTCGTCCACGTGGTGGATGTCCGCCTGCTCGATTTGCAGACGATGCCGACGACGGTGGGGTTCTTGGGCGGGTGGGGCGCGAAGGCGACGGAAGGGTTCCGGAACGCGCTGCAGACGCGGGGGCAGGAGGTGCTGGATGCGGCGGCGAAACGCGCGGCGGCGCAGGGGCTTCCGGTGGAGACGACGCTGGAGTTCGGGAATCCGGCGCAGACGCTCGTGGACATCGAGGACCGGATGGAGCTGGTGGTCGTCGGGCGGCAGGGGGAACACGCGGAGTCGTCGCCGGGAATGACGGGGTCGACGATGGAGCGCTACATCCGGCGGTCGGACCGTCCGGTGCTGGTGACGCCGGGGGAATTCAAGCCGGTTTCGCGGATACTCGTGGCGGTGGACGGGTCGCCGCCGTCGTGGCGGGCGTTGCACGAGGCGATCGAGCTGGCGAATCCGCTGGAGGCGCCGCTCTTGATTCTGTCGATCGCGGAAGGGAAGGGGGAGGAGGAGCAGGCGCGGAGCCTGGCGGAATCGGCGCACGCGTCGGCGCGGGCGCACAATTGCGCGGCGGCGCCTTTCGTGGGGAAGGGGACGCCGGGCGAGCAGATCCTGGCGGGGGCGGCGGCGCACGGGGCGGATCTGCTGGTGCTGGGGGCGCACGGCCGGCTGGGGAAGGTCTACGAGCGGATGATCGGCCTGACGGCGGCGCACCTGGCGAGCCAGGCGCCGCTGCCGGTGCTGCTGGTGCCGTAGATGCGGGATGGAGGCCGGTCGGCAAGCGGATCGCCGCGGCGAGGGGCGGGAAAACGGCGCGGCCGGGGATTTGCCAATGTTTGGCAAAAACGGAAAAAGGGATTTGCCAAGCCTTGGCAAAAAAAGCGGAAATTTGCCAAACCTTGGCAAAACCGCCGCGTCGCCGCCGGAGGAGGAAAACGGCGGCGGCGGAACGGGGTTGCTGCGGGGCGGGGCGCTCTTGATGGCGGGGAACCTGTTCGGGGCGGCGTGCAACATGGGGTTCCACATGGTGGCGGGGCGGCGGCTGCCGGACGAGGAATACGGGGCGCTGGTGGCGATGCTGGGCGTGATTCTGGTGGCGGGCAAACCGATGGAGGCTGTGCAGAACACGGTGGCGCACTACACGGCCCGCTTCGACGCGGCGGGGGAGCGGGAGAAAATCCTGCCGTTCGTCGGGGCGCTGGGGCGTTGGCTGGGGTGGGTGGCGCTGGTGTTGATGGCGGCGGCGCTGGTCGGGGGGAAGGCGCTCGCGGGGTTCTGGGGTCCGCCGGTCACGCCGGGGCTTGTGCTGCTGACGGCGGCGGTGCTGGGAGGGAGCCTGTTCATGCCGGCGTTCAACGGGGTGCAGCAGGGGTTGCAGGCGTTCGGCTACATGGCGGTGGCGCCGCAGGGGTGGGGATTTTTCCGCCTGGTGCTGACGTGGGCGCTGGTGGCGGCGGGCGCGGCAACGGCGGTGTCCGGAATGACCGCGCAGGGCGTGGGGGTGCTGAGCGTGCTGGCGGCGGGGGTGTGGTTTTTCCGGCGGGAGAGATTGCCGGGAGGCAACCGGGCGGAGGCCCCGGCGGGTTGTTGGCGGTACCTGCTGGCGAATTTCGCGTGCCTGGCGGGGTACGGGGCTTTGATGAATTTGGACGCGACGCTGGCGAAGCACTACTTCGATCCGGTCGCGGCGGGGGTGTTCGGGAAGGCGGCGACGATTGCGCGGACGGCGATTTTCCTGCCCGCGCCGTTCGTGGCGGTGGTGTTCAGCAAGGTTTCCGCGGCGGCGGGGCGGCGCCGGGCGGCGCGCGCGGCGCTGTGGCAGGGCGTGGGGCTGACGGCGGCGTTCCTCGCCGCGGTCGTGGCGGGTTGCGCGGTCCTCCCGTGGCTGCCGTGGCGGATCCTCTACGGCGGCGTGCCCGATGCTGCGGGCCTCGGGTTCGCCCCGATGCGGCTGACGCTGGCGATGCTCGTCGCGCAGGCGCCGCTGGCGCTGGCGGCGATGCTCCTGCACTACCAGATGGCGCGGCGGCGCTTCGCCGGGGGGCTGGCCCTCCTGCTTTGCGCGGCCGCCTACGTCCTCGGCGTGGCGTGCTTCCACCGTGCGGCGTGGCAGATCGCCCTCTGCCTCGGCGCGGCGAACCTCGCGGCGTTCGTGTGCCTGCTGCCGGGCCTCCGGGAACGCGGCGCGGCGGAGGCGTGATTTTTTGTTTCGTTCCGGGGCGGGATGGGGTATGGTGGACGACTGACGAACATCAACCCCAACAGGAGATACAACATGAACGTCAAAGTCGATTCCTCTTCTTGCGCCGGATGCCAGCTCTGCGTGGACACGGCCCCCGAAGTCTTCGCGATGAACGACGACGGCCAGGCGGTCGCCAAGGCCGAAGCCGTCCCCGCCGGTCAGGAAGACGCGGTGAAGGACAGCGCGGCGAACTGCCCCGTCGGCGCGATCAGCGCGGAATAGGCGGCGCAAGCCGGAAGACGCGCAGGGTTTTCTCCGAAAATCCTGCGCGTTTCCTTTGTGCGGCATGGACGCGGCGGCGGAAGAAGGGCGGGGGGAGGAATCGGCGGAGTACCGGGCTTGCCGCCTGTGCCCGCGGCGTTGCGGCGCGGACCGGACGGCGGGCGGGCGTGGCGTCTGCCGCGAAACCGCCGAACTGCGCGTGGCGTGGACGGGCCTGCACCACGGCGAGGAACCGCCGATTTCCGGGACGCGCGGCGCGGGCGGCGTGTTTTTCGCGGCGTGCCCCTGCCACTGCATCTTCTGCCAGAACTGGCAGATTTCCGCGGGGGGCGAGGGGGTGAAGGCGTCGCGGATGGGGGACGAAGCGTTCGCGGCGGCGGCGCGCGCGCTTCTGGCGGCGGGGGCGCACAACCTGGATTTCGTTACGCCGGAGCATTTCTGGCCGCACGTCCGGCGGCTGATGGAGCGGTTGCGCGCGGAAGGCGCGACGGCCCCGGCGGTCTGGAACAGCTCGGGCTACACCTTGCCCGAACGGGTGGCGGACTATGCGCGGGTCGTCGACATTTTCCTCCCGGATTTCAAGTTTACCTCGCCCGCGCTGGCGGCGGAGGCGATGCGCGCGCCGGACTATCCGGAGGTGGCGCTGGCGGCCATCGGGCGGATGGTCGAGGAAAAGGGGTTTCTGGAGCCGTTCGACCCCACGGGGGAAGCGCCGGCGCGGACGGGGACGCTGGTGCGGCATTTGGTGCTGCCGGGGCACGCGGCGGAATCCGTGGAGGCCCTGCGGCTGCTGCGGAAGAAGTTCGGGAAGTGGCTGCCGCTGTCGGTGATGAGCCAGTACACGCCCACGCCCGCGATGGCAGGGCGGCCGCCATTCGACCGGCCGCTGCGGCCGGAAGAATACCGGGAGGTGTTGGACGAAGTGGAAGCGCTGGGCTTCGAGCAGGTATTCATCCAGCCACTGGAAGGGGCAGAGCGCGACGACCCTTACCGCTCGCCCGATTTTTCATCGGACCGGCCGTTTCCTTCGCGCTCCTGACATCCGTTGCGGGGCCGGGCCGAAACCCGCTTTGCGGAGACGGACGGGAAAAGAACGGAAGCGGAAGACGCCAATGCCCCGGGAGGAACGGGCGGATGGGGGATTGCTTTTGCGGCGGGGGTGTGGTTGGATGGGGAGAAGGAGTTTGCATTATGCCGAATATCATGAAGTTGATGAAACAGGCCGCCGACATGCAGCGGAACATGGCCAAGGCCCAGGAAGAGCTCGCCGAACGCGAAGTCGAATTCGCCAGCGGCGGCGGCGCGGTGTCGATCAAGGCCAGCGGGGACGGAAACATCCGGTCGGTCCGGATTTCGCCGGACGTGGTGAAGGAGGGCGAGGCCGAAATGCTGGAAGATCTCGTGCTGTCGGCCATCATCGGCGTCCAGGAAGAAGCGAAGAAGGTGGCGCAGGAGGTCATGGGGAAGGTGACGGCGGGGATGAACCTGCCGCCGGGACTGGGCTTCTGACGGGGGAGGGATGACGTCCCTGCTGGAGCGGTTGGGGGAGGCGCTGGGCGCGCTGCCGGGCGTGGGGCGGCGTTCGGCGGAGCGCATGGCGGTGTTCCTCGCGCGCAACGACGCGGCGGCGGCGGAGCTGGGGGAGGCGCTGGCGGCGGCGCGGGAGGGGCTGGCGGCGTGTCCGCTGTGCGGGAGCATCACGGGCAGGGACGAGGTGCCGTGCCGGCTGTGCACGGACCCGCGGCGGGACGACGCGGTGCTGTGCGTGGTGGAAAATCCGGCGGACATCGCGTTGCTGGAGCAGTCGGGGGCGTTCGGAGGGCGGTATTTCGCGTTGATGGGGCGTCTTTCGCCGATGCGGGGGGAGGGCGTGGCGCAGTTGCGGCTTCCGGCCCTTCTGGAGCGGGCGGCGGGCGCGAAAGAGGTGTTCCTCGCGATGGACAGCGACGTGGAAGGCGACGCGACTGCGGCCTACTTGCGGCAGGCGCTGCTGGAGCGGCATCCGGCATTGCGGGTGACGCGGCTGGCGTTCGGCCTGCCGGCGGGGAGCGCGCTGGCCTACGCCGATCCGGTGACGCTGGCGCGCGCGGTGAAGGGGCGCACGGGGATGGGCGCTTGAGATGGACGCGGCGGCGGAAGGGCGGATCGAGGAAAGCTGGCTGGCGCCGGACCTGGTGGACGCGGTGCCGGTGGACTGGGCGCGGCGCAACGGCGTGTTGCCGCTCCGCATCGGGGGGCGGAAAATCTACGCGGGCGCGCCGGAGACGCCGCTGCAGGCGTTCGAGGACCTGGCCCTGCTGCTCGGCGAAGAGGCGGAGTGGCGGCGCTTCGCGGCGGAGGAAATCCGGCGGGCAATCGACAAGACGTATTTCCGGCGGGCGGGGGCGGCGACCGCGGCGGCGGCGCTGGCGGAGGGCGCGGCCGGCGGCGGCGCGGACGACGGGCGGCGGGAGAGCGACGACCTGCTTTCGTCGGGCGGCGCGGCGCCGGTGGCGCAGTACGTGAACGCGATTTTGCTGGAGGCGGTGCGGCTGGGGGCGTCGGACATCCACGTCGAGCCTTTCGCGGACAAGCTGGCCGTGCGCTACCGCCTGGACGGCATCCTCTACGAGCAGCCTTCCCCGCCGCGTCCGCTGGAGGCCCCGCTGGTCGCGCGCCTGAAGGTGATGGCGAAAATGGACTTGGCGGAAAAGCGCCTGCCGCAGGACGGCGTGGCGCGGGTGCGCGTGGGGAGCCGCGAAATCGACATCCGCGTTTCGTCGGTTCCGGTGGCGGAAGGGGAGCGCATCGTGCTGCGCATCCTGCACCGGGAGGCGGCGAACCTGCCGCTGGAGCGGCTGGGGATGGCGGAAGGCCTGCTGGCGGAATGGAAGCGCCTGCTGGCGTCGCCGCACGGCATCATCCTCGTGACCGGGCCGACGGGCTCGGGGAAGACGACGACGCTCTACGCGACGCTGGGCGGGCTGGACACGGCGCGGCTGAACGTGCTGACCATCGAGGACCCGATCGAATACCAGCTGCCGGGCATCGGGCAGATCCAGGTGCATCCGAAAATCGGGCTGACGTTTGCGTCGGGGCTGCGGCACGTCCTGCGGCAGGACCCGGATGTGATCCTCGTCGGGGAAACGCGCGACCTGGAGACGGCGGAAATTGTCGTGCGGGCCTCGCTGACGGGGCATTTGGTCTTCACGACGCTCCACACGAACGACGCGCCGGGCGCGGTGGTGCGGATGACGGACATGGGCATTCCGCCCTACCTGCTGGCCTCGGCGCTCCGGGCGGTGCTCGCGCAGCGGCTGGTGCGGCGGCTGTGCCCGCATTGCCGCGAAGCGGTGGAATTCCCGGCGGACGAGGCGGCGCGGCTGGGACGTCCGGAACTGGCGGGGCGGCCGGTGTTCCGCGCGCACGCGGCGGGCTGTCCGGCGTGCCTCGGCGGCTACAAGGGGCGCACTGGCATCCACGAGCTGATGCTCGCCACGCCGGAACTGGCGGAAGCCGTCCGCCTGAACGCGCCGGTGCGGGAGCTGGCGGCCATCGCCGCGGAAGGCGGTTACCGCCCGCTGGCGGAAGACGGTCTGGCCAAAGTGCTTTCCGGCGTCACGACGCTGTCGGAGCTCCGGCGTTCCACGGGGCGGTGAACCGGTTGCCCGGGCAAAAAGCGGCGGAGGGACAAAAAAAAAGGCGCGCGGGGTTGCCGCGCGCCGTGGGGGGATGGATGGACTCAGACAAGGCCCTGGTCGATCATGGAATCGGCGACCTTGACGAAGCCGGCGATGTTGGCGCCGACGACGTAGTTGCCCGGCATGCCGTAGTCGGCGGCGGTGTCGTGGGCGTTCTTGTGGATGGCGATCATGATCTTGTGGAGGCGGTCTTCGACTTCCGCGGCCGTCCAGTTGAGGTGCATGGCGTTCTGGGCCATTTCGAGGCCGGACGTGGCCACGCCGCCGGCGTTGGCGGCCTTCCCGGGGGCGTAGAGAATCTTGTTTTGGAGGAAGATCTCGATGGCCTCGGGGGAGGAGGGCATGTTGGCGCCTTCGGAGACGAGGGTGCAGCCGCCGGCCATGAGGGCCTTGGCGTCTTCGCCGGAGATTTCGTTCTGCGTGGCGGAGGGGAAGGCGCAGTCGCAGGGGATGGCCCAGGGGCGGGCGCCGTCGAGGTATTCGCAGCCGAATTTTTCGGAGTATTCGCGGATGCGGCCGCGGCGGACGTTCTTGAGCTCCATGACGAAGGCGAGTTTTTCGGGGTCGATGCCGTCGGGGTCGTGGACGGTGCCGGAGGAGTCGGAGAGGGAGACGACCTTGGCGCCGAGCTGGTTGAGCTTCCGGACGGTGTACTGGGCGACGTTGCCGGAGCCGGAGACGAGGCAGGTCTTGCCTTCAAAGGTGTCGCCGCGGGTCTTGAGCATTTCCTGGGCGAAGTAGACGTTGCCGTAGCCGGTGGCTTCGGGACGGACGAGGGAGCCGCCCCACTTGAGGCCCTTGCCGGTGAGGACGCCGGAGAATTCGTTGGTGAGGCGCTTGTACTGGCCGAAGAGGTAGCCGATTTCGCGGGCGCCGACGCCGATGTCGCCGGCGGGGACGTCGGTGAGGGGGCCGATGTGGCGGAAGAGTTCGGTCATGAAGGACTGGCAGAAGCGCATGACTTCGTTGTCGGATTTGCCCTTGGGGTCGAAGTCCGAGCCGCCCTTGCCGCCGCCCATGGGGAGGGTGGTCAGGGCGTTCTTGAAGATCTGCTCGAAGCCGAGGAACTTGAGGATGGAGAGGTTGACGGAGGGGTGGAGGCGGAGGCCGCCCTTGTAGGGGCCGATGGCGGAGTTGAATTCGATGCGGTAGCCGCGGTTGACGCGGTAGTTGCCGGCGTCGTCGATCCACGGGACGCGGAAGATGATCTGGCGCTCGGGTTCGACGAGACGTTCGAGGATGGCGTTGCTGCGGTATTTGGGATTGCGTTCGAGGGCGGGTTCGAGGGATTCGAGGACCTCGGCGGCGGCCTGGAGGAATTCGGGCTCGTTGGCGTTGCGGCGCTTGAGCTGTTCCAAAACTTCTTGTGCGTAATTCATGGGGGTTCCTGTTGTTGGGTTGGGTTGCGCCGCCCGGGGGGAAGGGCCCGGTCCGGACGGACGGCGGGGAAAGTCGAAAAAGCGGGCGGGTTTGGCAAGGAAAAAGTGAAACGTTTTCCCGATTATTTTCGTTCGGGCGGCAGGAGGCCGAGGGAGGCGAGGGTGGCGCGGAGTTTTTCGCGGGGGGCGGGGTCCATGGGGGCGAGGGGAAGGCGGTAGACGGCGGGGCCGAAGCCGGCCATTTCGAGGGCGGCCTTGACGGGAATGGGGTTGGTGTCGAGGAAGAGGTCGGTGAAGAGGGGGTAGAGGCGGTAGTGGAGGGCGCGGGCTTTTTCCCAGTCGCCGGCGAGGGCGGCGGCGACCATTTGGCAGACGGGGCCGGGGGCGAGGTGGGTGGCGACGGAGACGACGCCGGAGGCGCCGAGGGCCATCATCGGGAGGGTCAGGGCGTCGTCGCCGGAAAGGATGGCGATGTCGCAGAGGGAGCGGATCTGGCTGACGCGGTTGACGTTGCCGCCGGCTTCCTTGATGCAGGCGATGTTGGGGTGGCGGGCGAGCTCGGCGACGACGGGGAGGGGGATTTCGCGGGAAGTGCGGCCGGGGATGTTGTAGAGGACGACGGGGATGCCGAGGTCGGCGACGGCGGTGAAGTGGCGGAGGAGGCCGGTGGCGTTGGGTTTGTTGTAGTAGGGGGTGACCTGGAGGGTGGCGTCGGCGCCGAGGTCGATGGCCTGTTTGGTGAAATCGAGGGCTTCGGCGGTGGAATTGGCGCCGGTGCCGGCGATGACGGGGACGCGCTTGGCGGCGGTTTCGATGACGAAGCGGATGACGTCGAGGTGTTCCGCGGGGGTGAGGGTGGGGGATTCGCCGGTGGTGCCGACGGGGACGAGCCCGGTGATGCCGGCGGCAATCTGGCGTTCGACGAGTTCGCGGAGGCGCGGGTAGTCGACGGAGCCGTCGGGGGCGAAGGGGGTGACGAGGGCGGTGAAGGTGCCTTGGAATTGCATGGGAGACCTCTTGGGGTGGAACGGGCGGGGATTATGGGGGAGCGGGACGGCGGGGGCAATCCGAAACAAGAGGCCGGATTCGGGGCTTGCGGGAGGGCGGGGGAATAAGCGAAGATGCAGGAAAAGGGCCGTCCCGGCGGGCGGCCGGGAAACGATTCCGAAACACCCCCCCTGCAAAACAAGAGGAACCGAAGATGAAGACGATGCGCGCGAAATGGCGGACGGGCCTGGCGATCTTGCTGGCCTTGGCGTTTTGGACAGGGACCGCACGGGCGGAAACGGACACGGTGGACGGGGTGAAATGGTTCTATTCGGTGTCGGACGGAACGGCGACGGTGACGGGCGCCGATCCCGCGGTCGGGAATCTGTCGATTCCGGCCACGCTGGGCGAGTGTCCCGTGACGGCAATCGGGGACTATGCGTTCTCCAATTGTACCGGCTTGACGCATGTGGTGATCCCGGAAAGCGTGACGAACATCGAGATTGCGGCGTTCCTATATTGTTCCGGGTTGGCAACCATCGAAGTCGCGAAGGGGAACGCGGAATACGAGAGCGACGGGGGGGTGCTTTTCGGGAAGGGCAAGAAACTGCTCCACACGTACCCTGGCGGGAAAAAAGGCTCTTACGAAATTCCCGACGGCGTGACGACCATCGGGGCCGCTGCGTTTACCGATTGCGACGGACTCAAACGCGTGACCATTCCCGAAAGCGTGACGAAGATCGGGATGTGGGCGTTTTTAAATTGCGACAGGCTGACGGATGTGACCATTCCCGGCGGCGTGACGAACATCGGGAACACCTCGTTCGGGTATTGCACCGCTCTCCAGAGCGTGACGATTCCCGGCGGCGTGACGAACATCGGGAACACCTCGTTCGGGTATTGCACCGCTCTCCAGAGCGTGACGATTCCCGACAGCGTGACCAGCATCGAAAACTGGGCGTTTGAAGGTTGCGAGAGACTGGCGGGGGCGACGCTGGGCGACGGAATCGCGGCCATCGGACGTGGTGTCTTCGACGCCACCCGCCTCGCGACGCTGTACGTGCCGGAGGCATGGGCGGGGACGGACAAACTGGCGGATGCGCGTGTGCCGGAAGGGTGCGACATCGTCTACTACCGGAAGGCGACCGTGGACGGGGTGGAATGGCGCTATGTGCCGACGAACGGGACGGCGATGGTGACGGGGACGGAAGCGACGGGCGTCGTGGCAATTCCGACCGAGTTGGACGGCATGCCGGTGACACAAATCGGGGACTGGGCGTTTTTCGGAAACGCCGGGCTGGTGGCGGTGACGATTCCCGAGAGCGTGGAATCGGTCGGGGAAAATGCGTTTGCGTACTGCAGGGGGCTGGTTCGGCTGTACGTGCCGGCGTCGAGGGAGGGAACCGACATGCTTGCGGAGGCGGGGGTGCCGTCGATGCTGGCGGTGGTGTACGGGGAGGCGCCGGAGGGCGGGGAGGCGGCGCCGGGGAAAGTGGCGTTCGCGCCGGAGTCGGGGGCGCTGCCGGACGCGGGCGACGCGCTGGAGGTGTCGCTTTCGGCGGCGCCGGGGATGGCCGTCTACTACACGCTGGACGGGTCGCGGCCGATCTGGACGAATGCCGCGGGCGAAGTGGTTTGGAGCGCGACGGCGCGGGAGTACACGGGACCGTTGGCGGTGTCGAACGGACGGGACGACGGGCCGGACGCCATCAGCAAAATCATGACCGGGGAAAATGAAAAGGACGACTACGACCCGTGGTACGAGCCGGCGGAGGCGCCGCGGACGATTCCGGTGGTGCGGGCGGCGGCGGTGAACGCGGCGGGGCGCGTGGGGGACGTCTCGTCGGCCAGCTACCTGCTCGGGGACATGGCGACGCGCTACGGTGCGACGCCGGTGTTTTCGCTGTGCGCGGAATGGGCGGACCTTTTCGACAACGTGGACGGGCCGGGCATCTACCGGAATCCGACGTTCTGGGACAAGACGAAGGTGCCCAACGCGCACGTGGAGTTTTTCGACGGCGGCGCGCGGCGGTTCGCGAAATGGTGCGAGTTGCGCGCGAACGGCACCTCCACGCTCAAGCGGCCGAAGAAGTCGCTGCGCCTCACCGGATGGAAGGCCTACAATCCGGTCAAGGGCAAGAAGGAAGCGTTCGACTATCCGTTTTTCGCGGACAAGACGCGGACGAACCATGCGTCGATCGTGCTCCGGATGGGTGGAAACGACTGGAACAAGGCGATCCTGCGCGACCGGCTGGCGCAGGAGCTCGGCGCGGACGGGCAAGTGGACCTCGAAGCGGGGGCGGTGTGCGTGCTGTTCCTCAACGGGGTGTACTGGGGGGTGCACGAAATCCGCGAGCGCTACGACGCGAAGTGGTTCGAGCAGCGCCTGGGCATCGGCGATTCGGACGCGTTTTCGATGCTGGAATACGCGGACGGCAAACCCCATCCGCAGGCACGGGAAGGACGCGGCGAGGACGAAGACAAGGAGGAATACAGGAGCCAGGCGGCCACGGAGTTCAAGGGCATCCTGGGCCAGCTGGAGGCATGGGGGGACGACCTGCAGGACGAGGAGCGCTATGCGTGGTTCACGAACCGGGTGAATCCCGATTCGCTGGCGGCGTTCTTCGCCGCGGAGCTGTTCGCGGGCAATTCCGACTGGCCGTGGAACAACCAGCTCTGGTGGCGCGTCTGGCCCGCCGCCGGGGAGGGAGATGACGCCGTGGACCGGTCGCGGCCGCGCAACGACGGGCGCTGGAACTGGTCGTTCCACGACATGGATTTCGCGTTCGCGCTGCCGTTCGACTACGTGACGGAATGGGGCAACGGCCTGCGGGCCGCCCACGACTCCTATTCGGGGGTTTATCCCGGCGAAGGCCCCTACTTGGGCATATACGTGGCGGACGCCTCGCGGGCGTTCCGCGCGGCGATGAAGAATCCGGAGTTCCGGGAGCGGTTCCTGGGGCGGCTGTACCTGCGCCTTGCCACGGATTGGTCGGCGGAAAACACGCTGGCCGCGCTGGACCGCATCGCCGCCACCATCCGCGAAGCGGGGATGGACGAAAACGGGGCGCGCTGGCGCCAGCCGCAGACGGCGGCGGATTGGGAGAAGCAGCTCGGCGACATCCGCGACTACCTGCGCCTGCGGCCGGAAGCCTTCGCCTGGCACACGCGGCGCCGCTACGGGCTGGGGGCGGCGCGGACCGTCGCGCTGGGGACGGACGGGGACGGCACGGGGAGCCTCCGCGTGGCGGGGCGCGGGGTGGAGGACGGATTGCTGCCGTTCCGCGGGGCGTTCCCGTGCGACCTGCCGCTCGAACTGGAAGCGGTGCCCGCCAAGGGGAGCAAGTTCGCGGGGTGGTTCGCCGCGCCGGAACTGCTGCCGGAGCCGCCGGCGGCGGCGCGCGCGGAAGACTGCGCGGCGAACTACGGCGGGGAGAACGGCGAATTCCCGGCGGTGTCGCGGGTGACGGGCTGGGGCGAGTGGAACGTGGAGCTTGCCGGCGAAGAGGGCGACGCGGCGGCATTCACGGGGACGTCGCAGATGCCCATCCACGGGCGGAGCGGAAACGGAAACTCGTTCGGGCTTCGCGCTTGCGACGGCAAATACGTGAACATCCGCCGCGAGTTGTCCGGCGGGGCGGTGCTGGCGGTGGGCGAGGAAATGTCGCTCGACGTGGCGTTCGGGCTTTCGGGGGAAGGCTGGGCGGCGGGCATGGCGTTCGTGTCGGCGGGGGGAGAGAAGAAGCCCGTCGAGCTGATTCTCGGAAACGAGCCCGGCGAAGGGGAGGGCTACCGCGTGGTACTGGGCGGAACCCGCTACGTCGTCTCGAATTTCCGGCATGTTCCCGGCGCGCCGATCCACGTGGCGCTGGAACGGACCGGCGAAAGCACCGGGCGGCTGCGGCTGGAACGCTTCGGCGAAACGTACTGCGCGGACATCCCGCTGGCGGACGGAATCGCGGGGATCCGCCTCTACAAGAATCCGTACGGCAGCGCGGAGGCGGAATACAACCTCTGGTTCGACAACCTGCGCGCCGGACCGGCGGCAACCGCGGCGTCGACCAATGTGCTGGGGATGGACGCCAAACGTGAAACCCTCTTCTACGAGGACGGCAACGCCTTCAACCGCTGGAAGGCGGAGACGGACGCACCCAACAGCAGCGAAGCGGGCTGCTGGAAGAACACGGAAACGCTCAGCAATATCGGCGTGCCGTGTTTCGGGCTTTACGCCAACAACGGCAAAACCGCGAAACTTCGCCGGTATTTCGGCTTCGCGCTTTCGACCAATTGCATTCTTTCGGTCGATTTCCAGAACAATGCGCTTGCCGAAGACGGCGCGGCCGCGGGCATCAACTTCCTGACCGCGGACGGCGAGGCGTTTGCCTTCCTCGCGGCGGCTGGCCGAAGCAACTACCTCTGTGTCGTGGACGGGAATTTGGTCGACACGGGCGTTCCGGTCCGTTCGACGGGCATCCGCCTCGCCGTGGCCGTGACGGGCGAAAACGCGGTTTCGCTCGATGCCGGCGGCACCGTCCTCGCGCTACCCGCCGACGGGAAAATCACCGGAATCGAAATCATCAACGCGAGTTGCGGGAGCGGCCCGCCCTGCAACGTCTTCGCGAACCGCGTGTGGATCACCAAGACCGCCGGTGCACCCGCTGTCGAGCCCGCCGACGATCCCGACAACGAAGGAGACGACGAATCGACGGACGAGAACGGAACGCTTGCGTTTTACGAAGAGGGGCGCAATCTCGAAACCCACTGGACGATTGCCAAAACCGGCGGCAACGCCGGATGCTGGACGGACGGGAAAGGCGAAAGCGCTCCAGGCCTGTACACCAACGCCCTCGGGCTCTGGGCCAACAGCGGGGACGGAATCGACGCGGCGCGGAATTTCGCCGAAGCCGCCGGAATCACCGCCACGAACGGGACGGTCCTGCGTTTTTCCTTCCAGAACGGCGAGATCGCCCATGAGGAGGGTGCCATCGGCTGGGAATTGACGACCGTGACAACCAAATGGATCAACTTGCGCTGGGTTGACGAAACCAACAGCGTCGGCGGCGTCTTTGCCGGGCGGAAACCGATCCGGTGCGACGATGGGAACTGGTATACAAATCATTACCTGTGGACCAATGCCACGGGAAATGCGACCGCGCTCGGACCTAGCAAGAGCGCGGCGGTGCAACACGTGCGCATCGCCTTTTCGAGTCCCACCAACGCGGTGGTTTCGTTCCTCGGATTCACGCAGGAAGTGTCGTTCGCCTCCGCACCGACGGGCATCCGCGTTTTCAACCATTCCGCCGGCCCGGACAGTCCCTGCAACGTTTTCGTGAACCACTTCGCCGTATGGACGGACGTGGATGCCAGGGGCGCGGCCGTTTCTTCCGCCAAGCGCGCCGGGGGCCGCCGCGCGTCGCGGGACGGGGACGCCAGGGAGACGCCGCTTTCGACGGAGCGGGTGTGGCGGATCGTTCCGTCGGAGGACATCGCGGTTGTGGCCCGGTTCGTCCCGGCCCCCGCGGAGGGCATCGACGCCTGGGCCGCCGAACATGACATTGCCGACCCGTGGGTCACCAATGCCGCCAGCGGGCGCTCGTTCGCGGAAGAATACCTGCTTGAAACCAACGGCGTGCCGAGCCTGCACGGCATCGAGGACGGCGTCTACCAACTCCATTTCGCGCCCGGCGAAAACGGCGTCGGCGCGAAAGTCCAAGTGACCGATTCGCTGACAGAGGAAGATTCGTGGCGCGATCCGGAACCGGGCGAACTGCCGCCGCTCGACGAAAGCGGCCAGCGGTTTGCCATCGATGCGCCGGAGAAACTCTTCATCCGCCTCGTGCTGCGTCCGGAGCCGGCGCCCTGACGGGGCGGAGGTGGCGGGCGACGGCGGCGAGGATGGCGGGGGGGGAGGAGAGGCAGCGTTTGGGGAGGTAGTCGGTGGCGCCGGCGGCGAGGCCGCGGGCGATGTCGGCGGGGGAATCCTTGTAGGAGAGGAGGATGAGGGGGAGGCCGGCGGTGCGGGGGGATTCGCGGAGGCGGCGGGCGAGGGAAAGGCCGTCGAGGCGGGGCATGTCCACGTCGCTGAGGACGAGGTCGAAGGGGCGGGAGGAGGCGAGGGTGAGGGCGTGGGCGCCGTCGGCGGCGGTTTGGAGGCGGTAGCCGGCGGAACGGAGGATGCGTGAGAGGGTGGCGAGGACGGTGGGGGAGTCGTCGGCGAGGAGGAGAAGGGGGGCGTCGGCGGCCGGGGCGGCGGGGGCGTCGGCGGCGCCGGAACGGCGGAGGGCGAGCTGGAGGAGGTCGTGGGCGGAGAGGACGAGGGCGGGTTGGCCGTCGTCGAGGACGGTGGCGGCGGCGATGCCTTCGACGGGCGGGCATTCGGGGGGCAGGGGGCGGATGAAGAACTCGCGTTCGCCGAGGGTTTCATCGACGGCGATGGCGGCGGCGCGGCCGGATTCGCGCAGGAGGATGGCGGTTTTCGGGGCGGGGAGGGGGGCGGCGGGCGGGGGGACGGGGGGGAGGAGGTCGGCGGCGGGGAGGAGGGGGTGGG
>Ga0310786_10002047_pt1 | contig 31594 bp, 47 predicted proteins | sample AusTroGonzalo_MG_FD_203881 | JGI IMG/M metagenome (GOLD analysis project Ga0310786, IMG submission 203881) | Bovine rumen microbial communities from tropical cattle in Woodstock, Queensland, Australia - Gonzalo_03 (v2) (version 2) | ecosystem: Host-associated > Mammals > Digestive system >...
ACCTTCGTCCGTGCGGTAGAACCCTTCATCATCCAACCACCATTCGTTAGTGCGATAGTGGTAAAGGACTTGTGACGAATAGAACGTCTCGGTTCGCCCGTCGTGGTAGTTCACGCCGCTCCACGAGTTCAGTCCGTCGCTCGGTACTTCCCACTCGTAGGCCGTGTAATCCGCTATATCGCCCGAATAGTAGTAAGTCGGCTCCAAATACCATTCATCGACTTCCCACGTCTCCTGCGCGATTTGGGCGCGTGATTCCGCGATTTGCGCAAGCTGCTCGTAGCGAACCTGCTCGTCCATGTCCACGCAAGCGGAGTGCGCGAGGATGTAGGCGAGGATTAGTGAATTGATCGTGCTAACCATTGGATACCTCTGTATTCTTCGCGAGGTGTTTGTTCGGCAATCTATAGTAGCCGTAATTATTCACGAGCAATCGAGATAGCATGTTACTTGTTCCTTGTAATGGGTGGCCGCTCGAAGTCTTAACTTTTTCCAAGTCAACGCCGTTCATGCAGCACCAGAGCATCATCGCTCCCATAACATGTTCAGGTTGCATGTCTTCGATGTCGAGGAAACCGCACTTAGCTACCTCGCTCGCGAACTTCTCGCAATAGTATCTTCTCAAACCATCGTCGTATACATTGTGGCCTTTCTTGATGTTAAGCAGTGTTTCGAGCTGTTTGAACATGCTCTTTGGAATCATGACCATTTCTTCGTTTTCCATTGTTGCTTTCCTTTCCGCAGAATCGAGCTTTCATGGCCGTGGAACCGGATAACGAGGCGGCGTCCACACGCCTCGTTTACGGGGCCACTCCGCGTCAGCGGAAATAGCTTTAAGCTATTAAAAGAGTTAATTTCCGCTTCCGCAGATTGGAATCGAACTATAGAGTTCGTTTCAGTTTCCGCTCTACGTTTCCGCAGGTCAGATAGTTCATTTCCGCAGTTCATTTTTTTTAGTTCATTTCCATCGTCAGCGGGACCACGAAATTGGCCCCTTTGACCTTCTCGACGCGCAGGCTCGTGGCCTTGTTTGCCCACGCGACAATCGTCCTTGAAGACTTGCCGAACTCGCCAGCCAAGAACGACGCAGACAGCGGGATTTTGCTGTCCGCGTAGTAGAAAGCGCAGTATTCTTCTAGCTCCGTGATGTTCTTGTCGCGTATCTCGCGGCGTTGCTCACCGCTTCTATTGCCGCCCTCGGATTGCGGCGAGTACAGCTTGAAGTCGCTCAGGAACCCCGTCTCGTCTACGTGATGCAGCGGGTACTCGAAGACCACATCGAAGGGCCATATCGGCTCGAAGTCGCGTATCACGGTTTCAATGCGCCACGCCGTTGCGTTTGGTTCGTAACCCCATTCTGTCGGGCTGTGGTCCTTCAGGTTGAGTGGCGAGATATCAATCAACTCGTCGCAATCGCGTGCGAACACGCCGCTGCCGCTAAATCTGTCCTGGGCGCTAATATCGCCCTTCGCGCCCTTGGAATGATGGTGACAATACACGATGCTCGCGTGCAGCCTCATCGCCAGCTCATCCATGAGCAGCATGAACTTACTGACTTCTTCGGCTGAGTTTTCGTCACCCGCGAACAGCTTGTAGATTGGGTCGAGTATCACCACGTCGTAGCCGCGTTCTTCTGCTTGCTCGATGATGTGCTCCTTGCTCGTGGCGAGCGACTGCGTGCGACCGCGCATATTCCAGTGGTCGAGATTCTGCTCTATCTGGTCGTCGCTTGCCCACTCGATCGCGTGGGCAACTTCCCACACACGACTACGGAACGACTCGCCGCGCAGCTCGCAGTTGATGTAGAGCACGCGGCCCTGCTTGCATTTCCACCCAAGCCACTTGCCGCCGCACGATATTGCGATGGCGAGCTGAATCAACGCAAACGACTTGTAGGATTTCGACGGCCCGGCTACACACATCTTGTCACCGCGCCGCATAACTCCATCGATGAGCACTTCGTCCAGTATTGGCTCGTTCGTCATATCCATAGGCTCGATGCCGTAGTCATACGACAACTTGGCGTTCTTCTCGCTTGCCATCCACGTGCGGAAGTCACGCGCTCCGATGCCCAGATGTATGAGTGCTTGGCGTTTCTCGCCGCGCATGACTCCCGCCAACCTGGTCAGTCGGCTCGGATTCTTGTTGGCCTTGTCAATCGACATGCCCGACTTCTCACATTCGCCGTGCATGTAGAGCACGCGGTCGGCGTAATGCCCAGGACCATCTGCGTCTACGCGCACGATCGCGTGCAGCGACTTGCCGCCGCTGCTGGTTATGCACACGATGGGCAGGCCCATCTCGAAGAGCATTCGCTCCTGGTCTTTGAGCGGTATGTCGTCGCTCTCGATTAGGGCATTGCGGAATGCCGCAACGTCGCTGTCCGATATGCCGCGACCGTTCGTCGGGTTGACGCGAATCCAGACGCCAGCTTCATGGTTGTAGCCGCCTAACGCCTTTTCGAGTCCGAACTTCCGTATGGAAGCACACAAGTCGCGCACGAGGAACTGCTTGCCGTAGCCTTTCGGCACCCACTTGCCCTTGTTGTTCTTCGTCGCATCCGTGACGATATTGGCGTACTCGTCGGGCCGAAACATCGCTTCGAGTTGCGCGATTGCCTGTTCGCCGTCCGAGTCGTAGACAATCGGCTTGGGAATCTGCTTGACCTTGGGCAGCGCGTCATAGCGTTCGTGCCAGTCCCACCCCGCGTCCCAGGCTCGCTTCCATAGCGAGTTAGCTGTAATCGGGCCGTCCTCGCTGACCGAGTTGAACAGCGTTCGCGCAACCTTCTCGTCGTAATTGCTCGCGTCGATGCTGCACCATGCCAGCCAATCGGCGAGCGTGCCACCAGCGGCCTTGAAAGCGATTCCGATGTCTTTCCAGGTGTCGTACCCGTAATCTGACGCATACAGGGTCGAGAGGGCGCTACGCGCCTTGTAGGAGCTTGTTTTCTCTGTGCTACCGTAACTCTGCGGGTCATCCTTGCGGGATGACCACACTTCTTGAAAACCCATGTAATCACCCGCCTAACTTGTCGAGAATCGTGATGACGCGCTCGCCCGATTCTTCGGGCTTGCAGAAGCCGAATCGCACGCCGTAAGCCCTGTGCATCGTCTCGCAAGCTTTGGCGATTGACTTGCCCGTGTAGCGCACGGCACGCCCGGATTTGTTGCGCTTCTTGAAGGATTCGTCAGACTCAACCCAGGATTCCAGGTCGGCGAGACACGTGATGCCGTCCTCGTTCTCCACGAGGATGACGAGCTGCGTGCCAAGTTCCTTTGCTTTCTTGCACTCGCGTGCGAACCGATCGTGGTCAGATCTCAAGTCAACGCCCAACTCGATGATGTCCTTCTTGGTGTCTACGGCAACCTTCGCAGGGCGCTGGTAATCGCCGACGGGGAGAGCGCAGCGAACCACGCCCTCCCCTATCGACTCGAAGTAAGCGGCCTTCGGGCCGTGCTTGCCTCGTTGCTGCCGTGTGTCCTCGACCAGTGCCATTAGAAGGGAATGTCAGCGTCGTAAACACTGCCCTGGTCGGTCTGGTCAGTCTGGTCGGACTGTTCGTCGTTCTTGCGCGAATCCTTCGGCTCGGGCAGCTTGAAGCGCCCATTGCGTATGTCATCTGCGCTGGCGAATCCCTCGACGTTCATCCTCGCGCGGTCCTCGCCGCTCTGATTCGTGTAGTCTTCGCGCTGCACGATGATGCCCACGAGCAGACCGACGAGCGACTGCTGGTCGTTGTCCCAGCCGTCCAGCGTGAACTTCTTGTTGCTCGCTTCGATGCAATCGAGGAACTTGCGCATGAATCCCGACGCCTTGTCGGTGTAGTAACGGCGAAACTGATGCGTGTAAACGCGGTCGTCACCATCGAAGAAACCTGCGTACTCGCCCTCGGCGATGTTGTAGGTGAACAGCAGATATTCCTTGCTCTCGACGTCCTCCACGTCGGTGATTTTCGCAACGTAGCCGCCAGCGGGGAGCATGGTGCTCGAACCCGCCGCGCTGACTTCCGTCCAATTGGTGTTCTTGCTCTTGAAGCCCATTTATTTCTCCTTCTTTTCGACTTTGAGCGGGGCCATCCCCCAGTATTCGCGAATCAACGTATCGACGGCTTTCAGGTCGTTGTCCATGACGTCGGGCAGCATGTCCATCGGTGCTTTCGCGCAGTTGAAGCCATCGCCGCGAGTCACGAACACGTGCTTGCCGTCCAGGATGGTGCTCTCGATTACGATCGGGCACGCCCCCTCGATGTTGAACTTCTCGGAGAGCATCTTGCCGATGGTCTTAGGACGGCGAACGCCGTTCGCGTCCGGCTCGTCGTAGTGGTGCAGCAGATAAACAATCGTGTCGTCGTCTGTCTGCGTTGCCCACTCGATAACGTTCTCGAAGTTGCACGCCATTTCGGTGAACTTGGCGTAACCCGTCTCTTTTGCGCGTCGGAAGTTTTCCAACTGCATCAGGTAGCCAGAGTCGTCGATGACGTAGGCGCGGAGCGCGTTGCGCTTGAGCGCCTGTTGGATCGTGCCGTAGTTTGCATGGTCCACGGTGGGCAGCTTCTTGCGGAACGGCAAGCGCTTGCCCATGACGTTGAGCACGCCAACCTCGTCAGGCTCGAAGTTGCGAAGGCTCGTTGACTTGCCGCTCCCGCTGTTGCCCAGCACTAGCACGCACTGTCCCATATCGCGCCTCCAATCATTCGCTTATCCAATTTGTTCTTGATTTGCTGCATGAACTCGATGCGCGTATCGACGCCATTTTGTGAAAAAAGAACGTGGAGAGCGTCTTCGACGCCCTTCCAGTAGATCGCATCGGCTTCTCCGTGCTTCGTCGCATCGGCTGACGCTTTCGCCACGTCCTTGAGTAGTCCGCGAAGGTCGGTCTGCTCGACAATCCACTGCTCGTCATACGTGCGAAGCGGCCTGTGCTTACTCAGCATTGCGCATCACCCCATTCGAGGTGCGCCCCGCAATATGGGCAGTAGCGCATGAACTTCGCATCTTCGAGCATGTCCAGCGGTTCGGAGCACAGTCCGCAATACGCGATGACCTCATCGGGTGAGTCACCCTGGTCAGCTTGCGGGACGCTCAACTCGCGAACGTTGCGAATGTCGGCGCGAAGTTGCGCGTTTTCCAGGCGTAGCTGCGCGTTCTCGCGACGGAGCCGCGCAATCTCCCACTCAACCGTTGCCATCGTTTTTCACCTCGACAAGCTCATACCAGTCGCCGCTCATGTAGAGCCACGTGCGCTCGTTGGTTGAAACGTGAGCAACTTCGCCGCCGTGAATGCTGATGAGCATGTCGTCCATCCCGATAGCATGTGCAACCGTGGCGCAAGCTTCGGCCAGTGCTGCTACGGACACATCCGGCTCTGATTTGACGCTGATCGTGCTCATGCGACCACCCCCGTGATGATTGCCAGCGCGATGATTGCCCACGTCGGTGCGAAGACGTATGGCAGTTGACCGCACGCTGTGGTAAACTCGTCACGACTCGTTTGGCCGTGCGAGTTTCTTGCGTTGGCACGTCGGAGCTGCAACCTCTGGCGTGCCGCTTCTTTTCTGTTCATAGATTTCCTTCCTTCTTACGCCGAAGCGCGTGATGATTTTCTCCACTACCATGTTGGCGAGCTTGTCGTAGTCCGGCTGCTCGCTGAAAAGCGGAATCTCGATGAGCCACGTGCGCCCGAACTTGTGCGCGAGAATCGTTCCGTCCTGGCACATGCGCGTGATTGTGTTGCGTTGCGCCTGTGTTGGTTTCTCGCATTCGTAGCGGATTCGGCATATCTCATCAACCGTGTAGAGCATTCGCTTACCTCCCTTCTTATGTCTCTCATCGCGCAACGTGGGAGCGGCAAGCTGCCTGGCATGGGCTGATTGCTGTGGCATGGGTGATGAAGCCTTGGAAAGGAGGACCCAACCTTCGGGAAGGTCATGAGATAGGGTTTTCCCGCCCTTTTTCGCGGGGAGGAACGGAGCCCCGTGCCGCCCCCATGCTGCGCGATGTGGTTGATACCTTCCAGCATCCCGCCCTACTTTCGAGAATCGCTCTACGCCTTACATCAGGTCGCGTCATTAGCTGACCACCGTCGTTGGCTTGCGTTCGTCGGTCATATCGAATCCAGCAAGGTAATTGAGCGAGCAGTCGGTGATTTGGGCGATTTGGACGACCTCATCCCAGGTCCACTTCGACTCACCCTTTAACCTGCTTGCAAGCGTCGGTCGTGTGATGCCGATTTTTTGAGCAAGCATCTCTTGGGTGTTCCCATTAACAAGAAGCCATGCACCGACTTTTTCGTTGATTTTGTTCTCCATTTTCACCCCCTTTTTGACACTTTCCAATTGGCAAGTCTAGACAAAGCATAATTCCCAATTGGAAAGTTTGCAAGAATAAATTTCCCAATTGGCAAATTTATGTGCATCCTGTAAACTCAAATTGGCATATGGGAAGAGAGCAGGTGGGGCATGACTTTCTATGAGACTCTTTGCGAAGCACTTAAATTGAAGGGAATGACTGCTTCTGAGCTGTCGACAAAGACTGGCATTAACCAATCGTATTTCTCAAAACTCAAATCTGGATATATGAAAGATGTTACATGGGAAAAGGCGCTGACCATCATCGCCGCGCTCGGAATGACCCCCAACGAGTTTTATGAGATGCAGATTGGTGATGATGTGCGATGAAGATTAAAGGCTCGACGATCGAGCAGCTAGAGAAGAACAAGCCCAAGTCGAAGTGCCGCAAGTGGAGATTGTGGGTGACCACGGAGGTTGGTCGCAAGTCGAGACGCTTCGCTGGTACGTGGACGGAGGCGCAGAACGCCCTGAGAGCGTTTGTGAAGGAATTAGAAGGTAAGGTCCCGTCCTCAGACAATTTCGGGGTTTACGCTACGTCCTGGCTCGTCTGGCGCGAGCAATCGGGACGCTACGCCCCCAACACGGTGGCGAATGACAAGCGATGCGTAAACGCTCTAAAGCGCACTCACTTGTGGAAAATGTCGCTCGACGCTATCACACCACAAGACTGCCGCGATGCGCTCACATGGATGAAGAGCAACCCAGCACGCGCCGAAAAACTGACCAACACATCGATGGCGAAGATTCACGGGGCGCTCTCGCTAATCATGGGCCAGGCGCACGCCGACGGGCTGTGCTCGTCCAACCCGATGGCGTCAGTCGAACAACCGAAAATCGACCGCAAGGATCGCGAGGCTTTCAGCCCGGACGCGCTCATGCTGGTCGTGGGCAAGCTGTGCGAGATGCCGCTCGATGCGCACGTCATGGCGTGTTTGCTCATGGCGTGCCTTGGTTTGCGACGCAGCGAAGCACTCGCGCTCCTGGACGCCGACATCGCCGATGGCTACTGCCGCATACATCAGGCGGTCAAAGAGCGAAACGGAGCGATTGACGAGCCGAAGTCCAAGGCGGGCAACCGCACGCTGCCCATGCCGCCCGTGCTTCAAGATAAGGTTGCCGAGTGGCGCGGAATACGCCGTGCGAAGGGGCTCGCCGACGCCCTGACGCTGTGCTGCAACAAGTACGGTGGCACGATGCGCCCACAGAATTTCCAGCGATGGTGGGATGCCCACCGTGAAGATTTCATGTGCGACGGCTACACGACGCACCAACTGAGGCATTCAAACCTCTCGATGGTCGCGAGATTCATGAGCCCGTTCGACCTTCAGCGATACGCTGGATGGTCGTCTCTCGGCCCAGCGAGAATCTACATCCACGACGACCTGGACGCGGTTTCACGCGCCGTTGGCGCAGCCTGGGAGGATTCGACGCACCAAAAACGCACCACCTAAGCAAACAGGCCAGAGTCATAAGGCTCTGACCTGCGCGTTTTCTGGTCGGGTGGACAAGATTTGAACTTGCGACCCCTTGTTTGAGCGTGGCGGTCGTTTCCCACGCTCGCAAACGTCCGTGCATGTACGTGCTGGTCATTGCCGTTATTTGTCAAGTTGTGTCCCACGTCCGCAAATGCACGTGCATGGATTGAACGCACCACTTACGCACCACCCTTTATCCTCGCGTCGGATAATTCTTAAATCAGTCGCACGCGATTCTACAACCGTGTGGTAATTGGCGCAAGCTGCTTATGTGTTGCTTTGCTTTCGCACGCGATCGCGCAACGATGCATCGGTTGGCGATGGGCGTGAAGTCGGAGAGCATGATGTACGCGGCTCTAGCCGTTGAAGCTGGTTAGGAATTTATCCATTCGTGCCTCCTATCATGAATTAGTTATTGTCGTGATATGTCTTTATCGCGTAGCCGAACGCTGCCATGAAGTCAATGAGCGTGACTGGTTCGCCTTGCCAGCCGATATCGTTTTCAAGATATTCGGTGAAATAGACGCATAAATCCTCGCTCCACGCAGTCGCGAAAGTTTGGTAGTATTCTTCCCAGTCCACCGTCACGTCTAAAAACGTCACATCGCCGCCAGAGCCGCCAGCGGGAGTCTGCCATGTGCCGTCGTTGCGCAGGAATGTTGTCGTGGACGAGCCGAACGATATGCCGCTGCGCTTCAGCTTCGAGCTGTCGGAGTTGTCGGCTATTACCAGCTTGTCGCCGCTCGCCACGCTCGTGTCGCTGGTTATCGCGCCAGCGTTTGTTATGCTGCCGTGGACGTGGTCAGATGCCGCCCTGCTGGTGTCGGTAGGGTGGACATGGTCGCCGCGCGAGTAGTTGTCGGACGAGCCTGCCGACGCCGTGCCGTCCATCGCGGGGTTGCTCGTGTACGGCGATATGCTCGAACCGCCGCTCGGCGCGTAGATATCGGTGGATGTCCCGTCGATTGACACCGTGGCTATCTTCGTCCCGCTGGTCTGAACCTGCGTGACGAATGCCTCGCCAACGGTGTCGTAGGTCGTGCCGTCAACCGTCAGATGCCGCATAACTGCCAACTAAATCACCTCCGTTGGGAACTCGCCGTTCGCAATCATCGACTCCATGCGCAGGTACGCCAGCTCCACCAAGTCCTGCTTGCGCACGCGGTAGAGTCGCTGACGGTTGCGTATCGTCGTGTTCGATGCGCTCACCGATGCCCACGCGGTCGATGCCATGTAGCTGCTGTTCGTGCGGACGCTCCATGACGGGGCGCGGAAGTTGATGTACGTTGACGTGAGCGCACCCGTGCTCTGGAACGTCGGAGCCGCCGCGCCTGGGTAGATGCCGTAGCTGATGCCTGCCGCCACGGTGAGGTTGTTCGAAGCATTGCGGCACAACGACATGGGAACCGAGAACGTCAGCGCCGTTGTCGTGCCGTAGGTAGTCGTTGTCGGCGTGACTATCTTATTGCTGCTGTTGATGCGAAAACGCTGGCCTATCGGGTTTAAGTACGTCTGGTATTGCTTCAATGCGTGAACCTTGCCCATCGAGGATTCGGTGACCGTGTAGGCCACGTCTACCATCACGTCCTGCAATACGAAGTAATCGTATGCCGCGAAGTTGAGGGCAGAACCCGAATGGTACGAACTGCCCCAGCGGTCGAACGTGGGATTGGCGTTGTTCGTGGCGGTGTAGTCCGTGGCGAACTGGTACTTCATTCCGTGCGCCGAAGTGTCTGCGGACGGGTCGAGCGACGAGTAGTCCATATCGCCCAATGTGACCGTGCTGCCGCTCTTCTTGAACTCCGTCTCGTAGAGTAGTTCGGGGTCTAGGCTTCCCCACCACGCAACGCAATGCGGCTCAACGGTCAGCGTGAGCGTCTTGGTTGATGAGTTGTACGAATCCGTGAGGTATGCGTAACCCTGACCCGTGCCAACGGTGCCGTCTGCCAGATGCAGCACCTTGCCGCTCGACACGTCGCCGATCGTGGCGGTCGTGTCGCTCACGTCGAAGAATCCAGCGGAACCGCCGCCCGTTTTCGGCAATACCACACTCGGAACATCGGAATAGCTCGCCCCCGCCACTGTTACGTTTTGGGCCATGCGAACCCTCCTAACTGATGGACAGAACCTTGGTGGATGCGTCCTGACTGACCACGGCAGACGTGAGCGAACCCTCCACGCCGAATATTGTCACGCCGCTCTTGATGTTCGCGGCAACCAAATCAGCATCGCCGCTGATGGTCTGCGCTCCTGTCAGGTACGTCCCCGATGCAATCGTCTGGTCAGACGTGCCAGGCGTGTAGGTCGCTGCCGCCTTGGTGGTCACCGAAGCGGTGAGCGAAACGCTCGAATTGCCAGCCGTGCCGCTTGCCACGTAGCCAGCCGTCACCTGTGGCGTGTTGGAGATTGTCTTTGAGAGCGTCAGCGTGTTGGTGCCAGTGGATAGGCTTGCCGACGTGCCGCTGATGGTCGCGGCAGGAGTCGCGGAACCTGCACTAATCGCCTTGGTCTGCTGTGAAGCGTAGTAGCCTGCGGGAACCGTGACGGTATCACCAGATGCGGACAGGTCGCTGCCCGTCTTGGTGGCGATGCTGCCCGTGTACTTGGTGCCGTCCGCATACGCGGTAACGCCAGACAGCATCTTGCCGCCGCTGTCCAGGGTTGCGTCGCTCGTGTCGTAAAACTCGGCGTTGCCCGATGACCCGCTGAGCGGTACCTCGATGTAGGGCACATCGGAGTACGTCACATTGTTGATGATGACCGATTTTGCCATGATTGTTTACTCCTTATGAAACTCGCAGCTTCGAGCCGTCCCAGGTTATGAGGCCGTAGTTGCTTGGTATGGGATTGATGACCACGTTGGAGCGCATCTTCAAATGCGCCGTTTCAAGCGTCTGAGTTGACTGTGATGGCGTGATTTCGTATTCGCCGTCATAGTAAGGCGTGCCGCCGTTGATGTACGGCTCAGACAGTCCCAGAGACAGCCCAACGTCATCGTCTACTTGGAGCGTGGCCTCGGCGGGGTCTTCGACCGTGAGGCTTATAAAGATTTCACTCATCAATCATGCCCTCTTCCAGGATGCGCTTCACGGGGATTGTCCCGATGGTCGTGGCAAGTGCTACCGCCCCCGCATCGGTGACGGCGCGAATCTGAACTTCGCACTCCTTGCCGGATTTCATCGCTAACGTATCCTCTTGGGTGAGCGAGGTGGAGATATGGGTTACGGTATGCTCTTCCTGGACTATCTGACCGTTTACCCTCTGCTCAGGAACAACCTCGGTAGTTACGTCCAAATCCTCGCCCTGCTTGACAATGAGCGTGGAGCCAACCTTGAACGCCAGATGGATGCTCATGTCTGAAATGTCGGCGTTGACCGTGGCTGTGATGGTTGGAGTCGTACCCCTTCGCATATGACCACCTACTTGATTTTCTTCTCGATGACATCCAGACGTTTCTCGATGCGCTGAACCATGTCGTAGAGGGCGTTCACAACGTCGTACATGTTGTTCTGGCGTGCCGTGCCTTTCCAGTTGTAGCCCCAAACGTCCTGGGCAATCTCTTGTTTGTCCTGCGGCGTGACCACTTCTGACTCCAATCTCTCGTTGACTTCCTGAACGAATTGCGCCCACGACTTGCCGAACTCGGCGAAGTACCCGTCTGGGTCGGTGTGGTCTGAGTAGGTTTCCCAGATTTCGTTGGCGATGCGGTGCGAGGTCATCTTTTCGATGCCCCAACCGCGTGATTCGAGGTACCATGCTGCGAACTCAACGCCCGTCTGCCAGACTTTCTCGAAGTCGGCCTGATTGGTTGCGTGGCACAACTCGATGCCTACAGTGAAGGAATTGGCGTTGCCGCCCACGTGCCAGCATGCACGATCGTCGCGGGTCGTGTGGTAAACCTTGCCCGTCCAGTCAGTGACATAGTGCGCTTCGCCGTTCTGCCGACCGCTCGACCAGTAGACGACGTGGTTCAGAGCCGTTGCGCCCGGATTCGCCGTCTCGTGGATGATGAGCATCTGCGGGTAGTTGTAGCCGCGCCCTGGGAATACCAGGCTCTCGATGACCTGCATTAGTCGGCCCTCATTGGTGACTCGGCTTCTGGGAGTCCCGCAAGGCTCGTCAGAAGCGACAGAATCGCTGCTAAGGCGGCAATCCCTAAGCAGGTGAACCATTCCACCTCAACGACCGAAATGCCCACTGGAATCGTAGCCAAAAGCGTCTGGGCAAACGTCTTGACCGCGCGGATGCCAGCAGCCTTGAACCACTGCTTCCACGCGAACTTCATCTCTTCGCTCATTCGGTACCCCCTATCTTTATGTCTTTGTCCACCTTCGTGACGATGAAGGCGTTTTCCTTGATGCGCTCGTACATCAGCGTGCCGACCCCGTCCTGGCCGTCTCCCGAGTACGCCCTGTAGGTCGCCTCCAGATGGTCCAGCTCCTCGCGTGTCACTGGGTTTCCCTCCTCGACCACGATGCGGAACGTCCTCGCGATTTCCGCACGCTGCATCGAGTGCCTGAACTCGTCGTTGCGCCTGTTGGCCTCGCGCTGCTCCTTGATGAAGTCGCGCAGCATCTTGAACACGCCAGTCAAGCCCGCAAGCGTCAGGCTGCTCAGGACCGATACCAGGATTGTCAGTATCTCTTCCATTTGCTCACCCCCTACGCGATTCTCACGGCCTGAATGCAGCTTCGGCAATTCAGAGCCGAGCCGCTGTTCTGGTAGGCGTTGAGGTACCTCGTGATGTTGGAGGTGCCGCTGTTGATTACTAACTGCGTGCGCGAGAGGTTGGTCGCCAGCCCGTTTGCAGGAGCACAAGACACCATGTAGACTGGCGTGGACGAGATGCTCGTCGTGTTTGTCGTGAGCGTCATAACACGTCTGCCATTCGCGTTAGATGCGAACTCAACGGAATACGTGACCAACCATGTGCCAGGTGCCAGCACTATCGAATCGAGGTTCTTCGTCGTTTCCGAAGTCGTGCTGACGCTCGAAGTGGACGAGTCAATAGCGGACTGGTCTGCGCCCTTCGCAGTATCGCCGAGACCCGTAACGTCAGCTGCGACAAGTTTGCGGAATGATGCACCGCCATTCGAGCCATTCGGAGCTGCGAGGACAGTGTTCGCCGTGCGCTCTACACCCGAATGGTAGACATATCCGTGTGTGGCCCAATCGCCGTTGCCGTTATTCGCAGTCGAGTCCCACGTGTCGATGCGAAGATTGTTCGCGCCAGTTAGAGCGAGACGACGCGCACCGTTCGGGGTTGCGAAGTACCAGTCGGCATTGGTTGCCGAGTATGTGATTTCTGGTGTTGTGAGCGTGCCAGTGAGCGTGCCGCCCGTTATGGGCAGGTATTTGCCGCCTCTGACAGCGATTGCACGCGCCCTGCCGCCCGTGATGACCACAAACACGACGTCATCGACGCTCGCCACGCAGTACGCATCGCACGTTGACGCGCTCGACGATCCACCGAGCATCACCGAAAGCGTGCCGTCGCCGTTGACCGCCGTGACTTTTCCAAGCGTGGTCCATACGTCGTCTGATTTCGTGTCGATGCCGAACGCCGACGCGAATTGCTCCATGCTCACCATACGGTCCCACCTGCCGTCGTTATGGTCAGCGTGTTGGGCACGAACCTTCTAAGCTGCGTGACGCATTGCGTCGAGGGAGCAAGTTCGATGTTCATGTTCGTGACGTTGCCCTTCCAACTCATGCCCGAGTAGTCGATTTGAATCGCATCGTTGGGCTGTATGACGATGTAGGCGTGCGTGAACGTGACCTTTTCAATCTCTGAAGCGTTGTTTATGAGAGTCTGCTTCGCGTATGCCTTGAGGTTGGCGATTCTGCTCGCCTGAGTCGCGCCGTCAATCTCGAAGAGCGACTCCACGAGCGTTACCTCGCGGCCTCCACGCGAAGCAAGAGACGCGCTGCTGCCGTAATCCATCGAAGCGGACGCTGCCAAACACTCGTTGTCGTTCTGATAGACAACTCGCACGACGTTGGGCGTTTCGTACCAGTCGTTCGCCATGCTCACCTCTGGGAGCATGATTGACTGTGAATCGTCGGCGAACGATGCCGTGACGGGCCGCGCTTCAGGTTCTACGTAAGGCACGAGCATGACAGTGCCGTAGGGATTCGGGTAGCACGCCTGATAGTTCGCGGTGGTCAATAACCAATTAATGACCGTTATCCACGAATCGTCTGGCTCGAACGTGTGCGCCGACTTGACCTTGATGCCGTTCGAGGTCGGCTCGTTGGTCTGCAAGTTGAACGACTTGACGAGCCTGTTGGCCTCGTTCACGCAGTTGGTGTTCGCCGCCACGGTGTAGGGCGTGCCGAGTTTCGCGTCCAATAGCACCGAGAGCGTCGAGGAACCCGAAACGGAGCCGCGCTCCGTCAGCGTCTCTCCATCGCGGTAGTATGCAAACTCGCCCACCGATATAAAGAACGTCCCGAGTGGCGTCTCAGCGTGGTTGCCGTAGTCGTCGTCGAACGAGTAGTAGATTCGCACGAGGTCGCCTGTGTCGGGTGGCGTGCCGCCCTCGAAGCTGAACTCGCAGCTCGCCTTGAGGTCGGTGAACGCCGACAGTGCCACGCTTCCGGACACGATGTTGCCGTATGTCTCGAACTCTCCGAGATGGTCAGCGTATCCAGGATTCCACTTGACGCGCTTGTACGTGTACCGCTCGTTGGCACGGTTGCCGCGCCACTCCGTCATAGCGCATCACCCTCGATGCGAGTGATCGTAATCGTGAGCGTGCCCATCTTCGTGATGGACGTGTAGTTCGGATTGCACGCAAGCTCGAAGTCTGCGTGGAAAACCTTGCCGTCAACCGACTTGTAGACGCCGCGCCCCCCGTCGTGCATCAGTTCGATGAAACCGTTACTCCACGAGTCCAGGTCAACGACCGTGAACGTGATGCTGTGCACCTCGTCGAGTGCCGTGCCGTCATAGCTTACGGGATACTCGCGGCCCACGTAGTGAACCTGCGTCTTCTGCGGTCGCTTCAGGCTGTAGCTGCCCGTTGGGTTGTACTCTGCCCACGCAGACTTCTCGCCGCCATCCCAGATTGCGAACCACCTGTCAGTGGCGATTGTGTTGGCGAACGATTTGGTCGTGAAGTTGCCGCCCTGCATGGTAGAGTACGTAACGACCTTGTAGGAATACGCCGTGTTCAAAGGCGCGTACTTGTCAATAATCGTCGTGTTCTTCGCAAGGTTTTCGGCGAGTAGGAACTCAACGCCGCCCACGACGCGGTAGAGCGATGCATGGTCGGCGTGAACGCCGCCCGAGTTGTCCCATCCGACCTTCAGCGTGACGTAGCCCGTCTGCGCGTTGTTAGTTATAATCAGCGTGCCCTGGTCGGTGCCCGATATGCTGACGTATATCTGCTTGTAGACGTTCGCCGTGAGCGACGTGGACGAATGCACGATTGCTTGCAGCGTGTAATAGTGGTCGTTGATTGGCAGGAACTCGCCAGCGTCGATTGTGCCGACGAGCGTCGAGTCTATTGGCTCGCTGTATAAAAGGAAAACCTGGGAGCCGTCGCGCACTTCGATTGTGCCCGATGCGAACGTGCCATCCGTGTCGGAGTAGCTTATCGCATAGCTGATGGGCAGGCTCGTAATCGTCGGCGAAACGCCGCTCGGCGTCGTGATTGATACGGTCGGCCTGCCGTAAACGCTGAACACGCTCGTCTCTGACCAGCCAGACTGCGAGAAGCCAGTGTTTCCCCTGACCTGCCATACGTACTCGCCATTCGTGAGCGTAACAGTCGTATATGTTTCAAATGATGTGTTCGTGACGGTAGTCCACGTGTCAGAACTTGAAAGCCTGTACCTTAGTTCATAGACTGTCTGACCCCACGCGTCGGTATATCCCCATCTGAACGTGACCGACGCGCTGCCGCCCGTCGAAACGATTATCTCGTTAGATGATGGGCTGATTGTGTATGCTGCCATTTCTCGCCTCCTAGGCGTACTGCCTGCGCGTCCTGGCTGCAAACGCGGTCATCTGCTCCATGAAGTCTTCGGGGTCGTTTGCTACGACCGTCATGGAGTTGATGGTTATGCAGCCTGCGTCCATGCGCTCGGTGATTTCGTTTGCGAGCCTCGTCATGTAAGGCTCGTAGTCGGGAATCACGTACTCGCCGCCGCGCTCGCCCACGCCAATCAGCGACGCATCGTCGAAGTAGCCGCCGTGTCCGTACCATTCGATGTGAGGCAACTTGACGGGCAGCTCCATGCCGAAAATCTCGACAGATTCCCACGACACATGAGGCATTGGGAAATGAATACTGCCGATTGCGTTGGTAATCGCTTGGCCTATGCCGCTGAAGAACCCGATGATTTGGCCTGGGATGCCAGACACCGCGTCGACGACTCCCCAGAATATGCCGCTCACTGTCCCTGCCAAGCCGGACAGTGCGCCAGCGATTGCATCGGGTACGCCGCTCCACCATGCAACAACGTTGTTTACGGTTTCGCCGACCTTGTTCGCAACGTCAGACGCGAAGTTCCCCGCTTCGCCTGCCGCCTGTACGAACATGTCGATTGTCGCGCCGATGCCCTCGACCAGAGTCGCCACGTCGCCTATGAAGGTCGAGATTGCTGGGACGGCAACGGACGTGAACCACTTGACCGCCTCGGAGACCGCCGAGATTATGTCATCCATGTACGGCTCGATTGCATCAACGATAGGCTCTACGATTTCGTAAAAGCCCGTTGTGATGTTCTGGCCCAAAAGTTCGAACTTCTCCTGAGCTGTGAGCGTGTCATTGTAGACAGCATCGAGCGCGTTCGCTGAGTCGTTCGTGATGGCGTCGTACATCGTGTCGAAGGAAAGCTGGCCTTTCTTCGCGGCCTCGTACATCGCGACGCCGCCCTTCGCGCCGAACTGCTTGATTGCGTCTGCCGAGGAAACAGAGCCGTCCTGCACGCCCTTGACGAACTTCTCGAACTCGACCTTTGCATCCTTGCCCTCGGAAGTCCAGTTCGCAAGTCCCTTCTTCATGGCGGCGAGGATTGACGTTGTGTCAGCGCCCGATACCTCGAATTGTGACAGCATCGCTATAGCCTCGTCGGTCGTGAATCCCAACTCCGTGAAGGATGCCGCGTTCGCCGTGACCGATTGGGTCAGCTTGTTCACGTCGATGCCCGACGCTTGCGATGCCTTTGTAAGCTTGTCCAGCGTTTCGCCGTAGTTTTCCGACGAAATACCCGCGTTGTTCATGAGCCGCGTGATGTTCTGGACGGCTGTCTTGGCGTTGGTGCCAGTGACCTTCGCGAACTTCATGGTCAGCTCGGATGCGGTGGTCAACGCCTCGCCCTGGATGCCGAAGCGGGTGTTAAGTTCACCGATCGCGTCGCCTATGTCGTCGAACGAGCCGACAACGCTCTTCGAGACTTCGAGGTACACGCTCTTGAGGTTCTGAGCCGCCTCGCCCGTCGCGCCCGTGGCCTTTATCACGTTGTTAAAACCAGATTCAACGTCGGCGAACGCATCGGACAACGCCGAAATGCCGAGGTAGCCGATTGCTGCAACACCCACGCCCTTGAGCATGGTGCCGAGCTTGCCCGTGAACATGCCGCCGAACGCCTCACCTGCTTCGTTTCCCGCCTTGTTCACGCCAGGGAGTATCGCCGACGATATGTTGTCGGTAGCGCCCTCCATCGAGGGCATGATTTGCACGAATGCATTGGCAACAGTTGCACCTTCCGCCATCATTCACCCCCGTAGTACCATTTTTCAAATTCTGAGATTGGAATCGGGTCAGAACCGAGTTTCTGGCCCTTCGATGCCCACGGTCGCGGGTACAGCTTCGGGGACTTGCCCTTGTAGCCGTACCTCGTAGCGAACAAGTGGGCGAACATCATCACCGCGTCAAACGTTGACGCGGCAAGCTCGAACTGCCCCGTTGCCGATATGCACTCGGATTCTTCGGGATGCCTCCGTCTGTAGGTGGCTGATTCTTGGGGCAGGTTGTTTGCGAAGTCGTAGAGATTCCCCCACCCATAAGAGACGGCGGCTTGCTCGAACGGCATTCCCAGCAGGGTCATGCAGTCGTAGTTGAAGCCGCCTTGCGTCTCTTCGTCTAGTTGGATGAGGGCGAGGATTCCCCCAGGTCGCCGTCGTCATCCGACGTGTACGCCCTGATGAGTCCGAGCGCCTGCTCGTAGGTGAGCTTTTCCATCGCGCCCGGGGAGAATTCCTCGAACAGGTCGAATATGGCATCGATTGCCTCTTCTTCCTGATTGGTTGCGTTGGCGATTCTCTCGCGTATCTTGCGAAACACGGGGACGGGTAGCGATTCGCGACGGGGTACCTTGAACACCTCGCCGCCGATTGCGAACTCGAAGTCGCTGGCCTTCGTCTCGTCAACGATGTACATGCTACGCGCTCAGCTTCGTGCCGTCGTCGTAGAACACGATGATTGAGTCACCGTCTGCGTTGGCGTAGCATTGCAGCGTGCCGCCGATTACGTGTCCAGCGTCGGGCTTGAAGTCCATCTGTGACACGTCGGTGATTTGCCCACGAGGGACGTACACGCGGATACGGGCATCGCCGTCCTTCATGTTGAAGCACCATGATTCGATTGGAGGCAGCTCCGCGCCAATTTCCACCTTGATGAGCTCGCCCTTGACCGACGTTGCAGCGGTCGTGGTGACGTTGGACGCGCCGAACACGCGCTGCGCGGAGAATTCGTCAACTTGCAGGAATCCGATGGAGATGGAGCCGCCGAACTCGGTGAGCAGGTTGCGGACCGCGCCCTTCGACCAGTCGCGGATTGGCGTAGTCGAGCGGTTGACGGTTATGGAGATGCCGTCCTCGGAGACATACCCGCCGCTGTCCCACGACGCGGAGAGCGCCGAGGTCGCGTCGGTCGGTGCCGTCGTTCCTTCTGTTGCGACGGCCACTGCGCCCACGGTGCTCGACTGAATCGGGGTAGGCGCGTAAACGTGCTTGGGATTGAGAGCCATTTAGACCTCCTAGATTGTGATTCGCTGACCAGGGCACGTGAGCGTCGCACGGAAGGTGTACCGCGCCAGTTGCGGTGCTCTCGGGTCATAGTTCTGATAGGGAAGATTCGCGTTCGCGTTTGAGTACTGCGTTTGCGTGCTGCGAAGCGGCAGGCTCGTGACGATTGCGTGGACGGAATCCGCGAGCTGAGTCGCTTGCGCGTCGTCTGCATCGTAGCAGTCGATGCTCACGTCATGAGCACTCGACGCGCCCGAAACCTTCGAGCCGCCCACCCGCGTGATGAGCACGTCGCCGACTTTGAGGTCGGGAGGTATCGGCGGGGCGAAGAAACGATGCGAGTTGTCGAACGTCGCGAGGTCGATTCTCAGCGCGTCCTCTATGTCGATTGGCTTTACTACCTGCATCATCTCACCGCCTTGGATAGAACCTTGTCCTCTGCTTCGGCTTCGCGTGCTTCTTGCGTCGCGGTGTAGACCGCATAGCCGACACGACCGCCGCCGTAGCCCACAATTCGCCGTTCCTTGACCTCGAAACCATCGCCAGCGCGTGCCGCGATTTCCTGGGCAGCTTTCTCGCATTCGGCAGCGATTTCGTCTGAGCAGAGCAGTTGGCGTATTCCGTCGTGATTTAGTTCGATGCGCACCTTCGTAGCCATCAGCCTTCCCACCTTGCAATCGAGCAGCGCGTGGAAGAGACGCGGCCCGTGGGCGACTTTGTTTTGAATACATCGCCGTCAACCTCGTATGTGACGCCATTCCAGATGATTCGGTCGCCTGGTTGAATGTCGGCGTCGTACATGCAACGGAGCCGCCGCTGGTCGGTCACGTTTATCTCGCGCCCGTCGCGGTCCTGCATGGTCGCTTGCGCGGTGATGAGCACGTTGTTAAGCTCGTGCGTTGTCGCGCTCTCGCCCGTCGTGGTAATCGACCAGTCGCGCACCTGCGTGCCGCGCACTGATTTGAGCCAGGGCCGCACGACCGTGACGGTATCCCGCATGAAGCTAAGCGGCATGACTCCCCACCACCTTATAGGGCGCGAGCGCGGCCTTGAACTGGTCGGTGAGCGCCGATGCGACGGATGAGGCGTTCGCGCTGTAGCTAATCGACACGCCGTCGGCTGATTCGCTCGCCACGCCTGCCGATACCGCCAGCACGCCCTCGGCGATGGAGCGCACCGCTTCCGCGAGGTCGGGGACCGCATCGCAGCAAAGCCCCGCCGTGTAGTTGACCTCGATTGCCCCCCACGACCTGCTCCACGGATTGCAGTCCGTTCGCCTGACCAGCCCTAGGCGCAGCCATTCGAACGGAACATCCACGCCGTGCTCGGTGACTGACTCGACATCGACCACACAGTTGGACGGAAGCCTGAGCATCCCGCGCGTAGGCATCGGGTTCGCCGTGCATTCCAGAATCGGCGACACGTGCCAGCCGCAGTAGTTGCGCACGGCCTGGGATGCTGCCGAGAGCGCCTGCTCTGCCGAAACGCCGTCGTATTTCCCGCCTGTCATAGAATCGAAGGCTTCAACGTCGAGCAACGGCGGGAGGTTGCCGTCGATTTCATAGCCCCATGCGGTAATCATGGCCTATGCCTTCTTGCGCGGAGTACGCGCCTTGTTCGCTGGCTTCATGGCCTTGTTCGCTGGCCTGTTCGCCTTTTCCAGCAACACCGCGTCGTGCGGTGCCTCGGATTCCTCGAACTGCCACGTATAGCCTCGCCACACATACTCCTTCAGCATGTGCGCCCCCTTTCGGTCGAGTGGGCGCATCGGTTAGGACGCGCCCGTTCTCGGACTGTTACTAAGCGGTGGTCGTGCCGCTCGGGTCGGGGAAGGTGCCAGTGATCTTGACGAACGCGGCAGGATAGCGGACAGCGAGTGCCAGACGCTCTTCGATGAGGATGCAAATCATGTTCTTGATGAAGTCGTCCTCGTTGGTGTTGGCGATGTTGACGCTCATGCCGCCACCGTTGCCGTGGACCACGGATGCGCCAAGCTTGAAAGCGCCGACGTAGCAGGTGCCAGCGGAGACGGCGGAAGTGACCACCGTGCGCAGTCCCCAGATGGGCGGCTGCTCGACGATGCCAGCGTTGCCATACTCGCCGTAGAAGTAGCCGCCACCGTAATACTGGTTGTTGGCGTCCTTGGCGAGACGGAGCTTCTGGTAGTCGGACGGGTTGATGATGATAGCGTCGGCAGCGAACGGGCTATTCTGCTGCACGGTCATCATCGCCTTGAAGATGCCGTCTGCGGTCGCTTCGCTGGACGTTCCGATTCCGGAAGTGCCAGCGAGCACGCCAATCAGGTAATCCTCGACGTACTTCTGGTGCAGGTAGATGCCGCGATTGTTGATGCTTGATGCAAACCACGGGGCATCCTCGACCAGTTCGGCGGATTCCTTGTAGTGTGCGCCGATCTTCTGAAGCGCGACGGTCTTGGCGGTCGGCTCGCCGAACGAGGTCAGCGGCTTCTCTGCGCCCTCGGCCACGGTGTTGACGCCGCCCTCGACGGTAGAGGATTCCACGTAGTAGGTCAGCGCGTTGCCGCTGATGGTTTCAGCGCCGAACAGGTCGGCGACCATGAGCGGACGGCGTGGCTGCAAGACAATGTCCTTGTTGTACTCGGTCAGCGCACCGCTGATGCTCGACGGAATGGTCATGGGTGCTGCTGACTTGAACATCGGGGTTGAAATGTCGAACTTCTCGTGGATGCTCGCGCACTTCTCCTTCGCGTACTCTGCGGCATACTCGCCGAGATTCTTGGCCATGATGGCTCCTTCCTTTTCTGCGGGCTCGGATTTTTCGGAGCCCAGGCTCTTGAGCAGCTCTGCTGCTTCGTCGGCTGCATCGACCTTGGCTTGTGCGTCCTTTACGCACTCGATGGCGGCAGACAGCTCGTCGGCCCCCATTTCGCCGTTTTCGACGGCAGCTTTGACCGAGGCGAGGGATTCCTTCGCTTCGGCGAGGGATTCCATGAGTGTCATGGCTATTCCTCCTTTTCCAGTAGTTGCTGTGCTTGTTTCAGAAGCGAGTCAACCTCGTCAAACTTGACTTGTGGCTCCTCGTCGTTGGCCGTATCCGGCTCCTCCGACTTGGCCTCTGCCTCGTTCGCTTCGGCTTCTGGCTCCTGCTCGTCGGGCGTCTCGCGCTGTTCTGAGAGCAACCCGTCGATGATTGATTCGATGGAGCTGCAAAGCTCCTTGATGCGTGCTAGGTCGTCGGCGTCCTTCGCGCTGTTGCGACGCCCCGCCTTTTCAAGCGTTTCTGCGTCCTTCACGTCGATTACTTCTGCGTGCTGGTTTGCGGGAATCTGGACCGCCGATATTTCGAATATGTCTAGCTTGCGCAGCTCGTTGGCGTGTGCGCCGCTTTCCAGCTCCACGGGTGCTTGGTCGAGCACGTTGTACGCGAAGCTAAACTGCGTTATGCGCCCCTCCTTGTAGAGCTTGCGGACGTATTGCGCCTGTTCTGACTCCGCGTCGAGGTAGGCGCTGAACCTCAGGCCGTAGTCGTCTTCTTCGGCCTCTGCCCATCCCAGGTTGTATTGCGGGTCGTCTGTGCGGTGACCGAACAGGAACGGAATCCTGCCGCCCTTGCCTGCCCAATTCGCAAGGCTTTCAGCGAACGCGCCCCTGGCAACCACGTCGCCGTATGAGTCAGGCTCGCGAGTCCACGTCGATGCGTAGCCCGTGATTACGCCGCCGTCGTCGGCAGCTTTCACGTCGAATGATTTGTACTGAGTCATTTCCCCTCCTTCGGGCAACAAAAAAGGCCGCTCTCGCGGCCTGTGTTCGCTTCTAAGGCGTCGTTTCTACAAAATGGTTATCTCCACCTGACATTGACAATTGCAGGATTCCTCGGGCGTTAGAACCTGGTCGCCTGGGAACTTCGCGCCGTTAGAAAACACATCGTCGTAATCGACCGTCTCGCCATCCATTGCGGCATGTTCTGCACGTGGGTTGCCAGACGTGACAATCCACGTCTTGACGGTCTTCCTGCCGTTGCCGCGCTGGTGCACGGCTTCGAGGGTTGCCCACCCCGCGACTGCTGTCGCGAACGATACGCCGGCACGGTAGGCGCGTGACTCTTCGGCTTTCTCGAACACGCCCTGGGGCGTCGCGCCTTCCGCGTCCTCGCCGATTTCGTCATCGAGTGCTTGCAGGAGTTGGCGAAGCGTCACGTCGTTTAGCGCCGTCGCCTTGCCATTCGCCATCGCCTTGATGTAGTTCTCGATGCGCTCGGCATCGAACGAACCATCGAGGTCAACCTCGCGCAACGTCTCGCGGCCCTTCGCGGTCGCCTGACGCATGAACACTTCGTAGAGGTCGTCGCCAAGCTCGCGGTTCCACCGTTCGGCATCCCACCATGTAGGCTCGTCGGATTTCTCTGCTGCCTTGATTTGCGGCAGCACCTTCGAGGATTGGCGCTTGAAGAACTTTCGGAGTATTGCCGCGATTTCCTGCGCGTCCTCGGTCGATGGCTTGCCGCGTGACTTCTTGCCCTGCGACTTCACCTGCACCTGAGCCGCGTTGTATCGCTCGATTGTCGGGTCCGTGTCGTGGTTGGACGCAAGACCTCCCTCGATTACGTTGAGCGGAACGATCAGCTCGCCGTCAGGCTCTGCTGGCAAGTCCATGAGTGCGCGTACTTCCTGACGCGACATGAACGGAGCACCGCACGCCGTCTGCAATGCGCTGATGCGCTCTTCGAGCGTGCCCTGCGTCTTGATTGATATGTCGTACACGACGTAGTGCGTAGGCGGCTCGCCAATCATCGGCAGCAGGCGCATGTTGATGGAGTCGGTCGCGAGCATCAGCGTCGGCGACAGGCAATCGTTGTAAAGCGCCCTCGCGTTGTCGCGTGCGCTCGCATATGTCTGACCGCTACCAGGCCACAGAAGCGCGGGGTTGAAGTGGTAGATTCCAGCAACGTCCTCGCGTGCGAGCTTCACGGAGTCTGCCCACTGCGCATCGCGTGAGTTGAACTGAACCGTGCGAATTTCCATGCCGTCTTCGAGGATGGGCATACCGCCTCCGTCGCCAGCTTCCGAGCCAGCCCATGACGCCTTCCACGTCTCCTTGAACCGCTCGAAACCTTCATCCGAGAACGGCTGCACATCCTTCGGGCGTGTGAGGTAGGCGTTGAACCTTCCCCCGCGATGCCACATCTGACGCCTGAACGCATTTGACTCGACCTGTTCGTGCAGTGTTTCCTTCAATGCCGATATGCGCGAATACTGGCGCATCGGGTCGGTCGGGTCGTAGCCGTGCAACAGTATGAACTTGTCCTTGGGTACGCGGATTGGCGCGTTGTCTGGCGACGCTATGTCGATTGAGTCGGGGTAGAACGGGCTTGTCCCGTTGTAGCTCAGAATCCAAGATGACGGAATCGGGCGCATCTCCCATCCCGATTCGGTGTTCGCGTTAGGCACGACGACCATCAGGAACCGCTCGTAAAGCAATAGGTCTGAATACATCCACCGCTTGAACTCGAACGGCGTCATGTCGTCGTTCGGATGCTGCAAGAGCAATGCGGCGGGTGAGTCGGTGACTCGCGGACGGTCGTTCTGCCCCTTCCTGTCATGCACCTTCAGCGGAATCTGCGCGGCGTTATCGGCCAGGAAGCTGATGGCGGCCCTAAGATTCGGCTGCGTGCGGTACAGCGCGGCGGCGTCCAGATTCTCTACATGAACGCCGAAGTCGCCGCTGTAGACGTACACGGGAACTGGACGGAACAGCGAGCGCAAGTTTCTGAACACGCCCATCGGCACGTCCTCCTTTCGTTATAGCTCGTGATTCTCTCGGTAGACGTGGCCGCAAGCTACGCGGGTGTCGGCATACACCGCGATGCCGTTGCGCTTGCATAGGTTGAAGAAGTATATATCCTCGCCCGTTTCCGAGCCGTCGCTCTCCACAACCCATCTGAACCACGGGCGCGGCAGCTTGTCGAGGATTGACGCTCTAATCAGTGTGCAACCCATGCCGCCGCCCTGAACCCTAACGAGATTCGTGCCGACCGCATGGAGCGCGTGGAGTTCGCCAGCCGAATACCGAGACGACCAGTCACCATGTCTCCATAGGCAAGTCTCGCCCTTGTCCTTTATCTTCCATTGGTAATAACCGAGCACCACGTCTTTGTTGTGCTCGGTTAGGTTTTTCATCGCATCATGTGGCAACACCGTGTCTGAATCGACCATGAGCAGCCACTCGACCTTGTAATCAATCGCCATCTGGCACGCCTTGATTCTGGCAAGTGCGCAGTCGTATCCCTTCACGGTGTCGAACATCAAATCGTGGCCGCATTCCTCCTGCTCCCATAGCGACTTGTAGGTTTCTGTCGTTATGGTTTCGTAGGTCGGCACGCATATCAGCACCGTCATGATCCATGCCTCTTCATGACCTCGCTCCACGGCATGTCGCGGTATTTGCGAACTATCGGATCGTCGCGCCAATCGTTGCGAGCTGCGTAGTGAACAATCCGCGTCGGGCTTCCGTCGTCTACTACCCACGGGCATTTGTTGAACCCGCTCGGCATGTGCACGATGAACCCCTGGCACAGATAGTTGAGCGCGTCCTGGCAAGGCCACGCGAACGCATGGCAGTTCAACACGTCAACGATCTCGTCTGCCTTGCCGCATTCTCTCAGGTTGTCCAGGTTCATCAGCATCACGCCGATGTTGCAGTAGTAGAGTCCGGGCCGCGACTTCGCCCACGATTCTGGCGTCGCCGCGAAATAGCCGTATTCGACGTCTATATCCCATATGTCGCTCACGTCGCCCGTGCATATCGTGTCGCAGTCGAGCGAGAGCACCCTGTCAACGTCCAGGATGTTCGGCAATGCTGCCCGCATTAGCTCCATCCACGTGAAGCGGGAGCACGAGTTCGCGCCATCTGGCGGGAAGTATTCCTGGCCGCTCACGTCATGTACTTCGATAATGTCGGGCAGCTCGTGTGGAAATTCCGCATCTTCTATGAGGAAGTGAACAACGTCCACGTCGCTGTTCGCCACGAGCGACTTCGCAGCGGTTTCCATGTCGTCGTAGATGTTGCGCGTCGCGCAGTAGACGGCGTGCTTCACCTTGCCGTTCGCCAGCTTGTCGATGAGGTTCGCCACGCGCTGCGATGATTTCCCATCGCGCTCGCCCACGACGACCTCGGTGCACTTGCGCTCGACGTCGCCCATGCCGTGCTCGAATGCGTCCCTGAGCATCGCGAGGAATCCCTCTTCGTTGCCCTCGGCGTCCACGAAGCGCGAGCCGTACCACGACGGATAATCCTCGTACATACCCTGCGTTGCGATGTAGCCATCCGCGCCGTCGGTAACGAGCACGCTCGGCTTGCCCATCGCGTAGGCATCGAACAGTATCGAGCTAAAATCGGTTGCCAGCACGTCGCAGTCAATCACATACGGAGCCGACGGCTCCATGTTGCCGACTTCCATGATGTGCGCGTACTGCCTGCCCATTATCTGGTCGGGCGTGCACATGTGCCGCTTGACCACAATGAACTCGTCATCTTGCATCAGCGCGTCGAGCTTTTCCCAGTCGATGCGCGGCAATGGCGGGTTGCTCGCCGTCCTCCACGTCGGGACGTATAGGTACGCCCTGCGATGGTTCGCGAGAACCGTGCCGCCGTCGCCCTTGTGTTTTCCGAAGTACCTGTCCGTCATCGGGAATCCCAGCGGGAGCACGCGGCCCCTCGGCAAACCAATCTGCGACATTACGCGCTTGCGTGCATACTCGGTCGTGCATATCGCGTAGTCCACTTGTGAGCAACCTGCTCGGTGACCCTCGGTGAAGTCCAGGCCGTACTTCTTATCGCCTGTCATGCCATGACTGACGAACACGGTCTTGACGTCGCCCTTGGTCGGCGAGTGTTGCGGTGTGCAATCGACCACGAACACGGAGTAGCGGTCCGAGAGCGCCTTGCACGCCTTGGGAATGTACTGTATGAACTCTTTTTCGCCGTCGTATGCGTCCCATACTGCCTTGAGGTTTTCGGCCCTCAGCAGCGGTCTGTCAGAAGAGAACAGAACGGTCATACAACCATCACCCCATGTCGTTCGTATGCTGACTCGTAATATTTCGACGCCTGACGCGCTGTAGCGGCCCCTAACGCCATAGTTGCCGCCACGAGTGGCGATATATCCTCCATCGACTTTCGCCTGTCCCACGCCCACGCGCCATCACCCAACGGACGGGTAGCGGCTATGTTCGCCGCCAAATCCAGCGCGGGTTGCGGTCGGTGCATGACCTTCTTAGTCTCAGACTTGGACTCAGGGTCGCAAGCTGCAACCGAGTCCCACATCATGCCGCACCATCCGGCTACGTCCTTGCCCTGGCAAGGCACGATTTCCACGCCATCGACCGCTCCGATTATGTCGGCGAAACTCGAAACGGGAGCACCCTTCGCTTGGAGCGCGACTTTCATGCCCTTGTAATCCTGCACGCGCTCAGCAAACCACTGTTGGAGCCAACCGACGCCTGCGCGGTATTCAATCAGCTCGACGTGGTAATTCCCATCGCTCCTGAGTCCGCATACCGAGATTGACGATCTGTTTCTATCGTCCGATATGTCAACGCCGAACCACAATGGAGAGTCGACGGCTATGTTCGAGTCTTTGTCGATGCCAGCTTCCCACGCACCAACGGGAAACGGTGGAGTCACCGAGACGGTGAGCCATTGGCATAAGCATTCCGTTTTGAACACGTCATCGGGGTCGTCGGCGCACGCGGCCCGTAGGTTCTTAATCGGCACGGTGTAGCCCATCGAGGGGTTAGCCTGTGCCCATGCGTCGACGTCGTGCTTGTCGGCGTCGGGTGGTGCAGACCACTCAAACAGGCCGATTGCCGAATCTTCCAGGTCGTCGGGTGCAATATCTATCGACGATGCTATTTCATCGGGGTCACCCAACAACGCGTGCGCCTTGACTCTGAAATGACGCAACACGACGGACGTTCCATCCCCCGCGTTGCTCATACACCACCTTAGAGCTGACTTCTTCGCCATGCCAGTTTTCGACAGAGCGGACCACGCTTCCCACGTCTGATGCTCTCGTAATTCGTCGAGCAGAACCAAATCGGCAGACTTACCACGGCCAGCTTTGCGGTTACTCGCCCGGACGCGGTAATCCCTATTGCCTTCGAGTTGCAACCTCTTCGAACCGTTCGTGTACCAAACGTGCTTTATCTCTTCGGCAAGTTCCTCGTCGGCTTGCGCCATGTCCACGCATTCCTGCCAGGTGTCCTCGGCTTGTGAAACGTCCTGGGCAGTTCCCAGCACCAAACCAGCGCCGACGACGTACAAGAAAAACAGCGCGAGAATCGATCCGATGGTGGTTTTGCCGTTCTGCCGCCCTACCAAAACAATGACCGTCTGAAACCTGAGCGACCACGCGCCGTCATCATCGTCAACCGTTTCGAGCGCATGGATTAGAAGCCATCGCTGCCACGGCAGAAGTTTGATTTCGAGCACTTCCTCGGCGAACCGTATCGCGTCGTAACCGAGTGTCGTGTCGTTTGTAAGTTCGCGCAATGGCGGCGTGTAGATTCGCGGCTCAGTTATGCCGCGACTACGCATCCTTCGCCATCTTCGCGTAACGTGTCGAGCAGATTGTGGCGAGTTTCGCCTGTTTCTTCGGCTTGGATTCCGAATCCTTCTCGCATTCGGCTATCAACTCGACCATCGACAGCGACAGTGCCTTGATTTCCCGCGACGATTCGGTGTTGTCCATCGCTTTTGCGACCTTAAGAGCGGTAAGTTGCCGTGCGAGCGGCCAGTTTTTGGCTTCTACGGCGTTTGCTATCGTCTTTGACATGATGTCCCCTTGGTAAAAACGACTTCGGAGGGTTAAAAGATTGCAGGCGGGCAAAATGTCTTGGTTGCGAAAATCGCCAAGATTCCGACACCCCTACCACCTCCGAGAGCGGTTTCCCATCGTGTTTACCCCCGCCTTGTCCTGTCGCGATCTGTTGCATTTGCGATGGCTGGGAAACACATTCTCGGGAATCTCCGCTAACTCTGGATGAGACTTGACCGTGAATCTGTGGTCGGGCTCCCATGAGCCATCAGTGCTCGAAGGTTTAACGGAGTAGTCAATCTTCCCGCCGCAAATCCAACACGGAGCGTCCTTCGACTTGTCGCGGTTGAAACACTGGAGACGCAGCTTCTTCCATGTCCCCGTGTTCCTGCCGACACGCGTCACAGGTTCACCCTCTCGCGGTTCTCGAAGCATTCCCGAATGTCATCCGATTCGTCAACGTTGATGGTGACGTATTTCTCCTTGGGAATCTTCACGCCGATTGCGCGGAGGAACGCACGTTTCATTGTCGTGTCTTTCTTGACGCGCCTTGCACAGTTGAGAATCATGTCGCGCATCCTTGCCCCCAATAAAAAAAAGCCGCCCATCTCTGAGCGGCTTACAAATATCCACGGTAGCAATTTTACACATTTACCAGACCACTTGCAACATCTGTACGCTTTCGGACATGGTGACGGTAGTGCGACGCCTTGTCGAAAGCCCAGTAGGCGATGACCGTCCTGCGTGCTTGACCATCCAGTAGGTGCAGCTCGAAGTCAATCGTAGACGGCGGTTTGCCCTTGAAGTGCTGGTCGATTATCTTGCGTTCGAGCGTGCCGCTCTCAGCGTACTCGTCTAGGTTAGATTTCATACTCACCCCTCAGAAGTTTCGTCATGCCCAATGAATCAATCCAATCGAACGCGATTGATGCCTTGCGCTTGCCCGTGGTAGAAGCGATGCCAATCTGCTCCCATGTGAGTCCGTCGATGTATCGCCAATCCAGGATGTTTGCGTAATCATCGCCGAGTCCACGTCTCACGTGCTCGATTAGTTCGAGCGTCCCACCGATGAACTCTTCGAGTTCTCCCTCGCGGTTGCGCAGTCGTTCGAGCAAATCGCCAAGCACATCGACGTTGTATGTCGCCTGGTTCGCCGTCGGGTCTGGCGTCTCGCTTGAAGGTATGCCATCAGGTCGCCAATCGTCGCCGGACTCTGACAGCTTCGCCTTGATCGCGTTCAGTTCTATGACCGCTTTTCTGGTCTGGACGAACCTCTCCCTAGCGACCATTGATAATCCCATCTACCATGTCAATCCTCTCGCCAATCCATCGCATCACCGGTACCGCCATCGAGTTTCCGCACGCCTTGTAGCGCGGCCCGTCTGGGCATTGCTCGGCTGGTTTGCCCCTGTACGGTATGAGCGTCCAGTTGTCAGGGAATCCTTGCAACCTCTCGCATTCCAATGGAGTCAAACGCCTAACAACGTAGTTGTCTATCAGCGTTTGTCTGCGCGGGATGCCCACGCGCAGAAGTCCAAAGGTTTGACCTCACGGCAGTTTTCGTTGCACCATCCGCCGCCGAACTCGTCAAACGATGGGCTGTTGCAGTCGCGGCAGCGGATTATTTCGCCGCTAATCTTCGGCGCAAGTTCGATGTAATCCTCGTGCAGCGTCCCTTCGATTCCGATGATGTACTCGCTCATGCTTCCCTCTTCTCACCCCAGGCACAGAAGCCGTCGGGATCTTGAGGCTCTTGCATGTCATCGTCTATTCGAGCGTGTGCAAGTGCTAGATACGTGCAGCCATAAACTGGTATGTCGTCCCATCCGTCGCCATCCATGTAGTGAACTTCGTCAACGATTCTGTAGTGCTTGCAATCGCGGCAGCGCACGATTTCCTCGCGCAAGTCGGCGCGGGTAAACATGTCGATTTCCAGCGAATCGTCGTATTCGATGATGTACTCGCTCATTCGCCCACCTCCATGGCTTCGTCTACTGCTTCGCCAATCTCCATGAGGTCTTGCGTCCCCACGTACCAGTCGCGCTGCTTCATGAAGTAATCGCGCTGCTTGCCGTTCGCCACGACGCAATCTGCAATAACCAGCAAGACTCCCATCATGCGCATGAGCAAGCTTCCGATGAAGCTAAGTGCTTCGCTCTCCGTCATTTTCATTCGACCACCCGCGCTCCGCAGTTCGGGCAGTATGCCATATGTGGCAGCATCAGCTCATGGCATGCGGAGCATCGGTGCAACACGATAGTCTTGCCGTCAATCGGTGATTTCGCGTATTCGGCGACGCATTCGCACGTCCGCTCGGCGCGGGTGTTCCAGGCTGCGATGGCTTCGGCTTCGGTGTAGCCATTTGGCCCTTGTGCGCAGAACGGCTTGCTGCACACAACGCGCCAACCTTTTCCAATTTGCAATGCGAATATTCTCGCTTCGCCCCCGCAGAACGGGCAGGGCAATAAAGTCTCGCTCATACGCCCACCCCCATGCTCCGCAGCTCGTCGGCGTAGTCGGCAATCAGCTCGGGAATTAGGTTCAATTCGTCACGGGTATGCACGCAGCATTTATCGCTGAACTCGCGCAGCACGTCCTCGATTGTGCGGGGTTTGACGTGGCGGCATGAGTCGGCATCCCAGAGCAGACCATACTTCGCGTAGTTGGTGCATGTGTCATCAATGCGCATGGCGATTACCATACGCTCGTTGACTGCCTTGGCGATTCCCTTGTTTCGGTATTCGCCAAACTCGACAACATCCCCCACACGTATCGGCACGCCCTCCGCGTCCACGGGCAGCAGTATGTAACGCTCGGCGATTTCGCGCTCGATTTCGTCGCAGTAATCATGTATCGCATCGTCAATGCGTGCGCAGCAGTCATGCCCGTACTCGCGCAGCTTGTCGATTGATTCCATGTGTCATACCTCCAATCACCACCCAACATAGTAATCCGTCACACCATCGGCACACCCGCAATCAAGCACGATGCAGG
>Ga0310786_10002049_pt1 | contig 31565 bp, 28 predicted proteins | sample AusTroGonzalo_MG_FD_203881 | JGI IMG/M metagenome (GOLD analysis project Ga0310786, IMG submission 203881) | Bovine rumen microbial communities from tropical cattle in Woodstock, Queensland, Australia - Gonzalo_03 (v2) (version 2) | ecosystem: Host-associated > Mammals > Digestive system >...
TCGCCGCGGCCGCAAGGAGCTGACGGTGTAATTACCGTCGCAAAGCCTGCTTCAGTATGACTGTGGATGAGGCCCGCCCGTTAAAGATGGGCGGGCTTTTCCTCATAAAAGACGCTGTTTAACAGCGTAATGGGATTTTCCGCGCAGAGCGGAAGGAAGAGAATGGAAAGACGTTATCGGCTGAAGAAAAATAAGGCGTTCCAGTATGTCTATCACAGGGGACATTCTGTAGGATGCCGCAATCTGGTCATGCTTCTTGCCCCGGGCAGGGAGCTGAAGATCGGTTTTTCCGTCAGCAAGAAAACAGGCAATGCCGTGACCCGTAACAAGATCAAACGGCGCCTGCGGGAATGCTTCCGGCCCTATTTGGGGGACGTAAAAACCGGTCTGTACGTTGTTGTCGCCAGACCTTCAGCTGCAGAGGCCGCCTTCGGGGATCTGAAGAAGGATGTACACTATCTGCTGAAAAAGCAGAATGCGCTGATCAAGCGCTCTTCAGAAGATGAAGGGAACCGCGCCGAATGAAACGCTTTCTACTGTTCCTGATTCGTTTCTACAGACGGGAACTGAGCCATCGCAAGCGGAAACCAAGCTGCCGCTATATTCCCACCTGCTCCGAATATGCCGTGACAGCCATTGAACGTTACGGCGCCTGGAAGGGCGGACGAATGGCGGTGTGGCGTTTGCTGCGATGCAACCCTTTCAGCAAGGGTGGTTATGATCCCGTACCGGAGGATCCCTGCATAACATTAAGGAGGGAATAACCCGGAATGAATGATTTTGTTTACAGTATTCTGGCCTGGATCCAAAGCTGGGTCGGAAGCTGGGGTTGGTCGATCGTAGTATTCGCGGTCCTGATCCGGCTGGTTCTGACCCCACTTGATTTCAAGAGTCGCGTCAGCATGCGCAAGACCCAGAAGCTGCAGCCCCAGCTGCAGGCGCTGCAGAAAAAGTACGCCAATGACAAGGAAAAGCTGAACGCCAAGACGGCTGAACTCTACAAAAAAGAACATATCAATCCCCTGTCCAGCTGCCTGCCGCTGCTGCTGTCCTGGCCTGTCCTCATTGCTGTGTGGGGCGCCATGCGTATGGTGGCCAACAAGGAGCTGCTGATTCAGCTGACCCAGATTCTGAACAACGAAATGCCCGCGCTGGAACCCTGGCTGTGGGTCAAGAACCTGTGGATGCCCGATAACCTGTTCTCTGCCTGCCTGCCGGACCTGAACACACTGCGCGTGATTCCTGCCGACCAGTGGCAGACCTGGTTCAGCAGCCTGGACCAGAGCAATCTGCCTATCCTGATCAAAGACCTGGGCCTGACTGCCGCAAGCTTTGACGGGAACGCCCTGCAGGGAACCCTGCAGCAGATCCTGGAAGCCGTGCAGCAGAATGCGGCTTATGTGGAAGCGGTTGCGGTCAGACCCGGCTGGACCTTTAACCTGCTGATTACCCAGGTTTCACTGATTAACCAGTACAACGGCTGGCTGCTTCTGCCGATCCTGTCTGCAGTGAGCCAGTTTGCAATGTCCAAGGCGATGGGCACTGCCCAGCAGCAGCCTGCAGCCCAGGGATCCGCTGCGGGAAGCGGAAAGTTTATGCAGTATTTCTTCCCGCTTTTCTCCCTGGTGATCTGTCTTGGTTATTCCGCCGCTTTCTCCCTGTACTGGGTATTCAGCGGTGTGGCCAGCATGGCGCAGACCATTATCATCAACAAGTGGCTTGACAATAAGGAACAAGCGGCCAAAGCAGTGGCCGGGGAAGGATCTGTGAAATGAAGCAGTATGAATTTTCCGCCAGAACCCAGGATGAAGCCGTAGAAATGGGCCTTCAGGAACTGGGTGTTTCCATTGCAGACGTAGATATCCAGGTTGTTGAAGAAGGCAGCAAGGGCCTGTTCGGCCTGTTCGGTTCCCGTCCCGTGAAGGTTCGCCTGACCCTGAAGGACGCTGAAGAAGATCCGCTGGCTGACCTGCTGGAAGACAAGAAGCCGGCCAAGCCGCAGATCGAGCCCGAAAAGAAACAGGAAAAGAAGCCTGAGAAGAAAGCCGAAAAGAAGCCTGTTGAGAAGAAGGCTGAAGAGAAGAAGCCCGCTCCCGAAAAGAAGAAGGCTGAGAAAAAGGCTGAACCCGCTGAGAAGAAGGAACAGGAAAAGCCTGCTGTGAAGGCTGAAATCCGTCCGATGGAAAAGCCCGAAGTGACGATGATCGCCGCTGAAGAGCTGACTGATGATTCTCCTGCCGGTACCGCCCATGCTTTCCTGGCTGAGCTGACCAAGCTGATGGGCGTGGATGTGACCATCGATATGGGCACAGACGCCGAAGGCAATGTTTACGGCTATATCAACGGTGATACGCTGGGCATCCTGATCGGCCGCCGGGGCGAAACCCTGGATGCCGTGCAGTACCTGACCAGCCTGAAGGTGAACCGGGGCCGTGAAGGCTATACCCGTGTGACCCTGGACACCGAAAACTACCGCGCGAAGCGGGAAGATACCCTGATCCGCCTGGCCAACCGGATGGCGAACCGTGCGCTGCGCACGGGCCGGAAGGTGAGCCTGGAGCCCATGAATCCCTATGAGCGCCGGATTATTCACTATGCGCTGCAGCAGACTGAAGGCGTTACCACCCACTCAGAGGGTGAAGAACCGAATCGTCACGTGGTCATTACCAACAAGAAGTAATAAGCTGCGGAGGAGACAGATATGTTAGACATTAATCTGCTCAGAAATGATCCCGAGAAAGTACGGGAGAACATCCGGAAAAAGTTCCAGGATGAAAAGCTGCCCATGGTGGACGAAGTGATCAGCATGGACAAGGAATACCGCGAAGCGATCCAGCAGGGCGACAACCTGCGCAACAAGCGCAAGGTGCTGTCCAAGGAGATCGGCGGACTGCTGGGCAAAGGCCAGAAGGAAGAAGCTGAGAAAGTCAAGGCCCAGGTGGCCGAGATGGCTGAAGAGCTGGCTGCGCTGGAAGTGAAGGAAGAAGAGCTGAAGGCGGAGATCCGCAAGCGCATGCTCGTGATTCCCAACATCATCGACGACAGCGTGCCGATCGGCAAGGACGACAGTGAGAACGTGGAAATCCAGCGCTACGGCGAGCCCGTTGTGCCGGAATGGGAAGTTCCCTACCACGTGGATATCATGGAACGGCTGTCCGGTATCGATCTGGATGCCGCGCGCAAGACCAGCGGCAACGGATTCTATTACCTGATGGGTGATATCGCCCGGCTGCACAGCGCGATCCTGAGCTACGCCCGCGACTTCATGATTGACCGGGGCTTCACCTATGTTGTGCCGCCTTTCATGATCCACGGCAACGTGGTGACCGGCGTGATGAGCTTTGCCGAGATGGAAAATATGATGTACAAGATCGAAGGCGAGGATCTGTACCTGATCGGTACCTCTGAGCATTCGATGATCGGTAAGTTCATTGACACCATCCTGGATGAAAGCCAGCTGCCCCAGACCCTGACCAGCTACAGCCCCTGCTTCCGCAAGGAAGTGGGTGCCCACGGCATCGAGGAGCGGGGCGTGTACCGCATTCACCAGTTCGAGAAGCAGGAAATGATTGTTATCTGCAAACCCGAAGAGAGCCCCATGTGGTTTGACCGGCTGTGGCAGAACACGGTGGACTTCTTCCGCACGCTGGACATTCCGGTACGTACGCTGGAATGCTGCAGCGGCGACCTGGCCGACCTGAAGGTGAAGAGCCTGGACGTGGAAGCCTGGTCTCCCCGCCAGAAGAAGTACTTTGAAGTGGGTTCCTGCTCCAACCTGGGCGATGCCCAGGCCCGCCGCCTGCAGATCCGCGTGAAGGGCGCTGACGGCAGCAAGTACCTGGCCCATACCCTGAACAATACCTGCGTGGCTCCGCCCCGTATGCTGATCGCCTTCCTGGAGAACAACCTGCGGGCAGACGGTACCGTGGCGATTCCGGAAGCCCTGCGGATGTATATGGGTGGGCGAAGCTCTATTGGCCCGCAGTGCGGGAAATCCCAAGAGAGCTGAGGTCAAGCGAAAGGGAGCGAGCTCCCCAGTGGGGAGTCGCGACCATTGAGCTTGCGGATAAAGATCATATTGGATGACAAGTCATCCAATATGATCAATGAATAATGAAGAATGAATAATGAAAAATTATAAAATCTTCATTATCCGAAGGAGACAGTTATGTCTGAAGAGAAGAAAAAGGGCCTTTTCGCGAGACTGCGGGAAGGACTGAGCAAAACCCGGGGAAACATGACCGAAAAAGTCGACGACATGGTCAGGGAGAACCGGAAGATCGACGATGACTTCTATGAAGAGCTGGAAGATATCCTGCTCATGGCCGACTGCGGCCTGAAAGCCACCGAGACGATCGTGGATGAGCTGAAGGACCGGGTGAAGGCAGGCAAGGTCAAGGACGCCGCTGAAGCCCGTGAGATGCTCAAGCAGATCATGGTGGAGCAGATGGATATCCCGCGGCCTCCGCTGAAGTGGCCCATGGTGATGCTGCTGGTGGGTGTGAACGGCGTGGGTAAGACCACGACGATCGGCAAGCTGGCGCTGCGTTTCCAGGCCATCGGCCGGAAGGTCATGCTGTGCGCCGGAGATACTTTCCGCGCCGCGGCAGCGGAGCAGCTGAGCGTATGGGCGGAAAGGGCAAGAGTTCCGATCGTCAAGCATGCGGAAGGCGCGGATCCGGCTGCTGTGGTGTTTGACGCCATCCAGTCGGCCAAGGCCCAGGGTGTGGATCTGCTGATTGTGGATACCGCCGGACGGCTGCATAACAAGAAGAACCTGATGGATGAGCTGAACAAGATGCGCCGGGTCATTGACCGGGAGTATCCGGAAGCGGATACCCGCTGCATCCTGGTCCTGGACGCCACCACGGGTCAGAACGGCCTGATGCAGGCGCGTGCCTTCAAGGAAGTCGCTGAGATCGGCGGCATTATCCTGTCGAAGCTGGACGGTACCGCTAAGGGCGGCATCGCGCTGGCGATCCGGCAGGAACTGGAAGTGCCGGTATGGTACATTGGCGTGGGCGAGGGGATTGACGACCTGCAGCCCTTCAACGCCAAGGAATTTGTGGAAGCTTTATTTTAAGGTATGAAGTAGGAGGTAGGAGGTAGGAGGTAAATAAACCTTCACCTTTTACCTGTTTTCAAAATGACAATTACCGGAGGGAAAGACAATGGCTGAACTGACAATGGACAAGCTGGTAGCACTGTGTAAGAACCGCGGATTTATCTTCGCCGGTTCCGAAATCTACGGCGGTCTCGCAAACACCTGGGACTACGGCCCTCTGGGTGTGGAATTCAAGAATAATGTGAAAAAGGCCTGGTGGCAGAAGTTCGTGCAGGAAAGCAAGTACAACACCGGCCTGGACTGCGCGATCTTGATGAACCGTGAAGTCTGGGTGGCCAGCGGCCATGTAGGCGGATTCAACGATCCCCTGATGGACTGCAAAGCCTGTAAGGCCCGCTTCCGTGCCGACAAGCTGATCGAGGACTTCACCAAGGGTGAAGAAACCGGTGACGGCTGGACCAACGCTGAACTGGAGCAGTTCATCGCTGATCACGATATCGTGTGCCCGGTGTGCGGCAAAAAGGACTTCACCGGCATCCGTCAGTTCAACCTGATGTTCAAGACCTTCGCGGGCGTGAACGAGGACAGCGCGAACGAAATCTACCTGCGTCCGGAAACGGCCCAGGGTATTTTCGTCAACTTCCAGAACGCCATGCGTACCACCCGGAAAAAGCTGCCGGCCGGTATCGCCCAGATCGGTAAATCTTTCCGGAATGAAATTACCCCCGGTAACTTCATCTTCCGCGTACGTGAATTCGAGCAGATGGAACTGGAGTTCTTCTGCAAGCCCGGTGAGGACCTGGAGTGGTTCAACTACTGGCGCGGCTTCTGCCGTGACTGGCTGCTGAGCCTGGGCATCAAGGAAGAAAGTCTGCGGCTGCGGGATCATGAGCCCGAGAAGCTGGCCTTCTACTCCAAGGCTACCACGGACTTCGAGTTCCTGTTCCCCTTCGGCTGGGGCGAACTGTGGGGCGTAGCGGACCGTACTGACTACGACCTGACCCGGCATCAGGAACACTCCGGCAAGAGCATGGAGTACCTGGATCCGGTAACCAATGAAAAGTACGTTCCGTACTGCATCGAGCCCTCCCTGGGTGTGGATCGTATGGTTCTGGCCTTCCTGTGCAATGCTTATGAAGAGCAGGAACTGGAGGGCGGAGACGTACGTACAGTGCTGCACCTGCATCCGGCGCTGGCACCTTACAAGGCTGCCGTGCTGCCCCTGCAGAAGAACAAGCTGGGCGGACTGGCCAGCGAGATCCATGCTGAACTGTGCAAGTACTTCCCGGTGGAATACGATGAAACCGGCTCCATCGGCAAGCGCTATCGCCGTCAGGATGAAATCGGCACGCCCTTCAGCATCTGTGTGGACTTCGAGACGGAAGAGACCCAGACGGTCACCATCCGCGATCGTGACACCATGCAGCAGGAGCGCGTTGCGATCAGCGAGATCCGTAAATACATTGAAGAACGGATGAGATTCTGATTACCCTGGAACGAACACACAATCCCGGACCATATGGTTCGGGATTTTATATTGGAAGGCAGAATAATAAATTACAGACCTTACATTTTTTGAATTGATGGAATCTGTAGAAATTAGAAAAGAACGGATAAGAGAATAAACATTATTGTTTGCCAATTTATCGTTGATCGAAGGAAATGTCGGTGAGGATCCTGGTGACGCCCTGTGAAGAAGGTTGGATGTCAGTTTGACGATGGTATCTGTCAGTGTGGAAAAATCGAAGCAATCTGTATGGGCAGTAAGAACAGGGACCATTCCCTATGCATGTTTTCTGTAATGCAAAATCCTTTTTTGCTATACAAAAGGGACTTTGACAGTACTTTTGGAGAAAAAAACAAGAGCGTATAAGATTACATATATAATAGTTAAGCTTACGCTAATGTAATCTTTATATTTTAATGAGAAAGCGTCCAATCCTGAAGAATCTATAATATAACATAAACGAAAAAAAGAGCGCGACACAGCATCAATGCAAATAGATCATATGGATGGCTATACATATTATTACATTAGATGCGATAAATAAAAGAGACAAAGGTATCTAAATATGAAACGATGAAATATATGTACGCACAATAAGATGTGAACGACAAAATTTGTACAAAAAGCGTAAAAAAAAGCAAACGTTTATAGATTGACAATAACTCCAAAAACGGGGAAAATAATGCTTGAGAACCGCGTAGAAGCGGGTTTTTTCTGTACTAATGGAATAGTTGCAAGCAGCGTGAAAGAAGAAACAGGAATCAAGGCGTCGAGTATACCAGCCAGATGGCTCAGAAGAACAGGTCAAACTGTTACGAGCGGACTGCCGGACAGTTTTCCGTTCTGACAAAGGTTTTCTCCTCCTGAATGACTTGGTTACATGTCATTCGGGCGGAGCTATGCTTTTTTTCGACTGCCAAAGGTTTGAGTAATGGAAGATAGTTACAGAAAGGGTGATTGTTAAGATGTCACTGGGCACCGGCCATAAGATAGCGAGATGGAAGAAATTCGCTGCGTTACTGGTGGTTTATGACATGCTGGCAATCATTGCTTCCTATTTTCTTGCGCTTTATGTCCGATTTGATTTTGTCTATGGTGCCATTCCCAAAGGGTATCTGGAGGCTTATGCACAATTTATCCTGGTTTTTGCCCCGGTTTCTGTTATAGTTTTCTGTTTTGTAAATATGTACCGGACCATGTGGTCTTTTGCAGGATTATCCCTGTTGATTCATGTTGTGATTGTTTCTATCATAGATTCAATCATTCATGCAATTCTGATTACTGTTTTTGTCAAACGGATGCCCGCATCATACTATCTTCTGGGAGCTGTGTTTCAAGGCGTCCTTCTTATCTCAGCGCGCTTTATCAACCGTTTCCGTATCTATGTCAGGGCCTTGATTAAGAAGAACAAGCTACCAGGAAAACGGATCATGCTGATCGGCGCGGGTGACGCAGGCCAATCAGTATTGCGGGATATCAGAACCCGAAATGATGGAAATCAGGTTGTTTGTGCGATTGACGACAACCCGAACAAATGGCACCGGGAGTTTGGGAGTGTTCCAGTTGTAGGAAGTCGGGATGATATTCTTAGGGCTGTGCAGGAATACAAGGTGGATACCATCTTCCTGACAATGCCCAGCGCTCCGGCGGAGACAAAAAGGGAAATTCTGAATATCTGCAGTGAAACCGATTGTGAAGTGAAGCAGCTTCCGGGCATTTATCAGCTGATTACCGGAGACGCCTTGGTTTCTCAGCTGAAAGAGGTTTCCGTTGAAGATTTACTGGGACGTCCTCCCATTAAGATCAATGTGGAAGAGATCAGCGAGTATAACCGGGGAAAGACTATTCTGGTTACGGGCGGCGGCGGCTCCATCGGATCCGAACTGTGTCGTCAGATCGCCAATCATTCCCCTAAAAAACTGATCATTTTCGATATCTATGAGAACAATGCCTATGATATTCAAATGGAGTTAAAATATACTCATCCGGAATTGGATCTGGAGGTTCTGATTGGTTCTGTCCGGGACAGCCGAAGAATCTTTGGGGTTTTTGAAACCTATCATCCGCAGATTGTTTATCATGCCGCAGCACATAAGCATGTTCCGCTGATGGAGGACAGCCCCTGTGAAGCGATTAAGAATAATGCCATTGGCACCTATAAAACTGCCTATGCTGCTATGGCCAACGGGGCGGAGCGTTTTGTCCTGATCTCCACAGACAAGGCTGTTAATCCGACCAACGTTATGGGTGCGAGCAAGCGGTTGTGTGAAATGATTATCCAGTCCTTTGACCGAAAGATCAAGGCAGGGAAAGCCTATGAAATCCCGCAGCTGTTTACTCATGAACACAGGAAAACAACTGCGAAGGAACTGAAGAATGTGCAGACGGAGTTTACGGCGGTCCGGTTTGGCAATGTGCTGGGTTCCAACGGCAGTGTGATCCCGCTGTTCCGCCGGCAGATTGAGCAGGGCGGACCTGTTACAGTGACCCATCCGGATATTATTCGCTATTTCATGACGATTCCTGAAGCGGTTTCTCTGGTTCTGCTGGCCGGTGCCAACGCAAAAGGCGGAGAAATTTTTGTGCTGGACATGGGAAGCCCTGTCAAAATTGTTTCCTTGGCGAGAAATTTAATTAAACAATCCGGTTTGCGCCCTGACATAGATATCAAAATAGAGTATACTGGTTTACGTCCTGGTGAGAAACTGTATGAAGAAAAACTGATGGCTGAGGAAGGCATCCAGAGAACGGAAAACGATCTGATTCATATCGGCAATCCGATCCCTCTGGATGAAGATAAGCTTTTCCGGGATCTTGCCACCATTATGGAAGCAGCTTATTCCAATAATGACTCAAAAATCCGGGATCTGATCCTGGAGTCCGTCCCAACCTATCACCCTGAAAACGCTGGATAACCGGAGGAGACAGCTGATGGAAAAAACAAAAAAGAAAAAAGTCCTGAGCATCCTGCGAAAAGATCTATGGATCATTTTACTGGATATTATTGCAGTCAATGCCGCCTATATCCTGGCACTTCTGATCCGCTTCTACGTCAATTTCAAGTTCAGGCCTACCGTGCTTTATTATCTGCAGGATTTTCTGCACTTCGCTCCTTTTTATACAGTGCTGGCAATTCTGATTTTTGCCATTTTCCGTCTTTACGGTGGACTGTGGCGATATGCCGGCCTGAATGACATGAACCGGATTATAGGCGCAAACGCCGTGACCAATGTGATACAGGTTATCGGTACGGCACTGTTTATCCGCAGAATGCCAATCTCTTATTATGTGATTGGTGCGGTGCTTCAGTTCGGTTTCATTGTGGCAATCCGTTTCGGTTATCGGATTCTGATGGTGGAAAAGAAGAAGATAGCATCCCGTAAAACACCGGCCATTCCAGCACTGATTATCGGGGCAGGAGAAACCGGCCGGAAGATTATCCGCAACCTGGATGAAGCCAGTGTATTCCGTGCGGTTGCTATTCTGGATGAAGAAGGCGCCGGAAAGACTTTTGACGGTGTGCCTGTTCTTGATGGAACCCTGGAAGAAGCTGTACAGAAGTATAAAGTGCGGGTTGTCTTCATTGCGGACCCCAGAATGACACCTCAGGAACGGAAAGAGATAAAAGCCTTCTGTGAAAAGAATAATCTGGAGATGCAGGATTACACCGGCTTTATGGTGAATCTGGGCGGCCGAGTACCGCTGACTGCCCTGCTGGAATCTGTAAAAGGGCCGGTGACGATTCGTCTGGATCAGGAAGAGAAAACTTATGAAACCGGCGAGGAGGCGCTTCATGCCCTGACTGAACGGTATGAGGTTGTTTCTGTGGAAGGGATGACTGTTGAAATCCGCAAACCAATAAACATTGCTTATGCCGGATATGACGCATGGGTTGAACAATACAAGGAAGAAACCGGCGAAGATCTCAGTTTCTTCTGATTTTATCCCGAAACCTGCACGCTGAACTGAAACGAAAGAGAACGGAGCAGAACAGCCATGATTGATATCAAAACGGATTCCCGCTTCCAAGGCCTGGAGCCTTTCCCGATCCGGGTCTGGCTATCCAGTCCGACTATGCACGGAGACGAACAGCGCTGGGTGGATGAGGCGATCCAGACGAACTGGGTTTCCACAGTAGGCCAGAATATCAATGAAGTCGAAAAAGAAATCGCGGCTTATGTCGGATGCCAATATGCTGTGGGTCTTTCAGCTGGTACTGCAGCTCTTCATCTTGCCACGAAGCTGGCTGCGGAAAACCTCTATGGAAAAGCTTTACCGAATGAAGGAACGCTTCAGTATAAAAAGGTCTTCTGCTCCGATATGACCTTTGATGCTTCTGTGAATCCTGTGGCCTATGAAGACGGAGAAGCCGTTTTTATTGATACAGAAACCGATACCTGGAATATGGATCCGGAAGCGCTGGAAAAAGCGTTTGAGATTTATCCAGAAACCAAGCTTATTGTTCTGGCGCATCTTTACGGAACGCCGGCAAAGATGGAACAAATCAAAGCCATTGCCGATAGACACGGCGCGCTTATTGTGGAAGATGCCGCTGAAAGCCTTGGCGCCAAATATAAGCTTCATGACAAATGGGTTGAAACAGGTTCTTTGGGCAACTATAACTGTATTTCGTTCAATGGCAATAAGATCATTACAGGCTCTGCCGGTGGGATGTTCCTGACTGACTCAAAGGAAGATGCGGACAAGATCCGGAAATGGTCTACGCAGAGCCGGGAAGATGCTCCCTGGTATCAGCATGAAGAGCTCGGATATAATTACCGTATGTCCAATATCGTGGCTGGCGTTGTCCGTGGTCAGCTTCCCTATCTCGATGAACATATTGCTCAGAAAAGAGCCATCTATAAGAGGTATAAGGAAGGTTTAAAAGATCTTCCCGTGACCATGAATCCCTATGACGAAGAGAATAGCGAGCCCAATTTCTGGCTCTCATGCATGCTGATTAATGAAGATGCCATGGCACCGCATGTACGGGAAGATAAGAATGTTATCTATCAAACATCCCCTGGCAAATCTAGTCCCACTGAAATCCTGGAAGCCTTGGCAGCATTCCATGCTGAGGGGCGGCCTCTCTGGAAACCAATGCATATGCAGCCAATTTATAGTTCACATGATTTCATCACAAGAGATGGCAGTATAAAGGATAAAGCAAATACCTGCAAGCAAAATAACAGATTTGATATTGGAGCAGATTTGTTCCAACGTGGACTATGCCTTCCCAGTGACAATAAGATGACAAAAGAGCAGCAGGATATCATCATAGAGATTATTCACAGGTGCTTCCAATGATGGATCGGGAGACGCTAGCTACAATTACTTCCTTGAGAATTCTGATTCCTCTGATCCTGATTCTTTGTGCCGTGGCTATTTTTCTGAAAAAGGTTCAAACGGATCAATCAGCAAATATGGAAAGAAAGCTTCCTGTCAAGCTTTTTACAGCGGTGCTGTTGGGGATATATCTTTTGATTTATATACACCTGACGTTTACTTTCCGTCATCCTACCAAGAAACCCCACATCAATCTGATGCCATTGTGGAGCTATAAAGAAGCTTTTCAGTTAAGTCCATTCAAAATCGCCCGATTGGGGCTGGCAAGGCAGATTTTGATGAATATCCTTCTGACGGTTCCTGTGGGTTTACTGGTGCCTATAGTTTTAGACAGAACAAAACATGCTTACATTAAAACGGCAATTATCGTTTTGTTATTGTCTGTGTTGACGGAAGGCCTTCAATATTTTACTCATTTGGGATTGTGTGAGACAGATGATTTGCTAAACAATCTAATTGGTTGTTTAATAGGCATTGGTATTTTGACAGTTGGCAATCAGATAATAAACCGAAAACAAAAAAATAACAGTAGTGATAATTCGAAAAATATCAAATGAGTCCATGAGATGCATAGCAAAAGATTGTTTGTAAGCAGTTGAAAAACCAGAGTATCTTTGCCGAGGTGTTATATTGAATGGATATTAATAAAGAAGTAATCAAAAATAATAGATTAGTTAGACATGGATATTATTTATTTCGGGGATTGACACAAAGAGAAAGATTGAAAGCAAAAGCAGCAAAAACCTTATGCAGATTTGGAGTTCATTTTTCAACTGAGGATGAGAAAAGTCAACAGATCTCAGATATGATCCGTATGAATACAATGTATGGATATAGTTTTGAGGAGTACCTATATTACCATTTTTCGGAGAAAAACAGGCAAGAGAGAAAAGAATTTGTAGCTGATTGGGAACACCTTGGCTATACTTGTGCTATGAATAAGTTTAGCAATGCTTGTATATTTGATAACAAATGGAACACGGTTCAGAAATATAAAAAATATTATAGAAGAGCGGTTGCTATTTGTGGAAGATCCAATGAGCTGGATGATGAAGATTGTTTTGTTAGATTTGTTTCGGAACATCCTGATTTTATTGTTAAACCAATCAATGAATCTTGTGGTCATGGGGTAAAAATATATCACATTAACGACTTTGAAAGCGTTGAAGCACTTTATGATGAGATTATTCATAAAATAGGTAGTATATTTATAGTTGAAGAGTTGATACAACAGACAAAAGATATGAAAAAGTATCATCCTGCATCAGTTAATACTGTGAGAGTTCCGACGATAACCATTGGCGAACATGTTAAAGTTATTCATCCGTTTTTTCGAATAGGTCAACATGGTAATTGCGTTGATAATGGAGGTGCAGGCGGGATTATTTGTGCACTTGATGTAGACCAAGGTACAATACTCGCTGCTGCAGATGAATATGGAAACCAGTATACAACACATCCAGATACCGGGACTATGATTATTGGTCAAACGATTCCACGTTGGCAGGAAGCGAAAGACCTTGTGGCTGAATTGGCAAAAATAGTACCGGATAATCATTATACGGGGTGGGATCTGGCTCTTACGGATATGGGTTGGGTTTTAGTAGAAGCGAATAGGCGCGGACAATTTATCTGGCAAATACCAACACAGGTGGGTTTTAGAAAAGAGATCAACAGGATACTGAAACAGTTGAATGTCAGGTATTGATATACTAAATTGGATTTTTGAATAACTGGAGGATAGTATGGATTTACATGGTAAAAAACTGATTTTTCTAGGGGGCTCCGGGTTGGATGCATGCGCAGTCAAGAGAGCGCAGGCGCTAGGCGTTACGACCATTGTAGCAAACAAGTATGATGCCGTTAAATCTCCTGCAAAAAAGATTGCAGATGAAGCATGGGATGTGGACTTTTCAGATACCGATAAAATGGTTGAACTAATCAAAAACAACCAGGTGAATGGCATATTTGTCGGGTGGACAGATTCTCATCTACAGCATTATGTAAAAATCTGTGAACAAGCTGGTTTACCGTGTTGTGGAACAGCCGAGCAATTTGATATCCTTTCAAATGACAAGCGGAGATTTAAACAGGCGTGTTTGGAATATGGTGTACCTACACCCTATCAGTTTCAGCTGGATATAAATTTGGCCCGGGAAGATCTAGACAGGATTACATATCCTGTCCTTGTAAAGCCGGCAGATGAAAGTGGAAGCCGCGGGATTAAACGCTGCGATAATGAAGAGGAATTAACTTCTTATTACAAAGAGTTATATGAGCATTCAGAAAGCAAGAAGATATTTGTCGAGCAGTACATCCACAGTGATAAGGAAATATATATACACTATACTGTACAGAATGGATATTGCAGTCTTTCTTCTGCTTTTATGAAGCAAAAACCGATTAATGAGGGAAAGGTAGCATCTTCTGCGATACTTCATGTTTTTCCTTCGTCCTATATTGATCTTTACAGAGAAACCGCTGAATCAGCAGTGGTTCATATGTTTGAGAGTCTTGGCCTGAAGAACTGCATTGTGATGATGCAGGGATTTATCAAGGACAATCAATTCTACTTCTATGAATCCGGGTTACGGATGGGTGGAGAACAATTTTATGTATTTGCGGATCCGCTTAACGGTATAAATGCCTTGGATATGATGATCGAATTCAGTGTGACCGGAAAAATGACCTGTGGAAATGCAAGAGAACAGGACAATCCCAAGTTTTCCAAATCATGCTGTAATTACTATATCACGCTTAAACCCGGAACGATCACATCTATTACAGGATTGGATATGGTTGAAAAGATGCGCCAGGTTCTGCAGAATGCTACTTTTAAGAAGTTGGGGGATGTAATTAGCGCAACTAATTCATTGGATCGTGTGATTTACAGGCTTCATGTGATGGATGATACACCGGAAAATCTTGCAAAGACGCTTGAAACTATCAGTCATACACTCTGCATTAATGATCAGAACGGTAATGAGATGCAGGTTGAGAGGCTGACATATGACAGAGCCTTGGAAATGATCCTCAATTCATGAACTGGAGATAGACGAATTTGAGAGAAATCGGCAGTGAGTTCTGGAGTGCACCTACGACAGACAAAAAGAGTCGTTTTCTTCCGGAACATACTCAATGGTATCTTTCTGGCAGATCTGCATTACAGGCCATTATTCAGGAACTGAAACATTATCATACTGTTGCAATGCCTTCCTGGTGCTGTGACAGTATGATCAAACCCTTTGTAGACGCGGGAATGAAGATTGTCTTCTATCCTGTATACTGGGATGATGGCTTAAAACAGGACATTCGGTTGGATTGCGATATTCTGTTTCTGATGGATTATTTTGGATATGGAGGATCTCAGCCTGATCTCACAAGGTATCATGGTGTTATCATCCGAGATGTTACTCACACAGCACTTTCATCCATAAGGACAGATGCTGACTATTATTTCGGATCGCTCCGGAAATGGTGCGGAGTTTGGACTGGAGGTTTTGCCTGGGCTGAAAATGGATGTGCTCTTTCAGCAGGGAAGACAGCTGACAAGGAATATATTATTCTCCGTGAAAAAGCCATGAGGCTTAAAGAAGCATATATAAGTGCTGCAAGCTGTATTGACGGGCATTTTACTGCGGATAAAAACTTTCTTGATATATTTCACAAAGCAGAAGAACATCTTGATGATATTGGCATAGCATCTGCTGCAGAAAGAGATGTGAAAGTTGCTGAAAAACTGGACATAAAGTATATTCAACAATGTCGAAGAAACAATGCAGCACTTCTGATGGAGGCCTTTCCTCAATTGCTTGTTTTTCGAAAAACAGAACAAGCAGATTGTCCGCTATTTGTCCCAATTTTGGTTCCGAATGGAAGCCGGGATAAATTACGCAAATATCTTATCCAAAAAGAGATATATTGTCCGATTCATTGGCCGATCAGTATCTATCACAGGCTGAATGCACAGACTGAGAAAATATACGCGGAAGAGTTGAGTCTTATATGCGATCAAAGATATTCAGAGGATGATATGATTCGAATGATTGACGCAATTAAAGTGTTCTGGAAGGGGGTATAACTATGCTGACAGTTTATACCCTCGAACAGGCAGACCAGTGGGATGCTCTGGTTCGATCTTTCAGGGAATATGATACCTACTGGCTCAGCGGGTATAGCAAAGCATTTCAAATCCATGGAGACGGTGAACCACTTCTTTTTCATTATGAAGGGGGGAAAACCCGTGGAATAAATGTGGTAATGAAAAGAGATATCGCGAAAGACGATAGATTCAGGGATAAAATACCTGAGGGGCAATACTATGATTTTGCCACTCCTTATGGATATGGTGGTTGGATTATTGAAGGGAATAATACAGAAGAATTATTCATTGCTTATTCTAAATGGTTGGAACGAAACGGAATCATCAGCGAGTTTGTTCGTTTCCATCCGATGATTGAAAATCACCTTCAATGTGTCTGTTTCTATGATGTGATACAACTCAGCGAAGTGGTTCATATGGATCTTTCCTCGCCTGAAACGATATGGGAAAACATCATCAGTAAAAACCGTAATATGATCCGGAAGGCAATAAAGAACAATATTCACATATATAATGGTCGTTTTCCTGATATTTATGAGCGCTTCCGGTTAATATATGATGCTACAATGGATAGAGACAACGCTGAAGCGTATTATTATTTCAAGCCTGCATTTTATAAATCTGTCCTTGAAGATCTACCCCAGAATGCACAGGTTTTTTGGGCAGAGAAGGATGAAAAGACAATTGCAGCCTCCATCATGCTTGCGTCCAATGGTAGAATGAACTATCATCTTTCGGGTTCACTTCGGGAGTACAGTTCTTTGGCCCCCGGTAATCTGATTCTTTATACAGCTGCCCTCTGGGGATGTGCTCATGGATATAAAACTTTTCATCTGGGCGGCGGAGTAGGTTCTGGTGAGGACAGCCTTTTCAAATTCAAGAGGGCTTTTTATAAAGGCAATTTGAATCATTTTCATATTGGCAAAAAAATAATAGATAAGGACAAATATGATACATTGGTTAATATGAGAGAACCTAAAGAAAGCAATTTCTTTCCGAAGTACAGAGCATAGGAGACTGGAAAATGAATATACTGGTTATCGCACCGCATCGTGATGATGAGATGCTGGGAGTCGGGGGAACAATTATAAAAAGAAAAGCTGCAGGCGATACAGTTTCAGTTTGTGTTGTTACAGCAAAGGAAGGCGGCGAATGGGGGCCTCTGACAATAAGGGTTCATAAGGAAATGGAAGAAGTGTTTCGCTTTTGCGGAGTGGATCATTATTATGGACTGCCATTTGCGCCGGTAATTCTTGAAGGATATCCCAGGAAAGAAATCAATAAAGCAATCTATGATGTAATTCAAGATGTGCAGCCGGAAGAAGTATATATTCCGCACTGGGGAGATATGCAGAAGGATCATCAGATTGTAACAGAAGCAGCTATGGTTTCCTTGCGTTCGAAACATGGTTTTCCAGTGCAGCGTATTTATGCTTATGAAACTTTATCGGAAACAGGAATCCATTACCCGAGCACAGAGAAAGCCTTTATACCTAATGTATATGTGGATATAACAGATGTACTGGAAAAAAAGAAAAGTGCATTGAGATTATATCACTCTCAAATAGGGGAGTATCCAGATCTCAGATCTGTGGAAGCAATAGAAGCTTTAGCAAAGTTTCGCGGGGCTACAGTAAATGTTAAGGCTGCAGAGGCATTCGTGCTAATCAGAGAAGTAAAGTGAGGCATTTGTATGTTTTACAGATTTGTAAAACGAGGGTTTGATATATTCAATTCATCATTAGCCTTGATCATTCTGGCTCCCATATTTCTCTTTGTCAGCCTGGGTATAAAGATCTCCAGCAAAGGCCCTGTTTTTTATGTAAGTGAGAGAATCGGTAAAGGCAATACTCCATTTAAGATGTATAAGTTTCGATCAATGCATATCAGACAGGAAGGATCGATAGAAAGCAAATACCTTGTTAATGAACAGAGGATTTTCCGATTCGGGAAGTTTATTCGCAAAAGCAAACTTGATGAATTACCGCAGTTAATCAACATATTGGTTGGAGACATGTCAATTATCGGTCCCAGACCATACCCAAAGAAGTTTACTGAAAAGTATTTTATTGATGATTATTCGATAATTACCATGGTAAGACCTGGCTTGTCGTGTCTGGACAGTTTATATGATTATGCACATGGGGAATTGTTTGTTACTGATGAGAAAAAATATGCGCGAGATATATTGCCGGTAAGGACAGAACTGGCACGGATTTATATTGAGAGAAGAAGTATTAGCTTGGATATATACTGTATTATACGGACAATTCAGTTGATTTATGAAATAGCTGTTTTGAAAAGAAACTCCTTTAAGTATACAGCATATGAAAAAGAAGTACTTGATCATCATTTGAACAAAAAGTAAAGGCGGTAAAGGGCAATGGATTTTGCCAAATTGAGAATTTTGGTTCTTGACGGTGGCGGCAAACAGACTTTAGCTATGATTAATGGACTAAAAGAGCTACATTGTCACGTAACTGTGTTATGCAGTTCAAAATATGATGTTTGCTATGTATCGAATAAACCAGATAATAAACTGTTAAAGGTTGGATTAAGTGTTTTACATGATAGTTATGTAGATTATCTTCTTTCATTGGTATCAACGCAACAATATGATGTATTGATGCCAATAGGAGAAATGAGCACAAATGTTATCACACAAAACGAGGAGAAGTTCAAGAAATACGTAAAGATTGCCAGTGCACCCAGGAATACCTATATCAAAGCATTTAATAAGCAAATCACCTTTGATACTGCTATAGAGAGTGGGATTCCCTGCCCCTATACTAGACACAGTAAGCAGGATATTAATGAGTATTTGGATAAATGCAAGTTCCCTATTATTATAAAGCCCCGTCAGGGCTTGGGTTCAATCGGTTTTCATAAATTCGAGAAAAAAGAGGACTTTTGGCCTTATATGAAAGAAAAAGCCCTCGATCCAGATGATTATGTTGTTCAGGAGTTTGTTCATTTTGAGAACCGTATTGGAACCAATCTTTTTGTAGATCCAAAGGGGAGGATTTGTACTTCTTATGCGGTAGATGTGCTTCGTTGGTTTCCTATAGATGCGGGTGCAGGTGTGTTAATTGTTACAATAGATGCTCATGAAGTGCTTCAGTATGCAGGGACGCTTCTACAGAAATTGGGATGGAAGGGCTTTGCAAATGTTGCATTTATGGTAGACAAAGAAACTGGTGAACCTCGGTTGTTGGAAATTAATGGGCGTATTCCTGCCAGCGTAAAAATGGCCTTTATGTGTGGATGCAATGTATCCAGACAATTCCTCGAAATGGCTTATGATGAAGATGTCATTCAATATCCGGAAAATGATATGTTTGGCATGTATATTCGCCATCTGGATACAGATATCGCTTGGTTTATCAAGTCTCCCAATCGTTTCAAGGCAAAACCATCTTGGTTTAGCTGGAAAAATACGAAAGAAATCCTGTACAGTAAAGATGACAAGAAACCATTCTTTGCTCATTTCTTTCAGAAGACGCTGGGCTATAAAACTACTATGAAAAAGAAGCAGCATTGATATTTCTTCTAGAGCATAAGCTATGGGTGAAATGATCTAATGAAAAAGGATCTGATTTAGATTACAAAGCATCATAAAGCATGAATCACCAGAATATTCGTTGTTTAGCTGTTAATATCTGCTATAAAATATATACATAATAATGATATGGGTTGGTGAATAATGAACAATATTCGAGAAGCATGTTTTGCATGTACGACACCTTATCAGGTTATGGGTGCCATTAGCATAGTTACAGAAGGACAAATTGACGCAGATATATATATTTTTGGTATGTTTGAGGGATACAGAGAGATTGCAGACAGACTAAGAGAAGAAGAAATCTTTACAAACATCTATGCGGTGGATGCCAGTTTATTCAAAGCACCCGGTCGAAAAGGCGCATTGCTGCAGATGGTCAAATGCAAAGAGACGGTTTCAACTTTTCTTCCTGCAGAGGTCGGTTATAAAACGATCTATTCATCCAGCCGGGCACACATTAAAAACCTGTTGCTCCATGAATTGATAAAACGAAATAAAGATCTGAAGATTGTTGTTTATGATGATGGTTTGGGAATGTACGCAAAAGATTCCCATGTTTTGAATACAACCAGAGCCAGGAGAAGCGCTGAGAGGTTATTTGGCTGGGATCTGTATATACCGGCCAGAATCAGCTTCATGGTTAATATACCGACTTTATTTGAAAAACCAAATGAATTACAGCAATGCGATGTTCAGCAAATGCCGTGCCTTCAGTGGAATGATGAAAACCGCAAGCTTTTGATGCGTGTTTTTGGAGCTGCGGAAGAGGATTTGATTCAAGAAAAAGTGGTGGTTTTTGATTCATTACGAGGGTTTGATCATGTGCGTGACGAAAAAATGATACAGCTTGACAAATGCTTTTCAATGGCTAATCATTACTTTGGATCAGAGCATACGATTATGAAACCCCATCCCAGAAGCAAAAAAACAACGACTGCAAGTATTAACGTGTATCAGAAGACCGGAGTTCCAATGGAAGTCTTATATGCCGGGATGGATCATCTTGATGAAAGAATTCTGATTACCTATGCATCCTCAGCTGTGTACACTCCGAAGATGTATTTCAATGCAGAACCTTGGGTGATCAATCTTTTCAGAATTGTGGACAATCAAGATGGCCAGGAATCTGAATGGGAGATCACTTATCAGAAGTTTAAAAAGATCTATAACAGACCAGAAAAAGTTATTGCACCAAGAACGATAGAGGAGTACGAAGCGTGTCTCAAAGAGTTGATGAATTAACAGGAGATGGAAAGAGAAAGCTGGTTTTACGAATCAGTATAGAGCCATTAATAAGATTACTACCAGGCTTGTTTTATATTGCAAATCTGATTCGAATGATGTCCTTTTCCACGATGCCATATATGGTATTTTTGTATGTTGTGGGGGGCATGGGGCTTCTGACTCTCTTTTTTGTAAAACAGTACAATCGAAAAACATGTCTGTTGTTTCTTTTTCTATATCTGCTCAGCATAACATTAAATTATTTTTTTGTGGGCAATGTTTCGATCAGCAATATTGGTGTTAATGCTTTATTCTTTGGAATTGCATACATGATGCTGATTCATCAATGGAGTATTAAAGAAGGCGCATTTGTTTTCTATTGTACTGCTGTTATTCTGTTGATAAGAATGAACAGAGGCTCTTTTTTGCGGATGCTGGTAAGCAGTTCAAATTATATATCAATATTGTTGCTACTATCTGTATCGTTTTATTATATAGCTCTGGAATATGAAAAGAGGAAGATGAAAGCAATAGATCTTCTTCCTGCTTTAGTGTGTTTTCTGACATGTGTTTGGGCAAGAGGAAGAGGCGGCATATTGTCAGCAACCGTTCTTTTCCTTTTGGTTCTGTTAGTATTTATGAGGACTATAACACATAAAAACACGAAGAAAATTCTTATCCTGCTCTTTATAGTTGTTCTGATAGGCGCTATATATTCGATGGTTGATTATAGTCTGTTGGATACATTTATGGGACTGGGCAAATGGAGTACCCGAGGGGCGGACATATCTGACCGGATATTAATCTGGGGAAGTTATCTGTCTGCTGTGGGAGAATCTTTTGTAAACATACTATTTGGAGCTCCGTTTGAAGAAGCATATTATGTGTACAGAAAGGGAGGAAATTGTCATAACAGTTTCCTGCAACTTCATGCATATGGCGGTTTGCTGATATTTATTATATTCATATTCATGATGGTGAGATCATTCCGTTATTTCCTCAGGAATAAACAGTATATTATGGCATCCATGATGTTTGTTATCTTTTTGAGAGGATTATCGGATAAGTTCATATTCGGACAATATGGAATGCCGGTTATGCTGTATTTTGTTTTGCAGCCTTTTCTCCTCAAAGAGAAGTATTCTGAAGTAACAAATAGTGTTGAAAAGGCCTTCATGTGAGTTTTCAATGCCTATCAGTTTTCAATCGACGCAGACCAAATAAAAGGAGGAGCTTATGACTATGTACAAAAAACCTTTCGTGATCGCAGAAGCTGGCTGCAACCATATGGGACAAATGCAGATTGCAAAAGAATTGATTGAGACTGCTGCATATTTCTGTAAATCGGATGCAATCAAATTCCAAAAGAGATGCCCCAAAGAATTACTGACGCCTGAACAATATAACGCACCTCATCCCAATCCTGCTAATTCTTATGGTGATACTTATGGCGCTCATCGTGAATTCCTGGAGTTTGATGTGGATCAACATGCACAACTGAAGAAATGGTGCGAAGAAGCTGGTATCATCTATTCCACATCAGTTTGGGATTTAACCAGTGCTAAGGAAATCACATCCCTGCATCCTCAGTTTATAAAGATCCCGTCTGCTTGCAATACTCATTTTGAAATGTTGCAGTGGCTTTGTGATAATTATGAAGGGGAAATTCAGCTTTCCTTTGGTATGACAACAAAAGAAGAAGAAGAACAGATTGTGCAACTGTTTGAAAAGAATAACAGGGCTAAAGATTTGATTTTGTACAACTGTACATCAGGATATCCGGTTCCCTTCAAAGACATATGTCTTTTGGAGATAACACGTATGAGAGAACAATATGAACATCGGGTCAAAGCAATCGGCTTCTCAGGACATCATCTCGGTATTGCTGTTGATGTAGCTGCTTATACGCTAGGAGCAGAATATATAGAGAGACATTACACACTTGACAGAACGTGGAAAGGAACAGATCATGCTGCTTCTCTTGAACCTGATGGCGTCAGGAAACTGGTAAGGAATCTGAATGCGGTTCACGATGCACTGACGTATAAAACAGAAGAAATCCTTCCTATTGAACAGGTGCAGAGAGATAAACTGAAATATAGAAAACATTGAGATGCTGTGTGAATTTTGCTTTGACGTAATTATTCATCTTTTTTTGTAGCGAGTCTTTTATCAAGAGGAAATCAAGCGACATATGAAAATGGACAATGGAAAGAAAAGGGATATCACGGCGGATTTAATGAAAGCTATAGGTATCATTCTGGTTATTATCGGCCATTCTACATCAAATGGAAGATACTTGATTTATACTTTTCATATGCCCATGTTTTTCTTGGTGAGCGGATATTATTTTCAACATAATACGGCACTTGGTACTATTATAAAAAAGGGAATGAAGAGGCTCATAGTTCCATATGTTGTTACATGTCTGTGCGTTTGCTTGTTTCATATTATAAAGAGTGCTGTACAAAATGAATCTGTTTTATCCACTTTGTTACTATGGACAAAAGCGGCATTGATAGGTCTTCCCAGTGACAGTATCAGAGTATCAAATGTTGCGGGAGTACAACATATTGGAGCAATATGGTTTTTTGAAGCACTTTTTTGGGCGAGAATAGAATTATGGGCAATCTTAAAGTGTAAAAAGACATTCAATCAATTCATTTTGCTTATAAGTATAGTTGTATTATTTACGCTGGTTTCGAAACACTTGATTTGGATTCCGGCAAATGTAGGACCAGGAACAGCAGGATGTATATTTCTTTGGATAGGATATATAATAAGAAAAGAATCTCTTCTTCAAAAAAACGAGAAGAAATACTGGATTTATCTTTCTCTTTTCTTGATTGCCGTATTCAGTGTTACTGACAGGTTGTTAGGAAAACGATTGGCATTGGCAACTATGAGTTTTCCATTATACGGTTTAGATATCATAGGAGCTGTAGCGGGCTGCTATTTAGTTTACAAAATTTCACAATATGTGAAATATCGATACCCCAGATGTACAAAAACATTGAGTACAATAGGGGGTGGATCGGCAGAAGTATTATGTGTCCATCTATGGGATTTGGATTGCCTTGAAAATATTATTCCTGGTGGTATACTGCGTTTGGGTTTTAGGCTGGTTTTTGACATATGCGGAGGCGTATTCATAAGTAAAGTGTGTAGAAAGCATAAAAAGCCACCCACAAGTAAGTGATGGATCGTTGTATGGTGACAATGTTTATACCGATAACGTACATCCTTCATCATAGAGTATTAATAAGAGGTGAATAGTTTTGAATGTTGCTTTCATTCCAGTCAGAGGCGGGAGCAAATCTATTCCGCTGAAAAATATCAAACCGATCTGCGGTAAGCCGTTGGTTTACTGGACAGTGAAGGCAGCATGCTGTTGCAAGTATATTGATAAAGTGTATATTGCCACAGACAGCAATGAGATCAGAGAAGTTGTGATAGGATTCAAATCGGGATTAGAATCTGATATGTTTACTAAGGTAGAGGTGATTGGCCGGTCTGCGGAATCTGCATCTGATACTGCTTCTACTGAGTTTGCAATGCTTGAATTTGCGGAACAATATGACTTTGACAACATAGCGCTTATACAAGCGACTTCTCCGCTGCTTCAAGCAAATGATCTTGATCGTGGATTTGAAGCATTCCAAACAGACGGTACAGACAGTGTTCTTTCAGTAGTTCGTCAGAAACGATTTCATTGGGCTAATGATGATTCCGGATACGCTCATCCTACAAACTATGATGTTTTCCATCGCCCCCGTCGTCAGGAGTTTGAAGGATATTTGGTTGAAAACGGGGCATTCTATATTTGTTCCAAGGCAGAGCTTATCAAGACAAAAAACAGGGTTTCCGGCAACATCAAAGCAGTTGAGATGGACGAAGATACATTCTTTGAGATTGATGAGCCGAGTGACTGGATTATAATTGAAGCTCTTATGAAAAAGAAGGACATGGGGGAATCAAAAAAGATTCCGGAGATCAGGATGTTTCTTACAGACTGTGACGGGTGCCTGACTGACGGAGGTATGTATTACTCTGAAAAAGGCGATGAACTGAAGAAGTTTAACACCAGAGACGGGATGGCTTTTGCGCTTCTGCGCCAAAGAGGTATTATAACCGGTATTATAACCAGTGAAAATGTGGATTTGAACAGACGTAGGGCTGAAAAGCTGAAGCTGGATATCCTGGAAGCGGGATGCAAAGACAAACTGAACACAATAAAGCGTATTTGCAAAGAACGAAAAATTGACCTCAAAAATGTCTGTTATATTGGTGATGATATCAATGATATTGAAGCTATCAAAGCAGTAGGCTTTGGATGCTGCCCGGCGGATGCCGTTTTTGAAGCGAAAAAGAATGCCAAATACATTTCTCGAGAGAATGGTGGAAAAGGTGTGATAAGAGATATTGTCTCTCTGTTAGGGTTTTTTAATATATCTGAATAGAAATGTGACCACTTGTGATTGAAGGTGATAAGAAATGACAAACATGGACAAGCTAAAACGCTTGCAAAGTATTGAATTGGAAATAATGGATGAAATACATAGACTCTGTATAAAGCATAATATTCCTTATTTTCTGGATAGCGGTTCTGCAATTGGTGCCGTGAGACATTCGGGGTTTATTCCATGGGATGATGATATGGATGTAGGTATGCTTAGATCAGATTACAACCGATTTTTAGCTATAGCAAAACATGAATTAAAAGAGGGATTTACTATACAAACACACGAGACAGACCCTAACGTGTACAAATTTTATACAAAAATACGAAAAGATAACACATATTATCCGAGTACTATATCTGGAAGGTATCAGAACCAAGGCATAGCGGTGGATATATTTCCTTTTGATAATGCACTTGATGATCCGGTTAAGGCGCAAAAAGAACTTGAAAAGATACGTTTTTTATATAAAATAGTTCGAGCTAGGGCAAACGGAAAAAGAGGCCAGACTTTTGTTCATCGATTATTGTATCTATTTGTTAGTCTGCTAAATTATGAAAAATTACGAGAGAAATATGTGTGTTTATGTACAAGACATAATCATCAGAATACAGCAAGAATTATATGTTATCTTTATAAAATGTCACAAAAACAGAATCTGTTTTTTAATATTTCGGAAATGTATCCTGTTAAGCCAATTACTTTTGAAAACCGAGAATATATGATCATGAAAAATCCGGATTATTATTTGAAGATTATGTATGGAAACTATATGGTACTTCCACCAGAAGAAAAAAGGAGAACTCCCGACCTTAGCAATGTGATTTTTGATGTTACTGAGAAATGAAAGGAGAAAAGATATGAAGGCTCTAATATTGGCTGCTGGCTTTGGGAAAAGATTACAGCCAATAACAAATTCTATTCCTAAATCTATGGTTGAGGTAAATGGTACTCCCCTTCTTGTAAATGCATTGAACAATCTTACGCAATTAGGAATAATGGACATTGGAATTGTTGTGGGTCATATGGCTGAATACATAAAAAACCATATTGGAACAGAATACAATGGCGCAAAAATTAGTTATTATGAAAATCCCCGATATTTACAGACAAATAACATAGTGTCACTTTATCAAGCACTTGACTTTTGTAATGATGACATGTTGATGTTAGAATGCGATATTTTTTATCATAAAGAAATGATAGAAAAATTGCTTTTGGGTGAGGGTGAATGTAGTATCCTTGTTAGTCCCTATAATCCAGAAACAATGGATGGAACAGTTATAGGTGTAGAAGAGAAGAAAGCAGTAGAATTAATTCTAGGGAAGTGGCAGAATGAAGGATTTGACTACACAAACAAACGAAAAACAGTCAACATGTATCGATTTACAAAAGAATTTACTGCTAAATATATGCCATTGGTTGAATGGTATGTGAAACATATGGGTGAACAGAGTTATTATGAAAAAGTGCTTGGTAGCTTAATGTATTTACGAGAATGCGATATACGTGTAGTTGAAGTTCCAGAAGAAATGTGGAGTGAAATAGATGATGCTGCTGATTTAGAGAGAGCCAGGATACGATTTGGGGGATACAAGTGAGAAAAAAACTGGATATTCAGATAATCAAACAACCTGAATGGGTTACTGATGATCAGATAGTATCTCTCCTTCATAATGCTCATCAAACAACTTTACAAAAAGGTATGCATTATTCTGTTATAGACCAAAATGGGCAAGACATTCGTCGAAGAATTGGAGATAATGGAGTTTTTTTTGTCGCCTTAATTGATAATAAAATACTTGCAGGCGTATCTGGGATTTCATTTTGCCCGGAAGGAGCAGAATGGTATATAAAGGGTAAGCCTTATGCTGAGATCAAACTTGAAGGTGTTCGAGAAGAATATAAAGGATTGGGAATAAATGGAATGCTTCATCGGGCAATTTATGATTACGCATATAATTATGTTGATATTCTAATAACTCAAACAGCAACACAAAACAAAATAATGCAAAACGCAGACAAAAAACGCGGGTGGCATTATGTGGATTATGTTTCACGGAAATCAACAAATTATTATTCAGTAGTAATGGCTAAATGGAAAACAGCGCCTCCAATTAGTTCAATTTATTGTCATTATAAGTATTTTTGCTCCAAAACGAGAACAAGAATATTGAAAACTAGAAATGGAGAATATAGATCTATATTTTTCTTTCTTTATAAATTATTAAAATAGTATTACCTGCACAAATGTCACTCTGGCAAGTGCAGAAATTGTTTTTTCCAGCCGGGTCTAAATAGAATTCCGGAGCCAACTAAACAATGGTGTAAAAGAAAACACAGCAACTTTCACAACTCATGTAAAAGGCTCTGATAAGGAACATTACTTTACTGGTATTAGTAATCCAATTGATAGTACCGGCCTTTTTCAAAGGAGTCATATGTTTTTATGAAAAGTCTACATTTACAGTCAATTGCGAAAAAGAAGAAATCCAGAACAAAAAACACCATATATAATTTAATCACAAGTTTTGGAAGCCAGCTGTTTCATATTATCTTACAGTTTGCTGTTCGAACTGTATTTATTCATACATTGGGGAAAGCTTATCTTGGTATTGGAGGTCTTTTCAGTAATATCCTGACAATGCTGTCATTGGCAGAGCTGGGTGTTGGAAGCGCTATCATTTTTAAGCTATATAAACCGATTGCGAATAATGATAACAACAGAATTTCAGCATTAATGAAATTCTATAAGCAGATTTACCGTGTGATTGGTCTTGTGGTTGCGCTTATCGGATTATGTCTGATTCCATTTTTACCCTGGTTAATCAAGGATTATGACAAATTATCCACATTAAATATACATGCGATATTCATTTTCTGTATGTATCTATTTAAATCTGTCAGTTCCTATCTGTTTTTTGCATACAGAAGCGCTATCATTAAGGCCAACCAAAAAGAGTATCTTATCAATATAATAGATTTTATTTTCAGAGTTGCGTTCAGCATACTCCAAATCATATTACTGTTGGTATACCCAAATTTCGTTGCTTACCTGGCTTTAAGTATTTTTGAAGTCATTCTGAAAAATATTGTTGTTGCGATTATTTCCAGTAAATTGTTCCCATATATAAATGAGCAGTCAAGTGAACGTTTGTCACGGTCGGAGATAAAAGAAGTATTCAAGGACTGTGGAGCATTAATGCTATACAAACTGAATGGAGTAGTATTAAAAGCCACTGACAATATTGTTATTTCTTCATTTCTTGGATTGGAATATGTTGGATTGTATGCCAACTATTATATGCTTTATACTTTTTTGCATTCAGTTTTTACCAAGTTATTTGGAGCGGTTGCCCACAGCCTTGGTAATCTTCATGCGACAACAAGCGGATCTCATGAGTATGAAATATTCCGTAAAGTACATTTAATAGCTGCCATTATCGGAGGTACTGCTGCTGTAGGTATAGCTGTTTGTTCAGATGAATTGGTTCAAAACTGGATAGGACATGATTGGATTATACCGCAGCCGTTTTCGCTTCTTCTTGGACTGGAAGTTATTACACTATCTTTCAGGCATTTTTTGAGCAGATACAGAACCACTATGGGATTGTTTCAACAGGCTAAATTCAGACCGGTATTAGGAGCCATAATAAACATTATAGTATCAGTTGTTCTGGTCAGATTCTGGGGTATTAGTGGTGTGCTGGTAGGCACAATACTGGCAGACTGGCTGACACTGATGTGGTATGATCCTATTATCATTCATAAGTATGGATTTAAAGATCCTGAGAAGATAAAAGGTTATTTTTTACGAACAGCCAAATATATTATTGTTATTATATTGACCGGAGTGCTTGACTATTATCTTTGCAAAAAATGCTTTGTTGGCTTGGGCTGGCTATCATTAATAATTCATGGGATTCTTTGTGGTATTACTGTTCCTGTAGTGCTGGTAACTATATCAAGAAAAAGTTCAGAAGGACAGTTTTTACTGAGTTTTGTGTTCAGCTTTTTTCATAAGATAATTCCTTCAAAGTGATTCCTGAATATTTCGACTAATATAAAATAATCCTTTATAAAAACACAAAACCAGATATACTATAAAGTATATTTGAGAGACACATTGTTATAAACCCTGTGGTAAAAGATTAAACATATAAAGAAAGGCAGGTGAACACAGTGAGATCAGTATTCAGAGCCCTCATCATTTCTCTCTTACTGACGCTTTGTGTATTCACCTGTGCCAATGCAGCTGTTCATTCAGACGGCAACGAACTGCCGCCTGCTTCTCAGTTTATTAGGTTCAAAAACCGGTCGGCGGAAGAATCACAGGAGGTTAAACAAATCGCCAGTAGTCTCCCTGCTGCTCTTCAGATGATTGATGACAGTGCTTTTGAAGGAACGGCTCTAATATCCGTTGCTATTCCTGAATCCGTGACATATATTGGTGATCATGCTTTTGCAAACATTCCGACTCTGCTCGGGATCCGAATACCTGACAATACTCAATTCATCGGAAAAGATACTTTTTCGGGAAGCCAGCAGGTTATTCTGGCGGCATCCAGTAAAAGCTATGCCAGAACTTGGGCAATGGAAAACAGTATTCCTTTTGCTCCGATAACTGTATTCAGTGCATCCGACGGAATTGTTCAGATTCAAAGTATACATCTGGGCAAAACAGCTCGGGATAAACTGGCAAGCAATGAAACAATCGAAACACCCAAGTGCTCAGAAGCCAAAGGAAGAACAAATGGAGAAATCATAGCTACAAAACATGAAGAATGCTTTGCATTTAGTCTTCAGAGTCGTTCTCCTCCTATGAAAGGATAATGAGATGTATTGTCCCAAATAACCATGAGATTAACAGGAGGACAATGATGAAACGTCGTTACTTAAGCCTTCTTCTAGTTATAGCCATGGTATTCACCTGTATTCCATCTGGCATGTTTGCTGAAGATGGGGATACAGCTGTGGTTGACGCATCAGAAGAAGTTATTGTAAACAGTGAGCCTGCTCTCGCAGAGGAACAGGAAGCGGAAGAATCCGTTCCTGCAGAGGAATCGATACCTGCAGAAGAGCCCACTCTTGCTGAGGAATTGACACCTGTAGAAGAGCCCACTCTTGCTGAGGAATTGACACCTGTAGAAGAATCTGCTCCTGCAGAGGAGCCGACACCTGCAGAAGAGCCTACTGTTGCTGAGGAATCGGCACCTGTAGAAGAATCTATCCCTGCAGAGGAACAGGAATCTGTAGAAGAATCTGCTCCCGCAGAAGAACCGGCACTTGCTGAACAACAGCAGATTTCAGTAACAAGAAAGATTGTTTCCGGAACTTCGCTGTATGAAGACAAAGAGCTTTCTGTAGAAGTTGGCGTATTGAGTGAAGATGCTCTTGTGATTCTGGGTGAGAATGAAGAGAAAGCTTCCAGTATACGCTATGCTTATACTGAAGACGGAATCAAGACAATTAAAACAGCATGGGTGAATACAGAAGATCTGAAAGAGGCTGAAGGAGCAGACTTAACAGAGAATCAGCTGGAACCTGTTGTGTTTGCTGTTGTGGAAGAAGTGATTTCTGAGGAAGAAAGCATTCCTGAAGAAGGGGAAACCGCTGGTGAAGAATCTGTTGAAGTAGCAGAATCTGCAGAAAACAATGAAAGCATTGCTGCTGTTGAAGAATCTGCTTCTGAAGATAATATTCCAACTGATGAACCTGTAAAAGCAATACCGGAATATGATATTAACGGTGATACGTTGGTTAAATACAACGGGGAGGCCGAGGACGTTCGTATTCCGGAGGATATCAGAGTGATTGGAAAGAAAGCTTTCCAGGATAATAAATCGATTCGGAAGCTTGTTCTTTCTGATTCTGTTGAAATCATTGCTCAGTCTGCATTCGAGAACTGTTCTAATCTTGAAATGGTGATTATCGGAACCGAGAGCAAGCTGAACAAGATTGAATGGGCAGCTTTCAAGAATGATAAGAAACTGGATACGAGTTTTGCAGCGAATGTCGAGACGGTAGTTGGAAATGCGTTTGAAGGGATAGAAGAACAAACAACAATAGAGGAGAATGAGTCTGATATTTCTGATGCTGCAGCCGATGAAACAGTAGAGGATGAAATCATATATTCTCCTATTGCACGTTTTGCTGCCAATGTAAGCGAACAAGGGTCAGAACTGGCAATTGTTGCGCAACCCGAGAGTATCAAGATTAAATCCAGCACCTATGCCACATTCTCAGTGGAAGCGACGGGTGACGAATTGAGCTATCAGTGGCAAACGAAGGTCACGGAA
>Ga0310786_10002050_pt1 | contig 31549 bp, 36 predicted proteins | sample AusTroGonzalo_MG_FD_203881 | JGI IMG/M metagenome (GOLD analysis project Ga0310786, IMG submission 203881) | Bovine rumen microbial communities from tropical cattle in Woodstock, Queensland, Australia - Gonzalo_03 (v2) (version 2) | ecosystem: Host-associated > Mammals > Digestive system >...
GCCCGCTGCGTGAGGCCCAGGGATTTCCGCCAGGTCTGGATCGCCTCCCGCTGCTCCCCCACCAGCAATGGGATGAGCCGCTTTTTCCGCGCCGCCGCCCTGGCGGCGACCTTCCTCGGGTCCAGACAGTCGATCTCTCCCCGGGGTCTCCCCGGCTTTCCCGGCGGCTTCGGCGGCGGTGGGATCAGCTGCGCCTTCTGCATCTGCTCCTGCGATTTCAGGCGAGCGTCCCGATTCACCTTTTCCGGTCTCAGCCGCTTGTCGCAGCCGGTCCCGGCAGGGCAGCCCCGCCGCATACCGGTGATCAGGAAGAAGTCACAGGCGACGTCATTCCTTTTGGCAAGGTATAAACAGCCCTCGCACCACTTATCGCAGCAGCTCACGTTTCTCCGGCTCCGGGCGGCACCACCTGAATCCACAGCTCGCCGGGCGTGTCCCAGGCGGGGCTCCAGCTCTCCACCGTCAGCTGCTCCGCCACGGGCAGCAGCCAGCTTTTCCCCCGGATCGCGATCTCGCCCTCGTACCCCTCCGCCCGGATCCGGATGACCAGCCGCTGCGCACGTATATCTTTGGACAAGCCCATGCTCCGGATCAGCCAGCCGACGGTCAGCAGCTCCCGCTCATCGTCTGGCGGCGTCAGATCGTCTTTTGCAGAATCCCCGTTTTCATCATCTATCTGCTCGTTTTGGCCGTCTTCCTGCTCAGAATCCGGGGTGTTCTGCTCGTTATCGGTTTTTTGGGGCCCGGTCCCGGTGTTTTCCAGCCTTCTCAGGACCGTGTTGAATCTCCGTCGATCAATGCCCGAATCCACCAGCTCCGCGCAGATCTCTTCCGGCGCCATCATGCTTTCCTTGGACAGTCGCTTCACCGCTTCCGTCGTACTCTGCCCATCAGTCACCAGGGCTTGAAATTTCTCCGCCAGGTTCATTTCTTCCCCTTCTCGTCTTTCTCCAGGACCTCATTCAGCAGGTCCGCCATGGCGTTCACCGTCTCCTGGATCAGGTCGTGTGTGACGTTGCTTCCGGCGTCCGCATCGTTGACGCCTTCGATGTACCCCAGCATCCGCTGGGCTTGCGAGTATTCCTTCCAATTCATTCCGCCGTCTCCTCTCCCCAGGCGCGGGCCTGGGCACGGATGGCCGCGCGCAGCTTGTCCCGCGCCTCGTCCGGGGCGGCGTTCGCCGCCTCAATGAGCTTCCGATAGGCATCCTGCCAGGCTGCGAAATGCACCTTCGCCGTGGTGATCGCGGCGTCCGACATGGCCAGCTGCTTTCTGAGCGTTTCCGCCTCTGCCCGGAGCTTCTCCGCTTCGGCTTTTTCCTCAGCCCCGGCGGACGCAAGCTTTTCCTCCGCCTCCTTGAGCCTGGCTTCCAGCTTCTCCCGCTCGGCCTTGGCCTTCTCCTTGGCCTTTTTCAGGTCCTCGGCAGCCTTTTTCTCCGTCGCCTCCAGGCTGGCCTTCATGGCCTCCTTCACCTGCCGCTCCGAATCCGCTTCATCCTTAGCCGCTGCAGCCTGCTTCTTGGCCTCGGCCACCTCCGCCGCAGCCTGCCTTTCCAGCTCTTCCTTGGCCTCTGCCGCCAGCTCTGCAGCCCGCTTTTCCACTTCCGCCGGGTCCGGCTCCTGCACGGCAACGTCGATGGGGCGGCTCTTCAGGTTTTCCAGTTCCTTTTCAATTTGAACTGCACGGGCTTCCGCCTTTTCCCTGTCGATCTCTGCCTGTTCCGCGTTTCCCAGGGTTTCCTCCAACTCTTCATTGAGACGGTGCATTTTCCCTTCCGCCTCCTCCAGGGCCTTCCGCGCTTCGTCCCGCTCCCGGATTGCCGCCTGCAGTTCCCTTGTGGATAAATGCTCCGCATCCACCGCCTGGACAAACTCTTCCCGCTCTTCCCTGGGCACGCCCAGCAGTGCGACAGCCTTGGAATAGGTAAGATTCGTAAACGATTCCGATTCTACCTCAGGCCCAAAAAGCCCAAGCTGCGCTGCTCCGTATTCGTCGAAGAGCTTCATCATCTTGTTGGCTGTGCTCTGGCTGTATCCAAGCACATCCCGGATATAGCTGCCCCACTCTCCGTAAGGCACCAGTTCTTTGGCCTCCGTGAGCCTCCGCCCGATCTCCAGGGCATGACCCATCATCAGCCGCCCGGCCTGGGCGTCCAGGTATCTGATTTCCGCCGTCACCATTTCCAGCGTCCGTGCCGGCTTCGCACCCTCCGCCGCCATGATTTCTTCACTCACGCTGCATTCTCCTTCTTTTTCTTTTCCTTCCGGGCTTCCTCCCGTTTCACCTTCCGGAATGCAGGGGACAGCACTTTAGCTTCCCAGCGGTCCACAAACTCCCGCACCCGCCTGGGGATGGTCAACGGCTTGCCCTTTGCATGCTCGTTCCCGTAACCGTGCAGCTGTACCTCTCGCCAGGTCTTCTCGCTAACATCGATATTAAGGGTGAACCAGCTTCTCTCCGGCCTCCTGGCATGGCGGATGAAGATAATAAGCTTGCCGCTCACATGTGCTTCTCCGTAACTGCCGACGCAATGATGGAGGGTCTGTCCCTCCTTGATCAGTTCTTCTTTGCACTTCGGAAGGATCGCGCATATCTCTCCGTCGCTCCACTCCAGGCCGCTCCAGCGTTCCCGGACATCCCTGAATTTCTGATCGAGTTTTTCGTCCTTTCCTTCTTTCACCGCTTGCATGGCCCGGTCATGGGCAGCCCGCAGATCTGGCGGCCATATCTCGATAGGGGTCTCGCCTCCGCCCGCCTCCCGATGCATCTTCAGATAATCCCGGTACATGGTGAAGGCTTTCCCGTCCAGGGTCCGATATTTCTTTTGTTGCCTTTGGAGGTAGCGGTCCAGCTTCTGCAGTCCATCAGGGCCGTACTCCACAGCAGCTGTTTGCACCGCATAAACGCCATATCGCTTTTTCAGCTCCATGAACACCTCGGCGCTCATACCCCGGCAGGTCCGCCAGGCCAGTGCATCTTCCAGCTTCCATCTTTTCTTTCCCATGGCTTCCACCTCCGGCTGCGTCATGCCCAGCATGTCCCTGGGCCTCCGCGCCGTCAGATCGAACGCCTCGTTGAGATAGTAACCTTGCCGTGTGTTCTCAGTGATTTCCTGATGCAGGCAGCTGTCGATGGTGTAGACCCACCCTGCCATGGCCAGCGCTTCCAAGCCCGGCCATCGTTTTTGCCGCAGCAGGAAGCTGAGGGGAAATTCCCCGCCGCCCTCGATATATGACGCCAGCCCGGTTTTCTCTCCGGTCTGTCCTCCCTGCTCCGGAACATCGGTCTGATAGAAACCACCCATGCAGGTATTGTTGATGCAGCCCCAGGCATAATAGCGCTGCCTGATCGGTTCCCCCATGTGCGGAGATTCCAGCCATTGATTCCCGTCGATCCGCCGTCCGTATACGCCCGGGGTGGCGTGTGTGAATCGATAGATTTCACCGTCTCCGCCTACCGCGATGGCAGCCCAGGGTAATGCGGAGTATGTAGACCGTGCCTCCCTGTCCACCTTGCGTTGCAGCATCCAGAACACCATTGCCGTATAGGTGTTCAGGTTGGTCATTCGGCCCATCAGTACCCGGTAAGTTCGCCCGCTCTTCAGGCTGGAGGTGCTTACCGCCGTCAGCCGTGCGCAGCAAAATGGGCAGTCAACACGATCTCCCTCTTCTACCTCTATCTGGTCGTCACAGATATCCGGGATACCGGGATACAGGCTTTCATCTTCCCCACGGAGGATTCGGATCACGCCTTTCCGCGCCCATCCGGAATGCCACTCCTCACCGCAGGCTCCGCAGCGGCACCAGGAGGCCCAGCGCGGTTTTTCTTCTTCCTCCGTCAGCGGATACCCGATTTCATAATCAAAGGAGTTGCACCAGCTCTCCCGCCGAAACAGGAGGAATTCCTTTCCTCCCAGGTCGTCTTTCACGCTGTTGACCAGATTCATCGTCACGTCCTCCGGCAGCGTTTCCGGCAGCAGGGCCTCAATCGTCCTTGCCTCAGAAGAAGTCCGCAAGATTGATCACCTCCGCACCTCCGTTATTGCGAGTTCCCGCAGGGGCCGCGGCAATCTGTTCCTCCGATCGCTCCGGCAGTCCGAAATAATTCCGGATGATCTCCTCCGATTCCGCCGGGGTAACGCAGGCAAAGCCCCCGGTCTTGTGCCCGTCAGCGAACTTCTTGATCTCCCGCTCCGCCGCCGTCAGGCTCATGCCCCCTGTGGTCAGGTCCTGGGCGATCAGTTCCGCCAGCGCCGGCTCCCGCCGGAGCATATCCTTCAGCTGCTCCCCCACCATCCACGGCGCAGACCGTTCCTGTACCTTCTTCTGCTGCGCCGCGATGGCCTCCATCGCTTTGTCCATGTCTCGCGCTCCTCTCAAAATATAAGGGGTTTCCCCTGGAGCCGCCGGTGGGGCTCGAACCCACGACCTGCCGATTACAAATCGGCTGCTCTGCCAACTGAGCTATGACGGCTTATTTTCCTCCAGTCGTTCCTTCCGTCTGAGGTAGGCCGCCCGCTTCTTCTCCCGGTTGGTCTCCAGGTTCGCGGCGTAACGTTCCCGCGCCTTGGCGTTGATCTCTTCCCGGTGCGCCGCTCTGTATTCCCGCCTCCGAGCGTTGATCTGCTCCCGATGCTCCGCGTCATACTGCCGATGCTGTTCCCGGATCTCTTCCTTGTGGCCCTCGTTGTACTGCTTGCTCAGCTTCCGGAAATGCGCTTTGTTCGCGGTATAGTAGGCCGCCTTCCTGGCCTTGATGTCCTCCGCGTGTTCTTTGGCGTACTGTTTTTGGTACGCCTTCATCCGCTCCTTATTGGCGGCGTAGTACCTCCGGTTTTTCTCTTTCACCGCCCGGGCGTGCTTCTTGGCATACTCCTTTTGGTACTGGAGCTTCCGGGCCTTTCGACCGTCCGCCCGATCATGCCGTGCATCGGCGTCCCGGCTGACGGCGGCTTTCACCTCCGCTGCCGTCAGGCCCTCCTCCCGATCGATCTTCGCGTCCGCCTCCCGCAGGAGGGCCAGCTCCTCCGGCGTGAAGCCTTTCATCGCTCGTCTACGAACGTGGCCAGCTCGTCCGCCATGTGCAGCAGCAGCGCCAGCTCGTGCTTTTCAAAGACGTCTCCGGCCGTTTTCTTCTCGCCGTCGTTCCAGGATGCCATGTGCCAGCGGATGGCCAGCGCCTCTTCCTCCGTCAGGTCCATGTATTTCTGGATCAGGAACACGCTCTTCTCCCCGTGGCCGAAGGGGAACTCGTCATAGACGCTGTACCCCTTGCTTCCCTGCCGGTACAGTCCCACCTTGCAGAGGTCGTGCAGCAGTCCCACGATGGCCATGCTCTCCTCCTCCGGCATCCGGAAGCCCGGGTTGCGTGCCCTTTCCGCCTCACAGAGCCATTTCAGCCGCCGGTATACGTTGATGCTGTGCCGGCAGAGGCCGCCGGGCACCGCCAGGTGGTGCCGGGAGCTGGCCGGGTCGCTCATGATGCCGCTGAGCCGCATCCACTCCAGCAGCTTCTCCGCGCCTTCCCGCTGTACCGTTTCCCTGAAGATCTCGCAGAACTCGACGCCGCTCGTTCTTGCTGTGTTCATGCTTGCCTCCTTCATTTGGAAAGCTCTGCCGGGCGGGCGTTCCCGCCCGGCATAACCCTGATCCGCAGCAGGCCGGATTTCTCCGCCCTTCCCCGGGCAGCAGGTTCCTGTCCCCAAGCGCGCAGCTGCGGATCTGCGCTGAACAAAGAAAGAAAGGAAGTGATGAGAGGATTCGAGCACCCCTTACAGTGCTCCATCCCTCTGGTACCGGGGGCAGGCCTCGAACCTGCATCTTTGACACACTGCTTCGGCCTTCGTCGGGGCTTGGTGGAATGCTTCGCATCGCCGCGCTGCGGTGATGCTCGATAATTCCCCTGGCCCCTCCTTTTCAAAATGAAACGTTTCGTTTCATTTTGAGGAGGACGTTTTGCCGGAATCTTCAAGCGATGCCTTTGGCGGCATCGCGCCGCATTCCGGCAAATAAGGACGATTTGCCTGCACTTCCTGTTGTGCTACCCCGATATATACTTCGCCGGCCGGGCAGGGCCGTCCGGGTTCTCACCGGACGGCGCGGCGCCCTCTATTTCGCTTCCTCGCCGCGAGCGTGTGCCCTGCCCCACGCTTCCTGAAAGGAGGTCCCTGGGCCCGAGACGGCGCACATGCGCAGCCCAAGGACATATATGGGATACCTCCTATCGTTTCATCCTCAGTTGTTCATCTTCTTCTGCGGTGGCCCCCAGGCAGCGCACCCGTGCCGGTCCGATCTCCAGGAGGATGCGCTCCAGCTCGACGGCCACGATCTCCTTGCAGGCTGCGGTATCTCCGGGCATTCTGATCTCCATGAGGATCTTCGTCAGCAAGCCCGCTCACCTCCCGAAAAAGAGCCCGTCCAGCCAGAAGCCGTCGCTTCCCTGCTCAAATTCCGCCTGCCATACGTACCCTTGGCCGAAGAGCTCGCCGTGTTCGCCGGCCAGCAGCTGCTCCGCGATCCGGTAGGCCCGCTCCACCGCGTGGGCCTCTTCCGGCTTCCGGGCCCGCTCCGGCCAGATCACCCCGGTCACGGAGAATCGCCCGTATTGCTTCGGCGCCGTCAGAACGCCCTCCAGCGTGTCCGGGAATCGGCTGTCCTCCACCCGATTGAGGATCACGTCGCCCACGTCGATCCGGCATTCGTCGCTGCATTCGTCCCCGCCGGCTTCGCTGTAGATCGCACAGGCCAGCATTTCGACCATCGCCGGATCTGGTTTCGGAGGATCAATGCTGGGCGGCAGCACCGGGGCAAGGCTGAGGTTGCACAGGATCGCCAGCGTGGCCAGCATCCGGATCACGATCTCAGGCATCCTGTACCTCCCTCGGCTCATATTCGTCTCTGCACCGTTTCCTACTCTGTGTGACGTTCAAGGCCCATTGGGTGGGCTGTCTTCTCCTGTCCAGCTTTACCCGGCAGTCGCATGGGCCGGTTGCCATCCCTGGATAGGGATGAAAGTGCTTACAGCTCCCGCAGGTTTCCTCCAGCGGCGGTGCCTTGATCTTGATTCGCCCTTCGATTTCCGCTCGGATGATCTCCGCCATTCGTTCTGCGGTGATTCCTTCAGGCCGCTCTATCACATCGGCGGCGGGCACTTCCTCCAAATACTCCACCACGTTTAGGCCCTTGTAGCTGGCATGTTTGGCAAAGTCAATCGCCGTTTCCCGATCTATGTACACATGCTTCATTTATCATCATCTCTCCTCAGATATTCGATCTGATCCTTTACATCTCCCGCCAAATCAAGGATCACATTCACAAGCATCAGCAGTATCGCCGTGGAAATCGCTGCTCCAATCATCACGATCAGCACTATCCCCACAGCCTCTAGCACCCCGCTCACGCTGCCCTAATACCTCCCTTATCCTCAGTCTTCGCCCGCCTTCTTTTCCGGTCTTTGGTTCCACAGTTCGATGACTTTCTTGATAGCGCTTTCTCCATCCTGCACCCACAGCCAACTCTGATCTTCCATCACAGGTGTCATGCATCCGCAGTAAGCGCATCGGACGAAAACCCCTTCGTGCACCATCAGCAGACCCGGCCCCGCGCAGAACGGACAAGCCTTGAGTTCTATCTGATCCACCTGATCCACCCTGCCTTCCAAAGCGCCGCCGCGCCGAAGATCTCCAGCCCGAAGGCCAGCGCAGCGCCGACGCCCGTTCGGATGGTGCCCGTTTCCATGCCGTGGACCACGCCCAGCATGAGCAGGAGGCTTGTCCACCCCAAGACCGACGCGATCATCTTCTTAGTTCCGATACTCATTGGGCTTCTCCCTCCTCTCGACGGTCTCTCTGGCCACGCCCTCCGCCATCTGCATCAGCAGCCAGGCGACTGTCTCGCCATCCAATCGCTCCATCAGCATCTTCGCGAAGCTGTCGCAGGCCTCCATGATCCCGGCCGTTCTTTCGTCCGGCTTTCCTTTGCAGAGACTTCCCAGCAGCGTCATCAGCCCCCGAATGGGCGCTTGCCGCCGGTCTTCCGCTTCCCAGCCCTCCAGGCCGCTGGCCGCTGCGGTGATGGCTGGTCTCCCGTCTCTCTCCATTTCAAAGACCATCATCAGGGTCTCAGTCTCACAATCCATCTTCTCCCCGCCGACGGTGACCGGCTCCCCCGTCTCCGCGTCCGTCACCAGCAAATGCAGCTTCCTCATGCCAGCTCCTGCCAGGCAAAGCGCCCCTTTCCGCTGTTCCGCCATTGGCCGATCCCCCGCAGGATGCCATAGTCCAGCCATTCCCGGACGGCGGCCGCATGCTCGTCGCAGAGACAGGTGATCTCGATCTCTGCGGTGGTGCCTGCGGGCAGCTCCTCGCTCATGCTCAGGGCAACCCGCTCTCCCTGCATCGTCTGGGCCCGCAGCGGTCGCTGACAGATGCCCACCTCGCCGGGATGCTCCAGGACGATCTGCCGGGGCTTCACGAAGATCAGGCCGTCGATGGTCTTTTTGTAGGCGGTCATCTTGCCGGATTCGTTGACGGCCCGTTTCTTCCCCTTTTCGTCCTTGCCGCCCACCTTCGCCAGCATGCTGCAGGCGTCTTTGAAAAATCCCTTGACCTGGTAATCCCAGAGGATGGGCTGCCCGGCCTCGTTCCGGGGGAAGACGGTCATGCCCTTTTCGGCGACGGTCTCCGCCCCCAGGGCCTCCACCTCCTCTTCCAGCTTCGGCGCATCCGGCGCCTTGCTGCCGATGAAATCCCGATAGATGTCCTCATTCCGGGGGCTTGTCCCCAGGATCGGCTCTACGAACGTGATCCTGATCTTCATGGTCTTCATTGGTCCGCTCTCCTTTCAAATCGTTTCTTTTCCTTGGTGCATATCAAAGCCATGCCATGCTCTGCCCTGGCGCTGCGATTCTCTGCTTCTCTCTGCCGCTGCTCAGCTCAGCGCTGCGGTTCCCTTCTTTGCCGTCGCATCTCGAAGCTCCTCAGTTCCATGCTCTTCCGTTGCCGGCCAGAGCATAGCCTCTCCGCAGCTGTTCGGTGCTCATCTGTGCCTCTGCTTCGCTATGCATCCCTTGGCTCTTGCCGCGCGGCTCCCTGTCCACCGTCGCCTTGCCATGCCGCAGCCTAGCTAAGCAATGCTGTGCCGTTGCCTGGCACTTCCCAGCTTTTCCATTGCGGCGCGGTGCTCCGCTGTGCCACTGCTTCGCCGATCAATGCAGTTCTGAGCCTTGCCCTTGCAGCTCTCCGCAATCCTCGGCAATGCCTCTGCGGTGCCATGCCGTCCGTAGCCGTGCAGTTCCCTGGCGGCGCGTATCGAAGCTACGCCATTCCTTTGCGACGCTGGTCTTAGCAAGTCGCAGCTGCGCTATTCCGTTGCATCTCTCGGCAAATCACTGCCCTGCCCCTGCAACTCACTGCAATCCCGTGCAATGCCTCTGCTGTGCGTGCCTTCGCTATGCAATGCCGCCGCATTGTGAGTCTGAGCCATGCTTTGCCCCAGCTGAGCATCGCACGGCAACGCCCTCGCATAGCAAATCCCAGCTGTGCCGTGCCGCTGCTTGTCCGGGTGCCCTATATGGAAGGGAAGGGGCTGCGGGTATAGAAAGGAGGTAAGCTGGACGAAACCACATGACCGTCGGCAAAGAACACTCCCGCAGTCGGCGATCCGCTTTGTCCCGTTGCCCAAGCGGGCTCCCGGATCCCCCTTCCCCTCCATATAGGGCACTCAGCGCCCGGAGCTTGCCTCCGTCAGCAGGCCTCATCATTCTCCAGGATGAAGAAGCCTTCCTCTTTGGCCCTTGGCTCCCAGTCCTCCGGAAGATAGTTCCGCCCGAAGATGCGCCGGAAGTCGTCGATGCTCCAGCCGTTTTCCTCCATGGCCAGCTCCTGTCCGTATTCGTGGAGCCGCTGCATCGTCTTCATGTTTCGATGCACCGCTTCCGGCCCGCTCTCATGGCAGCGCCGGTGGCACAGGGGCACCCAGAGCCCGTATTCCTCGCTCAGCTTCCGATTACAGCCGCCGAAGATGTGATGCTTGTCCAGCGGATCTCCGTTGCCGTTCCGTCCGCAGAGCCAGCAGGTCCGCCCTCTCATCGGTGCGTGCTTCATGCCGTCTTTTCCGTTTCTTCCGCCGCCCTGGCTTTCTTGAAGGCTTCGTACTCCGCCCTGCGCTCCGGGTCCTCCAGCGCGGCGGTGATCATGCGCTTCAGTTGGCGGCAGCCCCATTCCATCTGATATCCGGGGATCAGCTCCGGCCGCACCGTGCCCCGCACCTCCACCTGCGTGATCGTCTGTTTCATGTCATCCTCCTGTTTCCGTCCTGGGAATTACCCTCGCAATGAATGTAGAATCGAGCCGGTTTTTATACCTCTCACTAATAAATGCCGTTTTGGAGGCCATTTTGACCACCCTGCCGCGAGAAGAAATTTCAAAAAACCTTTGTCTGTCTTCTCTGTGTTGCGCTATGCAACTTCTCCGGCAAAAAAATAAAGGCCGAATTCACTATCGTGGATTTCGAGCAGCGCAGCAAGGCGGATCGCCTCATCCAGATAGAACGGCCTTTTGTTATTGATTTTCAGGGATAACGTACTCTGCTTGATCCCAAGCTCCGATGCCAGCTCACCTTGGCGGATTCCCTTCTCCCGGATCTTCTCCAGAAGCTTCTGTGTGTTCACCATGAGTTCACCCCCTTTCTGTTGCGCTGTGCAATTTTCTTTAATGTATCACAGGTTTTGCTCCGTGTCAATAGCATAGTGCAATTTATTTTTCCGTTCCCTATTGCGCGGTGCAATCTTTTGTGCTATGCTATGGCTGAAATTGAGGTGATTATGTGCTAGAGGTTGAAATCGGAAACAGGATCTATACCAGGCGGAAAGCTCTTGAGCTGACCTTACAGGATGTTGCCGACCGTGTTCATGTGGCCCGTTCCACCATCCAAAGATACGAAGCCGGTACCATCAGCCAGATGAAAATGCCGGTCCTGTATTCTATTGCGCACGCTCTATCTGTGAATCCCGAATGGCTGATCGGGAAATCCGACGATATGGAAATAGCTGAAACCTCTCAACCGAAAAGCTTTCCCTGTTCCGTCGCTGGTCTCGATCCCCAGGAGGCGGATCTGGTCCAGACCTTCCGCTCCCTGAATCCCCTCGGCCAGGAAGAAGCCCTCCAGTATGTTCGCCATCTGGCGGACCGTGACATCTTCAAAAAAGAAAGTTCTGCTACTGGATCTCTTCCGGCAGCGGAATAGGTAAGCGGTTTTCCTTTGGGAGGGCTATATGGATTGGCTATGGATATTCGCGCTTCTGGGCTTTAACGCTTTGTCATATTCCGCTGTTGTGGCTTTCTTATATCGATTTGATCGGTTTACAGACCGTCACCCGAAAACCAGTTCTATTGCGTACTGGGCTCTCATTGTTCTTTCATTGCCCGGTGTGCTGATTTTTGAACCTGCTTTCATGGCCCATAGCCGCCGCGTCTATGCCAAGCACATCAATGACCTGCGCACCCTCCGCGCCTTGGCCGAAACTCAGGGAGAGCCTTCTGAACGGGAAGCGAAGCTCTACAATTGGGACACCGCATTATTCGTTGATGAATACGGCCATTTTGATCTTCGAGCTTGGAAGTCTCACGAATATGAAAAACTCGGTCTCTAATCCGGCCGATCTACTGAAAGCGAAGTATTTTGTAAGAAATAGTGAAGTTCTTCTTGCGGAACTTCCTGTATTCTTGAGTTTTCGGAAAGATAATTCACTCTCTTGTGCAGTTCTTTCGTTTCTTCCCTGTTTTTCAAAAGATAACCTTTCTCCCGGCTGATGTGGCTGCCCAGGCTGCCGCCCGGTTTCGCAACATCGCACCGGAATTGTAAGGTTCCTGAAAGGCTCTGCAAGGCTGCCGATGGCCCCGGCTGCTCCGATCAAAAAGACCCCGCTAATTTTCCCGGCCATTTTGATACCAGAATCTCCCGCTCCATTGTCGGGAGAATAAAAACCGGAAAATCGATACCATTTTCCGTTCCTTTTTTCGGACAGGAATAGGTATCTGTTTTGACCCGCTTTTTCGCGTTTTCAGACCGTCCCTTCGACGGAAAAGAAGGTGATCGTATCGCAATTCGAAAGACTGAAACGGCGGCTCCGGCGGATGCTGCGGTGATCTATGCCCGCTACTCTTCCTCCGGGCAGCGTGAGGAATCCATTGAGGGACAGGTCCGCGATTGCCGGGAATTTGCCCGACGCAGCGGCCTGCGTGTCGTGGCCGTCTACCCGGATCGCGCCCTCTCCGGCACCAGCGATCAGCGCCCCATGTTCCAGAAGATGATCCGGGATTCCGAATCCGGCGCCTTCAGTGCGGTGATCTGCTGGAAGATGGACCGCTTCGCTCGGAACAGATACGACGCTGCAATCTACAAGGCCCGGCTCCGTCAGCATGGCGTCCGGCTGCTCTATGCCAAGGAGAGCATCCCGGAAGGCCCGGAGGGCATCATCCTGGAGAGCATCATGGAGGGCTTCGCGGAATACTATTCCGCAAACCTTTCTCAGAATGTGAAGCGCGGCAACTATGAATCCGCCCTGAAGCGGCAGACCTTGGGTGTCAAGGTCTATGGGCTGCGCAAGGCCGCGGACGGCACCTTCGAGCCGGATCCGGACAAGGCACCCATCGTCCAGCGCATCTTTGCCGAGTATGCCGCCGGGAAATCCACCGTGGATATCATCGCCCGCCTGAACGCCTCCGGCCTGCGCACAGCCACTGGCAGGCCGTTCAATGCCAATTCCATCCGCAGGATACTTCAAAATGAAAAATATGCCGGGGTATACCGATACCTCGACATAATTGAGGACCCACACGGGATCCCGCCATTGGTCTCCCGGGAGACCTTCGATAAAGTGCAGGAGTTGTTGAAGATGCACCATGAAAAACCGGCCCTGAAAAAAGAAGACGGCGGCTTCCTGCTGACGGGCAAGCTCTTCTGCGGGCATTGCGGAGAGCCCATGACCTCTTATGCAGGCACCGGCCACAACGGCACCACCTACCGCTATTACATCTGCAACGCGGCCAGGAAGAAGAAATGCGACAAGAAGAAGAATCCGAAGCAGGAGCTGGAAGACCTGGTCGTGCGCAAGCTGGCCGAAGCCGCCCGCTCCGATGAGATCGTCAACGCCTTCGCGGACCGCTATATGGCCTGGCAGGAACAGGAGCATAGCGCAGATCCGGCGGCGGAACTGGAAGCCAGCCTTACCCAGGTCGAAAGTGCCATTGGCGGCTGCCTGAAAGCTATCGAAAGCGGCTTCTTCTCAGCGGAACTCGGCGCGCGGCTGAAATCCCTGGAGGCGCAAAAAGCGGAGCTGCAAGGCTCGATCTCCATCGCCCGCCTGGAACAGCCCAGGCTGGACCGGGATTCCGTGATCTGGTTCCTCCGAAACTTCCGGGACGGAGACCTGGAGGATCCCGTCTGGCGCTCCTACCTGGTAGACACGTTCCTCCTGGCAGCCTACGCCTTCGACGATGGCAGACTGATCCTCCAGCTGAACTTCACCGGCGACGATTCCCGCCTGACCCTGGAAGGAGCCCTCACCGCCCTATCCGAAGGCGAGCCGCTCCCCTCCCCCAGTTCACATTTCACGCCATGCGGCGTGCCAGATGGCGCGAATCAGAACTCTTGCATATTGTTCTATGCGGGATCGCTGATTCTCACCGTCACCAAATAAGAAAGGCCCAGGGTTCGCCCCTGGGCCTTTCCTTTATTCAGATTCTACCACGGCAGCACAAGTCCGCCCCAGTCATCCGAGCTGCCCGCCCGATCTTCCAGAGACGGCAGTTCCAGCCCGCTCCTTACTTCTGCCATGTCCTCCATGGAGAGTGTCGGCAGCCGCATCGTCGGCAGCCGAGCCGGGGCATAGTCTCCGGATCCGCCTCCGCCGCCCCCGCTCTTGCTATCCAGCACCGCCTGGCCCGCTTCTTTGCTGTACGGGTTATTCTTCGTGCTGCTGCTTCCGGTGAGGATCTGCCACATGATACCCTTCATGTAATTATCCTCGTCGGGGTCTTTCGAGAAGGTATAGCCGTCCAGCGCCGCCTGGTATTCCGACTGCTTAATATTCCCGTTGCCGTCAATGTCCACGACGGACGCGCGGGCGCTGATATAATCGGACAGGCTTATCCCGGCATTCTCTGCGATGTCCAGATTCCGCTCCGTCGCCTGGTTCATCATGGCCCTGACAGCCTTTTCCTGCTCATCCGGATCGCTTACGTTGTCCATGATGAGTTGCCACTGCTTGTGTCCGCCGGCGTCGCTGCTGTCCAGGATCGGGGCCAGCGTGTCGGCGGTGCTTTTGGAGATGCCCGCATTGATCAGGCTGTCATGGTACTGCTGTCCCCGCTCCGTCAGTTTTCCGCCGGTCGCCTCCGGGCGCGGCGTCGCTTCCGGTTCCCTGGCCGCCGCCTCAAGGGCCGCCGAAGACTTCTGGCCCAGCGCGGCCTCCCCCGCTTCCTTGTCATAGGGGTTATTCTTCGTGCTGCTGCTCCCTGACCACAACTGCCACAGTGCGCCTTTCTGGCGATCCGTCAGATCGTCGCAGGTCGCATCGATGCACGCGGTGATTTCAGTCTGCTTGTATCTGCCATTCCCGTCGGCGTCGTACTCTGTGGCCAGCCGCGTGGCAAAGTCCACCCAGCGTCCGGGGCTGATGTCAAACTCTCGCCCTGCCTCCATGGATGCCGCCTGGGCATCGGTCATGAACATGGTCAGAGTCTCACCCTGTTTGCCTTCGTCCTGGATCGATCCGACAATGTAATTCCACTTCTCGATCCTGGCAGCGTCGCCGGTCAGGAGCTCCATCGCGTCGTCGTGCTTCATTCCAGCATCGCGCAGGTTCTCATAAGCGTCCGTCTTGTTCGCGCTGAGCGCCTTTCCCCCGGAAGCCCAGAAATCCTGTGCAGCTCCGGTCGCGTTCTTACCGAAAAGCAGCGCCCTGGCCGTGTCTGCTATGCCTTCGACGGGATACTGGAACTTCCCGTTTTTATAGCTGCCTCCACGGATGACCGCCTCCGCGCCTTCCGCCGTCTTGCGCAGCTGCCGCCCGCCGGGGATGAACTGACTTGCCGCGCCGAGCGTCGCCCGCAGCAGGTTCTCCACTTCTCCGGGTTCCACGCCGTTCTTGAGCATTGCCTTCACCGCCTTGCCCAGATCGGCAAACTCTCCGCTCGCACCGGGCAGCGGCACCGTCTGATCTCCCAGCCCCAGCACACCGGCAGCGTTCCGAAGCAGAGGCACATCGTTCATGACGTTGTAAAGGAGATCATCGGTTGCGCTTTCCAGGTCGAATTCTTCTGTGTCCAGGGGCTCCGTGCCCAGGATCCGCCCAGCGCCCATCTGCTCCAGCACATTGTCCGTGATGGTGGCGATGTATCTGTTGGTGCTCAGTCCCTTCCCGCTGGCCACGAAGTTGGCCGTCAGCCCCAGGATGTCAAAGGGGGCGGGCGTACCTCCGTATACTTCTTCCGTCAGCCTATTCAAAGTGAAGGCCCCCACCAGCGCCCGGATGACCAGGGCTCCAAGCGTCCTAGCCGCCTTGCCCTTCCCTTCGTTTTCCGCAATCGTTTTGATTTCGTTGGGAATGTCGGTAACGACATGATCCCAGCTGTTGGCGGCTTCCACCTGGAACATGTGGAGCATCTTTGAGAAGAATCCCTTGCTCTCATAGGCCAGCGGACGGGAGCCCTTCGCTCTGGAGCCCATGACCGCCTGCCCGAAGGCGTCGGCCTTTTTCATGGCCTCAGAATAACTCGCCCCTTCACGGACGGCTTTATTGAATGCGCCGCGCACTGCCACGGTGCTGACAACGCTGTCTGCCACTCCGGCCGGCGCGAACAGAGCCGCAATGAACTTGTCCGCATTGTCCGTATAAAGCATATCCTTACCGGCCTTGGCCGTGAGGAAATCCGAATCCTGTGTAAATGTCCCCTGCCTGGCTTTTCCCGTCACCACTTCGGCGAGCGCCTGGTAGAAGTCCCGCTCCCCCAGCTCCGCCGCAATCATGGGCAGCTGCGCCGTCTGGTTCAGGACGCTGCTCAGGTTCCCGGCCACGTTCGCCCGTTGGAATGCGTTGTTGAGCCTGTTCGCCCAGTTAAGGGCCTTTCGGCCGGAACTGTACTCCCATCCGCGGTCTGCAAAGGATTGCTTCCCGGCCAAGACATTCGCATAGTTGTCCAGCCACATGACCAGGTTGGAATACTGCGTCGTGTTCTTGATGTTCTCGAACAGCTTCTCCGCATAGTTCTCCAGCGCCGCCTCGGTGTCTGCCGGGGAAAGCACGGTCGATTGCCCAATCTGCCCTTCGTCGCGGAGGAATCTCTGCTTTGTTTCCGTGGGCGCCTCCCGGATGGTCTCCACCCAGTCCAGCTGACTGCGGATCTCTTCTTGAGCGTAGGTCTGCCGCAGCCACTTGCTCATCTGGCGGGTCCGCATGATGTCGTCGGTATGGTAGATGATGTCCGACAGGTAATCCACATAGCTCTGATAGGCTTTGACGATATCATATTCCGCCGTGTCTCCGGTCCTCTGCAGGAAGTAGGGGTCCCACCGCTTATTCGGCTTGAAGTCCGCGGTCAGTCCGGCGATGTTGGTGGGCAGTTCCGTGACCTCGGTATTGATGCCGAGCGCCTTAAACGCCTTCATCAGCGCGCTCTGATTCTCTTCCGGCTGCATGTGCGGCGCATAGCCCTTCAGATATCCGATGGGTTCATATCCGTGGGCAGCCAAGAAATCATTGATGGCGGCATAGAAATCGTCGAACTGCTCCGAATACTTCTCTGCTGCGGCCTCGACGATGGTGCTGTCGGCACTTTTGAGTTCCTCCAGCGTGTTCTGCCACTGGGCATAGCGTTCCGCCATGTCCCGCTCCCGATCTCCCAGGCTGAACTCCCTGGCCGCGTCGCCTGGATCCTCGCCGTTCCGGATGTTCGCTGCGGCCGCCCGGATTTCCTTGGCCATCTGCTTTCCGTCCCGGTTCTTCGGATTGGTTTCCAGGTCTGCGATCATCTCCGCCGCTGCCTTCCCCTCGATCCATTTCATGGTGAGGGCGCTCTCCTGTCGGGTCAGCTCCCGCTCTTTGCCGCTGCTGTCCCGGAATTTCCGGACAGCGTCCATCTGCTTGTTGTACCAGCGGATCTTCTCCGCCTCATTCTCCCGGACCGGCGTGATCAGCCATTCGGAGATCTCCGCTCCTCTGTCCCCGAACATGCTCCGGAAGCTGCGCTCCGGCGTCCGCTCGTTCATGAGGATCATATTCTGCGGCCGGAAGACCGCATCCTCCAGCAGCCCCTGCACTTCGTCCCGCAGCCCCTTGTTGATTTCCGCCCGGACCGTGCTCAAGGTATCCAGGTTCGCGCTGTCCGCTGCGAAGTAGTAGTCCGCCAGCTCCATGACGGTGTCCTTGTTCAGGCTGTCCGGGATATCGTCCTCATCGTAGATCATGGCAGCGATCCCGCTGGCGAATTCGATTTCCGCATCTGTAGCCCTGAGCCGCTTCTCTGCCGCCCTGGCTTCCTTCTGCATGCTCTTCGCTGCTCTGCTCTTCGCGATCAGCTGCTCCGTGTTAGCATAGCGTCCGACGCTCCCGTTCACCTTCACGCCCAGCTTATCCAGCGCAGGGGTCCCCAGGAGCTTTCGCCCTCCGAGCATGATTTCTTCGCTGTCGTCCTCGTTTTCTGCGCTGAAGAGCGTTCTGCCTGTATAATACCCCTTTGCCCGTTCTGCGCTTCCAGGATTCAGTCTATTATAAACATCATCCGACAAAATGCTCTGGAAACATTCGTTGACAACATTCAAGAAATCTGCTACACTGACTTTAGTAGTCGTGGATGGGTTAAACCCCTGGAGCTTTGTGCTTACCCGGCTACTATTTCTATATCTCCCGTTGATCGAATGGAGGACATCGACCAAATCAATACCGAGGAGTTCCTCATTTCGCTGGTCAATTGTGAGGATCGCCACATATTCATGTCCCGCTTCATCCTGAGCGTATGACGCCATGGCGTATGTGCCGTTCACCTTTGGGTCTGACGTTTCCGGATGAAGGCCGTTGATCGGTACCGCCTTTTCTATGAGGTCTCCCGCCAGTGCTCCCAATCTTGCATTCGTAAGTATACGCTGAGAGCTTCCTTGGAGGCCATGCCGAATGCCTCCGGACGTGACCCGGATTTCCCTTCCGGTGTATTTGTTCTTCGCATAGGTGCTCCCGTTTCGTTCCTCACCATGCCGGGCGGCGTTGGCCTTTCCTTTTTCTACTACATCTGCTCTTGCGAATTCTCCTTCTTTACCGTACAGGTCGGCCAAAGAAGGCAAGTTGACGATCGTGATGTCCGGCAGGCTTGTAAGGAAATCATAGGAATAAAGGTCCTCGCTGTTTGCCAGTGATTTGCCTTCATAGGCTCTCTGCGCCGCCTCATACTGTTGATCCGTATTTGACTCGCTTCCGTCTTCCGCGCTGTACTGTGCTTCCGTCGGCAGCTCCAGGCCGCTCTCCGGCTCAGCTTCCATCTTCAGCGTAGGCAGGGACATCGCATATTCTCCGGCATTCCCGCCTCTGGCCTCGCCCCGCGCCTGCGCGCCCTTCGCGGTTTCTTTCAGAGCTGCGGAGTATCTGTCGATGGCCCATTCCAGGGTGGGCTCCTTCCCCTTAAGCTTGTTCAGGAGGTTCCGCAGATAGCTGACGATCCTCCGGGCCATTGTTGCGTCGTACTTCACGACCTGCCTGATCGCATCTTCATCGGTCAGCAGCTGATTGGCGAAGAAATCAGCCGTCAGTTCCCTCCCCGCCTGCTCCGGCGTCAGGGCGATCTCTTCGTTTCCGAGCTTCTGCGCCGATCTCTCCGAGCTCTCGACCCGGTTCCTGACCATCTGGCTCCAGCGGTCGCCGTAGGTCTGCTGTGCAATTTTCCTCAGCCCCTCATAAGCTTTGGAGTTCTCAACATTGTGGGTCAGCTCATGCGCCACCACCCACACCACAGGCTTTTCCTGCACGGCAGCATTGATGTAAATCTTCCCATCCGCCGTGTAACCATTGGTCCAACTCCCGTCCTGCGGCGTCTCGTTGTAGAAGAGGATGTCCCGACCCAGGATGGAAGACAGTCTTTCCGCAGTGTCCGCCGCTTCCCCGGATATTCCTGCCGCCTCCGCGCTGGCTCTCGTCGCCTGCGCGCGGGCGGTTTCTTTTTTTGCCGGTCTCCCGGCGTTTTCGGTCCTGCTCTGCATGGCAGCGTCAGCGGCGGCTTCGAAGCCTTCTCTTCCGATGTTCAGCGGCCCGCCCATCGCATCCTCCGCCAGTTCCTGCAGGGTGCGGCTCCGGTTATCTGTCTGCAGGGCCAGCCGATCCCCTTCCAGGATGCCGCTGACCTTTTCCCCGTTCCCGTTCCGCATAAGTCCGGTGACGAAGGTGGGGTCGATCCCCTGCGCTCTCAGCGCAGCGGCTACGGCCTGCTCGTCGGCGTCCCAGCGCTCCTCCGGCCGGACATAGACGGTCTCTTCCTCTCCCGCGGTCTCGAAGCCCAGGTCTCTCAGGCTCGCGGCGGTACCGTCCGCCATCTGCCGCTGCCGCTGCTGTGCAAGCACGGTCTGCCGCCGTCTGTTCCGCTTGGCGTCTCTGACGTCTGCCGCGGTCTTTCCTGCCTCCTGGGTCATGGATTCCAGCTCAGGATTCGTAATCGTTTCCGAATCCTCCGCTTCCACCGTCGGCAGCGTCAGCTCCGGGATCCCCCGTGCCTCCGCCGTGGCATCCCGCAGCGCCGCTTCCTGTGCTGCCCGATCCACCACCCTGACCTGCGCCTCCTGATCTTCCAGGGACAGCGCCGGAAGCGTCATGCCGCTGTCTTCCTGCGCCTCTATCGGGCGCGTTTCGATGCGCTCCTCCTGCCGCTCAGATGCCCTCTGCGGCAGCGGAGGCGTAGCCTTGGTCCTTCCCCCGGCCTGTGCTTCCGGCGCTTCCTGGGCCATCGGGGGCAGCGTCATTTCATAGTTTTCCGCCTCGGCCAGTTCACCCCGCGCCTCGGCATTGCCGGCCTCGATCGCAGCCGTCGCAGCCTCGGCCACTTGTCCCGCGTACTTCTCTGCGGTCTCCGGAGATATGCCCTTCTCCACCAGGCTCTCCATCACCTCACGCTCGGTGATTCTCGTCTTGTTCCCGCCGGCCAGGAAGTCACCGCCGCTCAGCAGCAGGCTCAGCAGTACGCCGCCGAAGAACTCATCCGACAGTTCATCCACCGTGGCAAGGTCCGCGTTCCAGTCAAAGGTGAGCCGGTCGATCAAGGGATCTCCGAAGCCGGTGATGACTTCTTCCATGCCCTCGCCCGCCTTGTCAAAGAGCCAGTTGGCTACCTTTCCGCCCGTGCTTTGGTTGAAGGCGGTGAGGATGTCGCTCGCGCCGATCTTGTCCGCCAGATGCTCCACCAGCTGCGTAACATAGCCTTTTTCACCTGGCACGTCTTCAAACGGGGTCCCGTTGAAGGTTTTGTTGCTTAGATATTCCAGCAGGCCTTTGTAGATCCCGTTCGCGGCGGCCTGTTCGATGGTCGCACCTCTGGCCAGCGCGTCGGAATAGCTGCTCACGCCGCTCCCCAGGGAGATGCCGAAGTTTCCGGGATTGCTGAGGATATCCAGGGCCATTTTCGCGCCCCGGCGGCTCGCGGCTGAGGTCAGCAGCGGGCTGCTGTCCGCGATCTCCGCAAGCCTGGCTGCTCCCCCGGCGTTCGATATCGAGCCGAGCGCCTGCCCGTAGATCCCGGCGGAAGACATCATATTTCCCGCCGCTTCCGCGCCGGAGATCAGCATTTTCCCCGCAACGCCGGCCTTATCGGACGCCTTCTCTGCTTCCTCCTTAAAGGAATCGGATGCTTTCAGGGCTGCGCTGTCCCTCAAGCCTGGTTCCCTGTCCAGATTGAATCTCTCGTTCTTCGTGACGGCATACAGGATATCGTCCGGGATTTCCATGATCCGGGCCATGACGTACAGCGGATTCCCCACGCCGGACATGAATCCGGCTGCCATTCCGCCCAGCGTGTTGCCGACGTCCTTCCATCCGCTTTCCGCCTGCTTCCGGTCCTGCTCGGCTGCCTTTTTCTTCTCATTCTCCCTGGCCATCATGTACTGCTGATAGGCGTTCGGCGCCGTATTGGGCCCGACTTCCCCACGGCTCCGCCGCTGATATTCCGCCTCCAGCTCCGGCGTCAGGGCATACCGTCCGGGCGTTCCGGCGGTATCGTTGTCTTCATCCAGAGAAGGCAGGCTGAGCCCGCTCCCGGAATGCGTGCTTTCCCTGCTGTCCGTCCTTGGAGTGTTTCGGGATGCTGCGCTTTCCTTCGGCTCCGCTGCCTTCCGTCGGTCCAGGGCTTCCTCCGCTGCCTTCGCCACCATCATGGAGGCGTTGGCTGTGTAGGCGTTCAGGCGCTTCTGTTCTCCGGAGAACGTATTTTCCGGCAGTGTGTAAGTCTTTCCCCGGTAGGTGGTTTTTCCGTTCTCCTGAAGTTCCTTTAATGCAGCCTTGCCGGCGGCGTTGGCCGGTTCATCGTTTTCGTCATCGTCGGAAAGACTCGGCAAAGTGAGCCCGCTGGATACCGCAGGCGTCTCTGCCGCCTTCCTCTGCTGCAGCCTTTCCTCCATCCCCTTGACCAGGTTCATGGTAATATCGCCGCGCCCCCGGGTCGCGGTGTCCCGATATGCCTGAACGTAAGAAGGGGTGGTCCCGCTCGCGGATTTGTTCCCTCCACTGCTCCCGGTATTGCTCACCGTCCCGCTTGTTGCCCCGGATCCGGTCTTGCTGCCGCCTGCGGTCCCGCTCCCGGACTGGGTACCTGCCCCGCTCCCGGATTTGTTCCCGCCGCTTCCGGCAACGCCACCGCCGGAGGTGCCCGCATTGGAGAAGCTCTTCACCAAGTCCATGGCCTCCCCGGCGCTCCTGGCGTTCCTCTCCTGCTGCTCCCGCTCTTTCTTCTCCTGTTCTTCCTTTTTCTTGCGCTCTTCCTCTTCCTTCTTCTTCCGTTCTTCCTCTTCCTTCTGTTTCTTGCGCTCGTCCTCGATCTCCTTCAGCTTTTTCTCCGTCGGCTTCGGCATGGACGTCGCCTCCTTTGTTCCGAAAATGAAAATGAGGGAGGGCACGCGGCCCTCCCTCGGTGATTATTCCTTTTCCAAGGCAGACAATCGCCGTTCGTGCTCCTGATCCTTCTCTTCCAGGACCTTTGCCCTAGCTTCCAGGGAATAGGTCCGGTCGATGACCTGATTGTGCTTGTCCACCTTCTTCTCCAACTGCTCCAGCCTGTAGGCCATGAGGGCGGCGCTCTTCTTATTGCTGAAATAGGAGCCGCCCAGGGTGCCGATCAGGGCCAGAATGCCGATGATGATATCAGCGATCCAGTTCATCTTCTTTCGCCTCCTGAGCCCGCCGATACTGCGCGGTGCTGACGCCGAGGAGCGCACCAAGGAAGGCGTCGATCACGGTGATCGTGCCCACCACCTGCTCCCCGTAGGGCAGCCCCCAGATCTGAGAGAGCCCGAAATACAGGGTCCCCAGCGCTGGCAGCACGATCTGCGCCACCCATTTCAAAACGTCATAAACCCTGTCTGGGAGCATCGCTCTACCCCCTTATCAGGTGCCGTCGTTCAGCAGCGTGAACTTGGTGCTGTTGGCGGTCTTGCTGGCCCTCACGAGATATGCCTTCCCCGCCGCGATGGACTGCCCGGAGTCTCCGGAGACGTTCTTGCAGGTGAAAGCATTGGTCCCGCCCTCGTTCACGACGATGCAGACCGCTCCTTCGTCCAGGTCCAGCGTCACGGTCTTGCTGGCCGCCCCAAGGGTGATCCCGATGTAGAAGACCTTTTCGCCGGCCGCCAGCGTATAGTTGGCGCTCTTGGAGATGCTGACGCCAGACAGGAGGCCGATCAGCTTCCCGGTGACGTCGCCGCTCACGTTGCCGCTCACGCCGCCGGAGGCCCGGAGCGCCCCGGTCACCTCAACATTGGTGAATTTGGTGTATCCGGCCATGCCCTGCACCCCCGATCAGGACAAATCCGTCGCGCCGCTGACGCCGGCGCAGGCAATGCCGCGCCAGTCGTGGAAGCCGGCGGTGAAGCGGGCGTATCCGCGCCACACGTTGGCGTCCGTGTTGTCGTCCACCGTGGACTTGACGTCCAGGGCCACCCGGTCCAGCCAGATCAGGCTGCCGTAGTCCTTGTTATAGCGGCTGTCCAGCAGGACCCAGGGGCTGGTGCCGGAGGTGATGAACTGGTTGAGGTAGGGCCAGACGATGATGTTCCAGCGGCCAAACTGATAGTTGAAGCCGTTGTTGGCCGTCTCCGGATCCTTGTCCGCGCCCACGGCGGCAAAGACCGCCTTCTTCAAGGCGTGCTGGTTGGGGATCAGGATGGTATCCGGTGCCACGTCCAGAATCTCGTCGTTGTCCCCGCGGGTGTTCTGCATCTTGACCTCCAGCATGCCCAGGGCATCCGAGCTGAACGCATCGGAGAAGAGGTTGCACTGGGCGTCTCCGGCGATCTTGTTCGGGTGGGCAGAATAAAACAGGTTCTGCCCGTCGGCGGTCTTGAGGGAGAAATGATTGCTCGCAAAGCTCAGGCTGGCGTCGCCTTTGATGGCACCACCGATCAGGGCCGCGCCGAATTTCTCCCTGGTGCGGTAGTAGGCGGTGACGAAGCCCATGGGCTTCTGCCGCAGATCCAGGCTCTTGGTGTCCTCGATCATCTCGCGGCTCAGGGAGAAGCTGTCCTTCCAGGTGACGGCCGCCAGCACCGTGCTGTAGCCTTCTTCCTGGCCGTCGGTGGGATACGCACCGTTTTCACCAACGGCCTGGAAGCCGCTCATGCCGGTCAGGCCCGTGTATTTCTCGGACCAGTGCTCAGACTTGTCCATCTTGAAGATCTGCTTGACGATGGATTCCTGCTCGAAGGCTTCGCCCCTCTTCTCGATGATCATCCGAACGGGGCTCTGGGAATTGCCGTAGATGCTGTTGTTGACGCCGGAGCCTTCGGAAAACGTGATGTTCGCTGCCATTGTTTTGTCCTCCTTCCTCGATTAGTCGAATCTCACCAGGCAGCGGCTGCCGCTGGCGTCGCCGTCCTTGGCGACGATGCTGGCCACGCCGGAGCTGGTGGTGCCGGTGATCTGCAGGCCGTTACTGGCATGGAGCGTCACCTTGCTGCCGATGGGAACGCCGCTCAGACTGGCCGAGGTGGTGCATTCAAAAACCTGATCCGGCTGCACCTTGATGACCGGGATCAGATCGCCCGCCGTGCAGGCGGCGCTCTTCTCCACCATGGAGATGTAGGTGGGCTTCGTGGTGCCCGTGGCGATCGCCAGATTGCCGCTGGACTGGTAAAGCGCCATGCCCAGCTTCGGCGTGATCGCGCCGCAGGGCAGATACTCCCAGGGGGGCACCCGCCCGTCTTCGTTCTGATAAGGAATAAAACCTCTCATTGTTCTTTGGTCCTTCCTGCCGATCCGCCCGGGCTCATCTGCCCATGCGGGCCCGATCGGCTGCGTAGTATTTCCGGATGTCTTCTTCTGCCGTGTCAGGCGCCATATTTCGGAACTGCGCCATCACGCCGGGAGGAACAGGGCTTTCTCCACCGGCAGGACGGGGAGGCGGAGGAGCTTCTTCACCCTGCCGGGTCCGCTCGCGGTCGCCGCTGACCATGTGCATCCAGTTCCTTGCCGCCATCGTGTATGCGTCCACGTAATCCATGCCCCGTCTTACAAATTCACGGAAATCTCTTCCGAGCTCGCTCTGCAGGATGGCGCTCAGATCCGTCATTTCCGGGTGCAGTTCCCGGATCGCGGCCAGCTGCGCGCGCATTTCCTCCGGCATCACCCGCCTGTCGAGGGGAGAAGCTTCCCTCTGTTCGGGTTCCTGGCCGATCCGGCGCACGTTCGCTCCGTTGCTGTAAGGATATTCGTCCATCTTCGTTGGTCCTTCCTGCCGCCTCGCCCGGATTTACTTTCCCAGGCGCTTCTGATCTGCGGCGTAAAACTTGCGGATGTCTTCATCCGTCGCGTCAGGAAGCAGGGCTCGGAACTGCGCCATCACCTCCGGGGGCACGGAGACCGCGCCCTTTCCCCGGGTAACGGTGGAGGCCAGGTGTTCCTTGCCCCCCTGCCTCGCCCGCTCTCGGTTGCCGCTGATCTTTCTCAGCCGGTCTTCTGCCGCCAGCTTATATGCCTCCAGGAAGGTGAAGCCCCGGCCCACGTATTGCCGGAATCTTTCTCCCGCCTCGCTGTTCAGGATGGTTCCCAGGTCCTTCATCTCCGGGTCCATGGCCCGGATCTCGGCCAGCTCCATCTCGATCACGGGATTCTTGCCTTCCGGCTCACGCTGCTTTGTCTGCTGCCGCCTGCTCTCCCGCTCGGTCTCCCGAACGATCCGGCGGATATCATCCTCGTTGAGGCGGCCTTCCTTTCCCCGTTTCTCCCGGAGCTTCTTCGCGAATTCTTCCATCTCTTCCACGGAATTGACGGTGCCGCCCGTCTGCGGATTCTTGATGCCGATGCTGCGAAGCAGGTCGCTCATATCGCTGCGGGCCTGCTGATAGGCCGCATCATAGGCGCGCTGCTCCCGCTCACGGATCCTGCGGCCTTCGGCCTGCCGGGCATTTTCCTGGCGGCTCTGCTGCTTCGGCTGTTCGCGGCTGTCAGTGGATTCGGCGGGATCCTGCCCTTCCGGCGTCCCGGTTTCGCCTTCCGGCTGGCGGTTCCCTTCGGTCTGGGATCCTTCCGTGGTCTGTTCCAGTTCCTGCTGTTCCTGATTCTCTTCCATGTTTATCTCCTTTGCCTTTATGCCCTGGCAGGGGGAATAGATTTTCGCGCGTTCTCTGCGAATCTGCCTCTCTGTTCTCGGGGGCAGCTACGAAGCCGCTGCGCAGCGGCACGGTCCTTATCGACTTCCTTTTCCTTTCCCCGTGCGGAGATCGCTGCCCGTGGTCACCTTCCCGTTCCCTTTCTTCTGGGACTGCGCAGGCGCCTTCACGACCTGCGCGCCGGCGTTCTGAATTTTGCCGGCATAGCCTTCCTTCTTCATGGGTCGTCCTCCTTTCCCATGTTCTCCCTGCCTCGCAGGGGGCTTTGACATTTGTCCTATGCTCCGGACCAGAGAATAGATTGTTGCGCGCTCTCCGCGAATATCACCGCCGTTTCCGGCGGTGATCGTCACCGTTCAATATACTGTGTGCCTCCAAGCGCCGAGATAATGCCCATCGTCCCCGGCACCTTCCGCATCAGATACCCCATGATCTCCGCCCTGAGCCAGCGATCACTTTCCCGCCGGCCCATCTTCTTCGGTTTCGGAGGGAGTTCTCCCCGCTTTGCCGCCTGCGCCGTGGGGTTATATCGATGCTGTCCCATATCCAGCCTGCCTTTCCGCCGCCATTGCCTGGGCATCTCTCATGGCCGCCTCCTGTGCCTGGGCGTCCACAGCCTGCATGATCCCCGCTTCCGCCGGCGCACCTTCGGGCATTCCCTGCTGCGGAGGGACCTGCCCCGGCGCGGCCTGCGGCGGCATCATCATGCGCTGCTGAAGCTGGGCCAGCAGCTGCTCCATCTGCTGGTTCTTCGCCTGGGCCTGCTGCAGCGCCTGCTGCAGCTGCATGAGCTGATCCTGCTCCGCTTTTTTCTTCTCCAGGTATTCCTTGGTGTCGCTGGCTCCCGGATAATGCAGCAGTTCCAGCTTCGTCCAGTACAGGATCAGGGTCTCAAGCTCCCCGGGCTGGCCGAAGGCGCCCATGGAGAGCATCTGACTGGCGTCCTGCCACATCTGCTCCCGGTTGTTTGCCAGCGTCGCCGAGGTGTCGCAGCTGAAAAGGAATCGGTCGTCGTCCAGGATGCAGTGCCACTCTCCGGTCTGGGGATCCTGCTCATAGAAGTCGTAGCGGTTGAACTCCTCATATCGGGCGCTCCCCCGGTTGTCCGTGGCCACCACGGGCCTCGGCTCGTCGGCATAGGCCACCTTCAGCATCGTGATCCGTTTGAAGAGTTCGGCATAGGCCGCTTCCTTCAACACGCGCTTGGATTCCAGCCGCCCCGCGCTCTGCGCAGCGGCGAACTGACGGGCTACGCCGCTCTGCGCCGTGGGATCGCGGCGGCCCTGGAAGCTGTCGGTGATCCCAAGAGCCTGCCGGGCTTCCTCGTAGACCTGGGCGAGATACTGCATCTCCTGCCGGAGGTCTCCGGAAAACTGATAGACTCCGATCAGACTGGCGTCCGCGGCGTTGCCCACATACCACTTCTCCCCGTCCTCCGGGTCCACCCGGAAATCCGCCCGGTCCGGCAGGGTGATCCGCGTACCGGCCTTCACAAAGCGATCGATGATCTTGGTCTCCATACGGTTTACCGTGTTCTGCTGGTCCGCGATCTTGTCCACATCGCTGTCCCCCAGCAGCCGTCCGAAGACGGACACGTTTTTTTGGAGGAACACCGGAAAGACGTCCGGCTTGTAATAGGGCAGCCGTGTAGGCTGACGGACGGGCGCGCCCATGCTCTCGATCGATACCGCGCCGGGGATCTCGGTCCCGTTGTCGGTCGTGAAGCCTTCGTAGATCAGTTCCTGCTCTTCGTCACTTTCCGTGATCGTTTCCGCTCCGCAGACAGGGCAGCTCTTTGCATCAGGATCCGCGATGATCTCCCCGCAAACTTCGCATTTGCGCATGCGCCTGACCTCGAAATCCTCCAGGTCTTCCAGGACCGTGTCCCCCACCCAAGAGAATTTCCCGATGCCGCCCCGCTCATTACGGAAATAGGCGACATACTGCGTCACTATGTCCTCCGCCGCGTCCGCGTCGCTGTCCAGGGTCCTGGCCTCCGGGGCTTCCTCCCCTTCGTCCACGTCCTTGCCGTACACCCGCTTGATATAGGCTTTCGTCTGGGGCAGCTTCAGCACAATGGCGTCCATATCCTCCACGGAGGTAAATACCCCATCCTGGGGCACCACCTGCTTCGGGTGCAGCATGCTTACCGTAACGTCCCCGATGCTGGAATGCGTCCGCTTGGAATTGTCCCATTCCACCAGCCAGTAGGCTCCTCCCTGGATGGGGATCGTCCTCTCCATGAGATCGTTGATGGTCTCCATGGGCAGGCGGTCCAGCTCGTTGCGGAGCATGTCCTCCAGGATCTTCGCCCGCCATTCGTCGCTCTTCCGCCGGGCGGTGACCTTCGGCTGCGGGATGTTGCTGGAAACCTCGGATTCGATGTTCTCCGCGATGATATTCCGCAGGTGGGCGGTCTTCCGTTTCTTCCCGCTCCGCTTCGTATCTCTGGGCGTCAGCGGCTCGATATCCCGCACTTCTCCCCGGTAAAGCTCTTCCCGCTCATCCATTTTCCGGGGTTCTTCCCCCAGGGCGGATTCGTTTCGCCCCAGCCAATCCTTCCAGTAATCCAGCTTCGCAGTATCAATCATGCTTTCCCTCCATCCTGCTGAGCACCACAGCGAGCTCCGCTCTGGTCACCGGTTTGTCTGGATGAAAGCTCCCGTCCGGATAACCCTTCATAAGTCCCCGCTCCTTGGCCCACGCGATGGACTGCGCCGCCCAGTGCCCGGTAATGTCGTCCACGATCTCCGGCTCTTCGGGCTGATACTGCGGGCGACAGACGCCGACGATTTGTGACGAATAGCGCACCTTGGAGGCCACACAGCCGCCGTTGTCCTGGCTCCCGATTCCGCTGCTCGTGTTCCCCTCGATGGTTGTAATCAGCACGGTGCTGTCCTTGTCGTGAAGGACTCCGGTCGCCAGCCCGCAATGATCCGGTGTGCCTTTTCCGTTGAAGTTTAGAAGGATAATATCCCCGGAATGTACCTGCTCCACAGGTACGGTCAGGCCCTGCTCCTTGTACCAGCGCAGCAGCGTCCCGCAGGAAGCCGTCTGCGCCCCGCCGAAGAACGCGGTCGATTCCCCGGCTTTCCAGAAGCACCACCAGAGGAAGCACACGCACCACGGCTGGCCCTGCATGGACGGTCCTATCCCGGTATAATCCGGCCAGTATTTCACGCAGTTCGACCCAGCCGGGAACTCCGTCACGCCCAGCTCTCCCCTGGCGACTTCGATCACTTTACTCCGGCTCATTGGTTGTATGTCCCCAGCACATTCCGTTCGGCGCGATCTTCCACCCGCTTGTTCATCCACAGAAGGGCTTCCTCGATGTGCGTAAGCGCGATGGCATTTTCCCTGCACCTATAGTCGCCCTCCTGGAAGCACTTAAGCCGGTCCCTGACGATCTCCAGGAGGTCGCAGTCCAGCACGCCGGTGGTACTGCCGGGCTCATAGCGCGGCCCCTCCTGGAATACGATTACAACTGCGCCGCTTGTATCCGCCCCCTTGATCAGGTACTTGTGCCAGGCGTTCCCTGGCCCGCGGTCTTTGTACCTGTAAACCTCGTTCAGGTTATTGTGCTTCGAGATCGTAGAAAGCTTTTCCATTCTGCGTTCGTTCACCGCTGTGGTTCCCCCCATTTCTCGATCAGGTACTTCCGCGTTTCCGCGTCGGCGCCGTAGTAGTCCTCCCACATATCCTCCGTCCACCGGGCTTTCTTTTCCGCCGCTTTTGCCGTCACCGTCATGCGCTGCTGATGGCGGATGTGCCAGGCGATGGCCAGGGCCAAAACACAGTCGTCATGGGCCCCCGGCTCCGCCTCGGCGCGGAGCTTCTCGCTGCGGACGAAGGTCAGCATCTCCTCCAGTGTGGTCCGGTCGTTGACGGTGTTGATCCCGCTTCGCATGGCCTCCACCAGCTCCCCGATGATCACCGGCCGCGTTACGGTGGTGGTCCGGAAGCCGAAGCTCCGGCTGATTGCGCCGGTATAGGTGTCCTCCTGTTCTCGCACGTATTGATTGCGATATCCCAGCTGCTCAAGCCTCTTGATGGGGAAGCTGGAGAAGTTGGCCTCGATGCCCACCAGGGCGTCGTTGTAGTGCTTCCCCAGGCAATAGACCTGCTTGGCGTAAGTATCTTCGTCATACTGGTGCCGCAGCATGGCCACCTGCTCCCCGGTCACGTTATCCAGCACCTGCGCCACGAAGAAGTCGCTGCCCTCGCCGGAGGTATCGCCCCCGATCACGTAAGGCCGACCCTCTTCCGGCTCCCGGAAGATCAGCACCGGCCCGTCCTTGTCCTCCGTCCAGCGGATGTCTTTGAGGCTGCCGTCCTCCCGGTACTCCCAGAATCCCCGTTTCACCGGCGGCGGGATCCTGCTCAGCCGCTCGGATACCGCCTTCCCGTCGAAGACCGTCTTCCCGGTGACGCCCCACTCCCCCAGGCAATAGACCTGGTAGTAATACGGGTCGATCTCCCGAAAGGCTTCCAGCGTCTGCCGGTCCTCCTCCGGGAGAAAGCGGTTGTCCCGGTAGGTGCTGCGGTGCGTCAGGGCTTCCGGGTCCGTCCGGTCGAAGAATCTCCCCTTGAGCCAGTGGGTGATGCTGATCGGGTTGAAGCTGAGGATGATCTGCTTGTAGTAGGCTGTTTCGCCCCGAAGACGGATGGACAGCTGATTCAGGTCTCCCTCGGTGATCTCGCTGGCCTCTTCGATCCAGATGCCCGTGATATCGTAGATGCTCTTGAGCTTCTCAACGTCGTCCAATCCGGCGAAGAGGATCTCCGAGCCGTTGCGGAATCGGATACGCATGTCGCTCAGGTTCACCCTGGCCATGGCCTCCGGGTAGTATTTCGCGATCTGGCCACGCAGCTGGGCAAAGCAGCTGTCCCGCAGGGTCCGCGCCACCTTGCGGCACACAAGCCATCGGTGCCCCGGCTCCGTGGTCACCCGCTCCAACACTTTCCGACCGGCGAAGATCGACTTTCCGGAACCGCCGCCTCCGCAAAGCACCAGGAATTTATGCTCGTCGAAAAAGAGCGGCAGGAAAGCAGCGTTGTTCGTCTCCCGCAGCTGCTCCCACCATTCCAGCAGGGACAGGTCATCGTCGATCTGCGCCATCGTCTCCCTCCATGGCGGCGCTCAGCAGGGCCTCCATGCGCTTCTTTTTCTCCGCCAGGGTCATGGGCTTTGGCGGCAGCGTTCCCGTGTCTCCCGGCAGGCGGAGCAGCATGTCCAGGGCCTTGATGGCTCCGCGGGCGTCGAACTGCCAGCTCCCATCCGGTACATATGCGTGTTCGTCCGTGTCCCAGCTCATGTGAGGCTTTGCTTCCATGCACCGCTGGAAAATCTCGTACAAATGCAGCCCGATGGCCTGGGGCGTCAGTCCCAGTTGGCTATAAATCTGTCGCGCGCATGCCCGCCTGTACGCAACGACCTTTGCATTTTTTAACAGGCGTGTCGCCTGGGCCGCTGCGCTCTTCGGACTGTATCCCGCCTTGATGGCTGCCGCCGTGCCGTTCCCGCCGTTCTGCAGCAGCTCCATGACAAAGCTCCGCTGCTGTGGCTTCAGCGCCCGCTCAAGCTCCTCCAGCGTCATGTCCTCCGGGCTTCGATTGTTGCTCCCACCCACCGTCCCGTGCCTCCCTGAGCATCTATACTTCCTGTATACACCCGTTTTTTCATTCGAGTGTGTCAACTTTTTCCT
>Ga0310786_10002051_pt1 | contig 31548 bp, 24 predicted proteins | sample AusTroGonzalo_MG_FD_203881 | JGI IMG/M metagenome (GOLD analysis project Ga0310786, IMG submission 203881) | Bovine rumen microbial communities from tropical cattle in Woodstock, Queensland, Australia - Gonzalo_03 (v2) (version 2) | ecosystem: Host-associated > Mammals > Digestive system >...
GTGATTTTACCGATGACTTGTTTTCTCATAGCGATAACTCCAGAATAGTTTCAAAATCTTTGATAGACTCATTTTCCTTGATTTGTCCGATGCGGAATCCGTTGCCGGTTGTCTCGCAGTACAGATAACGCGTACCGTTGTGGGTGAGCACGACATCCTCGGGGTGCTGCGTCTGGATCTGCTGTATCCACTGCTCGTCGCGGCACTCCACGCCGATAGCGGCGTGCTTGAGTTTGGCAGAGAGGAGGAAGATCACCTTGTAGCCCATACAGAGGAAGAGCGCGGCGGTGAGGCTGGACTTGCAGTCGCAGTCGCCCTCTTTGTCGAACAGCACTTCCTCGGGGAAGCGCATGTATTCCTTAGCGCACTCGATGCCCCAACTCTGTTCGTCGAGCATGTACTTGATATTGGGTTCTTGTGCGAAGTCGAGCGCGAACTGCAGTTTGTCCAACTCGGGATAGCCGGCGTCCTGTACGGAGCGCGTCACATAGTCGGCCACCTGGCGCGTGCAGTTGAGGCGCGCGGGGTTGTTCTTCAGATAGAGGAACATCGCCTGGACATTCTGCGCATAGGAGTTCTGGTCCTTGCCGTAGGTGGAGAAGGGGTTGATGGCGCGCAGTCCGTCTACCTCGGCCGTGGACATCTCCAGCGGCAGATTGCCGGTCAACTTATTGCCCAACCAGGAATCGAGTTCCCAGGTGAAGATACGACTCTCCACGGTGTCCTTGCGCTCTTCTTCCTGCTGGTCGCACTCGTCGTCTTCCTCGTGAAGGGGCAGGTAAATCTTCTCGTCGAACTCATCGAGCGACATGCCGCTGACCTGCTTGCCGAGAGAGAACTTGTCGCCAGTGGTCTCACAGAAGATGAAATAGCGATCCTCGTACTTGACTGCGAACTCTTCGACCTTGGCGGCATCGCCGTACCATCCATCCTTGAGTTCGCGGAGCTTGATCTCCACGCCGATGGCGGAGTGCTGATGCTTGCGCGAGATGAGATAGAGGACGTTCTTGCCCATGAGATGGAAGATCATAGCGGCGAGCAGTGACTTGGAGTTGCTGTCGCCACACTTGTCGTAGAGCGTTTCATCCGGATAACGGATATAGTCGTCGTAGAAATTGACCGTCTTGTTCTCTGCATTCTCCTGGAAAGCGATGTTGGGTTCCTGGACAAAGTCGAGTGTGAACTGCAACTTATCGATCGGCGTGAAGCCGTTCTTCTCGGCGATGCGGTTGATGGTATGCGCCACGTAGTTGGTGCGCGCCAGGAAGGTCTTGCGGTACTTCTTGAGGAAGCGGAACATATAGAGGATGTTCTCCTTGTCGGAGTGGTCCTTGCGCTGGTCGAAGAAGGGGTTGAGATGGCGAATGTCGCGTATGTCGGCCGCCTTGAAATAGAGCGTGAGAGAACCGTGGGTAGGTTCGTGGAGCATATAGGTCTCGTCGAGATCCCACTCGTAGGAGCGCGAGATGTCACCCTGCGGGTTCTTGGGTTCGTCCTGCTCTGCATCCTCCTCCTCGGAGTCGGCATTGTCGTCGAGGAAGGACGACTGCACTTTCCACCGGCGATTGGCACCGGGCATGGCCATGTTGATGCCCACGCCCGTAGAGATGACGATGAGCAGCGGCATGAAGTCGTAGTCGTAATAGAAGAGGGTGAAGGCCATCGCCACCGAGCAGAGCGCAAGGATAGCCAGGTTCATCCATTTCATCCCCAGATTCTTGTTGAAGAGATCGAGGATAGGCTGGAAGGAGTTGGCATTCTCGATGGCATCTATCTTGATGAACCGCACGATTGCCCAGAGCACGTAGTAGTAGCCGACGAAGACGGAGGCAGACTGCCAGTCTTTGCCGAGCAGCGGCATCTGGAAGATACCGGAGTTGACCAGATAGACCAAGATGAAAAGGACGGAGTAGATGAGTGCGGAGAGCAGGGCTGTATCTTTCCATCCGTATGGTTGCTCGGACGCATATTCGGTCTGTCGCTGACGCGGAGCGAAACGTTGCAGGAGTGCGAACGAAGCGGCGCGTGCTTCAGCAGGCAGCAGGTCTTTCTTCGAGTTGTGGAATCCCCAGAACGAGCATACCGCCAGTGGAATACGCGGTTTGGGTTTCTCCAGTTGCACCACCGGTTGGGGTGCAGGTTGGGGCGCAGGCTCCGGTGTGGCTTCTTCGGGTTGTGGTGCTTCTTCGGGTGCCGCTGTCTCATCTTCCGTGAGCGTAGGCGTCTCCTCGATGACCGGTGCGATCTCGGTGGCCTCGGGCACTTCCACTGTGGCCTCCGGTATCACGTCCACCGTCACCTCGGGTATAGTGGGCGACTCCGGTTGAGGGATATCTACGCTCACCTCGGGAATGACGGTAGGTGCTACTTCGGGCACCTCTACGGTCTCGGGCACGATATCCTCCTCTTTCTTGCGCCGCGGCGAGGCGATATAGAGATGTTCCGCCTGTTGGGTCTGCTGCGGCTGCGACTGCTGCGGCTGGTTCGGCGTTGCAGGCTCGGGTGCCGCGGCGGGTTCGGGGGTAGGTTGTCCGGCATATGCGCAGAGCACGCAGCGGAGCCAGAGTGTCTTCCAACTGCGTTCACCGTAGATGGTCGGCTCGTTGGGCTTGGACGGACGGGCCAGATAGCCGATGACCTCTTTCTCTTTCTTCCCCTTGATCTGCTTGTAGATATAGCCGTATTGGTCCACGGTGGCATCCGTGTCGAAACTGAGGTAACCGGTGCGGCGATAGTTTGGCTTCTCGGCATCGTCGTTGATGTCGGTCATGAGTACCTCGACAAAACCGCGGTTGTGGGTGGATTTGTCGTCCACCTTGACGATACCGATAGCCGGTTTGCCGAAGGCACCGATCATATGCACCTCAGCCGCCGTTCCATCTTCGCCTTTCTCGAGATAGCATGTGCGCATGAGGGGTTGGTTCTCCTTGCTGCGCCAGTCGATCCACACTTTCACTTTCGAGAGTTTCTTGACGACTACGCCCAAAAGGACGGTCGAGAATACTCCGAGAATAATAAGTAATACTTGAAGGTTTATCATAGTAGCATCAGTCTTCTTTGTTCATTATCTTGCGGATGCATTGTCTGTCGCGGTAGGCCTCGGCGAAATGGCTGGGATTGAAGAGCTTTAGCCACTCGTTGGACGTGTCGTCCGGACAGATCGCCCAGAGGATGAGTGCCGGGATGTCGGTGGAGTAAGGCGTCTCTTGCGGAGCCTCGTCGAGAACGGGTACTTCCTCTGTTGCGTTGCGTTTGGCTTTCTCTTTCTCCTTCTTGCGTTTAGCCTTCTGTTCGTCGTCGAAGACGCGGATGTTACGGATCGACTGGTCGAAGTCCTCGGTAGGCAGTATGCGGTTGAGAGAGAAGGAGTCGAAGCTGCGCCAGCGCGTGATGAACAGGTAGCGCTGGTAGAGCGAGTTGTACTCGGCATTCTGCATGCACGGATGCGAGGGGAGTGCGGAGAGCAGGTAGCTGATATCCTTGTTGATCTTGATGTCGGAGCATTCGGGATCGGCATCGCATATGATCTCGCCGTTGGCAGCTGCGTATTCGATCATCGTGTCGAGCAGGTGGATGTTGCCGGTCTTGCGCTCATATTGCAGCAGTTTTTCGCCGACGGTGGGGTTCTCGCGCGGTAGCATCTCGCCGCAGATAGCGTTGATCATCTGGTGGCGGAACTCCTCTTTGTGCTTCTCCCACTGCTCGGCCTTCTCGCGCAAGAGTTCGTCCTTGGAGACAAACTCATACTGCTGTGTCTGGTCGTTGAAGCGTCGTGTATGCTCGTCGATGACGCGCACATCCCGGTAGAGGATCGCTATCTCGTCGTTGAGATGGTTGATGAGCATGAAATAGTGCTTCTTGTTGAGTTCGCTGATCAGCTCGGGGCGGTAGTTGACGCGGATACGACATCCCTCCACCTCGTTGGCAGGCAATATCTCCTCGTCGTTGAACCGTCCGGAACGCAGCGGCTGGTTGAATGTCGTCTCAGGCAGTTGCATATGTACCACCAGTTCGGGTACGCGGAACTCCACCTCCTTGCGTATCTGTTTGTTACGCTCGAGGTAGGCATCGCAGAGTGCCAGCATCTTGTTGTAATAGTCGCAAGCCTCAAACTCAATACGGTTGGCGAGTCGGGCATAGGCGTCGTGCTTGTAGTAGGCCTTGAGGACGCGTATGCAGACGTTCTTCTTGCGCACATAGATACAGAGCACTACGAGCTGGATGAGCAGCGGCAGCATGAAGAGCGCGATAGCCCACCAGAACGTATGACCCTTGACATCGCCCAGATCGACGAAAGTAGGCGAGATCAGCGACAGCACGGGGAGCAGAGCCAGCACGCAGACGATACCCAACAGGAACACGCGTCCGAGTGTGGCGAGCGTAGTCCGTTCGGACGAGAGCAGATCGAGCAGTTTGTCGGTGGCCTGCTGCTTCATCTCGGCCTGACCTGTACCGCCGTTGTGGGTCTCATTGTCCTGCCGATAGACCTCGTGGTAGTTCTCGAAATAATCTTTCTGGTTGTCCGGAATCATCTGCTTCTCGGGTTCGAGCAACAGATCCCAATAATGATGCTCCAGTTCTTCGCTGATGCGCTCTTTCTCGAACGACATCCGCTCCTGCAACTTGATCAACTGCCGGTCGATAGCAGCGAGTACGCCGTCGTTGGGGTGCACCTTGGATATGACTCGTGCGAGAGCAGGCAGGATGGCTTTCTCGCAGTTGTGGTACATCTTGGATGAGCGGACCGATATCTTGTCGAGCAAGTCGGATGTGCCGCGTTCGATATTATCGGTGATGCGTCGTAGCATCTTGGCCGGATAGAACCGGAGGTAATAGAAATAGTAGAGTCGCTTGAGACTCTTCTGCATATAATGGAGGATAGGATGAGGAGAGGGGTCTTCCATGTCGGCATCGGGGATATCTACGTTGAGTCCCTCGTTGATGTCGTGGATGAATTTCTCTGCACTGAATTCGGCGAGATCGAGTATGTGGAGTTCGTCGCGATCGGTGGCTTCTTCCTCGCTATCCAACTTGATATTCGTGATCAGTTCGGATGCCAGTCGGCTGGCGTCGTTGACATCCTCAGCATGCATGTCGAAAAAGAGCGATGTGGCTCCCATCGAGAAATACATCTGGTCGGCGCTGCGTGTCCCGCTGATGAGCGGATGGGTGGCATCGCATGCGTAGAAGAGATGGATGACACACTGGAGCAGGTATTCCGCCTGCAGCTTGTGGTCCATGAGTGTGTAGGTGCATTCGGTACGATTCTGCACGTCCTGGTAGAGCATGACATGATCGTAGCCGCGCACATGACGCAGACGATGCTGTACCTCCACCTCGTTGAGAAGGCGGAGTACGCGATTACGTTCGCCTACTTCGCGAGCATTGATGTCGCATGGCACAAAGAGTGCTCCGTAGATACACATACCCTGGTGGATATGTGCGGGCAGGATACGTTCTTTCTCTTTCTGCAGCATCGCAGCGATGCTGGCAAAGACGGCCTGGGTGAAAGGCTCGGTGGAGTCGCCCAGCACGAGCACGTTGATGGCCTGATAAGGTTTGGCGTTCGACTGACGGAGGATGCGGATAAAGTTCTTGCCCGCTTCGACGAGCCGGCTCTGGAAAAAGTAGAGCTGGTCGGCCACTCCGCCAGGTGCGTCTAGATCTTCACTGTTGGTCGAACGCACGTCGGAGAATACGTCACCAAAGGCGCTATAATACCAATAGTCGCCCTTGATGATCGCATTCTTCTCAGCGGATCGACGTTCCCACTGGTCTAGCAATTCCTGCTGCGACAAGGACTGAGACGGGTCGTCTTGCATCATCTCATTACGGCTCAACTGTTCGTCGGCCTGCGCAGCGAAACCGGCCTGCCGGTCGGCAGGTGTGTGGTCGGCGGCGGGATTGGCCTTGCCGTGCTTGTCGCCGGCAGCCACATAAGTCTGAGAGATGTGCACATGGTCAATGCGCTCCAGCAGGGAAACGAATGTTCCCCGCCGGTCGCGATTGGCAGATATATCTATTATCCAAAGAGGAAGCATAGAATAACTAAATTAGTGGGTTCGTTTTTGATTACTTAATAAATTCCTGAACGTAGTTGAACTCTTCACGAATGATCGAGAACAATGCCTGATAGAGACGACGCTCAGCAGGTATCTTCGCCGCCGTACGCTTAGCGGCCAACTCCTGGAGCAACTCGCGTTGCTTGATAGGATAGAGACGTTTCAGGATCTGCTCACCGGTCTCGTCCTTGCCGTCCACCGTATGTTTCTGGCGAAGGAGGGCTTGCAGGATGGACTCGCAGGTCTGTCCGAAGCGGTAGTTCTGGTAGGCGTCACGATAGCAAGCAAACTGCTCAGCGAAGTTCTTGCCTACTACTTCGTAGAACATCGGACGGCCGTTGTCCTCGAGGCGGAGCACGAGTTTAGCCGACTGCGGATGGATGCTGAAGGCTTCGGGCTTGGCGATGAGGAACGAGGTGGTGCACTCGGGATCTACCAGATACATGGCATCCGTGTAGGACTCAGCGTCGTACTCGTCGATATAGAAGAAATCGTGCATCTCTGCGCGGAACTTATCGAGCATGAGCATCTTGGCAAAGGTGCGGTGCTGCGGCAGTATTTCCTCGGGCAGGTTGTCCATCGTAAGGCTGGCGCCATACTGTGCGAAGTCGTGATGGAAATGATATTTCTCGCGGAAGGAAGCGCGGTCGTAAACCGACTTGATGCTGTCGTAGATACGATAGTCCTCGAGCGAGAGACCGAACTTCGATTTGAGCACGAGTGCCACATCATCGCTGTCGGCTTTCTCATAACGATGCTTGGGGTTACCCTTCTGCATACCGAGCATTTCGCATGCCAAATCTTCGCTACCTGCCACGAACACGAGGTGTTCCTCCTTCTTGACTACATCAATACGGTTGGCATTGTACGAGAAGAAGAGGGCAGGATTGAGGCTGCGACGAACGGCGTCTTTCTCGTCGTTGGTCAGTTCGGCGAAGAAGGAAGATATCTTCTTGTTCTCCCAACGCTCCTGAACGGTCTTGTTCTCGCGGATCATCTTGTCGAAGACGGTCTCGGCCATCGAGAGGAAGTCGTCCACAATACGCTCGTTGGACACCTTGGCGTCTGCCAACTCCTGGTTGCAGAAGAAGAGAGTGCTCTCGGTAGTGGTCTCTTTCTTGGTCTTCTCGTCTACGATCTTCTCCACTTTCTTATACTGACCCTTGTTGATGGCCTGTATGATATTCTCGTTGACGGCATTGTAGATGTTGTCTTCGATCATCTTCTGGATATTGTCGCGATCCGGAGTCTCGGCCTTGTCGTTTTGCGCCTTGATGAACTCACGATAGAGTCCGCTGAACATGTTGTCGGCTACCCAACCGTTGCCGTCGCAAATCTTAGCCAGCTGCGGCAGATAGACGGTGGTTACGTCCATCTGGGCTGCACCCATAGCGGACGCGAGTTTGTCATATTGCTTAACGGCCTCGCGGGTCATCTCGGCAGCTTTGTCCTTGAAGGAAGCGATCTGCTTCTTGAGGCGCGACAACTCGTCGTTCTTCTCATCCTGGCAGAAGTCTTTCTTCAGGTCGTGAGCCCACTCGAGCATAGCAATCTTGATAGCCTCGTCTACATATGCATTCAGTGCGCTGATATAGTTCTGGATATCCTGTTTGTTGGATTTCATCTTCACCTTCTCCACGCCCTTGATGTCAGCTTCGTCACGCAGAGCTTGGAGTTTGTCCTCCTGCTCCTTGAGTGCATCTTTGGCCTTCTTGATGTCGGTTTCTTCCTTGACATACTCCTCGGCCATCTGCTTGCGTACCATATCGACTGCATCGTGAGCGAAGGTCAGACCATTGGTGCGGATCCACATCTCGGCTTGTTGCCATGCTGCATCCACGATTTTATGCTTGTATGCATCGCGTTTCTCGATAGTGGTTTTCTCGCGTTCGATGGCTCCCTTGAGGTCGCCCCAAATGCTCATGATAGTACTGAGCTCGAGTTCGTCGCTCAATTTCTCAGAAGTAGAGTCTTGACTGCTCTCAAGGGTCTCGTGTAGCGTCTTGGCTGCCGGACTATTGGCAATCTTGTAGGCAATCGTGTCGGGAATCTTATAATCCAGCTCGCGGAACAAACTCTTAGTGAGTCGTTCAATCATGCTGTCCTCCACCTTCGACTCTTTGCCTTCGGCGCAGAGCAGCCAGCTACGGAGGATATCACGGCGCAGACGGAAGCGCATGTACTTGTTGAAGTACTCGTTCGGTTTCTGCAGCGATACATAACCCATCGGTACGAGGAAGTCCTTGTGGTTCTTCTCCATGATGTCGTTCATATAGTTGTCGATATCGGAGCGGAAAGTAGCGCCAGCCTGACCGTTATGGAGATGATATAGCATCTCTGCGGTGTTGCGGATCATGGTGTGGGGGCTGCCGAGGCTGGTACCCTTATCGGTCTGGATATCCACCGGAATCATGTAATAGAATGGGCAGTAACGCTTGTTGTAGTCCACCAGATTGTAGTCGCTATTGAATGCCAGACGGTGCATCACGGTGTTCTGCTCGGGGTTGTAACTCATTACCTTGAAGGCCTCCAGCTCGGAGAATACACCAAAGGCGTTGAGCGAATATTTCTCCTCGGTAGCATTGGCATCGATGAAGAACTTAGGCATGTACATCGTGTAGACGAGTTGCGGATCACCGTTGCCTACCACCTGATGGTGGATCTGGTTGATATGATACAGCACGTCGTTGAAGATACCTGAACCCGTACCTCCGAGCGAACTGCTGACCAGCCAATAGTAGATGATGCAATCCTCACCACCCACCGATTTCACGTCGTTGAGCGAAGAGATAGCCGATTGCAGTTTGGTCTGGAAGTCAGCCAAGGCGTGTGCAAACGCGATGCGCGATTTGATGCGGAAGGCGCCTGCACCGAATGACAGCGGTTGATCGGGAATCTTGGTGGCCAGCTCGTCGGAGCAAGCCTCCAGGATGCGCTTGTTGATCAAGTTGTTGGGGTCCTGCTTTGCCTCATAATAGATAGCGTGCGGATTGGCACGACCGAGGTTGATCAGATCGGTCTGCGGCGAGATAAAGGGAACTTTACCTTGCTCAAACGTCGCGCGGTTACGCTTGTTGGCCTCGTCGATGTCACGTTGGTCCGTGTCAAGGAACAAGAAGCGATAGCTGTCGTTCATCGCTTGGAGACGACTCTTGGACTTGGTAGCCTGAGGGAAACGTTTCTCGTAGACCTTCTCTTTGATCATAGCGATCGTCTTGCATCCCTGACCACCGATACCAATGAAAATGTGCTTTTCGTTTGCCATAACTTGTTGGTTTTGATGGTGAATAAATTATTTTGTTAGTTGAACTTTTATTCCGTGGGTAATATCTGATGCACCCGTACCGCATTTGAGTCGGATAGAGGTGGGGGAATCATAACTCAGGATCCCCGATTGCGCTTTACCGGCAGCGCAGAAGCCCTTGGTCTTCTTCCAAACGAAATGAGGATGCTGGAACACCAGGAGCGGATTACCGTTTTTCTTCTTGACCTCAAAGGCCCACTCGGCATCATCCACGCGTGCAGGACCGGAACCTCCGGCACCGAAGATGATTGAAGCGCTCGAATTCTGCTTGGGTATACGCTTCATGTCGTCCAGTTGGTTGCCTTCTGCGTCATAGACAGTAACAGTGCCCTTGAAGCACAACTTGCTATTGCGGCCGATGGCTTTGATCACACCTATAATATATAATATAAGGAGTATGATCAGCGTAACTGTCAGCCAGAGGGGCAGGAAGAAAGTGAACACCAGGCCTTCGCGGTACTCGGTGGTGTTAGCCAATGCCCCCGGACGTCCTTCCAGCAGTTTGTCTATCTCATTCTGATAGTCCACCGGCAGTTTTACATCGAAATGGAGCGTGTCAGCCATCTGGTGGAAACCGAAATCCTTGTGCTTGATCTGTCCGAGCTGGATGTCGGCATACATCTCGCCGGCCTCGCTATAGTTGATATAGTCGGGGTTGGCCTTGAAATAGAAATCGGAGTTGAGGATATAGGTAGAGTCGAGTGTGATCTTCGGATACAGTTTGGTGGCTTTCCATTCGATATGCGCCTTCACTTTGCCGTCGATGTTCGTTTCTGTCTTGACTACGATCGGATTGGCCTTGTTCTCGCGGATGATGATGGACTGCAGTTTGGTGAACATGATACGATCTTTCTGCTGGTCGAACCACTGGCGGATGAGTGCCTCGGAATTGTTAGGCACACGTTGTTGCTCTACCTTCACGTCCCAATCGGCATAGAGTTCCTGCAATTGGGGATAGACATATCCGGCAGGACTACCGCTCTGCGGCAACTCGAGCGTGAACACAAGACTCTCGGCATTATCCGTCTTGGCGGCTTTCATCAGGGTGTGCATGTCGTTCATCTCCGTCTTGCTGAACTGACGGTCGATATTATTCTCCGGGCAGTGGAGCAGATCGCTGATGAAGACGATGATGTTCACATCATACTGCTGGTTCATCTGCACCGATTTGGCTACCGCTTGCTGAACTTTATAGATATCCGTGTCATAATACTGCTTATCTTTCTTGTCTGCACCTTGCGGGTAAAGGGTGGTGAGCATCTGTACCATACTGCTCTTGGTCTGAGCATCGATAGTAGCGTCATAGCCCATCTTGTTGCTGATGGCATCGTGTGCAAACGGAATGATGGTCATGCGATCACCCATTGGCAACGCCTTGACGAAAGCATCCAATGCAGGGCGAACGGTTTCTTCGTACCGACACATAGAGAGCGATACGTCCACGGCAAAGATGTAGTGGGCATGACAATTTTTTAATTCCTCACGATAGAGTTGAGTCAGTTGGGGACATTGTTGGTTCAGATACGCCAACGATCCATCCTGAGCTACCATTCCGGTAGTCGCCATAAAGGCGAATACGAATAGGAGAAAGTGTTTTTTCATAAATAGGGTATTTGAGTTAACGGCGACAAAGATACTATAATTATTTCACATGTGCAAATTTATTTTGCTTTTTTCGCTTTTTTGCCAAAAAATCGCAAATATTGTTTTTTGCCAATTTTTAAAATAATTCAAAAAAACGTGCTGAATACGTATTTTTGTAATCAGCACATTAAGAATGTAATAATATATAAAACTAAATAAACTAAAGTTATATGTAGGAATATATCATAAGATATTTTGTTAATAGCAGTTTTTGAGGAATAGGTCTGCTATCTCGCGGTAGTGAATCAGGAGGTTGGATGACTGCCGATTGTGCATTTTATCGGTCCATCCTTTGGCAGCCGTACCGGCAAGAATCGTCAATGCGGGGGACTGCTTGATAGCAGCGGTGGTGGTCACCTCCTTGCCGCAAACGCGATTGATGACTCGTGCTCCAGCAAGGTAGGATGTGCGGGCTATGAGTTTGCGTTCGCTTAGGATCTTGAACACAGCGCCCCAGTCGGATTTGGACTGACATATATCTGAAGCCAGTACGGCTAGAATAGCTTTATCCTCTTTTCGTTGATGCGACTGCGTATCGGCGGATATATGCTCGAGCATCTTTTCAATCGTTTCCAACCATTCCGGGTGATTATACCCCGGCGCTATTAACGGGAGTGTTTGCTCGAGTATAGTTCGTTCCCAAAGAGTGGATCGGTCTTGGTGTCTTGTCAGTTCCGCCTGGTAGACATCGGCTGTCCCGTGTAGTTTGGCAGCCAGCAGCAGTCGGTCGGCGCGATCCGTCTTGTGTCGGTTAGCGGGGTTGTGCTCATTAAGATTTTTGCATACCAGATCTGCGATGTGCGCACTGAGCAGTCCGCCTACCAGTCGTACTACTCCATATTGGCTATATGCTTCTGAGGCCGTCTGTCCGATGCCTTCCCCGTCTTTTTTGTAGAGCAGGTATTTCTCTTCTTCCTCCGGCAGCAAGTAATTGCGTGCGGTGTTGGGTGCCTCTTTTTTTCGCTCGGGACTGTTGAAGAGGAAGACAGATGGGGTGTTGGTGGTCCAGTCGATCACCAGGATGCTACCCCAAGTGCCGTTAGCAAAGGCACGGAAGGGCAGGAGTCGGATACACGAAATCTTGTTCTCAGCCATATTCTTACGTCGTTTTGAGAGTGCAAAAGTACAACAAAAAAATGACATGTGCAAAAAAATTTGCATATATGCAAAAAAAGTAGTAATTTTGCGCCGCAAAAAAACTAACGTAACGATATGCTGAAGAAGCTGATTCTGAATGAGAAGTTCATTCTGACTATTATTTTGCTGAACTCGTGCTTGATCTATGCACAAGTGTCGGGTTACACCAATCTGGCCATCAGTGTGCTGGATATGGTGTTTACCTTCATCTTCCTGTTTGAGATGCTATTCAAGCAGCATGATCTGGGAATACGCGGTTATTGGAAAGACGGATGGAACAAACTGGACGGAACACTGGTGATCCTGTCGTTGCCATCGGTGGCGGCGCTGTTTATTCCCAACGACTATTCGGAATTGTCGTTGCTCATGATCTTCCGACTGCTGCGTGTGTTGCGTTTCTTCCGCGTGCTCCATTTCTTTCCTAACTTCAGTAAGGTCGTGGCCGGATTCACCAAGGCGATGCGTGAGTCGTACGCCATATTACTCAGTTTCTTCGTGATCATCGTCATCTTCGGTTTGGTCAATTGCAGCCTCTTCCGCGATGCCGACCCCGAGCATTTTCAGACGCCTATGCGCTCTATCTACGCTGTCTTCCAGCTCTGTACTATAGAGGGATGGTACGAGATACCAAATACTGTGGCCGAGTACTACGGTGCTTCCACTGTGACCGCCGGTTTTATCCGTGCCTATTTCTGCGCCCTGCTCATCCTAGGAGGTATCATCGGCATGTCGTTCATCAACTCGATCTTCGTGGATGCGATGGTGGCGGACAACAACAACGATGTCTTGGAGAAATTGAATGAACTCCAACAGACGATGGAGGAGATGAAAAAGAAGATAGAATCCAAATAAATTATGATGAAAATAAGTAACACAGGTTTCTTGTGCGGCTATTTTACTGCCAAGTCCGCCAAGACGGTGATCAACTCGCTCAACCGCTCTTCCGAGTGGCAACGGCGTGCGTACACATCGGCTGAGAAAGCCGGACTGGAGAACTACTATCTGCCTGAGTTTGCCGCGTACGTGACTGAGGAGGTGCCGCATTACACGCGCACACTGGACGCGCCTTGTGCGCTTGAGTTCGCTGATGAGACCGTTGATTTTCGCCTAACCAACCTGCAGGTATGGGCTGCGCCGTTCGACATCATCGTGTACGCCGTAGGTGTATACTTCGAGCAAGTGCCTTTCGATAGCATGACACGCGCGATGAATGCGTTGCGCAGTTGTGCCTACTATGATTCGCTGCAGCAGCCGTTCGTCTCCAAGGCGCTGCTGCCCATCATAGAGTTGTATAATATTGCAACGGGCACCAATGAGCGCGCTGAGGGCGATGTGAGTTGGCTGGTGGAAAGCGGCAATAAGTTCCGTCTGTTCCAAATACTCTCTGACGTTGCGCCTTGGGATGAAGCTGATCGCGACTACCTGCTCTATGATGCCGCTACGCTGGCACGTCATACTCCTCTTTCTACCGGCATGAACAGTGCCTCCTACTGCGAACAGATATTAGCCGACCATCGTATCTCCGTCTTCAACGGTTGGACAGGGTTGGCACTATTGGATACGTTCACACTGCTGTCGATTGACACGCCGGAGCGGGTGCGTCAGAGTTGGGTGACCGACTATTTCTCGCGTATCTTCATCTATCAGCTCTTCCGTAAAGCCTTCCTCTACTCGATCAATCTCCGCTATCGTCAGCGAACGGAGAACGTGGAAGTGCTGGAGCAACGTCTGAGCCAATTTGAGCAGAACTACAGTTATCCATCGTTGTCGTATAACTTCCTGCCGAACATCATCAATGAGGCTATCGAACGCAGTCTGTCCACCCAGCAAGACTATGAACAGCTTGACCGCATGATCAGCCGTGAGATGGAGACGCGCCAGCAGGTGGCGGACGAACGAACCAATAAGTTCCTGACTTTCCTGACGGTGCTCACTCTCTTCTCGGCTGTGTACGACTTCACGTGTCTTGTGAACGACAGCGTCGGTTTTGAAGATATGTTCTCCACGGCGCAGTCGGGATTCCGCTTTGTGAGCACCATCATGTTGCTGGTGATCCTAGTGGTTTATCTGGTGTTGATACGCCGTTCCAAACGCAGATGAGATGACTGTTACCGGAAGACCATTGGCAGCCCGTCTGACACGTCTTTTTCATAAGGCGTGCGCTAATTACGGCCTGATAGAAGAGGGCGATCATATCCTGGTGGGACTGAGCGGCGGCAAGGACTCGCTGGCGATGGTGGAGTTGCTAGGCAAACGAGCGAAGATATACGTCCCTCGTTTTCGCGTGACGGCGGTGCATGTACGCGTCAAGGAGCGTAATTATCAGGCAGATGTATCGGCGCTGCAGGCTTTCTGTGACTCAGTGGGAGTAGCTCTGGTGGTGCGTGACACAGAGATAGGTGCGCCGCCTAAGGAGGCATCGCGTGTATTGGACAACCCCTGTTTTCTCTGCGCCTGGTATCGCCGTAAGGCGCTCTTTGAGCTGGCACAGGAAATGGGATGCAATAAGATCGCACTGGGGCATCATCGCGATGATGTAGCCGAGACCCTGCTAATGAATCTGATCTACCAGGGTGCCTTCGCCACTATCCCGCCTATTCTGCCGATGGAGCATATGCCGATCGCCATCATCCGTCCGCTCTATCTGATGGATGAAGCGGATATAGCGCGTTATGCGGAGGAGCAAGGCTATCCGCGGCCACCCAAGTTGTGTCCGTTCGAACATGTGTCGTCGCGTGAGAAAGTGAAGCAGTTGTTGGCGCAGATACGCTTGCTCAACCCCGAAGCGATGGACTCGCTCTACGGAGCGATGGGAAATATCAAGCCGGACTATCTGCCTCGCCTGAAAGAAGAAATGTCAGAGTAAGGTGTTGGGTTCGTAGGCCCGCCATTTGGCGATGAGTGCGGTCATATCCTCCGGCCACGGACTATCGAAGAAGAGCCGTTCGCCTGTACGCGGATGGGTGAAACCGAGTGTCTTGGCATGCAGCACCTGGCGCGGGCAGAGGGCAAAACAATTCTCTATGTACTGCCTGTATTTCTGCGTTCGCAGTCCTTTACGAATCTCACATCCGCCATATTTCTCGTCGGCGAAGAGGGGATGGCCGATATGCGTCATATGGACGCGTATCTGATGGGTACGACCGGTCTCCAGACGACACTCTACAAGCGTGACATAAGGGAAACGCTCCAGCACCCGCCAATGGGTGACGGCCTCTTTGGCCTGCGGACATTCCTCCGGATCCCAGACGCGATAGATGGTTCGGTCGCGGTTGTCGCGTGCCAGTGCGCCCTCTATCGTCCCGCTATCTTCGGAGAACGTACCCCATACAAGTGCGTTGTAGGTGCGCTCTGTGGTATGATCGAAGAACTGTTTAGCCAGATGGGCTTTGGCTTCCGGAGTCTTGGCTATCAGCAGTAATCCGCTGGTGTCCTTGTCAATACGATGGACGAGTCCGATAGACGGATCGTTGATGTCAATTGGTGATTGGTGATTCTCTGCCGCAAGGGCGCGATTAACTTCGTTTTTGGTGATTGGTGATTGCTCGAAGTGCCATGCAAGTGCATGCAGCAGGGTGTGTTCGTAGTTGCCGTGGCCGGGATGGACAACGAGTCCGGCAGGCTTGTTGACAATGAGCAGGTCGTCGTCCTCATAGACGATGTCGAGCGGGATGTTCTCCGGCGTAATGGTGAAGTCATGCGGCTCATGATCAAGCAAAACCTGGATGACATCACCGGGTTTGACGCGGTAGTTGCTGGCCACGGCACTGCCATTCACCCATACATTGCCGGCATCGGCAGCCGTCTGGATGCGGTTACGGCTAGTGTTGGTCATGTGCTCTGCCAGATATTTGTCTATACGTTGCTTGCCTTGTCCGGCATCCACCTCGCAGCGCCAGCGTTCCCATAGCTCCTCGCTCTCTATGTCTTGTATCTCTTCGTTCATCAGAACCACTCGTCTTCTTCGTCCTTTTGGGAACCAGTCTTGACTTTGTCGGGGTCGTTGGATAGATGTAGCGCTACGGTCTCGCCTTCGATCAGTCGCCGTCCAGCGGCAGGAGTCTGCCGATAGACGACAGCCTTATTCTGACCATTATTGGGTTCGTCGTATTGTACGGCTCCTATCGTCAGTCCCTTGCTAAGCAGTTGGAAACGTGCTTCCTGAAGTGTCAGCCCCACTACGTCGGGTACCGTCACTTGTTCGGTGCCTTGTCCGAACCCTACCATAAGACGTACCATAGCACCCATTGGCAATTGGTCGCCGGGGCGCAGACTGCGTCCATTATATTTGACATCGAGTACCAAGTCGCGATAGGTGGACGGGCGATATTCGTAGTTCTCGTCTACGCGCAAGCCTAATCCGCGTAGCGTAGTCTCTACTTGCCGATAACTCATATCCTGCATGTTAGGCATCGTCACCCGGCGTTTGCCGGAGGCGTTGACGGTCAGGTAGATAGCACGTCCGTTCTTGACGTGGCTGTGTGCTACGGGCGACTGTTCCACAACGGCGCCGAAAGCCACTTTATCGGAATAGGTGGAATCCACGATAACCATTCGCAGCCCCTGCCCCTGCAGCAGCATTTCTGCTTCGGCAGAAGAGAGGCCTGTCACATCTATCACTTCTATCTCCTCTCCGTGTTGCGTGTAGGTCTTGAGCCAACTCAATAATCCAACTAGCAGGCCGATAAGCAGGAGAGCGGCTAAAAGGAAGTTCACGCTCACTAAACGGAGTCCTTTTTTGATATTTTTGCCCTTTTTTTCCATGAATTGCAAAATTTATTGCGCAAAATTACAATTTTTTTTGGATATGTGCAAAAAAAGTAGTACTTTTGCAGCCGATTTCCGCAAAAAGGATGGAAATCAAAGGTTATTAAAGCTTTATTAACAACAAAAACAAACAATTTGGAATTATGAAAAAGATGCTTCTTATCGTAGCTGTAGCTTTCGCTGCTATGAGCTGCGGCAACAAGTGCTGCAACAAGTGCTGCAACGCTGACACCACCGCTACCGACACTGTAGAGGTAGTTGAGGAGGTTGTTGTTGACACCATCGCAGAGTAATTTTGTTGCTCCCGATTAAGGTACAAAAAATTGACCTTACAAAAGAAGCGACCCTTTCGGGCCGCTCTTTTTTTTGTCTATAGTGATCAGTCTTTGATCAGACAATGACCGGTCATCTCCTTGGGTTGCTCGATGCCGAGGATATGACAGATGGATGGAGCTACGTCGGCAAGTATTCCGTTCTCTACGCGCGCGCCCATGTGTTCCTTACTGATATATACAAAGGGAACAGGGTTGAGCGAGTGAGCGGTGTTCGGCGTACCATCGGCATTGATGGCATTGTCGCAGTTGCCATGGTCGGCGATGATGATGATCTCATAGCCGTTGCGCAGTGCAGCCTCTACGGTCTCGTTGACGCAGATGTCGATAGCTGTGATGGCCTGCTGGATGGAGTTGTACACACCGGTATGACCTACCATATCGCCGTTGGCGTAGTTGAGAATGATGCAGTCGTATTTCTGGTTGTTGAGCGCATCGCGCAGTGCGATGGTCACCTCGGGTGCCGACATCATCGGCTGCAGGTCGTAGGTGGCTACTTTGGGGCTGGGAATCAGGATACGGTCTTCGTTCTCGAATTCCGCTTCGCGGCCACCGTTGAAGAAGAAAGTGACGTGTGCGAACTTCTCCGTCTCAGCGATGCGCAGCTGCTTCATTCCCAGACGGCTGACTACTTCGCCCAGGGTGTTGGTGACGTTCTCCTTCGGGAAGAGCACGTGCAGACCGGTGAAACTGCTGTCGTACGGCGTCATGCAGCAGTAGTGCAGACCCGGGATGGTCGCCATGCCCTGTTCCGGCATGTCCTGTTGCGTGAGAGCAATCGTGATCTCTTTGGCGCGGTCGTTGCGGTAGTTGAAGAAGATGACGGCATCGCCCTCTTCGATGGTAGCCAGCGGCTTGCCGTCGCGTACGTGGACGATAGGCTTGATAAACTCATCGGTGACATCAGCTGCATAACTGGCTTCCATGGCTGCGTGCATCGACTCGAACGCTTCACCCTTGCCGCTCACCAGCAGGTCGTAACCCACCTTGACGCGTTCCCAGCGTTTGTCGCGGTCCATGGCGTAGAAACGTCCGATGATGCTGGCTATTTCGCCGGCTGACTTAGCGCAGTGCTTCTCCAGTGCGTCGATGAAGCCGATACCCGAACGCGGGTCGGTGTCGCGGCCGTCCATGAAGCAATGGATGAAGGTGCGGCCTTGCAGGTCGTACTTGGCGGCGATGTCGCAGAGATAGAAGAGGTGGTCAAGGCTCGAGTGTACTCCGCCGTCAGAGGTCAGACCCATGAAGTGGATCTTCTTACCGTTCTCCTTGGCATAGGAGAAAACAGCCTTGATCTCGGGGTTGTCCAGGATGCTACCATCCTTGCAGGCGCGGTTGATCTTGACCAGATCCTGGTAAACCACGCGTCCTGCACCTATATTGAGGTGGCCCACCTCCGAGTTACCCATTTGTCCGTCCGGCAGACCGACATTCTCACCGCTGGCCTGCAGCTGTGAGTTAGGATAGGTAGCCAACAGTTTGTCCCAGTGGGGCGTGGACGTGCAGGAGATAGCATCGGCTTGGTCTTTCTTGCCGATGCCCCATCCGTCCAAAATCATCAATAGTGCTTTGCTCATAATAGTTTGTATTTGATTTTGCGACTGCAAAATTACAGCTTTTTTCTGACATATGCAAACAAAAGAATAAAAAATTTGTGTATGTCAGAAAAAAGCAGTACCTTTGCCCTCTCATTCGTGCAAAATGGATTTTCTGGATGCATTAAATAGTAATCAGCGTGAGGCGGTGATGGCGACCGAAGGGCCGTCGTTGATTGTGGCGGGTGCCGGTTCGGGCAAGACGCGCGTGCTGACCTATCGCATCGCCTATCTGCTGCGTCAAGGGGTTCCGGCAAACCGCATCATGGCGCTGACTTTCACCAACAAGGCTGCGCGGGAGATGAAAGAGCGTATCCAGAAGTTGGTGTCGGCCGCCGATGCCCGCTATCTGATGATGGGTACGTTCCATAGCATCTGCACCAAACTGATTCGTCCGCACGCAGAGGTGCTGGGGTACACACGTGACTTCACTATCTACGACACTACGGACGCAAAGTCGGTGGTGAAAGCAATCTGCAAGGAGCGTGGACTGGATGAGAAAGTATATAAGTCGACGGCGGTGCTGAGCCGGATATCGATGGCGAAGAACAGTGGTATCACTCCGTCGCAATATGGAATGAACCAGCAGTTGCTACGCGAGGACCGCGAGATGCGGATGTATGAGTTGGCAACGGTCTACGAACTCTATGAGGCGCGGCTGAAGGCAGCTAATGCGATGGATTTTGATGACCTCTTGATCAATATGCTGCGGCTGATGGACAAGAGTGAGGAAGTGAGAGACCGGTATCAGCAGCAGTTCCAATACCTGCTGGTGGACGAGTATCAGGACACCAACTATATCCAATTCTTGTTGGTACGTCGTCTGGCCGAGCCGCAGAGGAATATATGCGTGGTGGGTGATGATGCGCAGAGTATCTATTCTTTCCGTGGTGCGGACATCCGTAATATTCTGAATTTCCGACAGGTCTATCCCGATGCACGTCTCTTCAAACTTGAACGCAACTATCGCTCGACGCAGACGATTGTCAATGCAGCTAACTCGCTGATACACAAGAACATCAACCAGATAGAGAAAACCGTCTATTCTGAGAAAGAGCAGGGTCAGCCGTTGCGGCTGCAAGCCTATATGGATGACCGCGCTGAGGCGCAGGGCGTGGCGCAGGAAATACAGCGGGCCCATCGTCAGACGGGCTATGACGATATAGCTGTACTATATAGAACGAACGCGCAGAGTCGAGCCTTCGAGGGAGAACTGCGCAAGCGAAATATACCGTACCGCATCTATGGTGGTACGTCGTTCTATCAGCGCAAGGAGATAAAGGATGTGTTGGGTTATTTCCGTCTGGCCGTCAACGGGCGTGACAACGAGGCCCTGCTGCGTATAGTGGGTTTTCCCGGTCGCGGCATCGGTGAGACGACGATGAAGCGGGTGGCGGCGAACGCCATAGAGCACCACTGTCCGTACCTACAGGTGATGCGTGCGCCCGATGAGACAGCATTGGACGTGAGTGTGGCCACCAAGAAGAAGCTGCAGGCTTTTGCTGAGATGATAGACGGTTTTGCCGATTTGAGTGAACAGGTGGATGCCTTCACTTTTGCCGAGCAGGTACTACGGCAGACCGGTGTGATGACCGCGCTGGCGTTAGACCGTACGACGGAAGGTATAAACCGCGCGCAGAACGTACAGGAGTTGATGAATGCTATCCATGAGTTTGTGGAGCAACGTCAGCAGGAGGGTATCGACTATACGCCTATTACGGATTTTCTAAGTGAGGTGAGTCTGCAGACTGATCAGGATGAGAACCTGGCAGACATGACAGAACGCGTGACGCTGATGACGGTGCATGCCGCCAAGGGACTGGAGTTCGCCGTGGTTTTCATTGCCGGCATGGAGGAAAACCTGTTTCCTTCGCAGTTCTGCGTCAAGCCGAATGAGATAGAAGAGGAGCGTCGACTGCTATACGTGGCTATCACCCGTGCGATGGAGCGCTGCTATCTCTCTTTTGCGCGCCAGCGTTTCCGCAACGGACAGATGGCGTTCAACAGTCCGAGTCGCTTCTTGCAGGATATAGATCGGCAGTTCTTCACGCTGGAGCGTCCAACGGAGAGCAAGCCGAGTGTACCTAAGATGTCCACGATGCCCTCGATGCCCTCGATACCAGCAGCGACGATGAGGCCGGTGGGTAGAGCGACTACGCCGATTGCATCGGAGTGGAAGACCGGCGACCGTGTGATGCATCGGGTGTTCGGTAAGGGTGAGGTGCTGCGTGTCTATCGCGATGAGGTGACGGAGAACGACAAGATTGAAATAGCTTTTGACACAGCGGGTACGAAGACCCTGCTGCTCAGTCATGCCAAACTGGAAAGAGAATCATAAATACATGTTTAATCTTAAAATAGAATGATTATGAAGAAAATCTTCTTTTTGACCATCGCACTTTTTGCATGGGTTGCTTATGCGGCAGCAGACGATTGTCTGTATTCGGATCTGAACGGCAAGAAAGGCGAAGAACTGCGCACGGCCTTGTTCAATCACATTAAGGATCACACGGTGTTGGCTTATGGAAATATCCGTGCACGCGACACGCGCGTAGATGATCGTCCCGGTACTACCTATGTATGGGATATGTATTCGAATTGTGATATTTCTATTTGGAGCAACTGCGGAAGCGGTGAGTTTGACGAATGTGAATGTTACAACCGTGAGCATAGTCTGCCCAAGAGTTGGTGGGGACATGACTCCAGTAATCCTGAGCCCATGTACACCGACCTGCACCATGTGATTCCTACGGATTATTATGCCAACTCGCAACGCCAAGCGTATCCTTTAGGCGAGGTAACTAGCGTAGAGTGGACTAACGGCTCTAGTAAAATGGGTTATGGAACATTTGGTAGTTCTAGTTTTTATAAGACATTTGAACCGGCCGATGAGTACAAAGGAGATTTAGCTCGTATTTATTTCTATATGGCTACCTGCTATAAGGACAAAGACTTTACTAAGGGCCTAGGATGGAAGGTGTTCAATAGTGGAACGGCTAATTTTACCACTACCGCTTTGAATCTGTATCTCAAGTGGCATCGCAACGACCCTGTGAGCGACAAGGAGCGTAACCGTAATGACGGCGTAGAACGCAAGCAAGGCAATCGCAACCCGTTTGTGGACGATCCGGAACTGGTAGAGCATATCTGGGGAAACAAGAAGACGCAGGCCTATAGTTGCGGTTCGAGCGAAGGATGGGAAGACATAGAGGCAGCGCCGAAGGCCCAGAAACGTCTGGAGAACGGCATGCTCATCATTGAGTTGCAGGACGGTACACGTTATAATACCACGGGAATGCGCGTGCGTTAAGCGTAGAGGATATATCCCGCCAAGCCGGCGAGGACTATCAGAAGAATAGGGTGAGAGGCAAGATTGAGGATCTTGCCTCTTATTGATTTAGGATTTGTGGTTTGTGATCTGACCAATTCCGGCAGGATAGTAAAGAATGCGACGACGCCAAAGATGATCCAACTGGCGGTGTCGATGAAGTTCGTCGGACGAATCAGGAGCAGTGCGGCCGAAGCGATCAGTCCGATGACGGTGAAACGGAGAATGCGTAGTGTCTGCTCGAAATAGGGATTTCCCTGAAAACGTCGGTTCAGCCAGAAATAGGCCCGGCATACAGAGAGCATAATGATGAGGCTCGGCAGCACGATGGCAAAGGTGGTGAGCACGCTTCCCCAGAGTCCACCGGCTGTGTAACCGACATATGTAGCGCAGTTGATTCCGATAGGTCCCGGCGTAACCTGGCTGACGGCTACGATATCTACAAACTCCTGCTGCGTCATCCAGCCGTGAGCCTCCACCTCCATCTGAATAAGCGAGAGGATAGCCAGACCTCCTCCGAAACCGAAGAGACCTATCCGAAAGAACGATATGAAGAGTTGGAGGTAAAGCAAATCCGTAACTGTTAATTCTTGTTTTTTAATTTCTCAACTATCAGTGTTATAATGATGGCCGAGACGATGACCCATACAGGATTAACGCCTCCCAGCCAGATGAGCAATGCCGCCGTGACAGGAATCAATGCGGTAAGCCAAGTGATTTTGGCAGATCTGGCAAGTTTGACCAGCGGTGCGGCGATGAGTGCGACGACAGCGGGACGAACGCCCTTGAAGACCGCCTCCACGGCCGGAAGGTTCTTCCAGTCGCTAAAGACCATGGCTATCATCAGAATGATGAGGAAGGACGGCAGGACGGCACCCAATACGGCTCCGCATACTCCGCGCCAACCGCCTATGCGCCAGCCGATGAAGATGGCAGAGTTGACTGCGATGAGTCCCGGTGCGGCTTGCGCCAGTGCGATCATATTGAGAAACTCCTCTTCGTCAATCCAATGCTGACGATCGACCACCTCTCGTTGGATGAGTGGCAACATGGCATAACCTCCACCAAGCGTGAAGGTGCCGATCTTGAGATATGTCCAAAAGAGACGAAAGAACAAAGACCGCTTCGCTTAAAGACCAAAGACTTAATCGCGCTCCTTGAGTTGTTGTTTAACGAACTTAGCGAGCATGTTGATAGCCGCGTTGTTGTGTCCGCCTTGCGGGACGATGACATCGGCAAAACGTTTGCACGGTTCGATGAACTGCTCGTGCATGGGTTTGAGTACGCGTTGATAGCGCTCGATGACCTGTTCGGCAGTGCGTCCGCGCTCAAGAACGTCGCGCTTCATGACGCGGATGAGACGATCGTCTGCATCGGCATCCACAAAGATCTTGAGGTCCATCTGTGCGCGCATCTTCGGTTCGCGTAGCGCCATAATACCCTCAACGACAATGACTTCACGCGGTTCGATATGAATAGTCTCCTCCTGGCGCGTACAGGTGATATACGAATAGATAGGCTGCTCGATAGGCTGACCCTCTTTGAGCATGCCGATATGCTTGCTGAGCAGATTCCAGTCGAAGGCATCGGGGTGGTCGAAGTTGATATTCTGACGCTCCTCGACAGGCACATGGCTGCTGTCCTTGTAATACGAATCTTGGGGAATAACTACCACTTCACCCTTGGGAAGGCGCTCAATGAGTTTTCTGACTACCGTTGTTTTGCCCGAGCCGGTACCGCCCGCAATGCCGATGATAAACATAGAAACAGAGATGTTATGTTATTTGCTCCGGATTATATTCCAGTTCGGGGTGCAAAAGTACTAATTTTTTCTGATATATGCAAATAAATATGCAATATTTACTTATTTTTTTCTAAAATGAAGCACAACGGAATATCGAGTCGCGCTTTCCAGTCATCCTCGCAGTGAGCGTGTCCAGGGAAGAAACGATACATAAAATGCGCTTCGTCCCATCCCTCTGCGCGGAGCATATGGTTGATGGCCTGTTGTGCCTCGCCATAATAAGCATCGATAGTCTGGTCGCCATCATCCATATAGAGCAGACTGGTGTTGGGTGCAGGCAGATGCTCGCGAAGGTAGCGACGATAGGCTTCGGCCGACTGAGGATTGTCTTCGCGCATGTTAGGATCCATCAACGTACAATGGGTGGACATGCAGACGGCACCGCCGAAGACATCCGGATAGCGGCACAGCGCGTAGGACGAGATGAGTCCGCCGCAACTGCTACCCATCACCCAAGTATGTTCGCGATCGGTGTAGGTGGGGTAGAGGCTGTCGATGAAGGGTTTGACTTCTTCGACGAGGAAACGCAGATAGTCGTTGCCTTTCGCTTGGAGCGTAGGATAGACCTTGGCGCCGGCAGGCATATAAGCGATGATATCGTCGGGGCAGTATTCGCTGACGCGCTCATCGTTGTTGTCGATGCCGACAATGATTGTGGGCCGTATACGTCCGGTGGTGACGAGGCTGTCCATGGCTTCATCCACACCCCATTCCTGGCCGTTCCATGTGGTGGAGGCGTCGAAGAGCATCTTGCCGTCATGCATATAGAGTACGTCATAACGCAGTTGCGGATCATAGTTGGACGGAAGCCACACGCGTAGCGTGCGGGCCGGCACATAGCGGGAAGGGAAGTCGGGATAGGTATCCACATGACCTGCTATATGTCCATCCGGACGGTGGCATGAGGGGAGAGAGAGAAGAAGGCAGAGAAGAAGCGAAAAAAGCGGAAAACGTTTCATAAGCATAAAATTTTTCTGCAAAAGTACGATTTTTTTTGGATATGTGCAAAAAAAGTAGTATTTTTGCACGCTTTTTGGCTTAGAAGACCTTATTTCCCTTCTAGGCGGAGGCTGTGTCTGGTTGGAGTGACGCTCCCCGCTGCTCCTGCCATTCGAAGTGCCGAGTCAAAGCACTTCTCGATCCCGTTTGTCGGGGACACCTCTGGGGCTATCTGGTTTTGACAGCAGGTAGAATGGTTGTGTAAGCACGCCGAGCAATGAGGCAAAGCTCGTTAATCTCGCTTCGAAGCATAACTGGCAACACTTCTTATGCTCTCGCTGCCTAATCGAAGTATAGTAGATTAGCTTTTTTCGGGTGCAAGGCGCCTGAACGAGACGTCGCTCCAAGCCGAGTCTGTGGGCTGAAGGATCAAGCGGCGCAGGAATACACAGAATAGGTCTTGCAGGCTGCGATGCAAGATCGAAATCAAAGCAGCTAAGCCGGTGGTTGGTGGCTTGGGTCTTGCCGCCGGACGAAAACCGAAGCCAAGATAAGCGTGTAGAAAGCACAAGTATTCCTTGTTTGGACGCGGGTTCGACTCCCGCTAGCTCCACTTCGCGTTCGGTAAGGAGATCGCACAGACTGAGCGCAAGCGCTCATTAAAGCGACTCCTACCTCCGCTCTCCCCACCGCAAACAGCCTTTGGCCTGGTTTGCGTCGGGGGCCCAAAAGGGGATTAAGGAAAGGAAAGAAAGATTAGAAAATGGCATTGGAAATCAGAGAAATACGGACGAAGAGGGAGTTGCGCGGATTTATTGAATTCGCCAACGACTTGTATCGCGACTGCCCCTATTATTGTCCGCCGTTGTTCTTCGACGAGATGAACTGCTTCGACAAGGAGAAGAACCCTGCGTTGGAAGTATGCGATTTCCAACTATGGATGGCCTATCGTGACGGCAAGTCTGTGGGACGAATAGCCGGTATCATCAACCGTCGGGCGAATGAGAAGTGGGGATACAAGCATGTGCGTTTCGGTTGGTTCGATTTCATCGATGATGAGGAAGTGAGTCATGCTTTGCTGGACCAAGTAGTGGCTTGGGGCAAAGAGCGCGGCATGACGGCGCTGAATGGTCCGGTAGGTTTTACCGATTTTGACCACGAGGGTCTGCTGCTGGAAGGATACGACTACCTGGCGGTGATGGCTTCGCTCTACAACTACCCCTACTACGTCAAGCATGTGGAGGACTACGGGCTCAAGAAAGAGGCCGACTGGGTGGAGCTGCAGGTGTTCCCGCCGAAGGAGTGTCCGCAACGTATAGAACGCATAGCCGAACTGGTGAAACAGCGTTCGAAAGTGCGGGTGGTGAAAGTGAAGAACTCGCGTGAGTTGGTGAAGCGTTTCGGCATCGAATATATGGACGTGATAGATGCAGCTTATCAGCAGCTCTATAACTTCCAGCCCATGACGGACAAGCAGAAGAACTACTACAAGGATATGTATTTCCCCATCCTGAATTTCGACTTCGTCACGCTGGTGGTGAACGAGAAAGAGGAGTTGGTGGGTGTCGGCCTGGGAATGCCAAATATCTCCGAGGCACTGCGCAAGTGCGGCGGCAAGTTGTTGCCGTTCGGATGGTATCATCTGCTGAAAGCACTGAAAGCGAAACAGATGGAGTCGTTCAGTTTTCTGCTCATCGCGGTGCGCCCGGACTATCAGGACAAGGGCATCAATGCGCTCTTCCTGCAAGACCAGATCCCCATCATCAACCGCTATGGTATCAAGCGGCTGGAGACCACCAACATGCTGGAGACCAATACGAAAGTGCTGGATTTCTTCACGCAGTTCGATCATAAGCAGCATAAGCGTCATCGCGCCTATATCAAAAGCATCTAATCGTGAAGAAGACGCCCCTACAGATCGCCCAAGAACGCATGGACGCCTATGTGAAGGCGCAAGGAATGCGTTTCTCGCCGCTGCGGCCGATAGTACTCGGCAAGGTGTATGAACTGCCTCAACCGTTCACGGCAGGGCAGCTGGTGGAGGCCTGTGAGGGAGAACTGATATCCAAGCCGTCGATCTATCATATATTGCAACTGCTGATAGACGCGCGTATCCTGCATGCCTTCACGCCGCAGGAAGGTGCTGGTCCAACGCGATATGAGCTGATCACGACATCGCACAACAACATGCGCTTTGTATGCGAACAATGCGGACGCGTGGTGAACTTCCGCGATCCAGTATTGGACAATATGGTGAAGACCCGCCATTTCCCGAACTACGAGTTGCGACGCTTTTCGCTCTTCGTGTACGGAACATGCAAGAAATGTCTGACCAAAGCGGCCGCGCACAGCAAACAATAGAAAAAAACAAAATACCGGTCCCGTAGCTCAATTGAATAGAGTGTCAGATTCCGGTTCTGAAGGTTCTGGGTTTGAGCCCCAGCGGGATCACAGAGAAATAGCAGCCTTGATGGCTGCTATTTCTATTGGTTATTGGTTATTGGTAATTGGTTATTGGAGTTTTACATCCACGATGATAGGTTCGTGGTCGGAGTAGCGGTGATAAGATTTGTCTTTCTGACGGTAGGCGGCGTGCTGGTAGTACCAGTCGGCATTGACATGCCATGGTTGCACGTGCATGATCTGTGATGCCATCGACGGGTTGGCAAAGCAGCGGTCGAGATAGCCTGCTTCGCCGCGGTAGATATAGGAGAAGTCGTTGGGGCAGAAACGCATAAGCTGGTCGTCATAGCCTGCGCGTACGATGCGTTGGATAGGAGCCTCCTGCGTATAGCAGTTGTAGTCGCCCAGCAGAAGGATGTCTTCGTCGCCGAAAGCCTGTACCGCCTTGGGAAGCATGGCGAGTAGGGAGTCGGTGTTCTGCAGGCGCTTGATATTCGTGTCGTAATTGCCTCGTCCGGGCCGTTTGGACTTGAGGTGGTTGACACCTACGATGAGTCGTTGTCCGCTCTTGATCTCTTCGAATCCGACGGCGAACATACGTGCATGGTAGTGATCGGCCGTGTCGCTATAGGCGGAGAGAGGTGCGGCGTAGAGCCGTACGCGTGTGGTGTCATAGACGAAGCAGCCGCCTATGCGGTCCTGGTTCATCAGGGGCATGGATACATATGCATAATGATTGCCGCCTTGGTTGAGTGCGGCGAGCAGCATCTCGGGTGCACGGTTACCCACCTGCATCTCGCACATGGCGAAGATGTCGGCATGCATGGTTTTGAGCGCTTTCACGAGTTTGCGCGTCTGCAGGGCTTGTTGAGCAGGCGTAGTGCGACGCGTGGCGTAGCCGCCCAGATCGGCGAAGTAGTTCTCGATGTTCGCTCCCACGATGCGCAGTTGACCCTTTTTAGGCTTAGCCAGTTTCTGCACGGCAGTATGGCGTGTGCGGACTGACTTGCCGGTCAGCAATTGTCGTTCGCCCGTTACGCGTGCCCGAAGTCTGCTGATACGATCGCCTGTACGTACGTTGTAGTAGTTGTTGCGGCAGTGTACGCAGATACTGGCTGCACGGTTGGCTGCAGCGAGAAGGAAGTAGTTGGTGCTGTCCCCATCGGCCAGTCCGATAGCATGCTCTTCGGGGCAGAAGAGGCGTTCGGGCGCAAGAATGAGGCTATCGTAGAAACTGCCGCACACCACGAGCGGGGTGGTGAGTTCGACCATGCGGTTCTGATACTTTGACCAGTCGCTCTGCAACTGCTCTAACGAAACACGCTCCACCGCAAAAACGGAGAGCGTGCTAAAGAGAAGAAAACCTAAAATCTGTTTTTTCATAGTGTTGCGGAGGATGGGATCGAACCACCGACCTTCAGGTTATGAGCCTGACGAGCTACCACTGCTCTACTCCGCGCCATATCTCTCGTTTTGAACGAAAGCGGGTGCAAAAGTACTGCTTTTTTCTGACATATGCAAATTTTTTTGCATTTTTTTGCAAAAACAGTTGCTTTTCGTCAGTTTTGCTGTACGTAATTGATCAGATCGCCGTTGAGGAAGCTGTCGTAAGCCGTCATGTCGATCAGTCCGTGTCCGCTGAGGCAGAAGAGTAGCACTTTGGCTTCTCCGGTCTGCTTGCATTTGTTGGCTTCGCGGATGGTGGCGGCGATGGCGTGGCAGCTCTCCGGAGCCGGGATGATGCCTTCGGTGCGTGCGAAGAGCAGTCCGGCATCGAAGGATTCCAGTTGCGGGATATCTACGCCGTGCATATAGCCATCCTTGAGCAGCTGGCTGACGATCGTACCGGCGCCATGATAGCGCAGTCCGCCGGCGTGGATGTTAGCAGGTTTGAAGTCATGGCCGAGTGTGTACATGGGCAGCAGCGGCGTGTAGCCGGCGGCATCGCCGAAGTCGTATTCGAACTTACCCTTGGTCAGTTTGGGACAGCTGGCCGGTTCGGCAGCGATGAAATCGATCTTCTTCTCCCCGCGCAGCTGATGGCGCATGAAGGGGAACGCAAGTCCGCCGAAGTTACTACCTCCGCCGAAGCAGGCGATGACAGCATCTGGGTACTCGCCGGCCATGGCCATCTGCTTCTCTGCCTCGAGTCCGATGACGGTCTGATGGAGCGACACATGGTTCATGACAGAGCCGAGCGTATATTTGCAGTCAGGAGTCGTAGTGGCGAGTTCGACGGCCTCGGAGATAGCCGTTCCGAGCGAGCCCGGATGGTTGGGGTCGCGTGTGATGATGTTTTTGCCCGCGCGTGTGGACATAGAGGGCGAACCGGTGACGGTGGCACCGAAGGTGCGCATGATACTACTGCGGTAGGGCTTCTGCTGCATGGATATCTTGACCTGATAGACAGCGCACTCGAGTCCGAAAGTCTTGGCGGCATAGCTGAGCGCAGCGCCCCACTGGCCGGCACCTGTCTCGGTTGTCACGTTCTTCACGCCCTCCTGACGGCAGTAGTAGCACTGCGGGATGGCGGAGTTGAGTTTGTGCGAGCCCAGCGGGTTGACACTCTCATTCTTAAAATAGATATGTGCGGGTGTGCCGAGTGCCTCCTCGAGCGCATAAGCGCGTACGAGCGGCGTGGAACGGTAGTAGCGATAGCGTCGCTGCACCTCTTCGGGGATGTCTATCCAAGCATGCTCGGTGTCCAGTTCCTGCTTGGCGCACTCGCCTGCGAAGAGATGGCTGAGGTCATCAGCCGTGAGCGGCCGGCGTGTCTTGGGGTCCAACAACGGAAGGGGTTTGTTAGGCATCTCTGCCTGGATATTATACCACTGGCGAGGCAGTTCGTCCTCGGTCAGAAGAAAGCGTTTCTGCTGTGTCATATATGCTTTTTTTCAATACAGTTATTCTATTTTGCGCAGGTAAATCTCAACGTGGTAACTCCATGTTCCGAAATCGTACCAACCGCTGGACCAGGAGTCTCCGGGCTTGAGCGTCTGAAGTGAGTCGTAGCCGTTATGGATCTTGAGATGCACTCCTTCGTCGTCCGCCCCAAGGAATGTCACACCAACAGAGCCGTATCCGCCGTAGCCCTTGGACCAGCTCGGGGATGCATTCTGGATCAAAGCACTCAAAGGGCAGGTGTTGATCTCCGTACCGCCCATCTCACGACCTGTGACTTCACATTCTTTGGAACTAGAATCTTCTAATACCAGTTCGTACTCATTCCAATCGATTTTCATAAGCATGAAGTATTGTTTTTCAGTGCAAAGGTACTGCTTTTTTTTGAAACATGCAAATTTATGCATGATTTTTTACATTCCGCCTGCTTAAGATTTGAGTTCCCGGTAGATCATCGTGCGGACGAAGTTGTAGAAGGAGAATAGTGGATTTTAGCCATATTACGTTTCTTTTGGAATAAAGACGTTGTAAAATTGTAGCATGATATTCAGATTAATCACCTACTATTTGGCCAAAAACGTAAAAATATGCAAGCAAATTTCATTTTTTTGCTCAAATATTTGTGTATTTGAATTTTTTGTTGTAATTTTGCACGCTTTTTCGCGCTGTGTGCGCGTGAGAGAAGAAGGAAGACGGGGCAACTGGTATTCTGGTCAACTGGTCTTCTGGAAATCAAATTATTATTAACAAATTAAATTAACAATTTACTAAACAATGGTAAATCATTATGAAACAGCCTTCGTTTTGACTCCCGTTTTGTCTGAACCGCAGACAAAGGAGGCTGTAGAAAAATTCGAGAATCTTCTCACGTCGAATGGCGGTACCATCCTGAACCGTGAGGAGTGGGGCTTGAAGCAACTTGCTTACCCTATCCAAGGTAAAAATTCGGGTTTCTATTTCATTCTTCAGTTTGATGCAGAACCCGCAGTAATCGCTACCCTCGAGACCGAGTTCCGTCGTGACGAGCGTGTAATCCGCTTCCTGACGACCCGTCTTGACAAGTACGCATTTGAGTACGCCGAGAAGCGTCGTAACAAAGGTAAAAAAGTAGAAGAGGAGGCTTAATTATGGCACAGAATGACGAAATCCGCTATCTGACTCCGCAAGGTTCGGACCAGAAGAAGAAAAAGTACTGCCGTTTCAAGAAGAGCGGTATCAAGTACATCGATTACAAAGATCCTGAGTTCCTCAAGAAGTTCCTGAACGAGCAAGGCAAGATCCTGCCGCGCCGCATCACCGGTACTTCGCTGAAGTTCCAACGCAAAGTTGCTC
>Ga0310786_10002053_pt1 | contig 31524 bp, 21 predicted proteins | sample AusTroGonzalo_MG_FD_203881 | JGI IMG/M metagenome (GOLD analysis project Ga0310786, IMG submission 203881) | Bovine rumen microbial communities from tropical cattle in Woodstock, Queensland, Australia - Gonzalo_03 (v2) (version 2) | ecosystem: Host-associated > Mammals > Digestive system >...
TGGAGATAAGGACTATTATATTTTGCACTTTACGAAGATATTTGATGTTCTTGATAAGAATACCACAATATATGCAAAAGGAACAGATATAATAATAAAGGTTTGTCTAAACTACTCAAAAGTTAAAGACCTTCATCTATTCAATACTCAGCCAGCAATCAATGATGTTATCATATCTGCAAAGGTATGCGACCATCTTAAAAAAGCAGGATTGGCAGGAGGTGTGGAGTTCGTACCCATAAAATGCAATGATATATAAACAAAGGCGCTATTTTACAAAAATCGGCGATGTGTTCTGTGTCGCAACAGATGGTAAGTACAAAAAGTATTTGCAATATATTGTCAACGACTTAACGCAACTAAATAGTGATGTGGTAAGGGTGTTCAAAGAAATATATCCTATTGAAGTTGAACCAGAATTATCTGAGGTGATAAAAGGAGAAATTGATTTCTATGCGCATTGTGTTGTAAGTGCTGGCATAAAAAGAGGATTGTGGGAGAAAGTCGGAAATGTTAAAGATGTGGGGGAGACAAAACATATCCTATTTAAAATAAAAAAAGATTTCTTAGATTCAGAAAATCAAGATGACTGGGAAATATGGAATATCAATGATGAACCATTACGAATAAGAGTTCAAGATGAAGCTTTTAAACAGGCATATTTGGGATTGGTTTTTCAGCCAGAAAGAATTGTCTATAGGATGAAAACGGGTAAAAGTTATGGCTTCTACGCAGAATTTGACTGAAATGGGAATTAATATAAGTTGGGAAAGGGATATGTAGATAAAATAAAACTTGTTTATTTTTGGAATATTTATACTCAAAACGTCGGTTTTGAAAGAAAAGTGAAAAATAATGCGCAAAAAAATTGCATAATTGAAACAAAAAGTATACTTTTGCACGCCAAATTAACAGGTTAACATATCATAGACAACCAAAAATTCATGAAAAAAAGTAGCATTTTACTGTCTTTTCTGTTGATGTCGCTTACATCAACACATGCCCAAACCCTTTTAGAAGAAGATTTTGAAACAGGTAACACAACATCGCTCAGCACACCATTGACACGTGGAAGTGGCTGGACAACCATTAGCTCGTATTCAGGATCAAACATGCGTTACAATTGGTATAACGAGTATCGTGACCCCAATTCACAGGCTGGTTCCATCATCAGCGGCGCCAACTGCGCAGCCTGCGACGGTCCTATCAGTAGTGGTGCCAACATCGACGGTGCTGGTCCTCGCGAGGAAATCCTTTTGACCCCAGAACTCGACCTTAACGACACCTATCAGTTGCAGTTCTCGTGGGAGGTGAGTCCGATGAACAATCGCGATAACTCACGCTACGACCTGCAGGTGCGCATCGTTGAAAACGATAACCTTAACGGTGCAGAGACCGTTTTCTCTATTCAGAACGAACAGATGCTGCGTGAAAGCGGCGTCACCGTGTTCCCCATCGACACATGGGAGCCTCACACCTCGAAGATCGACCTGAGCGACTGGAAGGGTCGTAAGGTGAAGATTGCTTTCGTCTATAAGATGATGAACGCCATTGCCAATGTGGCCTGGATCGACGATGTCAGCGTGAAGAAGTTCACCCCTGCCAACGGTCCTGTGGCCTCAGTATCAATGGATCGCTATAATTTCAACAAGGTGTATATCGGCGAGAAAATGTATAGCGACGTGATCACACTGACCAACATGGGTAAGAACGGCTTGACCATCACTGGTATGGACCTGCCCAACGGCATCAGCACCACACTCGATGCTAACAGTGTGAACCTGCGTACCTATGATAAAGTAAACTTCCAGTTGGCCTACGAGGCTTCGATGACCTCGCCTGCCAGCGGCAATGCCGTGATCCACACCACTGGTGGCGACGTGACCATTGCCTTCACAGCCACAAAGGTGCTGGTGCCAGAGGGCTATCTGTTTGAGGGCTTCAATGCCTACTTCCCCCCTGCCGGCTGGAAGAACAAGGGCTGGAGTGGCTCGAAGGCAGCCATCGAGGGCGACCAGAGTGCTTACTGTGGTGGCGACTTCTCAGATGCCTATCTGCGCTCACCCCGTCTGGACCTGAGCAATGGCGGTAAGGTGATCTTCACCTATTATAATCAGTATGAAGGCGAGACCTGTCCTGAGTACGACATCGAACTTCAGGTGTCATACGACAATGGTGACAGCTGGACCACCAAATGGACGAGCGACTACCAGAACGGCCTGAACCAGCTCCTCACTGCAGAGGTTGACCTGGGTATTGGTTCTGATGAGAGCTACATCCGCTGGTTCTATCCTGCCATCGAGAGCGATGACGAGGGTGCCTACGATCACTCGAACTTCACCCTGGACCGTGTGCTGCTGCCCCATGTCTATGGTGCTGACGGCGTGCCAGGCAACTGTACTGTTGTGTCGCCTGCCAACAACGCCCAGGAGGTATATCCCAAGGACATCGTCCTGAAGTGGGGTCCTGCCCAGTTTGCACAGGGCTACAAGCTCTATGTGGGCAGCAACAACGAGATGAACAACCTGGTGAACGGCGTTGACGTGAACGACGCCCTGACCTATACCATTCCCCAGGCCGACTACGAGACCACCTACAAGTGGAAGGTAGTGGCCTATAACGACAAAGGCAATGCTACCACTGCCAGCACCTGGCGCTTCACCACCCAGCGTGATGCCTCTGTGCTGACCTTCCCCTATGTTGAGAACTTCGACGAGTTGACTGGCAACGACGTGCCCACAGGCTGGTTGAGCACCACAGACAACGAATATGAGGGTCGTCGCTGGTCGCCCAACTCAATCTTCGGCTTCAGCGGCACCTGCCTCTACACTGGCTGGATGAACGCTGGCAAGAGTTCTACACTGACTTCACCTGAGTTTATGCTGCCTGCCGACGGCAAGGGCATGACCATCTCGTTCGTTTGGGGCGACGAGCATCCTCGTTCGCTGAAGATCGACGAGACTGGTTTGCTGAAGAAGCAGAACGTGCCTGGTGGCAATGGCGCCAGTGAGGTGATCTTCGAGATTGGCTGCAACGGCGAATGGAAGCAGGCTGCCTATCTGTCGGAAGACTATATTGAGGATACTGATTACAAGTACTGGCGTGAGGAGCGTGTTGACCTGATGGAGTATGCAGGCAAGCGCATCCAGTTCCGCTGGATCAACAAGGCCCTGTCTGGCCATCATAATGGTGCCTCTATCGACAACATCGTGATCGATGGCAACCTCGACGACTATGCCATCTTCAACCAGGAGGGTTGGAATGCTGGTAAGGTGAACTACAAGAAGGCTGTCAACTCAGGCAATCAGTTCACCCTGCTGAACAAGGGTAAGAACGCCCTGAAGGTGAAGGCTGTCAGCTTTGCCAATGCCAACTTCCAGAGCTCTATTGCTGCTGGTCAGGAGATTCCTGTTGATGGCGGCATCACCTTCAACATCCAGTTCAATGCTGGCGAGTCTAATAAGGCCATCAGCGACGAGATGACCGTTGAGTTTGAGAGTGGCTACAGCGTGACCTTCCCTGTGAGTGGCGAGGCCCTGGCCAGCGACGTGCTCTACTACGGTTTCGAGAACAACGACCTGGACTACAGTTGGAAGCACGACTTCACCACCATCGACGTGGACAGAAAGACCAACAACGACCTGGGTTACTATGAGACCGTTGTTGAGAACGACGGTGGCCGCTATGCCTTCACACAGGTCTACCACTACAATGCCAACCTGACGGCCCACAGTGGTATTGGTACTGTTGCCGCTTCGGCTCCCTACGACTATTCTGAGACTGACGACTGGTTGATCAGTAAGGCACTCGTTCCTGCTGCCAACGCATCGCTCGACTTCTATGCTCGCAACCTGGGAACCACCAACTCAGTATATGTTGGCGACAACGACCTGCACAGCGTTGAGGTGCTGGTGAGCGAGACTCAGAACAACAAGACCACCTATTTCAAGACCGTGATGAACACCACGGAGATGAGTTATCTGGGTGAGAACCAGTGGCATCACTTCAATGTTGACCTCTCGGCCTATGCTGGCAAGAGCATCTATGTGGCTGTTCGTCACACGGCTCCCAACGCCAACAACATGGCCTTCTTCGACGACTTCACCTTCAACCACGTGAGCGAGAACACCGTGGCTGGCATCGAGACTGCTCATGCTGCCTTCTCTGATAATGCCCAGGTGGCTGTCTACAGCCTCAACGGCATCCAGGTGGCCAACGGCAAGGGCGCTGCCATGCTGCAGAACCTGGAGAAGGGCGTCTATGTCGTGAAGGTGACTGAGGGACAGAACGTTAAGACCTTGCGCATCGTTCGCAAGTAATCTCTACCATATCAGGGTAATGGGTGAGTTCATGCTATACTCACTCATTACCCTCATCTTTATTTATTGATTCAATGAAACAGCTTTTTTACACTTTACTATTCTTATTACTTCCTGCGTTAACCATTAATGCCCAACAGCGCAACAAGAAACTCACCATACAGGTAACATCTGTTGAGGGTGACTACCTGAACGGACAGTCGCTGACCCTGATGCAGACAGACTATCAGGTTAGCTATGGCTCACTGACCCTCAATGCTGACGGTCAGTGTTCGTTGAATGTATATGCAGGCAACCACACGCTGACACTGGAGCGCAAGGGATTCAACCTGGTGGCCTATGATTTTGTGGTTGATGAGGCTGAGAGCGAGAAGACCGTTGTGGTGGAACTGACGGAGAAGACACGTCAGCCCTTTGCCCTGAAGACGCAGACCGACCACAATGTGATGACGGGCAAGAACACCATCAGTCTGTCGTGGAACACAGAGGAGCCTGCTTTCTTCGATGACTTCGAGAGCTATGACCCCTTCGCCATCCACTTTGGTCAGTGGACAGGTATTGATGCCGACCAGGAGGCTGCAGCACCATTGGTGGGTGCTTATCCCAACCGTGGCTCCCTGCAGTATGCGCAGATTATCAACCCTATAACGGTGGACCCCACCTGGTGGTACGACTATCCCATTCTGCGCCCCTATAGTGGTAAGCAGTATGTTGGCTTCACACGTACCAACAGTGGTAATGCCAACGACGACTGGCTCATCTCGCCTGCCGTGAGTGTGGGTACGGAAAACATCCTCTCGTTCCTGGTTAAGGCGGCCGACCGCTTTCCTGAGCGTTTCATGGTCTATGTGACCACCAAGCTCGACGAGCCTACGCAGGCCGACTTCATCCGATTGGATGAGGGTAACTACGAGACGGTGGACTATAAGGGATGGAAGGAGTGCACCTACGACCTCTCGGCCTATGCTGGCAAGCAGGTGAAGTTTGCCATCCGATATATCAGTCACTACAATCGCTATGGTTCGTTCATGCTGATGCTCGACGATGTGTATGTGGGTCAGAACCTCAACCAGACATCTGACAACCCCTACGAGCAGTTCCGCATCTTCCTGGACGGTCAGGAGGTGGGGGTGACCTCAGACACTAACTTCACGCTGACCGATGTGCCCAACGGCTCTCACACCATTGGCATCCAGGCTTTTTATCTGAAAGCGCAGAGCGAGGTGACCACCCAGTTGGTGGAGATTCCTGTTGACAGCTATTCGCACGTGGTGTTCCACTTCTCGACCAACAGCATCCTGAGTGCCGACGGTCAGAAGCTGACGCTCACCAACACGGAGACGCTGAAGAGCTATGAGTTGACGGTGGCTAACAGTCAGGTGGAACTGGCATCGCTGCCCAATGGCTCGTATGTGGCCAACATCGAGGAGGGTGCCTTCCAGCACTGTCAGCAGACGGTGACGGTGAATGGCGATGCTACTATCGAGATGGCATTGAGCGACTATCTGATGAAGCCTTATAACATCACGGCCGTGAGCGACGAGGAGGGCATCTATACCCTGCGTTGGAATCAGAACCTCATCTTCTCGGACAGCTTTGAAGACTATGACGACTTCTCTACTGGCAGCTTTGGCGACTGGAAGACGGTGGATCGCGACATGAGTCCTGTCTATCCCATAGCCCTGGGCAGTCAGTCGAACATCGTGTCGTTCCCTGGCTCTGGCACGGCCTCAACACCTCAGCCCATCGCGCCCATGGTGTTCAACCCCTGGCAGACCAACCCTGCGATGCTGCCCAGCGACCCTGCTATTGCAGCGCCTACGGGCGAGAAGAGCGTGATCTTCTTCTCGTCGCAGATGGCACAGTCGGACGACTGGCTCATCTCGCCGCTGCTCGACATTAACGACAACTATAAGATGAGTGTGAAGGCGAAGGCCTATTCTGCCATGTATCCTGAGTCTATGGAGTTCTGCGTGTCGGACGGCAGTACGAACCCCAGCGACTTTACTGTGGTGAGCTATGTGGAGCGTGTGCCTGCCGAGCAGTGGTCGCTCTTCGAGGTCGACCTGTCGGCCTATGCTGGCAAGTCTGTCCGTCTGGCTGTTCACTATACCTCGTACGATGCGTTCCTGACACAGGTTGACGACTTCACCGTGGGTCCTGAGGATGGTCAGGGCGAGGTGGTTGACTATGGCAATGTGGTGCGCTTCGAGATCAGTGTCGACGGCACCAAGGTGGGCGAGAGTAAGACGCCTGTCTTCGTGTTGCCTCGCCTGTCGGCCGAGAACCACGTCATCGGCATCAAGGCTGTCTATCAGTCGGGCGAGTCGGAGACGGCTGAGTATGTGATTGATGGCACCACGGGCATGGCCCACAAGGTGCTGCTCCCTGCTGGCGATACGGCCGTATACAGTCTGTCGGGTGTCTATATGGGTAGCCAACTCATGAGTCTGCCTGCTGGCATCTATGTGGTTAAGAACAATGGTAAGACCATTAAAATTCGTAAGTAATCAATGAAAATTCGTCATATGTTTTTAACAGCCCTTGTGTCTGTGCTGTCGTTTGCGGCACAGGCTCAGGGACTTTCTGAGAACCAGCGCTTGCTGGGTTATATCCAGACCGACAGCATCACTGTGAAGGGTGGTGCCTTTGGTGCTGCAGGTACCTATACCATTGGTGCGATGCTCACGCCCCAGAAGTTGGCAGCCTATGCTGGCTGCCGTGTGGTGGGCATCCGTCTGGCTGCGGCCGTGAACCTGGGTCGCTCGCGTAACTTTGTCTATCAGGTGACTGGTAACAGTCTGACGCCCGTCATCGAGCAGAACCAGCGCCTCTATGAGGGATGGAACAACGTGTTCTTTAATGGCGACGGCTATGTGATTCAGGGCAACGAGACGCTTTTCTATGGCTTCGACTATAACGAGACGGCCGAGATGGTGGCTGCCGATGAGGGTGGCCTGTGTGGCTATGGTGAGGATACGGATGGCGGCTTCTATGCCTATGGCAACTTTGGTCAGGGCATGGGACTCTATTCGCTGAGTAATCTTGGCTGTCTCTGTGTGCAACTCATCGTCGACGTGAGCTCACTGCCTGCCCACGACATCGACATCACTTGGTTCGACGCTGGCTTTAAGTATAAGAAGCCAGGCGAGAAGATTGATGCGATGATCAACTTCTCGAACGTGGGACGCAACAGCATTGACAGTTACCGACTGGGTTATCAGTTGGACGATATGGAGCCTGTGCGCGAGACGCAGACGCAGTCGCTGGTGTCTGGTAAGATGAGCATGTGGCAGTTCTCAACGAAACTGCCCACTGACATGGCTACTGGCATGCACACCCTAAAGGTGTTTGTGGACCAGATAGAGGGTGAGGCACTGGACAGCAGGTCGAAGAACGACACAATGAGTGTCTCGTTTGCCGTCTATCGCAACAGTTATGACCGCGAAAAGGTGCTTATGGAGATCTATACTGACCAGAACTCGGCCTATGCTGCTTTCCTGAACGATGCCGTGAAGCTCCTGACCAAGGACAACAGTAACCTGACGGTGGTCAACGTGCATCGCCCTGGCACGTCGCTGGGCTTGTCGTCGGCTGCCTATCTGCACGGCCTTTATGCCTATACGCTGCCGTCGTTCACCTTCAACCGTTCGTATTTCCCTGGCGAGGCTTATGTGGCCTATGATATGAACGACTACCTGCCTGTGATTCCTGCCGAGATGAGTGCAGGCATCCTTGGCGACATGCTGATGCAGGATGCTGCCACACCGTCGTTTGCCACCATCGGTCTGAAGATGACGTATGATGCTGCCACCCGTTCGCTGCATGTGACGTCTGCAGGAGAGATGTTGCCTGAGGCACAGGCCATCTATGGCGACCTGGCGCTGACGCTCATGCTGGTGGAGGATGGCGTGAAGGCTTCTCAGGCTGTATATAACAGTATTACGCAGCGTACCACTGTCAACCAGAACTACCTGCACGACCATGTGCTGCGTGGCTATCTCACCTCGCCCATTGGCGACCTGGTGGAGACTGCCGGCAATCAGTATGAGATGAACTACGACGTGACTCTCGAGGACGGCTGGAATGCTGATAACCTCACGGTGGTGGCTCTGCTGACGAAGAAGGTGGATGCTGTGACCGACGATAACCTGCTTGATATGGACATCATCAACGCCAGCGCCCTTTCTATGAGTGAGGCTACTGGCATCGTCTCGCTGCCAACCGATGGTCGTCGCTCCTCAAATAGGGTCTATACTCTTGACGGCCGTCCTGTGAGTGGGGCGCTGAAGTCGGGCATCTATGTGAAGGACGGAAAGAAAATTTTTATCAGAAACCATATTAACTAATTAACAATCGACATGAGGAAAAGATTCTTTTTACTACTCAGTCTGTTGATCACGTTCTGTAGTGCGGCCCTGGCCGATGCCTACACCGTGAACTTCAACACACCGATTGCCACCAGCGAGCACAACTTCGCAGTGGCGAGCAATTGGGGACATGTCGTAGGTACTGGAAACTACGACGGCTATGGTCCCTATTACATGTCCTACAGCTATACCGCCGACGGAGGTTTTGGCGGTACAGGTGCTCTCTGTGCTAATCGTCAGTATGCTGGCGATAACTGGGGCGGAACCGAATGCTATGACCTGTTGGTCAGCCCAGTGGTTTCCGGCGAGGTTACATTGAAGGTAAAGGCCAGTTCTCTGGCCAGTGGCACGAACCCATCGTATGTGGAGATTTACAAGATGGATGCTGCTGGTACCACATACGGCGACCTGATACAGCGTTTCACTGTTGCTGAGGGTTATGCCGATATTGAGGGTGAGACTGACTGGAAGCAGATTTCCCTGACGCTGGCTGAAGATCAGCGTATTGGTATTCGTGCCCAGTATGTTTATCTGGACGACTTCACGGCTGCCAGTGCTGTGCTCGTTCCTGAGAAGAGCATGACAATCACGACGGCTGTGCCTTCTGAGACCTCTGGTACCATCTATTGGGATCAGCAGGCTAACGGTAAGGTGCTGGTGAAATATATGGTGACTGTGACTAACAATGGTGAGGTGGACCTGACGCAGGGTATGGAGGACTATAGCGTCTCTATCTTCAACCGCAAGAACAACACGGTCTATGTGACGGTGCCTGTGCCACAGGACCTGGCCATTGGTGCCACTTCTGATGAGTTTGAGGTGAGTGTGGAGGTTGATCCTACCATCTGGCCTAACAGTTATTCATATATCAACATGGACCTGAAGGAGAACCTGAAGGGTTCTGTTGTGAAACGTACGCAGTCGGGCTATAATGCCTACGAGCCTAAGTTCGTGTTCCGTGTGAGCGAGAGCACGTCTACAATCAGTACTACAACGGCCCAGAGCTATGGTCTTATCAGTGAAGAGACCACTCGCTCTTTCGAGCTTTGCAACCTGGGTATCGCACCTCTGACCATCAGGAGCATCACGCTGCCTGCTGGTTTCGTATCGGCCAACATGCCTGCCGTGCCTGCCGAAGGTCTTGTTATTGAGAAGGGGGTTAAGTTGCCTGTTGATATCACCCTGCCTGTTACTGTACAGGGTAACTTCTCTGACAACCTGACGATTGTCTATCTGGATAAGGAGAATGCCGAGAAGACCTATACCTTGGCTTTCTCTGGTAATGTGCTGCCTGCTGGTACATGGGCTGCCGACTTCAACAGCTCGACAACCAATGTGGGTTATCCTGCCGGCTCTATCGCAGAAAGTGGTATCGACAGCGACCGTGAGTATGAAAGTGGTACTTACAACCACTATCTGATTGGTCGCAATACGGTATACGAGAACAATAAGTTTATCACACCTCTGCTCCATGCTACTGCTGGTGAGCAGCTCACGTTCGACGTGAAGGGTGCTTATGGTGAGGCTTATTATGCTAAGGTTTATGTGTCTACTGACCGTAAGACCTGGGGCGAGCCTGTGGCTTACTTCACCTCTGCTGATAAGGAGGGTGCTGAGAACATCGGCTCTTCTACCTGGGTGAACAAGTCGATCACCTTCGATGCTGAGGGCGACTACTATGTGGCCTTTGCACTCTATGGTAAGTTTGCTATTGATAATATCATTGGTTTGACGAAGGTTGATGTGGCTCACGACCTCTATTTCAAGAGCATCAACTGGCCTGACGCTTCTGTGAAGAGTGGTACCTCGCAGGTGAAACCCAGTCTGGAGGTGATTCCTCTGACCGACGAACAGGCTGATGCCTATACTGTGAAGTATGTCTGTGGCGAGACTGTTTTGGCTGTGGCCGATGCTGTGGAGTTGACCGCCAGCGCCAGCTACTCGAAGACTTTCTCGTTCTCATGGACACCCGTGGTGGAGCACACCACCGTCTATGCTGGTTCTAAGGTGGTGTTCGAATTTACGGACGGCACGAAGTTCGAGACTGAGCCCTTCGACCTGACGGTGACTCACGCTCCTATCTTCCACTTCCTGAATGATGTGCCTACGAGCAAGTGGTATGAGCCTTCTGACCGTACGGCTCCTATAACCTTTGGTAAGACCAATTCTAACGACACGCAGAACTTCGTTATCTATAACTGGGGGCCTGCTCCTCTGCAGGTGAAGAGCATCTCGCTGCCTGAGGGCTTCACCACTTCTGTTGAGGCACCTCTCACGGTGGCTGTCTACGACGAGAACAATCTCGCTGCTTCTGCCCAGACACTCGACATCACCTTTGCGGCTACGGAGTCGGGTACTTACGCTGGCGACATGGTGATTACCTATGTTGACGGCTTTGGAAACGATGCTACCTTCACCCTGCCTGTCAGTGGCACCATGCTCGATCCTACGAAGTTCTATGCAAACTTCGGCACTGAGAGCAACCAGTGGCCTGCAGGTTCTGTATACGAGGATAATATCAATACCATCTATGTGGCCGCTGGCGACTATGCCATGACTTCTTCAAGCGCTACGAAGAACATCTTTGTGACGCCTAAGTTGACGGCAGCTGCTGGCGATAAGCTGATGTTCGATGCCAAACTCTACAGCTCATATTGGACTGAGGGTAAGGTGGTGGTCTATGCCGCTGCTACTCGCGAAGAGGTGCTGAACACGGAGGAAGGCACTACTCGCGTACAGTTGTTCAGTGTAAGCGGAACGGACGAGGAGAATCCGATGACTACCGACTACCAGACCTTCGAGGTGACTGTTCCTGAGGCTGGCAGCTACTACTTCGGCTTCGAGATCAGTGGCCGTCCTTATGTGGACGAGATCTATGGCTTGCAGCCTGACGTGACAGTGGCTCACGACTGGAAGGTTGTTACAAGCAATATTCCTGCTGAGGCTATGCAGAACGGTGCTACCAAGGCCAGCATCAATATTCTGAACCTGGGTCTGAAGGATGAGGCTGCTGAGGACTATACCACAACGGTATTCGTTGATGGTGAGGCTTGGGCTACTGCTGAGGGTGTTGCCCTCCCCATGAGTCACAAGCTGTCTGACGCTGGTACTCAGATTCCTGTCACCTTCCGCTATCCTAAGACGGGCACTTTCCCTGTTTATATCGAGGTGAAGGCTGGTGACTACAGCGTGGTTTCTGATACTGTGGATGTAACCTTCGCTGAGGAGGTAGTGATTGCTGAGGCTATCGAGATTGGTACTAAGACAGGTAATGGTCGCGACTTTGGCTTTGTTGACTGGTATAACAACGACGGTAGTTCGCAGCGTTATACTGATATTGTTTATCCTGCCGCTAAGTTGACGGCCGCTGGCATGAAGGCTGGCGACAAGATCAACCAGATTGCATTCCGTGCCTTCAACACCAGCAGTAAGGATCTGAAGGCTGTTGTCACCTCATGGGTTGGCTTGTCTTCTGGCGAGGTGACCCTGGGCACTCCTGACAAGGAGACTATGACCGAGGTGAGCGTCTACAACGGTGATGTCTCGCTGCCTGTTAACTTTGAGTCGGTCATCAACCTCACCAGCACACCGCTTGTGTGGGATGGTACTTCTGATGTACGCGTCTATACTGAGGCTGTTGGTCAGGGTAATGGCAACTGGGTGAACGCTAATTATGACTACGACGAGGAGATCACGATGTCGTACAACGGCTCGCAGAAGGCTGCACCCCTGGCTTACTTCACTCTGGCTGCTGAGGCTGCTACCCTTTCTGGTACAGTGAAGGGCGCTCAGGACTCGCTGGTGGTTGGTGCTACACTGACTCTGGTGAGCAACGATGGCGAGAACGTGCAGTATGCTGGTACTACCGATGCCGAGGGTGCTTATAGCATCAACGTCATCCAGTCGAACCGCATCTATAACGTGACCATCTCTGCCGAGGGCTACAAAGACTCTACCGTTGTTGTCGAGATGAACGGTGCCAGTCTTGTGCAGGACTTCGTGATTGAACCCAAGCAGGCTCCAATCATCGTGAACCCTGATAAGGATGAGATTGTTGTTCCTGAGGGTATGGTGAACCTGATTGTCAATGGTAACCTGGCTGGCGACGACGTGACAAGCTTCGTTGCTAAGGAGTCGCCTTCTGCTGACGCTGTTGGTGCCACTATCGTTGCTGGTAAGGGTGAGAACAACAGCCGTGGTATCGTGGTGAAGTCGGCCGACGAGGCTGAGACTGCTGACGCATGGAACACGCAGTTCTGGATTAACTTCAGTGAGGCTCTGCCTACTGGTGCTAAGCTGCACATTGAGTTCGACTATGCTGCCAGCAAGGCTGCCAAGGGTACTACACAGGCTCATGGTGAACCTGGTAAGTATCAGCATTGGGCAGGTATTGGCGACGTGAACTTCACCACTGAGTGGCAGCACTTCTCTACCGATATTGAGGTGTCTGCCGACATGGCTACTGGTCAGGGTGGTAAGGGCTTGAAGAGCATTGCCTTCAACCTGGCTGAGGAGAAGACCGCTACTGAATACTACTTCGATAACTTCGGCGTTTGGGCTGAGATGCCTGCTGAGATTACTTGGAAAGATATCATCGTCAATGGTGATATGGAAGGTAGCGATCCTACTTGCTTCTTCGTAACAGAGCAGGGTGTAGGTGGTCCCTTCGTGGCTACCCTCACCGATGGTATTGGTAAGGATAACAGCAAGGCCGTGAAGGTTCAGTCTGCCGACGCTCCTACCAACAACTGGGATACGCAGTTCTTCATCCGTCTGCCTTATCAGTTGCCTGCAGGTACTCGCTATAAGGTATCGTTCGACTACAAGGCCGACAAGGCTGGCGATTTCGAGAGTCAGTCTCATGCAGAGCCTGGTCAGTACATCCACTGGGCTGCTATCGGTAGCGGTAGCTTCAGCACAGAATGGCAGACCTATACCACAGAGGGCGCTATTCCTTCAGAGTGTGACGGCACTCAGGCTGATGGTGGCTTCCTGAAGACCTTCCAGACCATCGCCTTCAACCTGGCTTTGAACAAGACTGCCACTGAGTTCATCTTCGACAACGTGAAGTTTGAGGTTGACGAGAGCATCGTTGAGACGCTGGTTAAGAATCCTTATTGCGCTGCCGATGCTGCTGAGCTCGTGGCTCCTGAGGGCTGGACGAACCTGATTGTCAACGGTAACCTGGCTGGTGACGACGTGACAAGTTTCGCTGCCAAGGAAGCTCCTTCTGCCGACGTTGTTGATGCTCGCATCGTAGCTGGCGCTGGTAAGGACTACAGTCGTGGTATCGAGGTGGTTGCTCCTGCTATCGTTAGCCAGGCATGGGATTCTCAGTTCTGGATCAAACTCAATGAGCCTCTGAAGGAAGGAACCAAGTTGCATGTTGAGTTCGACTACAAGGCCAACAAGGCTGTTACGGTTGGCACTCAGGCCCATGGTGCTCCTGGCTCATACCAGCACTGGTATGTTTTTGGTAACGTAGACTTCACCACCGAATGGCAGCACTTCGTTGCCGACATCGACATTACTGCTGACATGGAGAAGGATGATAACGATAATGGCGAAGGCTTGCTGAGCATTGCCTTCAACCTCTCTCAGGAAGGCAAGGACGTTGTTTACAACTTCGACACCTTCGGTGTTTGGTATCAGGCTCCTATGGTTAACGGTATCAACGCTGCAAAGACTGAGAAGAATGCTGAGGGCGTTTACAACCTGAACGGTCAGAAGGTGATGAAGACTCAGAAGGGTCTCTATATCAAGAACGGCCGCAAGGTGGTGGTGCGATAAGCATCTGAAGCAGACTCTTGGCTAGTCCAAGTAGATCTTTTATTAAAAAGAATGGCAAACGTATCTGTTTGCCATTCTTTTGTTTATTTAAAATAAATATAGTACCTTTGCACCCATGAAAATACTCATTACGGGAGCCAGTGGATTCATTGGCTCGTTCATTGTAGAGGAGGCTCTTCGTCAGGGAATGGAGACGTGGGCGGCCGTCAGAGGGAGTAGTAAGAAGGACTTCCTGCAGGACGAGCGCATCCATTTTATTGAACTGAACCTGAGCAATCAGGCGCAGTTGGAAGAGCAGTTGAAGGACCATCAGTTTGACTATGTGGTGCATGCCGCTGGCGTGACGAAATGTCTGAATACGGCCGACTTCTATCGTATCAACACGGAAGGAACGAAGAACCTGGTGCGTGCGCTGATAAGTCTGAAGATGCCCTTGAAGCGCTTCGTCTATCTGAGTTCGCTCAGCATCTTTGGAGCTATCCACGAGAAGCAGCCCTATAAGGAGATAAAAGAGAACGATACACCACGTCCCAACACGGAGTATGGTAAGAGTAAGCTGGAGGCTGAGCAGTGGCTCGACTCGCTCAAAGAGGAGTCGGAATTCCCATATGTCATCCTGCGCCCTACGGGTGTCTATGGTCCTCGTGAGCGCGACTACTTCCTGATGGCGAAGAGCATTAAGCAGCACTCTGACTTCGCTGTGGGCTTTAAGCAGCAGGACATCACCTTTGTCTATGTGCTCGACGTGGTGCAGGCAGTCTTCCTGGCTTGCGAGAAGGGACAGACGGGACGAAAGTACTTCCTCAGCGATGGCGAAGTGTATCAGTCGGCCACCTTCTCGAACCTCATCCGCAAGGAGTTGGGCAACCCCTGGTGGATTCGCATCACGGCGCCTATCTGGCTGTTGCGCATTATCACCTTCCTGGGCGACAAGTGGGGACACCTCACAGGCACGATATCGGCATTGAACAACGATAAGTATCATATCCTGAAGCAGCGTAACTGGCGTTGCGACATAGAACCTGCCCGACGTGAGTTGGGCTATGAACCTAAGTACACACTGGAGCAGGGCGTGCCCCTGACCATCAAATGGTATCAAGAGAACGGATGGCTGTAAAAACTAAGCGCGGACTGATAGCGGCGGAATGGGCAACGATGGCCTATACGCTGTTCACAACGATTTTTATTTTAGTAACCTATGTCAAACTGACCAACCCTGGCGACATGCTGATGCTCAGGGTGCAGGCCGTGGTGCTGACGCTGGCACTGTGGGGCGTCTATCGTCTCTGTCCCAGTAAGCTCACCATGCTCTTTCGCGTCACGGGTCAGTTGCTGTTGCTGTCGTGGTGGTATTCCGATACCTACGAGTTGAACCGCATCTTCATGAACCTCGACCATGTGTTTGCTGGCTATGAGCAGTCGCTCTTCGGCTTCCAGCCGTCGCTGTCGTTCAGTCAGGTGTTTTCGCATCCAATCTTCAGCGAGCTCCTGTCATTGGGCTATGTCAGTTACTTCCCATTGTTCGTGGGCATCACCATCTATTATTTCTTCTGTCGTTATGAGTATTTCGAACGTACGGTCTTCATCATCATGACCTCGTTCTTCCTCTTTTATCTCATCTTTATCTTTGTGCCTGTGGCCGGTCCGCAGTTCTATTTCAAGGCGGTGGGTGTCGACCAGATAGCGCAGGGTATCTTTCCGAATATCGGCGATTACTTTAACCGCATACAGTTTGACGTGCACAATCGCGACTTCATCACGCCTATCCCTGGTTGGGAGGATGGCTTGATGTATAAGGCCCTCATCATCACCCACGATGCTGGCGAACGCCCCACGGCGGCCTTCCCCAGTAGTCATGTGGGCATAGCCACCGTGGTGATGTGGCTGGCATGGGAGTGTAAGAACCGCAAGGTGTTTTATATCTGCCTGCCCTTTGCCGTTCTGCTGTTCTTTGGCACGTTCTACATCATGGCCCACTATGCCATCGATGCCATTGCCGGTATCTTCTTTGGCACCTTCTTCTACTTCCTGCTGAAGTGGACGTACAACATCTGCCGTTTATAGTTGCTAATGTCTTGTGACAAAAAAATAGTGATCTGATGTCACCTTTTGTCCTTCTGACTTGTTATATCAATGACCGAGGTCGGAAAACAGAAGTATAACAATTAAAAAATAGAAGAAAGATATGGATCATTTAGCAGGAATTTTAGTACCCATTGCATGTGGATGCGTACTCCCCATCTTCGCCATATGGATGGGCGTTCGCCAGAAAATGCAGGAGTCGAAGAATCGCACACAGATTGTATTGGCAGCCATCGAAAAGAACCCCGATATGGACATCGAGGAGTTGATGAGTAAGATTTCACCTAAGAAGAAACTACTGAAAGAAAAACTGCTCTCAAAGTTGCTCTCAGGAAGTATCTGCGCATTCCTTGGCATCGGTTTCCTTGGTTCTGCCATCTTCCAGGATTATAAAGGTGGTATGTGTACTGACGACCTCGTCATGCTTTATATTTCAGGAGCTGTCCTCCTGGGTCTTGGCGTTGCTTTCCTTCTTAATTACATCGTAGGAAAGAAGATGCTGGCCAAAGAGATGGAAGCAGAGCAAAAGAAGTTGTTGGAACAGGCATAACCCGTGACCCGCGAAGTTTTCATAGCAAATGTAGAGCGTGAGCAAGAGGCCCTTCGTAGTTTCTTGCTTGCCCTCTGTTGTGGTAATAAGGGCGATGCCGACGACCTGGCGCAGGATGCCTTGGTGAAGGCCTACCTTTCGTCGGCAGGCTATCAGGATAAGGGGCGCTTTCGTTCGTGGCTCTTCAAGATAGCCCACAACACCTTCCTCAATCATAAGGCCAGCCTGCGTACCACGGAGAGTATTGACGAGGCACGCCTGCTAGTCAGCAATGCCACATCCGACTCAGCTTTTGAGTATCAATCCCTCTATCTGGCTCTGCGCACCCTGCCACCCAAGGAGCGTTCGGCCATCACCCTGTTCTATCTCAATGGCTATAACATCAAGGAGATAGCCGCCATCACAGATGCCTCGGAGGATGCCGTCAAGAAGCAGCTCTCGCGAGGACGCGACAAGTTGCAGGAGCAGTTGAAAATGCATCAAGGATAATAAAGACAATGGATATGACAAAAGATAAAGCCCTCGAGGAACTGTTCCTCGCCCAAAAGCCTCAATTCACGGATAATGCCGACTTTATGGCGTCGCTCACCAAACGACTGGATGCCGTAGAGTTTATCAAGCAGCATCAGGAGGCATCCATCCGTCGCTATAAGATGGCGATGGTGGCCGCTTTCATTGTGGGCATCATCAGTGGCGCCCTCGCCATTGCCTTAGTCCTCTCTTCGCCTGCCGAGCCCCTCTTCACCTTCAGCATACAGAGTGCGTTTCTGCTGTGGGTTGCCGAGAACTCGCGTCTCATCGTTGCCACAGCTATTGCCCTGCTGATGACGGTAGGCACCGTCAGTATTATTGGCAACGTGCAGGACATCCAGCGTATGCGTAGGCAATTAAAGATGGATATGACGTGTTGTTAATGCACTGAGGCATTCTGGTTTCTCTTCAGGAAGAAGGTCTTGGTGGCCATGAAGAACAGGGTTACGCCTGAGCCGTTGACGAGTACGACTGTCCAGAAAGCGGCGGAATAACCCAGAAGTTCGCTGATGATGCCACCCAACAGGATGCCAAGTCCCATGCCCAGGTCCCACGACACGAGGATGGTGCTGTTAGCTGTGCCTCGCTGACTATTGTTGGCCACGCTGATGGTCATGTTCTGGAAAGCCGGCCACATGTGACCATTACCCAGGCCGATGAGGAGGGCCGAGCCATAGTAGCCAATCACGATGGACCATTGATAACTGACCCATGACAGTTGGTTGAGCGTGGGCATCAGTATAAATAGGGTGTAGCCCACCAAGGAAATCACCATACCCGTTCCAGCATTAAACGTCAGTCGTCCCTGTCGCAAAGCCTTTCCGCCTTGCAGGCGAGAAAGAATCAGTCCCACACTGCACAACATGAAATAGGTGCCTGTGCCGCCAGTGATGCCCATCACCTCCTTACCATAGATAGCCAGATAGTTGCTCAGCACACCAAAGCTGAAGCCAAAGGTCACCATGTTCAGTCCCAGGAGCCAGCCACGCAGCAGGAAGAAACGGTCCCATGAGAGGGTTTGAGTCTTGGGCTGCGTGTTCTGATGCTTGGTCTTCACCGTAGCATCAGTGAGCCAACCGGCACAGGCCACAGCCAGCGCCAGCCAGAAGATTAACTCAAAACTATCAGTCAGTTTATAGATGAAGATGCCCACCGTGGGAGCGATGGCCATCGCCAGGTTGTTCGACAAGCCATAATAGCCAATGCCCTCCGTTCGTCTGCTGCTGGGCAGCACGTCGATGGCCACTGTCGAGTTGGCCACCGTCAGCGCCCCAAAGGGTCCACCGTGCAGTGTTCGCACGATGGTGAACAGTAGAAGCGACGAGGCTGCCAGATAGCCGGCAAAGAAGATGGCGAAGGCCGAGAAGCACACCATCAGTACGGTCTTGCGAGGAAAGGTGTCAACCACAAAGCCACTGAACGGGCGCACCACCAGCGCCGTGATGGTATAGCCCGAGAGCACCAGTCCAATCACGTCCTTGGTGGCACCGAAATGCTCACTCAGATAGAGCGGCAGCAGTGGTGTCAGCACATAGAAGGCGAAGAACAGCGTGAAATTGGCGGCCATCACCTTGCAGTAATTGCGGTTCCAAAGTTTGTCTTGTGTCATGTTGGGTGCAAAATTACGAAAAAAAATCATAATTCGTAATTCATAATTCGCAAAAAAGTAGTACCTTTGCGACCGCAAACAAAAACAGCGATAACAACTATGGGCGGATTTTTCGGAACCATTTCCACTAAAGACTGCGTAAACGACTTGTTTTACGGCACTGACTACAATTCTCATCTTGGTACTAAACGAGCTGGTCTTGTGACCTTCGACAAAGAAAAGGGCTTTAGCCGTAGCATCCACTCGTTGGAGCGCGACTACTTCCGCTCAAAGTTTGAAGACGAGCTTCACGAGTTTGCTGGCAATCAGGGCCTGGGCGTCATCAGTGACACCGACCCCCAGCCAATCATCATCAACTCGCACCTGGGTCGTTATGCGGTGGTCACCGTAGCAAAGATCAACAACCTGCGCGAGATTGCCGACGAGCTCCTGGCGCAGCGCATGCATCTGAGCGAGCAGAGCGCTAACAACCTGAACCAGACAGAGCTTGTGGCTTTGCTTATTAACATGGGAAGTACATTCGTAGAGGGCATCAACATGGTATACCGCAAGATTAAAGGTTCATGTTCGATGCTCATTTTGACTGAAGACGGTATCATTGCCGCTCGCGATGTACTGGGTCGTACGCCTATCGTCATCGGAAAGAAGGAGGTGCACAAGATGTCACCCATCGGTACCGACGACTGGGAGAAGGCCTATGCCGTGAGCAGCGAGACTACCAGTTTCCCCAACCTTGATTATAAACCCGTGCGCGACCTTGGTCCTGGCGAGATTGTCCGCCTGCATGCCGACAACTTCGAGGTGCTGCAGCCTGCTTTCAAGCGCTGTCAGATCTGTTCGTTCCTCTGGGTTTACTATGGCTTCCCCGCTTCTTGTTATGAAGGCATCAATACAGAATATGTACGCGAGAAGAACGGTCGCATGATGGGTGAGCGCGATGATATCGAGGCCGACCTGGTGTGTGGCATTCCTGATTCAGGCGTTGGTATGGCCCTGGGCTATGCCGAAGGCTCTGGCATCCCCTACAAGCGTGCCGTACTGAAGTATACTCCCACCTGGCCTCGCTCGTTTACTCCTGGCAACCAGAGCCGTCGCGACCTTGTGGCCAAGATGAAGCTCATCCCCAATGCTGCCCTGCTGAAGGACCAGCGCGTGGTGTTCTGCGACGACTCTATCGTTCGTGGCACGCAGTTGCGCGACAATGCCCGCGAGTTTGTTCAGAACGGTGCCAAGGAGGTACACGTACGTATCTCTTGTCCGCCTCTGGTCTATGGCTGTCCGTTCATCGGCTTCACCAACAGTAAGAGCGACCTGGAGCTTATCACCCGTCGTATCATTCGTGACTTCGAGGGCGACGACAAGGCGAAACTCGATAAGTATGCACAGACCGACTCGCCCGAGTACAAGCGCATGGTCGATGAGATTGCCCGTCGTCTGGGTCTCACCTCACTGAAGTTCGCCCGTATCGAGGACCTCATCGAGTCAATCGGCCTGCCTAAGAGTCAGGTGTGCACCCACTGCTTCGATGGCAGCAGCTACGATCAGCAGGGTGATGGCGAATTCTTTGGATAAGACATCAGAAACAAACATCATAAGAAAAGAACCGAGACATTCATTGATGAGTGTCTCGGTTCTTTTTTATCTATTCTCTTGTTTCTTTAAAGATCCTTTCTGTAGCAGCGGTGACGGCGATGCTGGCGACTCTCCAGATACTGCCACTGCGAGCGGACAGCCTCGTTGTCCTCCATCTGAGGCATGGCCTCGGCATAGCGGAAGCCGTAGCGCTGGAACTGCTGGATAAGGTCGTTGAAGATGAGCGAGTTGGCACCCTTCTGGCGATACTCAGGCAGCACGCCTATCAGCAGGAGGTCGACAGTGTCGGTCTTGTGCCACTTCAGGATGCGCAGCAACTGCCACCAGCCGAAGGGGAACAGACGACCGTCGCGTGTCTTCTGCAATGCACGTGAGAACGAGGGGAAGGTGACGCCGAAGCCAATCATCTCGTCGCCATCCATCACAGCGGTGATGAGGTTGGTATCGGCAATCTTGATATAGTCGTTCACCAGCTTGTCTATCTGGCGGTCTGATAGTTGCGAATAGCCATAGAGGTTCTTATAGGTGGCGTTCACCAACTCGAACACCTTGCGGCCCCAGCCCTCCTTCTGCAGTTCGTGACTGGTGAAATGGTGCACACGCAGACCATAGCGACGGCTGATCATGTCGGCAATCTTGGCAAACTTATCGGGCACCACCTCAGGCACCTTGACCAGGTATTCCATATAGTCGTTGTCCTTGCGGAAGCCGCCCAACTGCTCCATGTGCTGGGGATAGTAGGGGTAGTTATAGTTCACATACATCGTAGACAGCTCCTCGAAGCCCTCCACCAGCATGCCTTCGCGATCGGTATCGATGAAGCCCAGCGGGCCAGCCATCTCGTTCATGCCCTTGGCACGCCCCCAGTCCTCAACGGCCTTCAGCAGCGCACCCGACACCTCGATATCGTCGATGAAGTCGAACCAACCGAAGCGCACCTGGTTGATGTTCCACCGCTCGTTGGCGCGCTTGTTGATGATAGCAGCCACGCGGCCCACCATCTTGCCATCACGAAAGGCCATGAAATACTCCGACTCGCAGCACTCGAACGAGGGGTTCTTACTGCGCTGAAGGGTAGACATCTCGTCGAAGAACAAATAGGGAACGGCATACTCGTTGCCACGATAGAGGTCGTAGTAGAACTGTATGAATTGTCGTAACTGCTTTTGGTTAGTTACTGTAACTATCTCAATTTTACCCATGGTATAGGAAAAACGTTTTCTCAATTAAAGTTTTTACGAGTTGCAAAGGTAACCATTTTTAGTGAAACGACAAAGCCTAATCATCTTTTTTTGTCGATATGTTTGGCAGGGTGCGAGATATTGCGTAACTTTGCATCCGCAATTCAAGGGGTGCCCGATGGTTCGGGCTGAGATGATACCCTCTAACCTGATCCGGATCATGCCGGCGTAGGGATGGAACGCATATCGAAAAGCCCCACTTTTAAGGTAAATAGGTATAATAGTAAAAAAGGAATGAAGAAGATTCTTTTTGTATTGATGGCATTCATCAGTGTGAATGCAACAGCACAGAAGTTTAGTAATCCTGCAAAGGCATTCATCGACTCTATCAGATTGCTGCAGCTGCAGGACGTAACGGTGGAAGGTGTAAGTTCGAGAACAACAGGAACCCCTCGTACCATTATCCATGAGCGAGCATTGAGCAACTTCGCCAGTTCTGGTCAGGAACTGCCTTTCCTCTTTGCTCGCACGCCAGGTGTGATGGCCTGGAGTGAGAATGGACTGGGCACAGGAACCACCTATATGCGCATTCGTGGTGCTGGCGACTCGCGCATCAACGTGACCATCGATGGTGTGCCCCTCAACTCGCCTGAGGACCAGTGCGTGTTCTGGGCCAACATGAACAGCTATGCAGCCTTGCTGAGCAGCGTGGATATTCAGCGTGGCGTGTGCTCATCTACCAATGGCGACGGTGCCTTTGGTGGTGCTATCTCGCTGCAGACAAAAGCCCCCTCGCGCAAGGCTGGTGGCGAGCTGTCGGCCTCGTATGGTGCCTATAACACCTACAACCTGGGTGGAAACTTCTCAACAGGTATGCTGTGGAATCACCTGATTTTCGACGGTGCCTATCACGAGACCAACACAGACGGCTATATCCACGGCACTGACGGACGCAGTGGCTCTTACTATGGTGGACTGACCTGGTTGGACGATGATTTCATGATTCGCTATAAGAACATCGGCAACTTCGAGAAGACGGGTCAGGCATGGAATGCCGTCACTGCAGGCGACAACGACTACAGCATCATGGACGGCAGTCTGGACGACGGCACATGGAGCTATAACCTGCCCACAGGTATCAAGACCTACGAGGACCTCTATAATGCTGGTCTGGGTCGCTATAACACACTCTACGAGACACTGACCAAAGGCAGCAACGGCAATCTGTTTGAACAGGATGCCGACGGAAACTACGTGACCCATCGCTGGGAGATGGCCGACGGCTCTTACTGGCCTAAGACCACGGATAACTTCTGGCAGAACCATAACATCCTCTCGCTGTCATTGCAACTCACAGAGAAGTTGTCGGCCTCAGCCTCGCTGCACTATACCCACGGCTATGGCTACTATAAGGAGTTCCGCTACAAGAAGAAGGCTGGCGAGAAGTTTGGCCTGAGTACCAACACCAAGACCGACTTCGTGCGCAAGAAGGGACTGGAGCAGGACGTCTACGGCATGGTGGGCCACCTGCGCTACAACGACAGTCGCTGGAACGTGATTGGCGGCTTCTCTGTTCAGCAGTTCGATGGCAACCACTTCGGCTATATCACCTATATCAAGGACGAGGCCCTGCGTGAACAGTATCTGGTCAATGGCGACCATAAATACTACGACTCTGATGCACGGAAGTTTGATGGCAACATCTATGTGAAAGGCGACTATATGTTGACTAATGACTGGGCCTCTGATAAATGGTATCTGACAGGCGACGTGCAGTATCGCCGTGTAAACTATAAGACTGACGGTATCAACGACCGTTTCGTGGAGGGTACCGACGGTCTGTGGCACAACCAGACACTGGACATCAACGAGAAGTACAACTTCGTGAACCCCAAGATGGGTGTTAAGTGGCACCACGAAACACGTTCAAGAAGAAACAGTCACACTGCCTTCGCCACAGTAGCCCTGAGTCACCGTGAGCCTGAGCGCAACAACTTCACGGACAACTACAAGTATCCCAATCCTAAGGCCGAGCAGGTGATTGACTATGAACTGGGCTATCACTATTCAACCCGTAATTTCTATGTTGATGCCACCCTCTATTATATGGACTTTAAGGACCAGCTGGTGCAGACGGGCGAGCAGAGTGATATTGGCGAGAAGCTGACCACCAACATCGCAAAGTCTTATCGCGCAGGTATTGAACTGGCTGCCTACTGGAACATCTGCAAACTGCTGGCTGTAGAGGGTAATGCTGCCCTGAGTCAGAACAAGATCAAGGACTTCGACGAGAAGGTGGAGGTTGACTGGAACAGAAATGCAGCCACGTTCCATTACGACAACTCTACCTTGGCTTACTCGCCTTCGGCCATCCTCAATGGTATGGTTCATTTCAACTACAAGGGTCTGCAGGCCACCTGGCACACCAACTATGTGAGTCGCCAGTACCTGGACAACACTGAGAACAAAGACCGTTCGCTGCCTGCCTTCAGCTTCAGCAACCTGAAGTTCACCTACACCTCGAAGGTTACGAAGGTATCGCCCCTCCACGAGGTGGTGCTGGGTCTGCAGTTCAACAACCTGTTTGATGCCCACTATGCCACCAGCGGCTGGGTCTATTCAGCCATCCTCTCAGGCACCCATCCCAACGAGAACCGTTACTATCAGATGGGCTTCGTGCCCATGGCTGGTCGCACGGCCATGGCCAACCTCACACTGAGATTCTAAAGAAACCACTGCTGTATGATGGAATTCCTCTCTTCCCAGTGGCTCGACATACTGACCACGATACTCGGCCTGATCTATATCTGGCTCGAGTATCGTGCTCATATTGCCCTTTGGGTGATTGGTGTCATCATGCCAGCCCTTGATATCGTGCTCTATTGGCAGCACGGCCTCTATGGCGATGCTGGTATGGCGTGCTACTATACCTTTGCCGCCCTTTATGGCTTCTATGTGTGGAAGTTTGTAAAGACGCGCAAGAAGAAGGAACCATTGCCCATCATCTTCATGCCGCGAAGGCAGTATCTGCCCACCATCGTGTTTTTCTTTGTGGCGTGGGCTGCCGTCTATTATGTACTCGTCACGTGGACCGACTCCACCGTACCCCTGCTCGACTCCTTCACCAATGCCCTGTCGTTTGTGGGCTTGTGGGCCTTGGCTCGAAAATATGTGGAGCAATGGGTGTTCTGGATGGTGGTCGATGGCGTATGCACCTTTCTATATATTAAGAAAGGCATACCCTTCAAGGCCATGCTCTATGGTCTTTATGTTGTTATCGCCATTGCCGGCTATCTGAAATGGAGAAGCATGGCAAAGACGGTGAAAAGCGATCGTTAATCTTATTATTTCTCTGTATAGAGCACCTGCAGGAGTGTCTGACCTACGGCCTTCAGCGTGGCAGGGTCTATATGCTCCATGTCGTCGCTCACCGTGTGCCAGGTGGGACCAAAGTTGCTCTGCTCGCAGTCAGGATAGCAGGGAATGATGTCGATACAGGGAATGCCGGCCTGGTTCACAGGCACGTGGTCGTCAGTGATGGTGCCACCGTCGGCCTGTGGGAACAGACTGCTATAGCCTGCTGTGGCGGCAGCCTTCCATACACGGTCTACCACGTTCTTGGCATAATGAAGCGACACGCCCTCCTGATAGAAACGGGCCCCCTGGCCGCCTACCATGTCGAGCAGGATGCCATAGCGGTAGGTCTTGCCGTTCAATTCCTTATGAATATTTTTGGCCCAGTATTGCGCCCCCAGTGCCCATGAGTCGCTCTGGTGTTCAGTGCCCCAGTCCTCAGCATCGAAGCACACGAAGTCGACACCAACAGGCAGTCGGCAGGTGTCGGCACTCAGCACACGGGCCAGTTCCAGCATCACGGCCACGCCGCTGGCACCGTCGTTGGCAGCCAGCACAGGTTTCTGGTGGTTGGCCTCGTCAGGGTCGTTGTCGGCCCAGGGTCGGCTGTCCCAGTGGACGCATATCAGGATGCGCTGCTGCAGCTCAGGCTGATAGTGGGCCGTCATGTTATTGCTCTGCAGGGGCGTGCCGTCGAAGCCCGTCAGGGTGGCACGCTGTTCGCTCACCTCCAGTCCGTAGCTCCTAAACTTATCCATGATCCACTGTCCGCACTGCTCGTGGGCCTCGCTGTTCATGGTGCGAGGACCAAAGTCGCACTGCTGCTGACAGAAAGTAAAGGCCGAGTCGGCCGAGAACTGTTGTGCCACCAGCGCATTGTCCGCTGCGTCGGCACTTTTTTTATGTTTGTCTCCACAAGCTGCGCATAGGAGTGTCACACTCAAAAGAATCAATAACTGTTTCATATTTTCGTTTTTGGTGGTGCAAAATTAAACATAAAAATCCATATATTCAAATGTCTCATCATCTTTCTTGGCATAGTTTTGCATAATGTTGCATATTTTTGCATTTTTCTATCCGTTTTTGCATAAAATTCAAAGAAATCCACTAATTTATTCGTTTTTTTGTATTTACTTTCATTGAATTTTAGTAACTTTGCACTCCGAACAAAGAATTTATCTACATTATACATAAGAGACACGTGCTATGGCAGAAAAATTGGAAGTGAAGGAGTTGGACCAGGTTGTTGTCCGCTTCTCAGGTGACTCTGGCGACGGTATGCAGTTGGCCGGAAACATTTTTTCAACAGTCAGTGCCACTGTAGGCAATGGCATTTCTACATTCCCCGACTATCCAGCCGACATTCGCGCTCCGCAAGGCTCGCTCACTGGTGTGTCTGGTTTCCAGGTACATATTGGTGCAGGTAAGGTTTATACCCCTGGCGATAAGTGCGACGTACTGGTGGCCATGAATGCTGCTGCACTCAAGACTCAGTATCGCTATGCTAAGCCAGGTGCAACGATTATCATCGATACCGACTCGTTTGGACCCAAGGACCTGGAGAAGGCTCAGTTCCAGACAGAGGATTACCTTGGCGAGATGAACATCGATCCTGATCGTGTGATCCAGTGCCCCCTCACCACCATGGTGAAGAGCTGTCTGGCCGACAGTGGTATGGACAACAAGGCCATGCTGAAGTGCCGTAACATGTTTGCTCTGGGACTTGTCTGCTGGCTGTTCGATCGCGACCTGAACCTCGTGGCCAACTTCCTGCGCGAGAAGTTTGCCAAGAAGCCTGCCATCGCTGAGGCTAACATCAAGGTGATTCAGGCTGGTTGGGACTATGGTCACAACACCCATTCAAACGCTATCAATGTTTATCGTGTGGAGTCGAAAGAGAAGACTCCTGGCCGTTATATGGATATCACAGGTAACAAGGCTACGGCCTATGGCTTGATTGCCGCTGCCGAGAAGGCTGGTCTGCGCCTCTACCTGGGTTCTTATCCTATCACACCTGCCACCGACATCCTGCACGAGTTGTCAAAGCATAAGTCGTGTGGCGTCATCACCGTTCAGTGTGAGGACGAGATCAGTGGTGCTGCTTCGGCCCTGGGTGCATCGTTCTCTGGAGCCCTGGGTGTCACCTCAACCTCTGGTCCTGGCGTCTGCCTCAAGTCGGAGGTGATGAACCTGGCCGTTATCATGGAGTTGCCCCTGCTCGTCATCGACGTGCAGCGTGGTGGTCCTGCCACTGGTCTTCCCACCAAGAGCGAGCAGACCGACCTGCTGCAGGCCCTCTTTGGCCGCAATGGTGAGAGTCCTATGCCTGTCATCGCAGCCCTGAGTCCTACCGACTGCTTCGATGCTGCCTATCAGGCTGCCAAGATTGCCTTGGAGCACATGACACCTGTGGTGCTGCTCACCGATGCTTATATCGCTAATGGCTCTGGTGCCTTCAAGTTGCCCCAGATGGCTCAGCTTGGTGCCATCAATCCTCCTTATGTTCCTGAGGAACTGAAGGGCAAGTGGACACCCTACATGCGTGCTGAGAATGGCACTCGCTATTGGGCTGTGCCTGGTCGTGAGGGCTTTGCACACATCCTTGGCGGACTGGAGAAGGACAATGCTACTGGCGCCATCTCTACCAACCCTGAGAACCACGATTTGATGACCCGTCTGCGCCAGCAGAAGATTGAGAAGATTGAGGTGCCCAACCTCGAGGTGGACGGCGATGCCGATGCCGACCTGCTCATCGTGGGCTTTGGCTCTACCTATGGTCACCTGCACTCGGCTATGGACGAGCTGAAGGCTAAGGGCTACAAGGTGGCTCAGGCTCAGTTCAAGTACCTGAACCCCCTGCCTAAGAACACGGCCCAGGTTCTCTCTAAGTATAAGAAGGTGGTTGTGGCCGAGCAGAACATGGGTCAGCTGGCTGCCTACCTCCGTATGAAGATCGACGGCTTTGTGCCTTACCAGTTTAATCAGGTCAAGGGTCAGCCCTTCGTGGTAGAAGAGTTAGTGAACGCATTCGAGGACATTTTAAAGAAGTAAAGCAATGAGTACATATACAGCACAAGATTTTAAGAAAGGCCAGCCTCGTTGGTGCCCTGGTTGTGGCGACCACTTCTTCCTGGCTTCACTCCATAAGGCTATGGCCGAGATAGGCGTAGCTCCTGAGAACGTAGCAGTGATCTCTGGTATCGGCTGTTCAAGCCGTCTGCCTCACTACATGGCTACCTATGGCATGAACACCATCCACGGTCGTGCCGCTGCCATCGCTACTGGTGCTAAGGTGGCCAACCCCAACCTCACCGTTTGGCAGGTTAGTGGTGATGGTGACGGACTGGCTATTGGTGGTAACCACTTCATCCACGCTAACCGTCGTAACATCGACCTGAATATGATTCTCTTGAACAACCGTATCTATGGTTTGACCAAGGGTCAGTATTCGCCCACCTCTCCTCGTGGCTTCGTCTCTAAGTCGAGCCCTTACGGCACGGTGGAGGATCCCTTCCGTCCTGCTGAGCTCTGCTTTGGCGCTCGCGGCCATTTCTTCGCTCGCTGCGTGGCTACCGATGCCAAGGGTACTGTCGAGGTGTTGAAGGCTGCCTACGAGCACAAGGGTGCCTCTGTCACTGAGGTGCTGCAGAACTGCGTCATCTTCAACGACCACTGCCACGATGTGGTCTACAACAACGAGGGTCGTAAGAAGAACGCCATCTATGTTCGTCATGGCGAGAAGCTGGTGTTTGGCGAGAACAATGAGTTTGGACTCGTTCAGCAGGGCTTTGGCCTGAAGGTGGTTGAGATTGGTAAGGATGGCTACACCATCGACGATGTGTTGGTTCACGATGCTCACTGCGAGGACAACACCCTGCAGCTGAAGTTGGCCATGATGACACCTGAGGATGGCTTCCCCATCGCTCTGGGTGTGATTCGCGACGTGGACGCTCCTACCTACAACGATGCCGTTCATGCGCAGTTGGCCGAGGTGAGCGCCCAGAAGAAGTATCACAACTTCGAGGAGTTGCTCGAGACCAACGACATCTGGGAGGTGAAGTAACTTGCCGCCAGACATCAAGATGAAGGTATTCACCCTGTGATTGTCAAGAAAAACTGCCAAAAAACAGGGTTCTGAAAAAATGCAAACTAGAACGAAAAAAAGGGGCTTTTGGCCCCTTTTTTCATACCCCTATCGATTTCACCATGCAACGGAGGCTGTTTTACGATGCAACTCATGCTGTTTTACCATGCAAAACAGCCTCCGTTGCAGTGTAACTCAGGCTCCGTTACAACCTAAACGAATATTCGATTGCGTTCTAAATCTTTACACTTTTCGAGCTAATTTCGTAACTCCTTTATTATCAACGATTTACGAACATGCCCATATTTCGCCTGTACGCACAGAAAAAATTTTTGGCTCAGAATTTTTAAATCTCAGAGGCGCTATTGTTAAGATTATTCTTTAATAAATGAGAGAAATAACAATGTTTTTTCCATAAATTATTTTGGAAGTTCAGAAAATCTTTCTATCTTTGCAATCGTGAATTATAAGACATATTTATGCTTGAACTTCAAAACTGTATACTGAAGCTGTCAAACTTCAAAAAGATGTTTGCACAGAAGTATGGTATCACTAAACTCGGAATCTTCGGTTCTGTTGCCAGAAACGAGAATACAGAAAATAGTGATATCGATATCGTCGTGGAAGTTCAGAGGCCATCTCTGCAGCTTATGTACGAGTTGAAAGAAGCACTAAAGCAATTGTTTGGATGTGAGGTTGACCTTGTACGCTTCCGTGATTCACTTCGTCCGTTATTTAAGTCAAACATTCAACGTGATGTCATCTATGTCTGATAATCAGTTCACCATACATGATAGACTTGATTCTATCCTTGAGTCAATTGCTCTTATCCAGGAATGGAGTAAAGGGCGAAAGACTGTTCATGACTTTATGTTGACCCCTATGGGCGTGATGGCTTTCAATGCTTGCGTCATGCGACTTCAAGTGATAGGCGAACAAGTAGGAAAACTTCTCAAAAATAGTGCGCAACCATTGTCTGCTTATCCCAATGTTCCATGGAATGCCATTCATGGGATGCGCAACTTCGTATCGCACGAATATGCGAATATTGATGAAGAAATCATCGTGTCAACTATTAACGACGATATTCCGCCATTGAAATCAGTAATAGAAGAACTTCTGAAGCAATACTAGTGTAGATTATGGAGATTGACGTTTGATTTCAAAAAAGTAAATGAGATTAAATGCCTGTCCCTGTGATTCTCAATTTTTCAGTATAGGTTATATGAGTGAAATTAAATTCGTTTCAGAGTTTCTATATACAATAGATTTAAATTGCTATAATTCTAATATAGCAGTAGTAGAATCTAAAGAAGATCTATTTGATGAGTTAAATAGGAAACTATCTTTTCCGTATTTTGGATTTAATTGGGATGCATTATGGGATATGTATTGTGACTTTCATTGGATAGAACAGAGGTCAATTTATATTTATCATCAAGGTATCACACATATGCCATTTCAGGAGTTGGCAGTGTATCTCGGCATAGTGGTTGACTCCTGTGAGGAATGGAAAAAATATCCGCAACATGATGTGCATTTTATTTTTAATTCAAAAGAAGAAAAGATAATTAAAGATGTTATAAAAAGGAGATTGTAATCCATAAGTATAAGAATCAAAAATCTATTCAGAAATATCAAAAAAATCGTGGGACAGACTGCCCCCGTGATTTTCATGGGAAAAGCCGTGCCGACTTTGCCAGGAACTTTAGGTATAATTCCATCACAATGGATGATGAAAAATAACTTTAAATTGAAATAACAATGAAACCCATAAGATTTCTCTTATTACTTGTTATCTTTGTAAGTTGCAAAAATGCTGATGTGAACAGAGGTGAACGTCAGTTGGATTCTTGTATGGTGACAGAAGGAAATGTAGAGGCTTGTCTGTCTGCAGAAGATTCGATAGTCGTAATGAAAGACATTGCAAGATGCGACAGTATGATTCGTTTGGAGAAAGACAAGAACGTTCTTTTCATGCTTTATCAGCAAAAGGTCAACTTATTAGCTGGTATAGGAAGAGTAAAAGATGCCTATCATAACCAGGGACTGGCAATGCGA
>Ga0310786_10002054_pt1 | contig 31514 bp, 60 predicted proteins | sample AusTroGonzalo_MG_FD_203881 | JGI IMG/M metagenome (GOLD analysis project Ga0310786, IMG submission 203881) | Bovine rumen microbial communities from tropical cattle in Woodstock, Queensland, Australia - Gonzalo_03 (v2) (version 2) | ecosystem: Host-associated > Mammals > Digestive system >...
CCCTACTCCTTACTTATTACCTTAAACTTCTTCCTTTCCTATCTTTTGTTTATCAGGATGTACCCATTTTTAAATATTTTCCATGCTTTTTTATTTCCCTCTTGACATTTTGTAGGATTTGGGGTATAATAAAAGAAAAAAGGAGTAAATGTTATGCCTTTCAATGCACTCGCAATGGCCCATACCGCACCGATATGCTCACCTATTGGCAAAAGCTCATAAAGAATATTGAGTGGTCAGCATACCACGGCTATGACTACTATGTGCTTGATCCTCATGAATGGCAGCATATAGATAGGTTGCGCGAATACGGATTTGAAATTGTATATAATGATGTTTCGTGTCAGTATGTTGCGCGATGGAACATATAACTGCAATTTCATTTTCATTCCAATTTCATTTATAGGAGTGGAATTTCATTTTCAATTTCCCTAAAATGTAGGAATGGAATTTCAATTTTATTTTTCCCTATAATTTCATTTTGGAATTTCAATTTCATTTTGCCCTAAACCTACCCCTTACAATTTCATTTTCAAATGCCCCTAATCCTACCCCTACAATTTCATTTTCAAACCTCCTTTCTTTTGTGGGTACGACATTGATTTTTTTAAATCCTAAAATTTGACTTTTGCGCGCAAACGTGATATAATGGGGAAAAGTAAGGTGGGCGGTGATTTTATGGCAATATCCGAATACCCCATTGACGAGGAGTTTTGGAAATGGTGGAACTCCTACTGGGAAAAAGTTGACATTTCAGAAAATTTGTGTTATAATTTTAATAGAAAAGAAGATAAGGAGTATGTTTGTGATGGAACTGATGAAATTCCTGAATAGCCACCCGCAAGACTGGCGGTCTTTGCTTGCGGCGGACCCCTATCGTTTGGAGATACGGCAAGACGGCGACTATTTCATTTTGAAATACAATATGCTGATGTCTAATTTCAATTTGAAAGTAGTGCGCGAAGCCCGTGGTGCTATTGTGCGCTTTGAGCCTGAAACTAACCAGTGGATTTGTGTTTGCCATCCTTTCGATAAGTTCTTTAATTATGGGGAGCATTATTCTGCGGTTCACGATATAGATTGGGAAACTGCGACTGTTCAGCAGAAGGTAGATGGTTCTCTTATTAAGTTTTGGTATGATAGGGGCGAATGGCATATCTCTACCAACGGTACTATTGACGCAGAAAAGGCAGAGTGTGGCGACTACAATTTCAAATCGGTAGTAATGAAGGCAATTGAAAAAATAAATGGGTTTTGGGATGCCCTTAATCCTACCCGTTGTTATATGTTTGAACTCACCAGTCCCTACAATCATATCGTAATACGATATAAGGAGTTTGGTCTGTGGTATTTAGGTTGCCGCGATATGACTACTGACGAAGAACTGAATGAGGAGTTTGCGGCCGAGGGTATTCTTGTGCCCGAAGTATATCCACATCATTCTCTTTCTGGCTGCGTTGAAGCGGCGCACGAAATGGGCGATGATGAAGAAGGTTATGTAGTTTGTGATGCTAATTTTAACCGCATAAAAATCAAGGGAGACGAGTATTTGCGGCTACATAAGATTAGGGGTAATGGACCTTTGACTGTTGTGCGCGTGGTAGAGATGTATCAGCAGGGGACTCTTGATGATTTCATTGCTTATTATCCTGAATTTGAAGATTTTGTTGAAGAAGTAACCAGCCGCATACGGTATTGGATTGCGGTTTGCGATACCGCATTTCAAGTTATTAGGAGTGTAGTAGGTGAAGATGCGCCTCGCAGTGATTTTGCCTATTATGCTACCTCCTACCATCAACTGGTGCGCGCGTTCCTGTTTGCACGATTAGATAACAAGGTTGAAGATGCGACCGATTATTGTAAGCATATGCGTGCGCGCACCCTTGCTTCTTACATTATGGCAGAAATGGAAACGACCAAGATTGGAACGGGAGAGGATGAATAATTTTAATATTGAGTGCCCGTATTGTGATGGCCGTATGATACTCAAAAAAGTGCCAAATATGAAGTGTATGTCATATTATTGTGAAGGTTGTAATGCTATTATGCATCTCTCCCGTTATGATGAAGAATATGTAAAAGCTTTTATAGATACTATTAAAAAGAAAAGGAATAAAGTGGAATGAATAAGGCGACAGACGATTTAATTTCAAGGAAACAAGCAATTGAAGAAATATTAGCACTTTGTCCAAAAGAAACCAAGCCTGACAGTTTAGACGAATATGGCGCAACAATATTGTATGGAATCGTTGATGTAATACTTAAACGATTGCCTGCCGTGAACACGCTGAAACCGCGCCTTATAACCGCGGAAGAGTTTGTAAATGCTGATAAATATGGTTTTCTACCAGTCTGGACGGAAGAAAAGGATGGAGATTTATACTGCGAATGTATACCGTCTATGGCGGTTAAAGATGAAGGTTATAAAGTTCAGTATCGTTTCTGGACATCCCGCCCAACCGACGAGCAGAGGGAAACAACACCGTGGATGATTATTGAGGAGTAATACTATGGAAGAAATTATTAACATTCTTATGCGGCGAGACGGTATGACGAGAAATGAGGCTGAACTGCTTATTGATGAAGTAAGTGAGGAAATGGTGGCCGCATTTTATACGGGCGATTATCAGGAAGCAGAAGATATTATTGCGTCTATGTTGGGACTTGAACCAGACTATTTGGATTACTTTCTTATGTAGGTGAAATATTATGGGAGATAAAGCATTTCAAATTACCGCTACTAAAATTCAAGTCGGGCCAGATAATTCTGCGCCCGCAACCGAACCTGAAACGGAGCAAACAGAAAATGAAGAACCTTAAAAATTGGTTAATAAATAAATTAGGCGGCTACACCCCAGAGCAATATGAGGGCAAAACAAAAGAAAACTATTGGCTTAAAAAGGAAGTAGCCTTTATTACAACTACTTATGCGCCAACCACTATAAAATGTGCCAAGGGAATCCCCTGCGAAGATGGCGATTATGAAATCTATACACGGCAAGAAGTCGCCGCAGACATAGGCCAATATCTATATGATAGAAATCTTATTGAATGGAATGTCCACGATAATACCTTAATTGGTTGCGTTCGAGTTTTAGTCCCGCACTCAACCGAACCTGAGCATAAAGAAGTCAAATAAAAAAATCCCGAAACCCCCAAGGAGAAAATCAAATGAAATACATTAAAAAACCTATTCCCGTAGAGGCTATTCAGTTGCCTCTACGTTGCCCCACAGCACGCGAATACCTTGAATGGTCAAAGCAAGCGCCAGCATGGTTACACGACCATGATATTTGGATGACTGAAGAAGGCTTGACTATTCCTACATTAGAAGGGAATATGTTATGCGGCTGGGGCAGTTATATCATACAGGGCGTACAAGGTGAAATATATCCCTGTCATAAGGATGTATTTGAAGAGACTTATGAACCGGTGAAAGAATAATGGAAGAATTGATTTATCGCCGTGATTGCGATTTGTTTGCTGAAACAATGAATTATGAAGGCGTAATTCGTGATTTAATGGCCGATTACAGCCTTACTTGGGAAGATAATTTAGAAAATAATGATTTTGATGAAGATAAAATATATGAATTTGCGCGCGAGCTACTACAACGAGCACAGAACGTAATTGATAGTGCTGATACAATCGCTTATGAAAAAGAAAAGTATGAGCCTGGTACAGGTGATACGGTTTTTACCTATGTTCGGTATTTAACTTATGAGGAAAACGATGAATAAAATTATTAAAAATTATATTAAAGAAGCCGATTATAATGAACTCCTTGATATTATGGAGTGCGCACATAATTCCATATTAAAGTTAATTGCTGAAAAGGAAAATTCCTGGGAATGGATGATGTATATTATAATGATGACTGCTGATTATAGAGATCGTTTACATCTTATGGCGGCACCGCAAGAGCAACATTATTATAATTGTACGAATAATAATTATGAATAAGTATGTATACTTTCTTTAAAGATAATAAGCAAGGAGACAGGAGAGGTCCTAGCAAAATGGAAACCCCTGACAATAAATGAAAATGTTCACACATTTAGTAAAGAAGCCGACAGGCTACATTTGCGGCAACTGCCGCATGAAACAGCAGGAAATTAAAGAAACTTGTTGGTTTTGTGGTTATTTTTTCTCTAACTATGAAGTTATATTATTAGAAAATTATAAGGAGCAGCAAAATGGTGAGAGTGGAAGAATTTGAGGATGAGTATGATTTAAATAAGTTTTTAATTGAAAATAGAATTACACGCGAACAACTAATAGATATTAAATATACTGGCACGGGTCATATGACGCACTTCCTACTAATTTATGAAGAATAATATTTGACAAAATCCCCAATTTCTGCTATAATTATTATAGTAAAGAGAGAGGGGATAGTTTATTATGGAGATTATGAAGGCCGCTACCGCACGCGCAAAGACAATTGAGGCTATTGAAGCCAAGCGTATACGCATGATTAACATGATAGATGCTCGTATTATAGCAAGCATTTCTGCGGGTCAATTTGAATGTAATTTCGTAATTGACTCTCCTGCGGTTCAAGATGGACTTTTTGATTATCTTACTTCTCTTGGATATACCGTCCACTTTTCACAAACTGAAAAGAATCGCTTGAAGAATGGTCCAGATAGCCGCATTATGAATGTTTCTTGGGAGGATGCTATACAGTGAGTAAGTATTGCGGCCGTTTGTTCAGAAAGGAGAATATGGAGAGTATGCGTGAGTTTGTTATGACTGCGGGCATTAGTAGTAGCGGAAAAACCCGCTGGTGCTATAATAATTATAATCCTGCCACCGACGTAATCCTTGATTCTGATGAAATCAGGGAAGAGTTGTGGGGAGATGTTAATGACCAGCAGAACCCCGATAAAGTGTTTAGCGAAATGTTCGCGCGCACGAAGATGGCGCTTTTAAATCAGTGTAGTGTTTATTACTGCGCGACTAACCTTAATATGAGGTATCGTATTCATACTCTCAAGCAGATTAAGCGTCTTTTCCCTGATGTAAAGTGCCGTGTTGTTGTATTCAACACTCCCCTTCCTATCTGTAAGGAATGGAATAAGAAGCGTGAGCGTCAGGTACCCGAGTGGCTTTTTGAGCGGCAGATGAAGACTTTCCAGATGCCGGTCTATAACGAAGGCTGGGATTCTATTGAAATAATTACTCCCGCAGAATATGATGTGAAAAAGTTCGCAGAAGATATATGGAATGATGTGCGCGCGGCAGGCTCGCAGGATAATCCCCACCATACTCTTTCTCTATACGACCATCTACTGGATTGTATTAATAAGGTTGATGCTACTTGGCTACCTTTTACTGAACAAGTAAATATGTATTCTGCCGCGGGAGTTCACGATATTGGTAAGGCTTATACTCGTAGTTATGATGACAAGGGCATAGCGCATTATTATTCTCACGATAGTTATGGCGCATATCTTGCTATGAATATGGGACTACCGATTGAAGTTATTCAGTTGGTTTGCTATCATATGAAACCCTATGATGCCAAAGGGGCTTCTACGTGGGAAAAGCGTTTGGGCGCAGACCTATGGAAAAAGATTCTTATTTTACATGATGCCGATGAAAGGGGCCATTAATAATATGAGATACTATAATGAAGAAGATTTGAAAGTGCCGCTACACTATCGGCGGCAAATTTTAGAAACGGCAAAGCCAATCGAAGTTTCATTTTGTCGTGATTGTCCCTTGTTTGAAACAAACTATTGGCAGCCAGATCCTGAAACTCAAATAGAAGGCTGGTGTCGCGGCCGTTCCTATTATCGAACGTTTGAGGATGAGGTTCCAGTATTTTTCTATACCAATAGCAATTCTTTCTGTGATAAAAGGACAGTGGTAAATAATGAGTAGTTTATTTTTGGCGCTGCTTATTGTACTATTTTTAGCGTGGTTTAATAATAAAAATACAGGCGGTTACGTTTAATGGAAGTCTTATCAAGAAAACACCCTGGCATAATGATTATATGCCAGGGCTGTGGTGCAGTTTTAGCTAATATACAGCCATCGGATATTTATGGAGAAAATTTAGTTTATTGCCCACTTTGTAAGTATTGTAATGAATTAGATTATCGAAAAAACTACGATGGAATTGTGCGGGAGGAAAAGAAAAATGTATAATCCTGATTATGGTTTTATTCAACAAGGATGGGAATGTCCTAAATGTCATAGAATTTATAGTCCTAATCAATCCTTTTGTTTGTATTGCAATGATAAAAGAGTAACTTATGCCACCGGAACAAGTGCTATACCTGAATGGATTTATAAAGAAAATACATCAACTGGAAGAGTAATTGATGATTGGTGGAATCGTCCAACATCAATATCTTGGGAAGATATGATACGAAGAACGGGGTTGTTAGAAGATGACTAATTATGGAACTGTAATTTGCCCATGCTGTGGCACATTATTGAATGTAGTAATTAATGGTATGGGAGAAGCACACGCTACATTAGAAAATCCTATACTAAATACTTCTTATTCATTGGCTACAAATCAAATAATGCAAACGCAAAATACAAATTGTTCAATGTCGGATTTAATAAATTTTATGATAAATAAAGGAGAATAAAATGATTATTTCTGCGGCCTGCTATGGCTATATAAATGGCGATTGGGTAATTGTGCCTTGCCATCGACATTCAGATTTCTTTGAAATTATGAAAATACTGAAATGTAGTTATGATAAAACTACAATCCAACAAGGATTTATAGATTATAAAGACAGTTCCAAAATGAGACGGTTTGTTTCGCGCGAAGACGCAGCAAAAATCGCGTTTGAGTGCGGGCAAATAAAAGAGTTAAAAGAACGGTTATTTTCAGAAGATATTTATTAGAAGGTGGGTTATGACACAATGTATTATAATTAAACAAGAAATTGAAAATACTCCTGAAAATCGCTTATATGCGGCTGCGCAATTGGGTGAAATTGCGTATAAATTATATATTTATTTAGATTCTTATCCCGCTTTGACGATTCCTTATGAAAGAATTAAGTTTGTTAAAACCATAGACACTAATTATAAAAGCGCGGATAAGGCCTTTCAAACATTACTAGATAAAGAATATTTATGTAAACGTGATGATAAATATTTTTTTATTCCACGCCCAGAAGAAAAAACTAGGATTCAGTTCTAGTATGATAACTTCTATACTGAAAGTAAGAAATACCTTACTTGAAACTTTGAAGTAAGAAATACTTCCATTCGTAGGGAGGCATAGTGCGCCCACGACCGCACAGGAGAGAAGAAGGATTGCTAACAGGATTATTTTAAGAAGGATATTAGGATTTCGCGCAAGCGCGAAAATGGAGGAATTAAATGAAATATCCAATGATATTAACTGAACACTATGACAACTATGAATGTCGCTTCGATTCACAAACTCTTGAATGGGACTATGATAACTTTAAAGGCAAATACCACGTTCACGACCTTTGCGGCGAACCAGAAGATGCGATTATTGAGCGCGCACTTTTTACCGCGGATGATTTTATTGCCGCAGTTGAATGGGGTATGGCGCTGGGTCGTAAAGGATACACAGAAATTGAATTAAAAAATAGTTGACTTTTTTCAAAATCTATGATATAATTATTATAGAAAGTGGAAAGGAGATACTCTATAATGAATAAAAACGAGGTTTTCGCGCACTTTGCCTCTATTATGGACAATATGCTTGATACTTCCCTGTTTTTCTGTACTTATTGGCAGCAACCTTACGGCGCCGACGATTTCTGTGGCAGCATTGAAGATGAGGCTATGCCCGAAAATCTTTCTATTCATTTTGGAGCAACCCGCGGATGTATTGTTGATGAAGACTACGATTATGTAGTTAAGTTTGATGTTGAGGAAGACTCCTACGGTTCTGCTTGTGAACGTGAAGAAGCGATTTATGCTCTGGCGCAGAGAGAACAACTTGACCGATATTTCGCCGAATGTATATATTTGGGCACCTATACCAAAACCATTCGCTTTTATGATGTTGAAGATATTGTTCGCTGTATGAGTTGGTGGGGATACGACTGGCAGCAGTTTGAAGAAGATTTTATTAATCATGAAGATGACTTTGGTGAAATCCACGATGTAATTATTTCTGTCCCGCTTTATGCCTATCCCAAAGCCACACGCCACCGCCCTATGGGGATACAAGGTGATGTTGATGAAAATGAATATATCAGCAAAGCGCAGAAGATTCAAAGCCCTATGCGCGATGAGAATCTAGTTGTGGCAATTGATTTTATTCGTCAGTATGGGGAAGTGGAATATTATCGTATTACTGATTTCCTTTTCGCCCAAGATGTAAATGATTTACATCAAAATAATCTTGGTGATATTAATGGTCATTATACTTTGATAGATTATAGTGGATACCATAATGGTTATAGTGAATATTCAAGTCAGTCAACATTTGACTGACTTTTAAAATTATGGTATAATAAATGTATCAAAGGGAGAAAGGAAAAATATTTAGTGAAAGAGCGGTTTTTTGAAGAGGCTAAAAAAGAAAGCCATTTGTCTGATTATCACGGGGCGCATTTGGGCGCATTGGCAGTATACAAAGATAAGTTTATACTTGCTCGCGCGCACAATACTTCAAAAACCAACACCACTCAATATTATTATAATCGCTATCGTATAGAAGATAAAAGCGATATAATGCTGAAACCTGCCCGCGCGCACGCTGAAACCAATCTTTATAGAAAGATTCGTTATTTGGATGTTGATTTTAAAGATGTAGTAGTCTATATTTATAGAGAGCATAAGAACGGACAAATGGCACTTGCGAAGTGCTGTCCTAGTTGTGAAAAACTTTTGCGCGACTTGGGCATAAGAATAGTTTGTTATAGCGATGCGGAAGGATATGTAGAGGAAAGATTTTATAAGAAAGGAAAATGATATGAAACCAGTAGCACAAATGTTGATAGGTTCCCAAAATTATATGTTAGATGGCCCTGATTCTGATTTTGATTACAAACTTCTTATGATGCCCGACTTTAACGATTTCTATAATTATCATAAAGTAGATAAACACGATTTGCCCGAAGGGTATGACCCAGAACATTATAGTGTTATGAGTGTTCTTACATTTGATAAGAACATTCGTAATGGTAATGTTAATGCGCTTGAAATGCTCTTTTCTACTTACATTAATAGTGGGAAAGATATGGAATTATATTTAAGCGCAGCCAAACAAGCCTATTTAGAGGGTTATCTTTTTATTGTATGGGATAAGTTTATTGCTACTATTGAGGGGTTGATTAAAAACTCTCTTGACCGATACGGAGCAAATCGTAAAAGTGTTTCGCGCGCTTTATACTTAATTTATCTATGCCATTATATCGCAGAGCACGACTTTGAAATTAATATTGAAACTTGGAGCGCGAGTGAAGTTTATGAGCGTCCGCGCGAATTAAGATATAATGATAGTATTGAGTTGCCAACAAAAGAAACTATCTTTCATATGGTAGATACAATGAAGGTGCTAACTGATAATTGTCGTAATTATCATCGCCTCATGAATTCTGAATCTGAACTCAATTTAATTGCGGCTTGGGACGATGATTTGGCAACCTGTATGAAAAATATTGTGAAAGGATATTTAAAGAAAGAACTATGACCTTATTTAAAAAGAAACCTAGTATTCCCGCTCTGCACTATTCTTTAAACTTAAAAGCAAAAGAAGCAAAAGAAAGCAATAAAACCAGTTTTTACTATACACTTGAACCTCATGAAATTCAACAGGCTAGTTTATGGGCTATTCATCATCATTATTGGATAGAATTAAGTCATAAAACTGGAGAAAAATTAGTCTATAAAATTAGTGGTATTTAAGGAGATTATTATGAATAGAGCGCAATATGATGATATTTATTATGAGTGGGAAATAAATAGGGTATTCATAGAATGTATGGATTATGAGGAGGAAGAATGCTTTGCGCGAACCCTCCATAGGCTTCATCATTGATTTATATTCACCTTATCAGAAGAATAACAATGTTATTCAAGTATTTAAAATACATGGAATATCTTATTGTATCCGCGAAATAAATCACTTTGAGTGGGGTCAGCCGCAATTTCCTGAAAAGAATATAGACGATGATTTTAATTGTTATCATGTCTATGCTACAAAAGAAGAAGCTTTACAATATATTCACGATTTAAAACGAATTGAAGGAAGTAGATTTTAATATGAAACTTAATGTTCTCACACATTTTCCTTATTCTAAACGTTATTATCTTAAGCACCCATGGCGCTGGTTTCGCCATTTACTGATAAATCTTAAAGATTTTTGGAACAGAGGCACACAAGGGTGGACATATACTGATGTATGGAATTGGGATTCATGGTTCTGTTCTATAACTCCGCCTATGCTACGCCATATGGCAGACGAAGGTTGCGCGTATCCAGGCGTAGAACCATTTAATACGCCAGAAAAATGGCATGATTGGCTATATAAAATGGCGGATACTATTGAACATTTACAATATGATGACTGGATGGATTATAATAATGAATATACAGCCAGTTATGAATCAACCTTTGCTTTGGATGGTAAAACATCTGCTAATGAAGCAGAAAAACAAGAAATTAGAAACAAATATTATAACAGATGTATGGAAATCAACCAAACTCGTAAAGTCTTTTTAGAGCAGTTTGGCAAAGAGTTTTTTAGTGTTTTAGATTCCTATTGGGATTAAGGAGGAAATTATGCTATATAGTAAGGAAACTACAATCGCTCAAATTGATTATCGCATTAATCTTATGAAGGCTCGAAGTGAAACTATGAATATGAAACTTATCGCTGCGCTAGAACGCGAAAAGCGAAATCTTGAAAAACAAGGGTGATGTTTATGTCATCTATTACTAGTTATGAAATGCACGATTGGTCTAGTGGAGAACTAATTAGTGAAGATTTATTAGATCATATAGAAAATGGAATTTATAATTTAAACGAAGAAGTTAATAATGCAATAGATGATATTTCATCATCTTTTGAAGAATTAAATAATGAACTTCAACAATTAAATAATTATATTATCTCAATGTCGCCCTCTAAAACAATAGAAGAAACAATAGTATCAATAGATGATGCCGCACCGCTAAATGCGGATGGTGTCAATGTGGCAATTGCGCCTGTACAGGACTTGCACGGGTATGATAATCCGTGGCCTGCGGGTGGGGGGAAGAATCTGCTGCCAAACGGAACGGGTAACTCGACAGATAAAAATGTCGAGTTCACAAGAAACTCAGACGGTTCGATAAGTGTTGTTGGTACAAATAATGGCACTGGCGCATCTGCTTATGTGTTAGTATATCAAATGACATTACCAGCAGGAGAGTATACGCTTACTGGTGGAATATCGTCTGACGTTACCGTTGCTGTTAGGGGCGGCAATGCAATAGGCGCAGCGATTGCAACTGACATTGGCGAAGGTAAGACTTTTACACTCGCAAGTGATAGCAATGTTGGTGTGGTTATCAGAGTGATATCTGGGGCAGCTAACATCAATACAAAAGTATATCCTATGATTTGTTTGTCGAGTGCATCTAATCCAACCGTTTTCGCCCCCTACTCCAACGTCTGCCCCATCACCGGCTGGACAGGGGCGAATGTGGTGAGGTCAGGGAAGAATCTGCTACAAACGACATTGACAAGCGGGACAAAAAATGGCGTTACATATGTTGTCAATGGCGATGGAAGCATAGTGTTTGGCGGCACTGCGACGGCAAACACCCAAATAGCGGTAGGGAATGTCACGCTTAATGCTGGGACATATGTAGTCAACGGAATAAGCGGGAGTTCTACTGCGAGTGTGTATCTACAAGTAACGAACGAAAGCGCAACGCAGCAGATTGCGTATACTGCTAACGGCGACAAGAGTTTTACTCTGCCAACAGCTCAAACTGTGCTTTTGCGTGTCGTTGTGATGAATGGCATTAGTCCGTCAGTAACCGTTTATCCGATGATTCGCCCAGCATCTTTCACCGATGCCACCTTTGAACCATACGTCGGCGACACCTACTCCGTGTCATGGCAGTCAGAGGCGGGAACCGTCTACGGCGGGACACTGGACTTGACGAAGGGCAAGCTGACGGTGGACTGTGCATTTTTTGAAAAGACTTTCAGCGCGATGGTAACAACCGCCGGGTCAGCACCTGCTGGGTATGTGGTTAAATCGTCCGGTCTGCTGCCACTGCAAGGCAATGTGGTTAGACAGTCTGAAATGTTGTTATGCAATGTCGCAACATATAATCCGTCGTCATCAATTACTAATTCCTGCCGAATAACTAGCAGCGGAAATTATATCTATTTCTGTTTGCCGGAGGACACAGACAGTAGCTTGGCTGTAACGGCAGTGTATCTGATTGCCACTCCCAGCGAAATCACCCTCACACCAACCGAAGTCCGCACTTTGCTGGGGCAGAACAACGTCTGGGCTGATTGCGGCGACACCACGCTGACATATCGTCAGGATGTTGGCATCCTGCTTAACAAACTTATAACCCCTACTACAAATTCAGAAGAGGAGTAATTATGTTCATTTTAAAACTTGTATGCTGTTTAGGTGGCTCTTTTCTCGCGGCAATTGCTATGGAACTTTTTATGAATTGGTGGCAATCACGTCCACTAACAGAAGAAAAGAGCGTACCTTTATATATTACAAAAAAACTTGACTTTTAACTTGATTTTTACTGTAATAATTATCGAAACAAGTTAAGGAGTATTTATGATTAAACTAAATAACCAAATCGTGCATTTTGATCATTTTCCTGATAATTCGTGTCGTTTAATTTTTAATTATACGCTTTATGGTGAGGAAAATAATATAACATTTTTATATGAAAATGATGAAGAACTTATTCAACTTTATTATTTAATTAGTTATATCAAGGCACGTCAATTACCTATCTATCTTACAATGCCCTATATTCCTAATGCGCGGCAAGATAGAGTGAAATCTAATGAAGATGTTTTCACTTTAAAGTATTTTTGTAACTTTATTAATGGGCTTGGTTTGGATAAAATTACGGTATTTGATCCGCACTCACCAGTCTCTGCCGCGCTACTAGACCATGTTGTAGTAGAAACACCTGCGGACTTATTACAACAAGTATATAAGCAACTGCCGCAAGACACATATTGCGCTTATCCAGATGGTGGTTCATATAAACGTTATTGCACGATGTTAAAAGTGCCTGCTGTATTTGGTGTTAAAGAGCGCGATTGGGAAACTATGATGATACGTAATTTGCGTCTTGCAGGCAGCACACATATTATTGCAGGTCATCCATTCCTTATCATTGATGATATTATATCTAAAGGCAGTACCATTTATTGGACGGCCAAGCAATTAAAAGAGCGTGGAGCAACCGATATTTATGTTTACACGTCGCATTGTGAAGATACAATTCTTAAACCCAATCTTAATGGACATTCACTTGTGGATATACCCAATTTAATTACAAAACTATATACAACCAATTCTATTTTTACTAAACAGCACCCTAAAATTGAAATTATTAAGGAGTTTTAAAGATGAATCTAAACATTACAAAGGAAAATGCTCGGTTTATTGTAAATCCCGAAAAGCGCAAGGTCGTATGTATTATTGAAGATACACGAGATTTGTTTATTAATTTTGTAGAAAAGAACCTTCCAATCAAAACCTATTGCCGCAGTATGTGGGGCGATAAGCATTTTGAAAAGCAACTACTTATGCCTAATCGTTTTATTGGTATTGCCACTTGTGATATTACAGATGAATGGAATGAAGAAACTGGTAAACTAATTGCTTTTTCGCGCGCGAAAGATAATCTTCATAAGTCTTTCTTTAAGCGCGCAAACACTTACATCAACAACATTGATGATTGGCTAACAGAAGCAGTGGAGCGTATTAACACCTATGGTGATAAAATTACTCGAAATACAGAACGGCGTCATAATCGTATTGCGGCCTTACTAGGAGAAGAGGAGTAATGGGAAGCCGCATAATTTTACCATATCTAAACAGTGATGAATATATTCAAAAAATTGTCCCATCTGATAGTGTTTTTCTTAACGTCAAACTTCCAACTTTTGATGAATATGAAATTAATCCTGTATTAGATTTACCAGATGATATAGGGTCAGAAGTAAAAACGGCAATCGAACAACAATATAATGAATGGTATTCGTGGTTCACTAGTCCCGAAGATATACGAAAATGTTTAGCCCCCATTGTCGGCACTGGTTGGGATATTTTTTCAAATACTCCTATTCTATATTTTCCTAAATTTACTCCGATATTAGATGAAAATACAGTTAGTATTCATAATAATAAAGAAAATCTAATTTTAATGGGCGCGCAAATCAATCAATTACATATTACCGATTTTATAGATTTTTTCAGAACAATTCCTGAAATATGTAATTATTTAAATTTAAATGAAGATGATATTATTAATAATCCTTCAAATATAGGCTATCATCCTATTTTTGGTTTGCGCATAATAGATTATGGATTATACAACACTTGACTTTTATTAAAATTTCTGCTATAATTATTATAGAAAAAAGAGAGGAAAGGACTATGGTAAGAATGTTCCCGAAATACAACGATATTAATGATTGGAAAATCCTAGAAGTCCGCACCATTCATGCCTATAATGAAGCAGAAACCGCTATTGAGGTTTTAAAGGTCTATATTGGCGAAGTAGATAAATATGAAGTAACACTTGGTTGGAACTATAAAGCAGAAACTTTTTCGATAATTCGGTGGATCAGTCGTCAAGAGTATGAAAGACTAAAAGAGGGAGCGGGAACTATTATATGGTAATGTGGTATTGGATTCCAATCACACTTTTTATAGGAATGGTGCTTGGTGTATTTTTAATTGCCCTAGTATCAGCAAATAATAAATAAGGGGATAATATGAGATATTACGAAGAAGAAAAGGAAACACAGCCGCTAGTAGAAACAGAGATTGGTTGTGGATATTGTTGGGATAAGAAAAGAAAGAAGAATAAGGAATTATTTTTCTTGGATGCGGCTAACAATATGAGGGTTTGTAATTATTGTCCATATTGCGGCCGCAAGTATGAAGAGTAAGAATTAACCTTCTTACTCTTTTTATTTACAGAATAAAAAACACTAACTTTCTAATAATCTCCATACTTTTTTATAGAAGAATTGTTGTTTAAGGAGGACTTAAAAACATATGTGGGATAATAATTCAGCACAACAAAATAATCAAAACATGAATACCGGATTTCTTAATTCAAGAAATTTTGGTTATGGTTTACCACATTATCAAGTAATTGAAGTGAATGGTGAAGAAGGCGCCAAAAGCATCAAAATGGCAGCCAATAGTAGTATTATTCTTGCGGACAAAAATAATCCAATGATTTGGTTCGCGCAAACTGATGGTGCGGGTTATTTAACCGTAACACCTTATGACATTATACCACATCAAACTAAGCCTGCTATAACTATAGATGACTTAGCACAAAGAGTATCTCAATTGGAGGATATTATAAATGCAAGGCAATCCAATTCTAAATCAACTAAGAAACAACAGCATCAGCAGCAACAATCAGATACCACTCCAACCGTATAAAGATGCGTTGAAACAAATTCAAAATAGTCCTAATCCGCAAATAGCATTGCAAAATATGCTAATGCAAAATCCTAATATTCAACAATTAACTCAATTGTTGAAGATGAATAATGGTAGTTTACAACAAATCGCGCAAATGCTCGCTAATAGACGCGGCGTAGACTTAAATGCTCTCCTGCGCGAATTACAAAGTTAATAATAATTACACTTCTGTATTTTATACAGGGGTGTTTTTATATATATTTTAATTTTTGAAAGGAGGTAATCTACTATGGATAATGGTGGACTATCAGCGGCTGATGTCGCCCTACTAAACAATGGAGAAAATGGTTGGGGCGGAATGATTTGGCTCTTTGCTATCCTTGCTCTTATGGGCGGTGGATTTGGTAACTGGGGCGGTAACAATGGTAATGCTATTCAAGCAGATGTAAATCGTGGTTTTGATAATCAGAACCTACAAGCGCAAACTCGCGATATTCTCGCGGCCGTTACCGCAGGCACCGCGCAATCCGTGGCAACCGCTAATCAGGTATATCATGACGTAGTTGGATACGTTGGTGATAAATATACCGAACTACAACGCGATGTTGCTGCTTTAGCAGTTGGTCAGGCTAATCTATTAGCTAACCAAAACTCTTGTTGCTGTAACACACAACAACTCATTCAACAGATGAATTATGAGGCTGCTATGCGCGATGCTGCTACTAATGCGAACATCAACGCTATGGGTCAAAAGATTGTTGACCTAATTGTTGGTAATCGTATGGATGAGATGCAGAATCGCATTAACCAGCTAGAGCTACAAAATCAGCTCGGCAACGTTGTTCGTTATCCCAATGGTTGGACCTATAATGCTGGCAACAGCCCTTTCTGCGGCGGCTGTAATATGTAATAGAGCGTATTGAGTACGCCAATAAATAAGGGACGTACTATTCAGTACGTCCCATTTTTTTATTACAGGAGATAGGTAGTATGAAAATTATTGAAATGCTTTCTGATAAGATTTCAGATGAGATTGAATGCGCAGAAGATTATATTAAATGCGCGCTAACCTATAAAGATGACCGCCCGCAACTAGCTGAAACGTTTTATCGTATAGCAAATGAAAAGATGGGGCATATGGGACTTTTACACACACAAGTAGTCGCAATTATTGACGAATATAGAAAAACCAAAGGTGAACCACCCGAGGCTATGATGACACTATATAATATCCTACACCGCAAACATATTGAACATGCTGCTGCGGTCAAAGGCATGATGGCATTATATAAAGAACAATAATATGGAGGAATTGTTATGTTACAAGCTTATAGTTCTAATCTATCTATTGCTGCTGATGCGGCATTTTCTTTTAATAATGTTACAGTGGATAAAGGGTGCGCTGAAAAATTATCTGGCCCCTCGTCTATAGAATTAAATAAGCGCGGAGTTTATTTAGTAGAAGTTGATGGCTTTGGCACGGGCGGTGCTGCGGGCACAGGTAGTGTTCAACTATTTGTAAATGGTGTAGCACAACCACAGGCAATTAGTTCTTATACTGCTGCCGCCGCAACAATTAGTAACTTTAATTTCAAAACGTTAGTTCAAGTGGCGGAAAATAATTGTTGTTGTAATAATGTTTCAAGCCCTACTGTTTTACAAGTTTTAAATAATGATGTTGCTTTAACTGATGCACATATTAACATAGTAGTAACCAAACTTTTTTAACTGGAGGACGCACAAATGACACTTGATGAAATCTTTGCTACCATTGCTACTCATATGGCAAAAGGATTAAAAGTACATAATGAAATAGCGACTGCTTTTTGTTTCTTAAATCTTTGCGGCTATCAAAAATGCCACGAATATCATTTTTTTGAAGAAAGTTATAATTATCGGTGCTTACATAATTTTTATTTAGACAATTATAATAAATTAATTAAAGAAAATGAAATAGAGGAAGTTAATATTATACCAGCCAACTGGTATAAGCACTTAAAAGCAGATGTGGATGCCAATACAAAACGTGCCGCAATAAAAGATTTAGCAAAAGCGTGGGTAGAATGGGAAAAAGAAACCAAACAGTTATTAGAAAAACTTTATAAAGAAGCATATGATTTAGGTGAAGTTTGTGCGGCGTTAAAAATAGGTTCTTTAATACAAGAAGTGAGTCAAGAATTACAAATAGCACACAGTAAACAAATAAATCTTGATTCGATAGGATATGATATTTCATTGATAATTGATGAACAGGCAGCAATTTATCAAAAATATTTAAATAAAATGAAACATATATACGAGGGTGATAATAATGATTAGGGTAATTCAACGTCGTTTAATCATTCCTCGCGGCGACACCGGTACCTTTTCTATTCCTATGCAGGGAACGGTGGAGAATGGAGATATAGCGGTTTTTGCTATTTATGATCCAATGATAAAAACAACTTTAAAAGAAATAAGAGTTGATTTAACTAGTGGAATGGATAGATTGGAAATACCCTTCAAATCCGCTGATACAGTTGAATTACCTTGTCGTAAATATCTTTGGGACATAAAGATTTATAAAACCCCAACTAAATATAAAACACCGGAAGGAGATATTATTTCTACAGATGATGGCATTACGATAGAAGATGATTTTATCCCTGTAGATGCTTCAGAAATCAACTCTTATTATGCTGCTTTCTCTCTTCCAATATGTGAAATTAAAGAGGTGACTCAAGATGTGTAAAGAGCGGTGGAGAACCCGTGATTTATTACTTGAGTATGACCCCTATGTTATGCCACCCAGACCTCGCGCCGCAGGTCTGGGTATGATTTATCCTTGGGAGCATATAGATATGAGTAATATGATTAAACAACTATATGTATTTTCTAAAAATAGTGGATATAATGGCACAGAACAAGATTTTATTACTAAATTTGGTTCTTATTTACAAAGCAAACAGATCTTATTTGATGTGTTTGATAATTTCCCAGAAACCGGCGCAGCAGATTTGTTATACTTCGATACAGAAGAAAAAATTATGTATTATTGGGATAATGAGTATCTACCAATTAATACACTACTTATCGAAGGCACTATTCTCAATGCTGGTACTTCTGTTGATTAAGGAGGATTTTAACAATGCTATTTTTTAATTTTAATGTAGCAACAGAACCAAATGATTATTTTGCTGATATGGATGATCAAATTTGGATTAAAAATAATGATGGCGAATTAGTATTATTGGAGGATGTACACGATGAAAGCAATAACTGAAAAATCTACTGGAGTAGAAGTTAAAATCCTTCAAAAATTTTTAGGCATTGATGCGGATGGGCAGTTTGGAAAAATTACTTCGGCAGCGCTTAATAAATGGAAAGAACAAGCTGGTTTAGAACCAAACGGCGCATTATCTGAAGCAGAATGGGTTATTTTATCCAAAACTTTACCTACTATCAAACAAGGTAATAAAAATAAATATGTTGCTATGTGGCAATTATTTTTAAACATTAGTGCAGATGGTGTTTTTGGAAGTAAAACCAAAGCTTCTACTCGCGCGTATCAATTAGCCAATAATGAAGTTGTAGATGGTGTAGTTGGACCTTCTACTTGGTTAAAGGCTTTTTCTTCTACAGCCCAAACAACTACAACTACAACTACTTCTAATACTGCGGGAAAGAAAAATGTACAACCAAAAAATTTTAAGCAGTATGATAGTAAATGGGGCTCTGTAGTATATACTAAAAATGGAACTTATAATAAAAAACAAACTATTAAAAACTCTGGTTGCGGTCCTACTAGTATGGCAGATATAGTTGCCACTTGGTGGGATAAGAACGCTACTCCTAAAACTATGGCGGCGTTATCCGTTCAAAAAGGATATCGCACTACTACAAGCGGCACGGCGTGGGGATTCTTTAAATATTGTGCCTCAAAATACGGAGCGAGCAAGTTTATTCAAACAACCTCTTACGCTACGGCAGAAGCCGCCATTAAGAATGGAGCATATGTAGTTTGTAGTATGAAGCCTGGCCTGTGGACCAAGGGTGGTCATTTTATTTGTTGGTGGTGGGTTGATGGAACTTACGTTTATGTAAATGATCCCGCTTCTGCGTCAAGTGCGCGCGCAAAAGCAAAGAAAACCCTTATGAAAGACCAGTGTAAGCAATACTTTATTTTTTATAAATAGGTGAATATACATGAAAATCGCAGATATAAGTGTATATCAAGGAAATATAAATTGGGAACTTGCGCGAAAAGAACTTGATTTGGTTATTTTTCGCGCGAGTGTAGGAAATAATGCGGATACAAAATATATTAAAAACGCTACGGGATGCGGAATACCGTTTGGTGTGTATCATTATTTTAAAGCAGGCACCGCAGAAGAAGCAGAAAAAGAAGCAAAGTTTTTTTATGAATGTGCTACAAAGAATGAGCTTCAACCGCTATTTTTCTGTCCTGATATTGAATATAAAACACAAACTTCAAAAACAACATTAGAAGTTTGTGAAAGTATTTTAAATACTTTAAGAGAATTGGGTACGAAAAAAGTTGGTATATATATTGGGCAAAGCCGCTACTCTTATATGAAGAGCATTAAAGATAAGTTTGATTTTATTTGGATACCAAGATATGGTCAAAATACTGGTGAAGCAAATGAAAAATATGCGCCAAAATACTATTGTGATCTATGGCAATATACTAGTAATGGGCATATAGAAGGTATTTCAAGTAGAGTGGATTTAAATAAAATCTACGGTAATAAAGACCTAAATTGGTTTTTAGGCAAATATGAAATTGAATCGCCACTAAAAAGAAGTTTATTTTACCTTTTGCGCGAAAAAGTGCGAAAAGGTAGCGAAGGCGAAGCAGTAAGAGAATTACAACTTACTTTAAATAGTTATGGATATTTATGTGGACGTCAAGATGGTGTTTTTGACGACCAAACAGATAAAGCAGTACGGGCTTTTCAAAAGGATTATGGACTCACGGTCGATGGTATATGTGGTCCCAAAACCGTACAAAAATTGATTGGCTGAAATGATGCCAAGTAGGTGAGTTTTATGGCAAATCATACCGTAAAAACGAGAATTCAGTTGAAAAATGATACTGAAGCCAATTGGAATAAGGCTATACATTTTATTCCACTGCAGGGTGAGGTCATCATTTATTCAGCTGATGACACTCACCCTTTTTCTCGTTTTAAGATAGGGGATGGAATTACCAATGTTATTGACTTACCTTTTTCTGATGCTCAAACCATAGATGGAAAATCTATAAGGGTTGGGACCACGGAAGAATGGCGAAGACAGTTATCATACATACCAAAGAAAGGTGATATTATTATTTATAGTGATAAAGCACAATTAGATGATGATACTGTTGTCGCAGGAATTAAAATTGGTGATGGTTTAGCATATGGTATTGACCTTCCTTTTTTGGGTGATGATATAGCAGAAAATTTGTTGGAGCATATGAACGATATGGTTCGACATATTACTGCGGCCGAAAGATTAAGATGGAATAATAAAATTACGTGTGATGACACGGTTGATGAAGAAAATTTAATTTTAACTCGTAATTGAGGTGAGTATAATGGCAGATATAAGTAAAATTACATTGCCTTCTGGTACTACATATGATATAAAGGATTCAGTTGCTCGTCAGGCGATTGCCGGTGGTGTTTCATTCATTATTGCTTGGGATGGCGAATCAACACCTGTTGTAGCAGATATTCCAAAAGGTGTAGTGGTTTATTATAGTAATACACAATATGTTGGCACATTAGAACCCACAGACGCAAATCCAGGCAGTTTTTATTTAGTTAGAACTGGTACAGGTTCAGCAGGAGCAGATATATTTGATGAATATGTTGTTATAGAGAATGGCGACGGGACTCGAGCAGCAGAGCCTACTCCTGACGGTAAATTTTGGGAAAAAATTGGTAGCCCAACAATAAATTTATCAGGATTAGTAACTGGTGTTACGTTAAATCAACAAACAAAATCTTTTATCGGTGCGGACGCAACCTTTACTATTACCCAACCTACAATTGCTCTTGCAACCGGCGCAACTGCGGGCACAGGGGTTATTTCTGTTGCTACTGGTATTACAAGCGCCAGCGCAAGCGGCGATAATGTTAATGCCGTTACTGGTTATGCTAATCCATCAACCGATACTTTCTTAAAAGGCGTTAAGGTGACTACACAACCCACAGTAACATTAACTGCAAATGCCGCAACCGATACCGGGCGTATTACTTATGTTGAAAGTGTTGGGGCTGCTTCTACAACCAAACTTTCTGCTAGTGCTTCTGGTGGGGCAGTAAGCGCTTCTGGTGATAATGTGACCGCTCTTACTGGTTTAGGTAGTCCTAGCACCAAATCTGCTATTGGTTCTAATGCTACTTTTACTGTTACCCAGCCTACGATTGCTTTGGGCACTAACAGTTCTAGTGGTACTGGCAAAGTACAAGTCGGTGTTGGCACAGGAACCGCTAGTACAACTAATACAGACTGGTTAAAGAGTATTAGCGTTTCTAATGAAACCTTAACTATTGGCGCCGCAACATTAGATACAACCTATCTTGGCGCCACCGCTTCCGGCGCGAACACTGCTTGGAACAGTAAAGATGCGGTTACTGCGGTTACAGGATATGCGTCCCCAACAACCGATACTGTAATTGGTACGGCTTCTACATTTAATGTAACTAATCCTACCGTTACAATTGCGAGTGGCTCTACGGGAGATGTCACTGTTGCTACTAGTGGCGGAACCGCTACTACTAAATATATGAGTGCTAGTGCTAGCGGTACAGCAGTTGGCGCAAATGGCACTGGCTCTGCTATTACCGCCCTTGGTATTCCAACAACTGATGAAGTTCTTGGCTCTGGTAGTACAATTACTGTTACTCCTACAACTACAAATATTAAGGCTACTGCTAGTGGCGCTAATACTGCTTGGAATAGTAAAGATAGTGGCACAGGCTTAACTTCTGATACAACAATTACTGTAACAACTCATAGCTAATAGGATGTGATATTATGGCAACACATACCATTAGTAAAATAGAGTTACCAAACGGTGATATTTGTAATATAAAAGATACTGATACTACTTATACTTTTGCGGCGGGTGCCTCTACCAATCAAATTACTATTACAACCATTCCGAGTTCTGGAAGTTCGTCTACTCAAACAGTAACGTTGCCTGGGGTTGAGGTGGTGAGATTGATATGAGTGTTTATTTAGGAAAGAATAAGGTTGATGTGAATGTAAAAACTACTAAACGGTCCGTCCCTTCCAAGGATGTGGACTTCTACGATTACGATGGGACGCGCGTCTACAGCTATACCGCCTCAGAGTTCGCCGCGCTCACCGAGATGCCCGCGAACCCCGACCACTCGTACGACGCCGTACCGTTGACAAGCCAAGGATGGAATTGGAGCCTGACGGACGCCAAGGCGTACGTCGCTGACTACAAGATGCTGGACATCGGGCAGACGTATGTGCCGACAGATGGCAAGACGCACATCGCCATCAGCATCCCCAATGCGGACGCATCCCGCCGCGTGATGACGCTGGTGTTCTATCAGACGTCATCGAACGGCGTCACCGTGGACTGGGGCGACGGCAGCGCGACGGAAAAGCAGTCAGGCACGGGCAGCAAGACGTTCACGCACACCTACGCTGCGGGCGACTATGACATCACGCTCGACTGCACGGCGGGCAGCTATTACTTTTCCGGGCCGGCAGTTGGTTCATCTTCTACTTCAACTGCACTCAACAAACTAAGTTTGATACAAGAGATTCGTGTTGGAAACAACTGTACAAAATTCGGGGATGGCGCACTAAATAATATGTGGAAACTGAAGTATTTAGTGTTGTCAAATGCAGTTACAGCCTTTGGAGAGTCGTGGATAAGATATTGTTACAACCTACAACATATAAATGTGCCAAGTTCCGTTGTATTGGGTAATTCCACACAGAGGCAGTTTACTGGCAGTTATACCGCGAAACACATCGTAATTCCAAAGTTCAACTCAACAACGTTTCCGGGGTTTACATATTCAGCTACGTATTGTGCACAACGATTATTTTTTCCACCAAACATCACATACATCAGTCAATATGCAATCAGCGGCAACTATTGTACGACAGTCATACATGTGCCAAAGGGTGTAACGACTTTAGAGAACTATGCCTTCAACGATGTCACGGCAGTAAAAGAATATCATTTCTACAGCACTAACCCACCGACGCTTAGTGGCACAAGCGTATTCCAGACGCTTGCCAGTGACTGCATCATATACGTCCCGCGCAGCGAAAACCAGACCGTTCTCAACGCCTACAAGACCGCAACCAATTGGTCTACCTACGCCAGCCATATACAAGAAGAACCAGAATAAGGAGGTGTTTAAATGGCGCTTTTAAACAAAGTAGTTTATCTTTCTGATGAACAGGCTTCATCTCTTTTTGAAAATGATACCATTACTGTTGATGGAGTAACTATCAATTATAGCGATAATGATTTATATATTACTCCTGCTACCGAGGATAGCGATACCACCTACACCTTCACTAATGGAACTAATGGCTTCACTGTAACTCCCAGTAATGGCACTGCGCAAACTGTAACCGTTACCCCTAGTATCACTAACAATATTACTGGTAGTGGTACTAGCGGTAATTTAGTAAAATTTAATGGGACAAATACAATTACCGATGGTCCCGCATTTGATGGCTCAACTACCACAAAAGCTCTAACCCAAAAAGGCACGTGGGAAACATTCTTACAATCCCACCAAGATATAACTGGAAAAGCAGATAAAAGTGCGACCGTTTCCACGCTCACGTGGGATAGCACAAATAAAAAAATTACTAAAACAATAAATGGAACTACTACTGATGTAGTACAATTTATACAGGGTAGTAATGTTACGTTAACTGGTGCGGCAGGAAGCCTAACTATTGCGGCAACAGGTGGAACAAGTGCTTCTGCTATTAGCAGTGCGGACATCGCTGATTTAATTGATGATGTTTTTGGTACTTCAAGTGGGACTTAAAGGAGGTAATGGAGATGCCATTTTTAGATGAAACTGGATTAGAACAAGTTTTGAATGGAATAAAAGATAACACTCTTCCTTTTACGGAAGATTTAGTGTTTGATGAAGATAAGAAATTAACTGCCATAGTTATGGGTAATGTTCAAAGTAATATAGATGAAAATGGTTGGGTATGGACTGAAACAGATAGTTATACTCCAGTAGATGATAATGAATATGCCAACGATACAAGTAATGCGGATTATATCTATGAATATAAGCCTGCGCAAATTGAGTATAGTACGAATGAGGTCGATACTGGAAACAAGTGGATTGATGGAAAGCCGATTTATAGAATAGCCTTAAATTGGAGTGGGACGGCTACAAAAAATACTAGTTTTTCTGTATCTAATTTATCTATTGAATATCCTATTAATTTATATGGAATTGCGGGTTTTATTGATAGTAATACTCAATACTATATAACATTACCAGATGTACAAACAACCGCTGCCGCAGGCGTGCCTCTTATGTATAATCAAACAGCAGAAAGTATTAATGTAGGAAGTACATCATCAACACGCGCGACACTTACTTATATTCATCTTATTTTAGAATATACCAAAACAACTGATACAGTCTAATGGGGTGATAATATGACAATAACAGTTAACAATTATCACCCCGGTTCTTATGTTCCGGGCGAAGTAATAATGATGGATATAACACTAACAGACCCCGACGCCACTTTTTTATCGGCTTCATTTGACTTATACACCTCGTATGAAAGTGTACCAAATAATGTTTTTACTAAAGTTAATGTTCAAAGAGCCACTATTACTCAAGAAGTTGAAGACCATACCATTAATGGAACTTTAACTTTTGTTTTAGATAAAGATAATATTATTAAAGAAATGGATGGATATGAGTTATTTGTTAGTTTAACTACATATACAAACGAAGAACACCCACTAGGCGTAATAACAGGGTATGTGGTTTCAGGTTCTATTGATGGGCCTACAAAATATTTTAGACCTTATACAACCACCATTTCAAATGCTACTTATCATGTTCCAAATATAATTTTTAACGTAAAACGTAAAAGCATAGGCATAGGATGTCTTGCGCGGCCACAAGCTCGTATTATTCGCTTTAATAACGGTATAACTAAATCGGGTTTCTATCCTGTTGGTTCACTATATTTTTCCATATATGATATAAATCCTACTAATTATTTTGGAGGTACATGGGAATTGTATTGTCCTGGCCGCGCATTAGTGGGGGTAGATGAAGAGGATGAAGACTTTTCTAGTGCCGCGAATGATTGGACAAAAGGCGAAAGAGAAGTTACATTGACTATTGATACTATGCCCGCCCATACACATTCTTGGCGTGATGAAAAAACAATGGGGGATGGTAGCTCTTATGCTAGAATGAGAGCCTTTACTGCTTATACTTCAAAAGGTTTTGCAACTTCCTATACTGGTGGAGATAGCCCTCATAATAATTTACAACCATATGTCACCTGTTATATATGGGTTAGAGTTGCGTGAGGTGATAATATGGCAAATAGTCCAACTTTTAATATAAATACTTATGGTGTGGGTATGGGAGTAATAACCTCTGGCGTAGAAAATGAACCACAATTAAATATAAATGACAATTGGATGGTAGAAAATTTTTTTCCAATTGGAACTATTCACTTAACAGTAGACTCAACTAATCCATCAGAATATTTTGGTGGCATATGGGAAAGATTTGGATTGGGACGCACTTTAGTATGTGTAGATGAAAATGATGAAACTGAATTATTTTCACAAGCATTATCAAAAGGCGGAGAAAAGAAACATAAACTTGTTACAGCAGAACTGCCGTCTCATAGACATCGACATAGTAATCAAGGCAATGATTTTAGTAGTGGTACTTCGCGTCGTTCTGCTGCAGCATTTAGTGGTACAATTAGATATACCAGTTTAGCAACTGGTGGGAATCAACCTCACAATAATTTACAACCATATATTACTTGTTATATGTGGGTAAGAATCGCATAGGAGGGAGAGTATGATACAAGAGTTTAATATAAATGAAAATTGGAAAGTAACTGGTATATATCCAGTAGGAAGTTTATATTTATCCCTTAATTCTACTAATCCCTCTACTTATTTTGGCGGTACTTGGGAGCGCTTTGCGAATGGACGTGTATTATTGGGAGTAAATGAATTTGATAGTGATGGAGATTTTTCTATAGCCGAATTAACTGGCGGAGAAAAAGAACATACTTTAACAATAGAAGAAATGCCTTCTCATACCCATGGTTTATCTTATTCTAGTCAAAACCGTGGCAACGGTAGTTTAGGACGACCTTCAGGTAGCTCTGGTAGTGCTTATATTTCAGAATCAATAGGAGGAAGTTTACCCCATAATAATTTAATGCCATATGCTACTTGTTATATTTGGAAGCGTATTGCTTAAAGGAGGAAATTATGTTAGGATTTTATTGTGATGTTTTTAATGATAATCAGGCTAAATTAATGGTTCAATATTATAATGAAGCAGATATGGAACCAGAAGAATTACAAAATATAAGAAATAACCCCTCATTTTATATTGGTGATACTATTAGTGGGGCTATAAATTATTTTAATTTATATACTAAAGATGACGGTTTATATAAATACACTCAAACAGAAGCCGCTTTAGATAATATAGGTATCTCTACTACCGAAGCCGCAGAGTTCAGAGAAAAAATAGATAGCATTCTCTCTAATTTAGACGATGAAACCGCCCTTGAAAACACCCTTCTTTATCCAAAATGGGTTACAGGAAAATCTTACGCGGTTGACGACAGAGTAAAATATAATAATAAACTATATAGAGTCTTACAAGCGCACACTTCTCAAGCTAATTGGACTCCAAGTGCGGCCGCAAGTCTATTTGCGCGCGTACTAGTAAATACTGATATTGAAGAATGGGAACAGCCAGATTCAACTAATGGTTATGCCGTAGGAGACAGAGTGCGCTATAAAGGGCATATTTATGAGTCTTTAATAAACAATAATGTTTGGTCGCCAGAAGGATATGCGCAAGGATGGCAATTAATTGAATAACCATTTGGCGCATAAAGCCATAATACCCTTATAACACTTTCACCTCTCTAATTGAGGTGATATAAATGAAACGTGTTATTATTGTCATGTTGGCAATAATTTTATTATGTTTTAGCGGTCATGCCGCTACTATAATAGATGAAGCAATACTACATTTAGATAAACCTTATAGATATGGTAGAGAAGGTCCCAATTCATTCGATTGTTCTGGCTTTGTTTATTATTGTTTTTTACAACAAGGAACAGAGATACAACGTGTAGCCAAAGACCAAGGGTATGATGATACATACTTAAAAATAGATAACATTGATAGTTTAATGCCGGGTGATGCGGTTTATTTTAACACTGTGCGTGATAAAGACGAATGCGACCATGCCGGTATTTATATAGGAAATGGCGACTTTATTCATTGTTCTTCGGGTCAAAGAAAAGTCGTTATTTCTACCTTATTAAATGGATATTATAATAGACGCTTTTCTTGGGGAAGGCGCATTATAAATAAAAAAGTGGAGGTGGTACAAGATGACTAAATATCTTGTCAATGCCACTGATTTAACTGCGATGGCCAGTATAATCCGCGCGAAAGGCGACACTTCTGCGGGATTAAGCTGGCCAAATGGATTTATTAATGGTATTCAAAATATTGAAGGAGGCCATGACACGGAGGATGGGATTATTCAGAGGACGATCAGCGGGGCGTATACGAATAGCAGGGTAACATTGATAACTCGCTATGCGTTTTACTATTGCTCCAACCTTACAGCCGTAAGTTTCCCATCGTGTACAGAAATAGGTTCCTATGCGTTTTACAGTTGCATCAACCTTACAGCCATAAGTTTCCCATCGTGTACATCAATAGCCGGCTATGCGTTTTGCAATTGCTCTAACCTTACAGCCGCAAGTTTCCCATCGTGTACAGCGATAGGTATCAGTGCGTTTTACAATTGCTACAGACTTACAGCCGTAAGTTTCCCATCATGTACAACGATAAGCTCCTTGGCGTTTTACAATTGCTCCAATCTTACAGCCATAAGTTTCCCATCGTGTACAGCGATAGGTATCAGTGCGTTTCACAATTGCTCCAACCTTACAACCGCAAATTTTTCATCATGTGCAACGATAGGTACTAATGCGTTTAGCGATTGCATCAACCTGACAGTCGTAAGTTTCCCATCGTGTACGGCGATAGACGGCTCTGCGTTTTACAATTGCTCCAACCTTACAGCCGTAAGTTTCCCGGTGTGTGCAACGATAAGTAGCTATGCGTTTCGAAGATGCTATAGGTTATTGTCTGCATATTTTCTTGGAACCAGTGTGCCTGAGCTTCAACATAGCAACGCTTTCCTCAGTACACCCATCGCCGGTTATACCAGTTCTACTGGCGGCGTGCTTGGCAGCATTTTTGTCCGCGCATCGCTGCTGACATCGTTTCAGTCGGCGACAAACTGGGCGTATTTCAGTGAACGTTTCGTCAGCCTGACGGATGAAGAAATCGCAGCGCTAAATACTTAATACCACCCAAGGAGTTAAAGGAGGATTTTATTATGAAATTACAAATTTTAGTCCCACAATACAAAGAAACAGATGACATCTTAAAGCCTTTACTCGATAGTATCGCAATTCAACAAAGTATTGACTTTAAAGAATTAGGAGTAATTATTTGTAATGATGGGAGTGATACTTTTCTATCTGACGAGTTATTAAATAATTACCCTTATACTATCGAATATTATAAAGAACCACATCGCGGTGTATCTGCTACGCGCAACGCTTGTTTAGACCACGCCACGGCAGACTATGTAATGTTCTGCGACGCAGATGATATGTTCTATAATGCTTGTGGCTTGTGGATACTTTTCCGCGAAATGAAAGTTGGATTTGATAGTTTAGTATCTGTTTTTGTTGAAGAAACTCGAAATCCCGAAACTAAAGAGGTAGAATACATTAATCATGAAATGGATAGCACTTTCGTTCACGGTAAAGTTCATAAGCGTCAATACTTAATAGACAAGAAAATACGCTTTAATGACAAATTAACTATCCATGAAGATAGTTTTTTCAACATCCTATGCCAAAATTTAAGCCAAAATGTGAAATATTGCCAAACCCCGTTCTATCTATGGAAATGGCGTGATGAAAGTGTTTGCCGCCATGACCCAAAATACATCCTTAAAACTTATGGCAATATGTTAGATAGTAATGATGCGCTTATTGATGAGTTCCTATCTCGCGCAATGTCAGATAAAGCGACTTTCTTTGCGGCCTTTATGATTTTTGATGCCTATTATACTATGAATAAACCAGAGTGGATAGACCAAGAAAATCAAGACTACCGTAATCAAACTGAACATCATTTTGCTAAATGGTTTAAAAAGCATAAGGATATGTGGGACAATATCCCAATAAATGATAAAATGATAATTAGTAATCAAGTTCGCAGCCGTAGTGTCATGGAAGGTATGCGTATGGAAGCAATTACTATTGATGCTTGGCTTTTACATATAGAAAAATTATAAGTAAAAGGAGGCACTTTTATGAATATTATGACAAAACGAGGCTCACAAGACAATGTAGTTACTTATGAGCATTATTGTGATACTGTTGCTGATATGGCAAATATCGACCCAAAATACATTACATTAGGTTCAGTATGTGTTGTGGTCGCAGGAGAAAATGATGATTTAAATATCTATATTGCTAACAGCCAAAAAGAATGGGTATTAGTATAAGGAGGACTGAACTATGGATATTCTCGATATTCTAATAGCAAAAAAGAAATCCTTTACTGGAGAAACCGAAACATTAGTTAATCGGGCTAAAAAAGCCATGAATGACGCTAATGATGTAATAGAGAGAGTCAGTGAAGTAGAAGACGCGGCTGAGGCCGCTGCTGCTTCTGCCGCAGACGCAGCAGAAGAATGGGCTGAAATGCGCGAAGATATTACTTCCGCTGCGGAAACAATTGTAGATAGTAAAATCGCAGAACTAGATATTCCAACCGAAATAGTTGAAAATATACAAGTATCTGACTCTAATACTTCTTCTATTAAATCTAAAATTCTAAACTTCTGGAAAAAGGGGCAGCAAACCACCGCTACCATTGTAAAAAATTATACTGCTACTGGACAAAATGAGGACGGCAGTATGACACAAAAAGCGATTACTGACGCTGTTAATTCAGCCTCCCCTAATCTTGGAATTGGTAATAAAGGAAAAATGACAAAAGTAGGAGCAGATGGAAAAATTGTTCATAGCACACTAACCGAACAGCAAATAATTGATGCTATTAATGGTGGTATGTCTCCTACTCCAACCCCTGATCCTGATAGTGATATATTAGGCATTGTAATTGATTATGAAAACAAATCTATTACTCGATGTGAAGATGCTTCTACATTAACACCCGGCGCAAATTTTGATGCTTATAGTATGTTTGGAGGTAGAAAGCGTTGTAATGTAAACGCCAACGGAACAATTACTGCTTGGTATGGAGATAGTGGTTTTAAAGAAGATGGAACAAATGGAGACGTTATGGTCTATCAGCCAAAGTTTTACTATCAACGCACTATTAATAAATATAGTAATGGGCTAGTGGGCAAAATAATAAGAAAAGAAACTTTGTTATTATCTGAAAAGGCAAGAACAGGATTCAAATTACATCCTCGTTTTAAGGACACCTCGGGCAATACATTAGAATATATTCTACTACCAGCATATGAAGCCAGTGCTTATGATATATCTAATACCGCTTTTATTAATAGTG
>Ga0310786_10002055_pt1 | contig 31505 bp, 26 predicted proteins | sample AusTroGonzalo_MG_FD_203881 | JGI IMG/M metagenome (GOLD analysis project Ga0310786, IMG submission 203881) | Bovine rumen microbial communities from tropical cattle in Woodstock, Queensland, Australia - Gonzalo_03 (v2) (version 2) | ecosystem: Host-associated > Mammals > Digestive system >...
ACGGACTCTTCACGAGAATCATCGGTAAAATCAGCGCGTTTACCGTGTTACAGTACATCAACAAAATCAACAACAAACCTATTGGCCAAATTAAATATGCGCTGGTTTAATTCCGCCAACGGGTAATTTTACTAACTGGGTAACATTTTTTTTGCACATTATAAATTATGGCCGCCACAGTGTGATCATTTGTGGAGAAATTTCATACCTTTGCCATCACTATGAACAAACACGTCAACAATAACCTCATCCACTACATCGAGCAGGACATCCTGCCCCGCTACGACCATTTCGACTCGGCGCACCGACGCAACCATGTCGAGGCTGTCATCAGCCGCAGTCTGGCCTTGGCCGAACATTACGACGTCAACAAGGACATGGTCTACGCCATCGCTGCCTACCACGACACTGGACTTTGCGAAGGCCGCGACACGCACCATCTTGTTTCGGGTCGCATCATCCGCAAGGACAAGAGACTACGCGAATGGTTCTCCGAAGACCAAATTGAGACCATGGCGCAAGCCGTCGAAGACCACCGCGCCTCGTCGGGTCACGAGCCGCGCAGCATCTACGGCAAAATCGTCGCCGAAGCCGACCGTCTCATCCTACCCGATAATATTGCCCGCCGCACCATACTCTACACTCGCGACCATTACCCAGAACTCGACAAGGAAGGCCAATACCAGCGTTTTCGCCAACACCTCATGGAAAAATACTCCGACACAGGCTACCTGAAACTCTGGCTGCCCGAATCGGATAACGCACCACGGTTGGAACAGCTGCGTCAAGTCATCCGCGACGAGAACAGGATGCGTGAAACGTTTGAAAAAGCGTATGAGGAATTGTTTGGAGAGCAGTAAGACCTAAAAACTACCACACCACCAACTTCTGTGTCCGCATGGCCTTACCATCGTTCAGACGGAGCAAATACACGCCGGCGGTCGGAATGTCTATTGTATTTTCCGATGCGGTGACACGTTGCGTTTTCACCACACGCCCCATCAGGTCAACAACTTCCAAAACAGCCTCGTTTTCAATACCTTGCAGAACGACACTACCATTGGCGTAATATGCGAAACTCTCCTTTTCGGAGGCCTCACCTACGCCATGGTCGGTGTTCACGAAGAGCTTGAAGCGTGATAGATAATCAGAAGTGGTTGCAGAGAAAGAATAACTCGGCGTGGACAGCAGGTTGATGTCGGCACCAGAAATGTGGTCAACCAGATACAACGAGTTGAGATTGACATTCTCGGGCGTAACCGTCACGGTAAAATTGCCATTCTCCAAGGGCTTGAAATACACCGGCATCGCGCATGAAGTCTCTGCCGTGGCGATGGCGCAATTCAAGCCGTTCTGCTGAATATAAAAATATGCTGTATGCTCCGTAAAGAAAAACTTGCCTATTTCATCACCCTCGTTGAAACTTACTATCAGCTCATCAATGACTTTACCGTTGGACTTTAGGGTCATGCGGATACAACCCATATCAGTATACCAAGGATCACGACTGAAGTTGACCGACTGGCCTGCGGCGGTGGCCTGTACCATCACGCCCGCGCAAGAAGCTATCGGTTCATTGGCTGAAGCGCGCACCAACTCAAAATCCTTACCTTCCTCATCCATCTTATAATAGCTCCTGTCGGAATAGGCATTGCAGCAGAAAGGATTGCCCACAAGATTGATCCCTTTGGCGGCGACATTCGACGCATTGTTGTACTCCAAATCAACTGCAACAGATTGATCGTTAGGCAGCATCTCACCGACAAACGACACCGTCACTTCCGAGCCGTTGGCATAGAGATAGCCTTGACCGTTTTCAAGCACGAACGAACCCTGATAGGCCTCGTCCTTGTAACGCTCCCACTCACCTCCGACATGACTTTGGTTGAAACGCATGAGCTCAAAATTGTCTCCTTCAGGAATTAAGCTGTCAAGGTCTGTGGGATGCAACTGCCCGACGAGCGGCGAAGCGATGAAATGCCAAGCCGCAGTCTCCTTGGTATTGTAAAAAGGCGAAATCTTCCTGCGTACCGTGGCTTGCACCGAGTGGCCATAAAGCAACTGGGCACTGTCCTCAACAATAAGGTATTGCGCGAGACTTTGCTCCTCAAAAGGCGTAATCAAGCCGTTCACTGTGAGTTTGCAACCTGAAGCAACTGTAACACTGACTTCCGAGGCATCATAGACCAAGTCACTGACAGTAGCGTCCTCGTCAACGACGACACTCGAAAGCAGATAAGCCGTGACTTGCGCGTTATTGGGTTTCAAGCCATTCTCCCAGTTTCCGGCATCTGACCAAAGCGAGTCGTTAGTACCAAGAAAGCGGCAACTATCCTGCGCGTATACCGCTGTCATACAGCAAACTACAAAAATTGCAAAAAAGGTAATACTTCTTTTCATCGCGATTGGATTTTCAACATGTTTGGTTTTTGGAAAGGCAAAGATAGGAAGGTTTCGCCGATTTTTCCGCATTTTTCCTCAAAATTATGGCTCACCATTGCTTTTTTACCTATTTTTGAAGTCCCAAAAACGAACCTTTTTTAACTAACTTTCAGAAAATAAATGAAATGAAGAAAGTATTGATTACAGCATTGCTCTTTTGCCTCGGCGGAATGGTCTGGGCGCAGGAAACCACAGAAACGGAATACAAGATGATGGTGGGCGACACTGTGGTGTGGAAGCCTTTCGACAACTGCGACATGATGAGTTTAAGCCGCATGGGAGGAAAACACGTCGAGTTTAAGCTCACAGGAAAGTTTTTTGACCGAGTGCAAGTCATCGCCATGAGTGAAGGCGAAAGTCAACTCAAGGCCACCTGCGGTGATACGGAAGCCATAGCGAAATTCACGGTGCAAGTGCCTCACGTTGCACCTATCATGGCCAAAATCGAAAAGCCCCAGACACAGCCGTTTACAGCCACTTACAAGTTCAACCCGCCAACGGACAACTTCTTCGTCACCTACACCGACCCCGAAAACCACTGCAAGGAAACCTTCGTCAAGGTGGGCGACGACGAAGCCTACAACGACGGCCATGGCGGTGACCGTTTCTGGAACATCAAGACCGGAAAGAACTGGTACTACCGTCCCGATGCGCAAGGCTGGACCGACGATGTCGACTGGGAGTTCACGCCTTTCGCAAAGAGTCTCTACCCTCTCAACGCCTTCGAAACCGAAGTGGACAAGAGCGACCTTTCAAAATACTACATCGGCACCGACAAGGTGCTTGACGTGGACTGCTGGGTGTTTTTCGTCGACCAACAGGATGGTTCTGTCGTCCGCTATTGGGTTGACCCCGCCAATGGTTGCACTCTGCAACGCCAAGCGGGCACTGATGAGCCGCGTGTAGTCACCGTCTACGACCTCAACTACACGAAACTCTATTTCGGTCCCAGCTTCAAGAAATCGCTGCACGATACGACGAGGTAAAGACTTTTTTCCCTAACTTTGCAGCCGCAAAACACAAAACTAAACATAATCAACACAAATACAATGGAAAACATCGAATTAAAGAAGACCCCTTACAATCAAATCCATCACGATTTGGGTGCCAAGATGGCTGAATTTGCAGGTTACGACATGCCGATTCAATACACCGGCCTCGTCGAAGAGCACAACAACGTCCGTAACAACGTCGGCGTGTTCGACGTGAGTCACATGGGCGAGTTCCGCGCCAAAGGCCCGATGGCCAAGCAGTTCATGCAATACTGCACCGTCAACGACGTCGCCGCTTTGAGCGACGGCAAAGTGCAATATACCTGCCTGCCGAATGGCAAGGGCGGCATCGTGGATGACATGCTCGTCTACCGCATCGCCGACGACCACTACTTCATGGTGCCCAACGCCGCCAACATCGACAAGGACTGGGCTTGGATGAGCCAGATTGCCGAAAAGTTTGGTATGACCCTCGGCGAGGACTTCAAGAACGAAAGCGAAGAATGGGCACAGTTAGCCGTGCAAGGCCCCAACGCCCTGAAAGCCATGCAGAAACTCACCAAGGCCAATGTGGTTGACATGGAGTATTACACCTTCCAAATCATCAACTTCGCCGGTGTCGACAACATTATCTTCTCGACCACGGGTTACACGGGTTCGGGCGGCTGCGAGATCTACATCCCGCTGGCACACGCCAAGAAAGTGTGGGACGCCGTCTTTGAGGCTGGCAAGGAGTTCGGCATCATGCCCGCAGGTCTGGGCTGCCGCGACACCCTCCGTCTTGAGAAGGGCTTCTGCCTCTACGGTCACGAAATCGACGACACCATCAGCCCTATCGAGGCTGGTCTGGGTTGGATTACCAAGTTCGTCGACGGCAACGACTTCCTCAACCGCGAAATCTTCGCTGCACAGAAAGCCAATGGCGTGAGCCAGAAGATTGTCGGCTTCGAGATGATTGACCGCGGTATCCCGCGTAATGGCTACGAAGTGTGTGACGCCGAAGGCAATGTCATCGGCATGGTGCGCTCGGGCAGCCCGTCACCCTCGACTGGCAAGAACATTGGCACCGCTTTGGTGAAGAAGGCCTTCAGCAAGAAGGACACCGAAATCTTCATCAAGATCCGCAACAAGCTCATCAAGGCCATCGTGGTGAAAATGCCGTTCCTGCCGTAAGGAAATCTTGATTCAAACTAAAAACGCCTCCCATCGGGGGCGTTTTTTTGTTCACACTCTGACAAAATTTCCGAAATTTGCGGCGGAATAAGATTTGCTAACGGCACAACCATGGACGCAAAACAAGATAAGCGGAAATTTTTCGGCAGCCTCGTCATCCCCGCCATCATAGTGGCCTTGATGTGGGCTGTGATGATTGTCAAAGTGTCGTTGGGCATTGACCTCAACCGTTACGGACTTATCCCACAAAGAGTCCAAGGGCTTGTTGGCATCTTCACTTTGCCTTTCCTGCATGGCAGTTGGGACCATCTGATGGCCAACAGCGTTCCTGTCCTCGTTTTGGGAACGGCACTTTATTACTTCTACCCTACTCTTGCCAACCGCGTCATGCTCATCACTTACCTCGGCAGTGGTCTGCTCACTTGGTGGCTCGGGAACCCCAGCACCACGCATGTCGGTGCCAGTGCCTTGATATATGGACTCAATTTGTTCCTCATTGTCAGCGGTTTCATCCGCGGCAACCGACAGCTCATCGTCATCTCCCTCATCATGGTGTTCCTTTACGGCAGCTTCATCTGGGGCATGATTCCATCCCTCGCCAAACCGCAAAACATCTCCTGGGAAGGCCATTTGAGCGGAGCCATCATTGGCATTGCGTTGGCCCTATTGCTGCGCAAGGAAGGACCACAAAAAGAAGTCCATCACTGGGAAGAAGATGATGATACGAATGATTCAGAAGGCGACGAAACGGAAAACGGCGAAAAGCCCTATTGGGACGTGCCTACACCTTCCGACGACGAATTGACCGTGCGTTACCGTTTCAGAAATTAAAATCGATTTGAAGCGCCTCGATTACCTGACGGGCAATGTCCTCTTGTCCTTCCGGGTTGGGATGCCACCATGATTTGTGGATACCATAAATCTCAATGCAATTCACATTGTAGTGATTCGCAATGCTATACATCGACTCAAGATAAGCCTGTCGGGTTTCATCTTCGATGGTGACATCGTTGATACAAAGTTCCATGTCGACAAGCAAGTAAATCTTGGCGCGGGGATGTTGATGTGTCAGTGTTTCAAGGATGTAAGCCAACCCAGGACGGAATGAGCAAAGCTGTTCCTCTGTCCAATTGGCATACACAAAATCACCCAAAGGAGCACGATGATATATGTCGTTGGTAGCACCGAAGACAAAGATAACATGAGGATTGCCAAGATTGTCCATGCGACGGATAAAAGAATTGGGACCATAATGGTCACCTGTTTCGAAGTCATCAAAATTGCACATCAAAGCCCCTGAAAATGAGTTGTTCTTTTCCATCTCCCATCCCGTCGAATCAATCACTTTTGACCACCACATCTGTTCTGGTCCAGTCACACCTATTTCATTATAGTGGGGGTATGCCTCATTGGTATCAGGATACACATAGCCTTCAAGAGCCGAAAAGCTGTCACCAAGAATGGAAAAACGGGTTGTCTCGGGTGTCTTTACGCAGGCCGACATCAAAACGGCCAAAGTTAACAAGGGAAGTAATCGTTTCATTTTCAAGTATTTTATTCAATTATTATCATTTCTGTTCTGCGGTTCAGGGCGCGATGTTCGTCGCTGTCGTTGGGATATAAAGGCTTTGAAGTACCATAACCTTTTGCGGTCAAGCGGGATGCATCTATACCTTTGGCAATCAAGGCCTCACGCACCACATTGGCGCGGTCGGTTGACAATTGCAAGTTGTATTTCTCGTTGCCAATGTCGTCAGTATGACCAGCAAGCTCCACTTTCAGTTCGGGATTACGTTTCAGGAAATCTGCCAATATCTGTATGCCCGAGTAGGAATCTTCCGTCAACGCGGAGCTGTTGAACTCAAACTGTAGGTCACGCAGCATAAATTTATCGCCTGGGTACAGTTCCGTCACATCCACGCCGGAGAAGAAGTTGGCCGAATCAGAGCGAATTTCTTCAGGCAGTTCAAAGGTATAGATGTCGTAACCGCCTCGTCCACCCTCGCGCTGCGAGGAAATGAACGCCGTCCGACCATCAGCCGCCACGAAGAAGTTGATTTCATCGCCGTTCGTATTGATGGGAAAGCCCAGATTGACAGGCTCTTGCCACTGCCCGTCCTCTCCCCTGCGGCTCATGAACAAATCGAAGCCTCCCATACCGATGTGCTTGTCGGAAGAGAAATACAAGGTTTTGCCGTCGGGATGCAGGAAAGGTGCCATCTCTGAACCTTTAGTATTGATAGGCGCCCCAAGATTCTGTGGTTCGCCCCAGCTGCGGTCGGCGTTGCGCCGACTGCAATAGATGTCGGCATTGCCGTTGCGCCTCGAAACGAAATAGAGTTCCTTGCCGTCGGCACTCACGCAAGGCTGCGACTCCCAACTACTCGTGTTGATGCTGCCTTCTATCCGTTTCGGCATCGACCATCGACCCATGTCCCAATGCGACACGTAGAGGTCGCAGCCGCTGTCGCGTCCCCAACCGCAGCCGGTCAGATACAATTTCGAGCCGTCGGCGGAAAGGAAAGCCGCCCCCAAGTCGATATCCTCGGGGAAAAAGTCAAACGACAAAGGTTTGGGCATAGTCCAATGGTCTTCATCCTTGTCCGATGCAAAAACCTGTTCCTCAAAGAACCCGTTACCCCGATCCATCTTTCGGGTAAACAGCAACTGGTTACCGTAAAACGTCAGCGCATTGACATACTCGTCAGCGGCAGTATTGATTTCGACACCCAAATTCTGCGGGTCGAAACTGACAGGGTGGCTTATTGCATAGTCACGGAAAGTCGCCAAATCAAGCATTTCGGCTACGGTGGCGTCATTGAAGGCATTGCCCCAAGCCTTGGCACGATACCATTGCAACAGCGGCACTTCCTTCTTGTAGAGACCTTGTTGGTCATAAAGCCGCGCCAACGTGATGGCGGCAGGCGGAAACACCATCGAATCTGAACGCAGCGCATTTTCGTAGCCCAAAATGGCCATGTCGTAGTCCTTGGTCTCCAAACCAATCTCGCCCTCCAGCAGCCAAGCCTCGGCATAGTTCGGGTCTTCGACCACCGCCTTGAGGACTTGAGCTTGAGCCTTCTTGTAGTCGCGTTTCATGAAAGCCTCCTGCGCCGCTTCGAAAGCCTTCACAGCCTTTTTGGGGTGCTGGGCAAAAGCAATGGTTGCGGCCAAGACCAAGAAACAAGATAAAATGATTCTCGTATTCCTCATGCAGGTGATTTCTTGCCGCAAAGCTAAACAAAAAATATGAATCTGCAATTATTCTCCGTAGCTCGACCCGTCGAAACAATGGGTGCAAAGGTCGCACTTGGGCAAACCAATAGCGTCTACTACGCTCTCCAAAGTATTGAATTTCAGCGAATCAACGCCGACATGCTTGCGCAGCATCTCAATGAGGTTGGCATATTCGGGCGTAGTCGGGTCGCAGTATTTTTCGATATTGGCGTTTTGGTCGCCTTCCATCTCCTCCACGCAGCGGCGCGTGATGAGTTCCATGATATTCTTGGAAGCCGAGAAGTTGAGGAAAGGACAGCCGTACATCAAAGGCGGGCAACTAATGCGCACATGCACCTCTTTTGCGCCATAGTCGTAAAGCATCTTCACGTTATCGCGCAGCTGGGTGCCACGCACGATGGAGTCGTCGCAGAAAGCCACACGCTTGCCTTCAAGCAAGGCTCGGTTGGGTATCAGCTTCATCTTGGCCACATGCTCACGTTGACTCTGGTTGACAGGCATAAAGCTCCTCGACCAGGTGGGCGTATACTTCACCACGCCACGCAGATACGGAATCTTGCGCACATTGGAATAGCCCAAAGCCATGCCGATACCCGAGTCGGGAATGGCAGAAACATAGTCAAGGTCAACATAATCGCGCTTGCCCATCTCGCGGCCCTCATTGTAACGGGCTTCCTCCACGTTGACACCTTCGTAGTCGGTGGCGGGATAGCCATAATAAATCCAAAGGAAGGAACAGACCTGCTTCTTCGGGTTGGGTGCCAACATCTGCTGCACGCCATCCAGCGTCACCTTGACAATCTCGCCTGGACCCACATTGTAGCAAGTCGTATAGTCGAGGTTGATGTAACTATGACTCTCGGAAGCCACCACATAGCCTTCATCGTTCTTGCCGACCACTATGGGCGTACGGCCGTAATAGTCACGGGCTGCGATGATGCCGCTCTCCGTAAGGATGAGCATCGAGCAGGAGCCTTTCACCTTATTATATACGTTCTTGATACCATCGACAAAGTCCTCGCCCTGGGTGATGAGGAGCGCGATAAGTTCGGTGGGGTTGGTGAAGCCCATGCTCAGCTCGGCGAAGTGCTGCTTGCTTTCAAGGCAATGGTCGACGAGTTCATCTATATTATTGATTTTGGCCACCGTGACGATGGCGAACTTGCCCAAATGCGAGTTGACGATGATGGGCTGTGCGTCGGTGTCACTGATGACGCCGATACCCAAATTGCCCGTAAACTTGTTCAACTCATCGCTAAATTTCGTCCTGAAATAGGTGTTTTCAATGTCGTGGATGGAGCGATGGAACACCTGCCCATCGTGAGTCACCATACCTGCACGTTTGGTGCCGAGATGTGAATGATAATCAACGCCATAGAATAAATCCTGAACGCAAGGATTTTTGGATACAGTACCGAAGAAACCGCCCATAATGTTTTCAATTTTAGGTTATTAAACAAAAAACATCTGCGAGAACTATCCCGTAGATGGACTGCAAAAATAGGGGTTTTTCGTTTCCGTTCACAACATTTTTTCTATTTTTGCGCGATTTTTTTCAACACTATGTTACTGAAACTCTATCCAACAGACCCCAACCCGCGCTACGTCAAGATGATACTGGAATGTCTGGCTGACGGCGGCGTCATCATCTTCCCCACCGACACCATTTATGGTCTCGGCGGTTGCATCAACCAACCCAAGACTTTGGAGCGCATATGCCAACTGAAAGGCATCCGCAAGGAGAAGGCCAACTTTTCGTTCATCTTCCACGACCTCAGCATGTTGAGCGACTTCACCAAGCCTATCAACAACGATGTCTTCAAAATGATGAAGCGCAACCTGCCCGGCCCATTCACTTTCATTTTGGAGGCCAACAACAACATCCCGCGCATCTTCCAAAGCAAAAAGAAAACCATCGGCATCCGTATCCCTGACCAACCCATCATCACCAACATCGTCAGGGAGTTCGGCTCGCCCATCATGACCACTTCGTTGCTTGACGAGGAGGACGAAATCAGCGAATACCTCACCGACCCCGAGGAAATCCACGACCGCTACAAGGACTTGGTGGACATCGTCATCAACGGCGGCGCGGGCGACAACGAGGCCAGTACCGTAGTGGATTGCACTGACAATGAGATTATTATCATCCGTCAAGGCAAGGGTCTGCTAGACGAATAAAAAATTTTTGGTTCAAAAAGCCTTTGATAACAAAAAAAGCAGTACTTTTGCACCCGCTTAATCCCCCTTACCCCCATAAAAAGGGGGAAGTGCGATGACTCGGTAGCTCAGCAGGTAGAGCACAACACTTTTAATGTTGGGGTCCTGGGTTCGAGCCCCAGCCGGGTCACCAACCAAATCAATCCTCAATCGACACTGCGTCAGTTGAGGATTTTTCGTTATTTCCCGTAGAGTCTCCTTACTCGCTCATCCAAATACCGCTCTGGCGAAGGCGCAGGTGCCTCGCCAATTTTGTTACCCTTGCGGATGAGAATGTACTCAGGGAAAGTGCGGACGTTATAGGCCTCCAAAAGGAGGATGTTGTCGCCGAGGTCAAGCAGCGGCCAGTCTTGTTTTTTTTCAGTAAACAGCTGCTCGAAAAGCTCCATCTTATCGTGCGTAGCGATAGTGAGAATCTGCACAGAATCCTGCCATTGATAGTGCAAGCTACGAAGCTCGGCAAACTGATACTCGCTGACTGGCGACATGCCGTCAACAAACTGCAACAGCACCATACCGTTCTTGAAATTCGAAAGGCTGACTTCCTTACCATCGCTGTCTTTCAAGGTAAATTGAGGCGCATCCGTGCCAGGAGCAAGACGGTTGAATTTCGTGAAGAAATTGCTGATGATGGTCTTGTGCTCGGCATATTTCGTCTGGCTCTTTATAGAATTAAGGTGGTCCTTGGCCAAACGGCTTGTGTTACGGTCGCCATAGCAAAGCTTTTGCAGGTTAAAGATGGTGATGAGTTCAGCAAGGCGCGGGTTCTTCGCCATAAAAGGGTCAGTGTCAAGGTATTGCTTGAAGGCACTTGGGCTTTCAGCGAAAGCAGCGTTCAAAAGGTGACTATCGTAGGCCGCACCGTTGAAATAACCGTCAAACAACTCCTTAAAAAGGTCCATGTAGGCGCTGTGCGTGTACAACACAGGCTGACTGTCAAAATAGTCCTTGATGATTTTCTTCCCGCCGTCGGTACTGATACCCAGACGAACGGAAGCAATCTTATAGCGGTTGTGGGCTTTCACATAATCCGACTTGATGTCGGGCAGTTCCTTGTTGATGGCATTTTGGATGGAGTCGATGTAACGCAGCTGCCGCCCACGGTAAATCTGGTTGAAATGCTCAATAAGGTAGCCATTGATGATTTCCTCGGACAAGATGATTTGTCGGTAAATGCCTTGGTCGGTGGCGCGTTTCACGCGGATGGTGGGCAACTCCTTCTCGAAATAAGAAACGTTCTCTTTCTGCTCGGGGACGATGATGTCGATGTCGTAAGTGGCATTGGGCGTGAGGATGAGGTCAACGTACTCCAGGCCAACATAGATTCTGGCGGGTTGGATTTGTTTTACATTGCCCTCAAGGATGAAATGGCCTTGACCGTCCGTTTGGCCTTGGTCAAGCAAAATGCCAGTTTCATTGAGCAGGTCTTCGTAGGCGAAAAGCCTTATCAAAGTGTTGGTCTTGTTGCTCTGTCCGGTGATGGTTACATTTTGCGCGTTTGCTGCGATGACGAGCAAAAAGAGTATGAAAGTGATAATGCTGCGTTTCATGCCGTGAAAACGCGAAAAGGACAAAATTATTGCTTTTCCGGCAACTTCACCTCGACGGGCAGGAACTTGGAAGTGTCGCCGCCGTTCTTGTAGATGTCGCGGACGACGCTCGACGACACGCCCACCAACTCGCTCTCGGTGAGGAGAAAGATGGTCTCCAGCTCAGGGTGCAGGCGCTTGTTGGCATGGCCGATCATGTTCTCGTACTCGAAGTCGCTGCCGCAACGCAGACCACGGATAATGGTGTTGGCGCCCACTTTCTTGCAGAAATCAGCGGTGAGGCCTTCGTAACTCTCCACCTTCACATTCGGGTAGTCGGCAAAGACGGCCTTGCACCAGGCGATGCGGTCTTGCAAGTCAAAGGTGGAACGCTTCTCCATGTTGATACCGACGGCGACATATATCTCGTCGAACATGGGCAGGGCACGAAGGACGATGGAACGATGCCCCAAGGTGATGGGGTCGAAGGAACCGGGGAAAACGGCAATCTTTTTCATTTCATTGGTTTGAAAAACGGTGCAAAAGTATCACTTTGTCACGACCTGACGCAAATCTCCGCCTAAAATTTCACTGATGGAGCGGAAAGTTTCTTTCAAGAACGCGTCAATCCCTTCTGCACCAATGAGTTTCACTTCGCTAATACCTTCCTCGGTTTGGGGCTTGGCTTGAATAGCCTCGTCGCTTTCCATCAAATACCAATAAGTACGTTTCAGTCGCCATTCCTCACCGAGTTGATAGCAGTGCCAAGTGGATGGCAACTCCTTGACGATGTGCAACTTGCCGATACTTGTCTCCTCCTCCACCTCGCGCAAAGCGGCCTGTTCTGGGTTCTCGCCTTTCTCAATATGACCTTTGGGCAGGTCGGGGATGCTGTTTCGGGTAATGGTAACGATTTTTCCGTCAGAAACGACCACACCACCCGCCGCAGGAGCCATGCGGAAGGTCTCTTTCAGGGCAGCAGCCACAGCGTTTTCGCCTACTTCATGGATGAAGGTGTCGCCAAGGTCGCAGTCGTCGAGCCATTCTGGGAAAAAATCGCACAGCAGTTCGGCGTCGTATCTGTCAGATTCTTGGAGCGTTGCGTCGAAGTTCAAGGTATCGCCCTCAATTTTTGGAAAAATCAAGGCTTTTTTTTCGTGAAAAATTGTGTACATTTGTAGCCAGTTTTGAATGGTTTTGGACGACAAAAATAAACAATTATGAAATACGACGACTCTGCATTGACATTGGCCCAGCAACTGCTGCAAATCAAGGCCGTGAAACTCAGCCCGAAAGCCCCGTTCACTTGGGCCTCTGGACTGAAAAGTCCCATCTATTGCGACAACCGCGTCACCCTTTCCTACCCCGCCGTGCGGACCTACATCCGCCAGCAGTTTGTGGAGAAGCTGATGCAAAATTTCGGCAAGCCCGATGTCATCGCGGGCGTGGCCACGGGCGGCATCGCCCAAGGTGCATTGGTGGCGCAAGAACTCGGTTTGCCTTTCGTGTATGTGCGCTCCGAAAAGAAGTCGCACGGCATGCAGAACCAGATTGAGGGTGTCATTACCCCAGGACAGTCTGTGGTAGTCATTGAGGACTTGGTTTCCACGGGCAAGTCGAGCCTGTTGGCCGTTGATGCTTTGCGTGAGGCTGGCGCCGAGGTGAAGGGCATGTTGGCCATCTTCACTTACCAGATGGACCTCGCCAAGAAGAATTTCGAGGAGAAGAATTGCCAGTTAGTCACCCTGTCGAACTACGAAACGCTGATTCACAAGGCCGTGGAAGAGGCCTATGTCACCGAAGAGGATGTGCAGTCCTTGAAGGAATGGCGCATGGACCAGCAGGCTTGGAGCGATAGGTGGAACGCCTAAACAAGGAATTTAATCTCCTTGATGTCAAAACAATAGGTGTCGCCTGCTTTATCCACCAGCATCAATCGCCCAAACGCATCAATCCCCGTCATAAACAGCCGCATAATCTTACCGTCCACCTCATAATCCGCCCAAGTGCGGTAGCGGAACAGCCTTTTTAGATATGCTTGTTCGATGGCGGTCGGATTGGTTTTCAAAACTCCCACCTTATTATATATGCTTTTCGCGACTTGCTCTAATAGCGGCTGTAAATCGTATTCTTTTCCCGTAATCTGTTTCAGAGAAATCGGATGCGTCGGCCAGTCTTGGAATTGCATTTGGTTGACATTCAAGCCGATGCCAATGATGGAAATGTCCATCATGTTGGCTTTTATGGTGCTGTTGATGAGGATGCCAGCGAGTTTGTGGTTTTCGTAATAGAGGTCGTTGGGCCACTTGATGTGGAGCTTTGAAGGCATAGATACACTCGGCTTTTCCTCCATAGATACACTCCCTCCTAACGTCGGTCGGTATGACATGGAGGGAAAGCCTCGGTATGACATGCCTTCAACTAATACATCATCCAACGCTTGAATCAAACCCAAGGCCACGGCTTCAGACAGAAGAAACTGTCGCTCGGCGGGCAAAAGGCCCATGTCCAAGGCCAAAGAGAAAGTGAGGTTTTTCCCAACCTCACTTTCCCAGCCGTTGCTTCCCATCCCCTTCCCTGCCGTCTGCTCGTCGGCACTGACCACCCAATTGCAGATGTCACCCTCCGACTGCTGGCGTTGCAGGTAGGCGTTGGTGGAGTCAATCTGCTCTAAATGAACGTATTTGAGCATTATTTCACGACGATTCTTTGCGTCTCGTTGCCGATTTGGACGGCGTAAACGCCTGCGCCATAAGCCTTCATGTCGATTTGGAGCCAACCATCAGCCACGTCTTCAAAAACGCACTGGCCCACCATATTATATAAGGTGACTTTTTGCCTGCCTTCGCAAACGATATTCAACAGGCCCGAAGTCGGGTTGGGATAGACTGTGGTCGTGTGGCCAAAAGATTCCTCAACGTCGGCTGTCACTTCGTAAGAGAACTCATTGCTCTCGAAATCAGCGAAATCGCCACCCGAGAAAAGCGTCGCACTGCCAGCTTTCAAGCCATAGAAACCACCAACGAGGCCATCGCCGCCTGCGTCATAGACGGTGAGGTCGTAGCAGCCGTCGCCAGTGATTTCAAGCGTTTCGGTATAGTTGTGATTAGCTTGGTCGTAGGGGCCGCCTTGCTGAACGATTTCGCCCGTGGCCATATTCTTCACTTGCCAAGTGGTCTCTTGCGGATTGCTGTCGGTGCGGATGGTGAGTTTCAGCACCTTGCCTATCGTCTCGGGAGCGCTTTTAATATTGGAAGTAACCACATTATTCTTCGCGGCTTCGTCTGCTCCTCCATTGACAGTCTTGATGCTCACCTCCAGAAAGTTCTCATCCTCGACAGGGAAACTGAATTCGCCCAATTCGACTTTTTCAGAAACAAAAATCGGAAGGTTTCCTGTCCATTCCACAGTCTTCACCACCTCACCGTTGAGTTTCACCTCAAGCTCAGCAGAAGTCAAGGCATTGCTACCGAAATTGCCCAATTCAACTACAGGATTAACCAAACCACTGCAAATCAACGACTTCACATGGTCAAGATGGCTCAAGCCAGCTTCGTTGGCATAGAAAGGTTCTATGCCATCGCTCGACCCGCAAGCTTGAATCACTTCCTTGGAAGTACCGTTCTGCACCCAAGCAATGGCATCGATTTGATCCAAATTGTAGAAGTTGGCTACTTCCCAGCTGAAGCTATATGCAAAATATTCACCTTCAGCATATTCGCCAAGGATCTGACCTTGCTGGTTGGGAAGGAGTTTCTTCATCACCTGATAGAAGTCTCTCTCCCCATTGGGGCCGGGAGCGGAATTAAAATGGATTTCCTTTTCAATGACGCCGACATAAAGCTTCAGGTTGCCCTGAATCGCTGTCGATGCACGACCCATCACATACACAGTGACAACGCTCTGGTCAGCATTCAGTTCCCACGAAAGACGCAACTCCATGGGCGACTCGATAACCGTAAGCTGGTTGATGATGGATTGCGTGATATTTCCCGAATTACCCGAAAAACGGTTACCATCGACAACAACGTGAGGCACGCTGTTCACACCATAGTAGCTCACACGTGCAGAATTTTCGGCAGTGTTGTGAAGGTACATCGGATCAGTGGCCGATGGCCAATTCACATGGTATTTGATGGCCACCAACTTGTCAGGGTTGGCAGCGATAAGGGCATCCATGCCAGGATTGTACTGCGCGCATGGGCCACAGCCCGTGTTGGTAAAGCTCTCAAGCAAGAGTATGCGCTGATTTTGCGCATTAGTTTTCATGCAAATAAGCATCAATAAGGATGCTAAAATCAAGGTAAATCTTTTCATAGAACTATGTGTTTTAATTGATTATTTCAGCACAAAAGTAGCCAATTTTTCAAAAATAGCGATTTTTTATTGCGAAATTGGAGAAATTTTCACACTTTTGCAGGTTCAAATATCAACAAAATCAATCATCTAAAACTTAATATTATGTTCAAAAAATCTATCATCACCTTAATGCTTTTAGCCGCAATCGGCTATGCGTCAGCACAAACACTGCAATTTGAATTAGACGGCAACGTCTTCTACGATGGCGAAGCTATCGAATGTACCAACGATGAATACGGCTACGGTGAGTACATCCAGCACATGCAAATCCGCAATTTAACCTCTAACGACATGGGCGTTATCATTGAGAAAGAGGTAATTGAGGATCTTGAAGGCACTATAAACAACTTCTGCTGGGGCTTGTGCTTCGGCCCTGACACGTATGTCAGCCCCGACCCTGTAACGGTAATGGCGAACAGCCTCAACACCGACGAGCTTTCATTTCACACCTTGTTTAATGAAGATGTGTTCGGCTATGTGGTGGTGAAATATTCCGCCTACGACGAGCGTCATCCCGACGAGCGTGTCAGCATTATCGTGAAGTTCCACAAATCGGGAGAAGGCGTCAACGACAACACACAGACGATGGGCCAAGCCTATCCGAACCCTGCCTCCTCCACAGTGAGCTTCGACTATTCCTTCGATGGCAACCTCACCGCTGTGGTCTACAACATCGTGGGTCAAGAAGTGCTTCGTCAAGACTTGAACGCCAGCAACGGCCAGATGAGCTTCTCGGTCGCCGACCTGAACGACGGCATCTATTTCTGCACCATGCTGGTGAACGGCCGCGCTTTCACAACGCAAAAGTTCATCGTGAAGAAATAATCTCCAAACCCATCTAAAATGAGAAAAGTCCTCACCACCTTCGTGCTCATGCTGTTGGCCACTTTGACCTTCGGCCAGCAGTGGGTCGCCGTCAAGAGCGACACGCCAAGCACCATCCAGACGACTTTGGTGTCCTCTACGGAGAACCAAATCACCGTCAACCTGCAAGTACCTGGCTTCTATGCCTTTGAGGTGACCACACCTCGTGGCGAGGCCAACATCATCTCGGTTCCCAAGACGGTCAGCACCGCTGCCGCCGGCGAACCCAACCTGCCCATGATTGCCGTTCCCGCTATCATCGGCGACCAACAGCACTACAGCGTCCGCGTCATTGATGCGCAATACGCTGACATTCAGATGGAAGTCGCCCCATCGAAAGGCGATTTCCCGCGCACCATCAACCCCGAGGATGTGCCTTACACTTACGGCGAGGCCTATTCGACGGATGCCTTCTTCCCCGCTGAGAATGTGGGACTCTATGAGCCTTACATCCTCCGCGACTTCCGTGGCCAGAACATGGTGGTCTATCCTTTCGCCTACAACCCGATTTCCAAGACTTTACGTGTGTATTACAACATGACTGTGGAACTCTACAGTGACGGCCAGCAAGGCGAAAACACCATGAGTCGCAGGTCGAGCACGGTGAAGATGGACCCCGAGTTTGACGTCATCTATGCCAACCAGTTCATCAACTACCAAGAGAGCATGACCAAATACACGCCCATGGTGGAAACTGGCGAGCTGCTCATCATCTGCCACGATGCTTTCATGAGCGCCATGCAGCCTTTCGTCAACTGGAAGAAACAAATTGGCCGTCCCACGACGATGGTCGGCACCAGCACTGCTGGAACCACCAACACGGCCATTAAGGCTTACATCCAAAGCCAATACGATGCCAACCCCAACCTCACCCATGTGCTTTTGGTGGGTGATGTGGCGCAAATCCCTGGCAACACCTATTCGGCTGGTTCCTATGGTGGCAAGTCCGACAACATGTATGGTCAAGTGGCTGGCGGCGACTATTATAACGACATCATCGTTGGCCGTTTCTCCGCCGAGAACGAAGCCCATGTGACCACCCAAGTCAACAAAGTCATCTACTACGAAAGAGACATCGACGCTACCGCTACTTGGTTGACCTTCGGCATGGGTATCGGCAACAACGATGGCCCCGGACACTTTGGCGAAAAGGACTGGCAGCATATTGAAAACATCCGCACCGACCTTTTGGGCTACAACTACACCACTGTGTATCAAGAGTATCCTGGCGTTTCGGGTTATTCTTCGTCGTCTGCTCTTATGAGCCAACACATCAACGGTGGTTTGAGCATCATCGACTACTGCAACCACGGCTCGGAAACCAGCTGGGCACTCAACAACTACAGCAACTCCAACGTCAACGCGCTGACCAATGTCAACATGCTGCCTATCGTTTGGTCGGTGGCCTGCCTCAACGGTAAATACGACTATGGTCAGCCGTGCTTCGGTGAGACTTGGCTCCGTGCTACCAACGGTACCGTCAATGCCCCCGACCCAACCCAACCCACGGGTGCTATCGGCGGTATGTTTTCCTACATCAGCCAACCTTGGCAACCGCCTATGTACGGACAGGACGAGATGATTGACGTGCTGGTGGAAAGCTACAGCAACAACATCAAGCGCACCCTCGGCGGCTGCTCGTATGACGGCAACATGAAGGTTTTGGACCAGTACGGCCAAAATGCCAACGATGCCAAAGGCACTTACCTCGCTTGGATTCTCTACGGCGACCCCTGCCTGACGCTGCGTAATGCTGTTCCCACCGACATGGGTGTCACCCACGCTCCGTCGATGAGCACTAGTGCAACGAGTTTCACTGTTAACGCTACCAATGGCAACGGTGCCTTGGCCACCCTGACCCGCGACAACGAAATCATGGGTTCGGCCACCATTACTAATGGCACGTGCAACATCACCTTTGCCGCGCCCGGAACGACGGGCACCGCCACGCTGACCGTGTTCGGCTACAACAAGATCACCTACATCGCCTCCATTCAAATCACTGGAGGCGGCACGCAGACCTATACTATTAATGTGTCGGCCAACCCGACCAATGGCGGTAACGTCACGGGGGGCGGCACCTACGACCAAGGCCAGCAGTGCACCGTCTCGGCTACACCTGCTTTAGGCTATACCTTCACCAACTGGACTGAAAACGGCAATGTGGTTTCGACCCAAGCCAACTACACCTTCACTGTGAACAACAACCGCACCTTGGTGGCCAACTTCCAAGTCATTCCCCAAAACTACAATATCAGCGTTTCAGCCAACCCGACCAATGGCGGTACTGTGGGTGGAGGCGGAACTTATCAAGAGGGACAGTCGTGTACCGTGAACGCCACAGCCAACACAGGCTACACCTTCACCAACTGGACTGAGAACGGCAATGTGGTTTCTACCAATGCGAGATACACCTTCACCGTGACAGGTAACCGTAACCTGGTGGCTAACTTCACGGCACAGAGCTACACCATCACAGCCACTGCCGACCCGACCCAAGGTGGCACAGTCAGCGGCGGCGGCACATTCAATTATGGCCAGAGCTGCACGCTGACAGCCACTGTCAACCAGGGCTACACTTTCGTCAACTGGACAAAGAACGGACAGCAGGTCAGCACCAACGCCACCTACACTTTCACCGTGACGGAAACGGCGACCTACGTGGCGCACTTCCAATTAGAGAGCTTCACCATTGGCATTTCTGCCGACCCGAATGAGGGCGGTACATTAACTGGCGGCGGCACCTACAACTACGGTGAAAACTGTACCGTGGTGGCTACAGCCAATGAAGGTTACAACTTCATCAACTGGACGGAGAACGGCAATGCTGTTTCGACTGACGCCAGCTACAGCTTCACCGTGACGGGTGACCGCACTTTGGTAGCCAACTTTGAGGCACAGACCTTTGACGTCAAAGTTTCCATTGATCCGATGGAAGCCGCCACTGCCACCGGCGAAGGCAACTACGCCTATGGCACCGAGGTCACGCTGACTCTCTTGCGCAACGAGGACTATCGCTTTGTGAACTGGACCGAAGACGGCGAAGTGGTTTCGGAAGAAATGACCTACGTCTTCACCATCACAAGGGATCGCACTTTAGTGGCCAACTTCGAGTACACCGTAGGCCTTGTGGAGCAACAAGCTGAAATCAATGTCTATCCCAACCCCACGAAGGGCGAAGTCACCCTTGACGGCGCGGGCATCAACCACATCCGCATTGTCAACATCTACGGCCAGACCGTGTACAGCGCCAAAGCCGAAGGCGAGCAGATCCGCCTCGACCTCACCAACTTTGCCAAAGGCATCTACATGATGCACATTGACACCGAAAACGGACAGGTCGTGAAGCAGATTGTGGTGGAATAAACCCGATTTCCAGCAAATTCACGAAGTGAGGTGACAAAATATTGCCACCTCACTTTTTTTTCCTAATTTTGGGGCAAATTTTAGCCTATGAAAATTAAATTCATCGGTGCCGCCCAAGAAGTGACGGGCAGTAAACACCTGATAACCACCGACCACGGCAAGAAAATCCTTTTGGACTGCGGTATGTTCCAAGGCAAGGGCCTCGAGACCGATGCGGCCAACCGCAACATCATGGTCAACCCCGAGGAAATCGACTATATCATCCTCACCCACGCCCATATCGACCACAGCGGCCTTATCCCCTATTTCTACAAGCTGGGCTTCCGAGGAGAAGTCGTCTGCACCCCAGCCACCAAGGACTTGTGCAGCATCATGCTCCCCGACACGGGCTTCATCCAAGAGAGCGATATGGAGTGGTTCAACAAGAAACGCCGCAAGCAAGGCCTTCCTGCCCTGCAACCCATTTATACAGAGAAAGATGCGCGTGCTTGTATGAGCCTTTTCGTCACGGTGAGCTACAACAGATACCTCTATCTCGACAATAATATTAAGGTGAAGTTCAACAACACGGGACACCTTTTGGGCAGTGGCTGTGCCATCCTTGAAATCGACGAGGGCGGCAAGATGACCCGCATCGCCTACACGGGCGACATCGGACGCGAACAGAACTACCTGCTGCGCTCGCCCGAGCCTTTCCCGCACTGCGACTACCTCATCACCGAGTCGACCTACGGCAACCGCCTCCACAGCGACCGTGAAAACGCCGAGCAAGAACTATTGAATATCATCTACCACACCTGCGTGGAGAAACGCGGCAAACTGATCATCCCGTCGTTTGCGGTAAGCCGCACGCAAGAGATTGTGTATCTATTGAATAACTTCTACAACCAAGGCAAGCTGCCCGAGAAGATTCCAGTATACGTCGACAGTCCCTTGGCCGTCAACGCCACCGAGATTTTCCGCATGTATGCCGACCTCTTCAATGACAACGTGAAGGACATGATTGAATACAACCCCGACCCCTTCGGCTTCAACAGCCTGACCTTCATCCGCGACGTCAACCAGTCGAAGGCACTGAACGCCACGAAAGAACCTTGCATCATCATCTCTGCCTCGGGCATGATGGAAGCTGGTCGCGTGAAACACCACATCGCGAACAGCATCGACAACCCCAAGAACACCATCCTCGCCATCGGCTACTGCGCTCCCACCACCTTGGGTGCCAAGCTCTTGGCCGACCCGCGCCCCTTCACTGTGTCCATCTTCGGCATGGAACATAAGGTGCTGTGCGACATTTACGAAATCGACGCCTTCAGCGGGCACGGCGACTACAAAGAAATGATTGACTACCTGAAATGCCAAGACCCGAGCAAGATTAAGACGACCTTCATCGTGCACGGCGACACCGAGGCACAAGAATTCTACAAACGCCAACTCGTCAAGGAGGGCTGGGACAACATCGTGATTCCCAAGCAAGGCGAAGAGTTTGAACTGAAATAAACACAACGCAATATGGCACAAAAACCCAGCATACCCAAAGGCACCCGTGACTTCCTGCCCGAAGTCATGGTGCGCCGCAACTACATTTTCGACACCATCAAGGGCGTGTTCAAACGCTTTGGTTTCCAACCCATTGAGACCCCTTCGATGGAGAATTTAAGCACCCTTCTCGGCAAATACGGCGACGAGGGCGATAAACTGCTCTTCCGTGTACTCAACTCCGGCGACTTCATGAGTGGCGTAGAGCAAAACGGCGAACCACTTGAATCGTTGAAACTGGCCAGCAAAATCAGTGAGAAAGGCCTACGCTACGACTTGACAGTACCTTTCGCGAGATTCGTCACCATGTACCGCGAACAGATTGCTTTCCCGTTCAAGCGCTACCAAATCCAACCCGTTTGGCGCGCCGACCGTCCGCAGAAAGGCCGTTACCGCGAGTTCTACCAATGCGATGTGGATATTATCGGCAGCGACTCATTATTGAATGAGGCAGAATTGGTGCAAATCGTGGATGAGGTCTTTGGCGCATTGAAAATCAACGTGATGCTGAAAATCAACAACCGCAAGGTGCTGGCGGGCATTGCAGAATACATTGGCAAATCTGATGCTTTGGTCGACATCACTATCGCCATCGACAAGTTGGACAAAATCGGCATCGATGCCGTCAACGCAGAACTGGCTGAAAAGGGATTGGAGCAAGCCGCCATCGACAAATTGCAACCCATCCTCTTCATGAAGGGCAACACGCGTGAGAAGATTGCCCAACTCAAGCCTTTGCTCAATAACGAACTCGGCCAAAAAGGCATCGAGGAACTCGAAAGCTTGTTTGACTACATCGACAACATGGAGCTGAAGATTGACACCGAACTTGACCTCACCCTCGCCCGTGGCCTGAACTATTACACTGGTGCCATCTTCGAGGTGAAGGCCAAGGACTTCGCCATCGGTAGCATTTCGGGTGGTGGTCGCTACGACAACCTCACGGGCATCTTCGGTCTGCCTAACGTTTCTGGAGTGGGCATCAGTTTCGGTGCAGACAGAATCTATGACGTTTTGGAAGGTCTCAACCTATTCCCCGAGACCATGTCGGAAAGTACCAAGGTGATCTTCCTCAACTTCGGCAAGAACGAAGAGAAATACTGCCTGAAATACCTCAATCAGGTGCGCAAACACGGCATCAACGCGGAGATTTATCCCGATGCCGCCAAGATCCAGAAACAGATGAAATATGCCAACCAACGTGCCATCCCGATTGTCGTCATTGCCGGCGAACAAGAGGTGGCCGAAGGGAAATTCACCGTGAAGTTCATGAAAGAAGGGACACAAACGGTAGTGGAAGCAAATAAACTAGTAGAAACAATTTTAAAATAAACAACGATATGAAAACCCATAAAATCTCATCCAAAGAACTGACCTTCAAACAGGTAAACGAAATACTCACCAAGGGCTACAAGCTCGAGCTCAGCGCGGACGCCATCAAACGCATCCAGAAATGCCGCGACTACCTCGACAAGAAGATGGAGAACCCCGAAAAGCCCATCTACGGCGTGACCACCGGCTTCGGCTCCCTCTGCGACCACAGCATCTCGAAAGAGGATTTGAGCACCTTGCAGAAGAACCTCGTCATGTCGCACGCTTGCGGCACGGGCGAAATGGTTCCCGAGGAAATCATCCGCCTCATGTTATTATTAAAGGTGCAAAGCTTAAGCTACGGTAACAGCGGTGTCCAAGTTGTGACCGTCCAGCGCCTCATCGACTTCTTCAACAACGACGTGCTGCCCGTGGTCTACAACCAAGGTTCACTTGGCGCTTCCGGCGACCTGGCTCCTTTGGCCAACCTCATGCTGCCTTTGCTCGGTCTGGGTGAGGTGCATTTTGAAGGCAAAATTTATCCTGCCGAGAAGATTTTGAAGAAATTCGGCTGGAAACCTATCACTCTGCAATCAAAAGAAGGTCTGGCCCTGCTCAACGGCACACAGTTCATGAGCAGCTACGGCACCTATGTCCTGCTGAAGGCCTTCCGTCTCTCCTATCTCGCTGACCTCATCGGAACGGTTTCTTTGGAAGCCTTCGATGGCCGCATCGAGCCTTTCTTCGACCAAGTACACCAAATCCGTCACCACAACGGACAAATCATCACCGCCAAGCGTGTACGCGAGTTCACCAAGGGCAGCGAACTGATTGTCAGGGAGAAGAAACACGTGCAAGACCCCTACTCCTTCCGTTGCATGCCGCAGGTGCATGGTGCCTCCAAGGATGCCATCGACTACGTGGCCTCCGTGTTCAGCGAGGAAATCAACGCCGTCACCGACAACCCGACCATCTTCCCCGATGAAGACCTCGTCATCAGCGCCGGCAACTTCCACGGTCAGCCTTTGGCCATCACCTTGGACTTCCTTGCCATCGCCATGGCTGAGTTGGGCAACATCAGCGAACGCCGTATCTATCAGCTCATCGGTGGCAAGCGCGGTCTGCCGTCCTTCCTTGTCGCCGAGCCTGGCCTCAACAGTGGTTTCATGATTCCGCAATATGCCGCTGCGAGCATCGTCAGCCAAAGCAAACAATTGTGCACACCTGCTTCCGTTGATAGCATTGAGTCGTCACAGGGTCAGGAAGACCACGTCAGCATGGGGGCCAACGCTGCAACGAAAGCCTTGCGTGTAGCCGAGAATTTGGAACGCGTGTTGGCCATCGAAATGTTCAACGCCACACAGGCCTTGGAGTTCCGTCGCCCGCTGAAGTCGTCGCCCATCATCGAGAAGTTCGTCGCCGAATACCGCAAGCAGGTGGAATTCGTGCGCATTGATAAGGTGATGTACACCGAGATTGCCAAATCGGTTGATTTCGTGAAGAATTATCCGTTGGATTTCGACATGTTGAAGAATGAATGAGCAGGTCCAGAAACGCCCAACGGGCATGACGATCTTGTTGGTGTTATCATTCATCAACGCCTGCTGGAACATCCTCACTTCGTTAGTCATGTATGTCATGACGCCCAAGATGGCTGAAATGGTGCAAACTGGCCAAATCGAAGAGATGATGGCGCCCTATTCTGCCCTCATTAGCGAAGAGCAGCAGCAATTAGCGATGGACGGAATGAAGATGATGGCCCAAATCGAACCGAAGTACTGGCTGTTTCTCCTCATCTTGTTCATCGGCTCGTTAGTGGGTGTGATACGGATGTTCAAGGGCGACAAGCGCGGACTCCACATCTACGCCATCTCCCAAATCCTCATGCTCATCAACTCGTCGGTGTACTTTTACCCGAAACAAGCGCAGTCGGGATTCGTTTCCGAATTGCTGCTTACCATGATCTTCATCCTGCTTTACTACCTGTATTTCAAGCGGATGGAAATGTCAAACGACACACCGCAAAGCCCTGACCTGCCATGAGTAAGAAGCCGAGTGAAGGAAAGATTTTCAACCTCAAGCCCGAGATGACGCTTGCCATGAAGTTGGCGGCCACTTTCGCCATTACCTATTATGGACTGCTGCTCATCTTTGAGATTGTGGCTATGGTTTTCCGGCGGTATTACTTTGACACGTATTATTTCAACCAAGGCGAAATGGACTTGGGCTCATGGGAGTTTTTGGTGCAAGTTATTCAATTGGCATTATCCATCATACTGGTATTGAGCCTCATACGAATTTTCAGAAAGAAAGCTTTCGGCAAAGCCTTTTTCGTGAGTGCCTCCATCCTACTCATCGTTTTCCAGTTCATCGTTACGGGCCTCATGCCGTGGCTGAAATATGCCCTTGAGATACTGATGGTGCTGATTATCGCGCCGCTGCGGGTGAAGAAGAAAATCCGCATCAAGGATGGAAAGATTGAGGTCGAGGAGGTGAAAGAAGAAGAGCCTGACGCTTAGCGTCAGGCTCTTCTTCTTTCATGATTACAAGCCTTATTTCGTCGCCTGCTCGTAACCGGCACGAACGGCCTGGATGTTGAGGTCGACGACCTCCTGGCCTTTCTTGCCGAAGATGTGGGCGATGGCCTCTTCGACCTTCTCCATGGAGATGCCGAGATAAGGCACCGTGGCACCCAAAAGCACCATGTTGGAACGGGCTTTCAGCTGCTTGGCAATCTCGTTGGCGTTGAAGGAAACGACATGCTCCAATTTGCCTAACTCGGCCTCAATCAAAGCCATGTCGGGATAGTTGCCGATGTTGATGAAGGGGTCACTGTTGGTGATGACCCAGCCCTCCTTGCTCAGCCAAGGCAGGTAGCGCAAGGCTTCCATCGGTTCTGACGAGAGGATGATGTCGGCATTGCCTTCGGGGATGACATCGGCGAAAATCTCATTGTCGGAGATACGGAGGTGCGAGAACACCGAGCCGCCGCGTTGCGACATGCCGTGGATCTCGGACTGTTTCAAGTTCATGCCCATATTCAGAGCGGCATCAGAGATGATCTTGGCCACCGAAACGATGCCGTCGCCGCCCACGCCGCAAAGTACTATATCTTTTTTCATTGTTGAATTGTTTATTAACTTCGTTGAATCTTCGATTTGTTTAACTGTTGAATTGTTTGGCCATTAGCTTTTAGCTGTTAGCTATTAGCAGCCGTGTTGCCGGCTAAAAGCTAACAGCTAATGGCTAATAGCTCACAAGCTTATTTCTTCATGTGCTTCTTAAGTTCGACGATGCAGGTGCGATGCGGGATGATGACCGACACGCCGTTGTAGTTGACCTCTTCCTCGATGATCTTGACGTTCTCCTCGTGGTTCTTGGGCAGCGGGATGATGTCGCGGATGTGCTCGGGTTCGACGCCGAGGCCTTCGCAGATACGGCGAATCTTGTTGTGTGCCGACGAAGGCTGACCACCAGTCATAGCAGTGATGTCGTTGTCGAGGATTACAACCACGACGTTGGCCTTCTCATTGACGCAGTCCATGAGGCCCGTCAAACCGCTGTGACCGAAGGTACCGTCGCCGATGACAGCAACACTCGGGAAGATGCCCACCTCGCTGGCACCCTTGGCCATGGTGATGGAGGCACCCATGCACACGGTCGTGTTGATGGCACCCATGTTGAAGCCCAAGGTGTAGCAGCCGATGTCGCCGAACACCTTGCCGCCCTTATGGTTGGCCATGACGGCGTTCAAGGCATTGTAGCTGTCGACGTGCGGGCAGCCCTGACAGAGCGCGGGCGGACGGTTGGTAACCACTTCCGGCACCTTATACATTACAGGCACATCCATGCCGAGGGCCTTGGCGACCTTTTCGGCGTTCAGCTCACCGTCGCGGCGGATGGTCTCGTCGAGACGACCCATGACGTTCTTGCCCTTGCCGAGGAAGCCCTTGATATGCTCCTCAACAAACGGCTGGCCGTCTTCGAGGACGAGGATTTCGTCGCACTCGTCGTACAGTTTATTCAGCATGTCGTAAGGCAGCGGATACTGCGTGATCTTCACGACTGGATACGGGCACTTGCCATCGGGGAAGTTTTCCATCAGGTAGTTGTAGGCGATACCCGTGGTGATGATACCGATGTTCTTCTTCGGGCCATCGATGTACTTGTTGAAGCCCGAGGTCTCCGAAGCCTCCGTGAAAGCAGGTTGTTTGTCGATGAGGTCGCGATACAAACGCTTGGCGTTGGCCGGCAGCAGCACAAACGACTTGGCATCGGCGGGCTCGGTGAGCTCGTTCTGCGGACGAACGGGCTTACGCACCACACCAGCGCGGCTGTGGGCCAAACGGGTCGGGATGCGATAGAGCACCGGCGTGCCGAGTTTCTCACTCAGGTCGTAGCCGTAGTGAACCATGTCGTAGGCTTCCTGTTGGTTGGAAGGTTCCAGCATGGGAATCATGGCCCAGTGACCGTAGAAGCGGCTGTCCTGCTCGTCTTGCGACGAGAACATGCTTGGGTCGTCGGCCACCACGACGAGGACACCCTTGGTGCCGATGATGGCGGCGTTCATGAAGGGGTCGCCGCAGACGTTGAGACCCACGTGCTTCATGCAAGTCATGGCGCGCTTACCAGCGTAGGCCACGCCGATGGAGGCCTCAAGGGCCGTCTTCTCGTTGGCGCACCAGTTGGCAATCACGCCGAGTTCCTTGGCTTGCTTCGAGTTGATGACATACTCTGTGATTTGGGTTGAAGGCGTACCCGGATAGCTGTTGATGGCCGAGCCGCCAGCGTCGATGAAGCCCTGTGCAATGGCCTCATCGCCTAAAAGCAATACTTTCTCCATTTCGTTATTTCAAATTTCTGATTTCAAAATTTCAAATTGCAAGATTTTCAAGATTGCACAAAGGTACGGTTTTTTTTGATACAGACAGAAAAAATCTGCATTTTACCCCTCATATTAGGTAGAATTGCCTATTGTTTGAAGCTTTTTTTTCGTATAATTTTGCCTCGTCGAAAAACTCAAATCATCAACCTATGAAAAAAAGACTTTTACTCATCCTTGTGTCGATGCTGGCTGCTGCCGGCATGACGATGGCCCAAGACGTTTATTATGCGGGCTCTTACATGGAAAATGGACAAATCACTGCCGCTGTCTTCAAAAACGGCGCGCTACTTCATCACAATGCCTTCGGCTCCAACGACAACTATTGCGGTGCGGTGGTTGTCGACGAGGACAACAACGATGTCTATTGGGTACGAAACTCCAATTACGGCGATGTCTTCAAGAATGACGACATTTTCCTCAACAACATCAATTCAGGCTCCTGCATCAACACCATGGCTTTCGTCGATGGCGATTTGTACGCAGGTGGCTACCTGACGGCCAGCGGCGATATCAAACAAGCCGCCATCTGGAAAAACGGCGACTCAACGCCTTTGTACATTCTTGGCGACGGCACCTACGACAGCGAAGTCATAGGCATTTGCGCCCTTCCCGGTGGCAATGTTATCGCTTGCGGATACCAGGTCACCGATGACGGCTCAGGCATGTATAACCTCGGCATGATTTGGCAAAACGAATCGGTGTATTTGGCCGAGGACTACTATCTTTTCTGCGACGTGGCTTTCTACAACGGTGAGGTTATCGCCTGCGGCGGCTATTCGACGGACGACTATGGTTGGTTCAGCTTCTACTCGAACGTGGAAGCCGCTCTGTATTACGATGGCGAGCTTAACACCTCTTCGGAAGCTGTGATTCTTACCAGCCTTTATGTCGATGGAGGCGACGTTTATTATAGCGGTATGATGGATCAAACGACGTTCTCCATTTGGGAAAACGGTGATGAGTACGATAGCTTTACCCCTTATAGTATAGGAGTCACCAATGGCATCGGCGTTACCTCGGAGGGATTGTATTATGTAGCTCCTGGAACCAATTCAGATGTTTGCTTGATCTACAAAGACGGTCTGGCACTTTATGAGGCGAACGATTGCTACGATGTGTACGACCTGTATGTGACCCAACCGAGATGCCAATATCTGGAGGCCCGCACGCTGCCTTATTTCGAAAGCTTCGAGAGAGGAGAAACCGACTGGGCTTGCTGGGAAGTGGATGATGAGGGCGACAATGGCATCAGCATAGACAACCCCCTGCCTTACGCTTCCTATTGGCACCGCACGGGTGAGCTTGAAGCCGATACGTACGGTGTTTACGAAGGCAGCTACTGCGCCTCTCACAGGTATAACGGCCATTTCGAGCAGGAAGGATTTCTCGTCAGCCCCTTGATTTCATTGGCTGGCCAGTCCCATGTCACTTTGTCGTTCTACAGCTATGAACAGTATCCAAGCGATTGCGAGTATGAAGGCGTTTGGATTGCCTCCGAAAACATCCCCAATGGAGAAGAGATTTGGAATGGCACCAATCAGGCTTCAAGTGAATGGAAGCTTATCGAGGTTGACTTGACCCCCTATGTTGGTCAGGAAGTCATGATTGCTTTCAAGTACGCAGGCATGAACGGCCATACTTGGGCCATCGACAACGTGAACGTGGAGGGAAGCGGCACTACGGAATACACCATCAACACCGAAGTGAATCCTGCCGGTGCGGGTACCGTGGAAGGCGGCGGAACCTTCCCCGCTGGCGAGACCGTTTACCTTACCGCCACTGCCAACACGGGATGGTACTTCAGCCACTGGAACGACGGCATCACCACCAACCCGCGCAGCATTATAGTGAACGGCGATGCCACTTATACTGCCTATTTCCTGCAAGAGAGCTATACGCTCACTGTCAACGCTGACCCAGCGGAGGGAGGTAACGTCACAGGAAGCGGCACCTACCACTATGGTGATCAGGTCACACTGACGGCCAGAGCTAACCAAGGCTACAACTTCATCAGTTGGAGTGACGGCGAGACGCAAAGCACCCGCACCGTCACGGTTACTGACAATGCCACCTACACCGCCATCTTTGCTACAGCTGGCGTGACTACCTACACCATCACCGTCGTCAGCGACTCGCCTCTTCTTGGCAGCGTCACGGGCGGCGGCACCTTCCCTGAAGGCTCTGTCATCACCATCAGCGCCACGCCTTCGCCACAAGCCCACTTCGTGAAATGGGATGACGACAACACCAACAACCCGCGCAGCATCACCGTAACAAGCAACATGACCTTCAAGGCCATCTTTGAGGTGAACCAGAATTACACCATCACCGTTGAGTCGGCCAACCCGACCATGGGTTCGGCCACGGGTGGCGGCACCTTCACCGAAGGCACCGTCATCACCATCAGTGCGACGGCCTTCGGTGGCTACTACTTCACCAGTTGGGACGATGGCAACGCCGAGAACCCGCGCACCATCACCGTGACGCAAAACGCCACCTACAAGGCTCTGTTCTCGCAGAACGCCGTAGTGACCTACACCCTCACCGTAATGTGCAACACCGCTGAAGGCTCTGTCGTTGGTGCAGGCACCTACGCCGCAGGCTCCACCGTCACCATTGCAGCCATTCCTAACAGCGGCTTCGAGTTTGACAAGTGGAACGACGAAAGCACGCAAAATCCACGTCAGGTGACCGTGAACGACAACATGACCTTCGTGGCCTTCTTCAAGGGCACGGGCGTTGACGACAACGCACAACAACTCATCACCCTTTACCCGAACCCCGCCAAGGAAGTGATTCGCATCGAGGGTCTGGAAATCGGAAGCGAGATTCGTATTTATAATATGAATGGAGCCTTGGTGAAAGTCACAAACGCCGACAGCGAAATCGGTATCGCCGATTTGTCATCAGGACTTTACCTCCTCCGTTGCGGCAACGTCAGTCTCCGTTTCGTGAAGGAATGATGAGCCCACTTTGACACAAAGACATACTAAAGTTGTTATCCCGAACCCCGTGGTGGACATTGTTTCGCCTCGGGGTTCATTTTTCACGTCCCGAAGAGTCCATTTTGAAGCTTCTTCTCTCCCATCCGCCAATACATCTCAAAATGCCATAAAAACCTGCATTTTACCCCTTATATTAGGTAGAATTGCCTATTGTTTGAAGCTTTTTTTTCGTATAATTTTGCAACCTCTAAAACTGTATCGTCATGGACGCAAACAGAGGTTTGTTTAATAAATTAACAATTTACAACATTTCCCTACGGGGAGGGGGTAAAAATTCTAACATTTTTACGCTTCGCCTTGTTGCGCCTACACCTTATTATATATACGCCCATATTCTGTCGCCCTTACGGGGCTGAATGGAGGGCAGCCATATCGAACAACTAAACAATTAAATACCTATCAGTATGAAACAAAGAATTTTACCATTAATCACTTTCGCCCTGATGGCGCTGATGGCTCCCCTCGGAGCAAAAGGGCAAGACTACACCGGCCTCACCGTCAGACAGGCCAGAAACCATGCCGGCGACGGCCACTCCGTGCAGTTCACGGGGTATGTGGCTCACTTTGTAGACAACGGGCCAAA